>Ga0302326_10023784_pt1 | contig 12469 bp, 9 predicted proteins | sample Palsa_T0_3_FD_202264 | JGI IMG/M metagenome (GOLD analysis project Ga0302326, IMG submission 202264) | Peat permafrost microbial communities from Stordalen Mire near Abisko, Sweden - Palsa_T0_3 | ecosystem: Environmental > Terrestrial > Soil > Palsa > Peat permafrost | place: Sweden: Abisko... | reverse complement strand
CCGTCGAGGCCGTCGATGAAGTTGATCGCGTTGATGGTGACCACGACGATCAGGATGGTCAGCGTCACGCTCAGGTCCGGTTCGAGCGGGAACACGCCGCCGCTCGGAGTCGGCAGCCAGGGCAGCGCCTGGCCGCTCCACACCAGGATGCCGGCCGCCGCGACCTGGCCGGCCAGCTTGCTGATCGCGCTGAGCCCCCACCTGTCGTCGACGAACCCGACCACGACCACGAACCCGCCGGCCAGCAGCAGGCCCGCTTCGGTCCTGGACCCGGCCGTCTTGAAGGGATCCTCCAAGACCGAGAGCCGGCTGGCGATCAGCAGCCCGGCGACCAGTCCCCCGTACATGGCCAGCCCGCCGAGCAGCGGCGTCGGCTTGGTGTGGGTATCACGGGCCCGCGGCTCATGTATCGCGCGGGTGCCGACCGCGACCCGTCGCACCAACGGGACCAGCAGGTAGGTCACCGCGGCGGTGACCAGCAACACCAAGGCGTACTCGTCCCAGGCGTAATCGCGCATGACGCCTCAGCGGGCCCGGATCTGATGAGCTTTCATCACCCGCCACTTTATGGCACCAGCTACGCGCCGGAGGGCGGCTCACCGGTGGCGGGTCCCGCCGAGTCGCCCGAGCCCTGCATCGGATGGGGCGACGCGGGCTTGAAGTCGGTGGGGCTCGCGCTCTCGGTGTAATGCTCGTTATCGGCGATGACCGAGGCCACCGTGCGCAGCCGGTCCACGGAGATCGCTCCGGCCCGGAGTACCTTCGGTATGGTCCCGGTCAGGTCGAGGATGGTAGACGGGATGTTCTCGGCGCACGGCCCGCCGTCGAGATAGACAGAAACCGCCTCGCCCAGCTGCTCCTGTGCTTCGTCGGCCGTAATGGCGGACGGATGGCCGTGCCGGTTGGCGCTGGACACGGCGAGCGGGCCGGTCTGCTTGAGGACCTCCAGCGCGACCGAATGCAGCGGCATACGCAGCGCCACCGTGCCCTTGGTGTCGCCCAGGTCCCAGAGCAGCGTCGGGCTGGCCCGGAAGACCAGGGTGAGCGCACCCGGCCAGAACTCATCGATCAAGTCCTGCCCGAACGCCCCGAGGTCGTCCGCGAGCGCCGCCGCGGCCCGGGCTGTGCCCACGAGCACCGGCGGCGGCATGTTCCGGCCCCGGCCCTTGGCCGCGAGCATGGTCGTGACCGCGGCCGGGGTGAACGCGTCCGCGGCGATGCCGTAGACCGTGTCGGTCGGCAGCACGATCAGCTCACCAGCCCGCGCCGCCGTTACCGCGGCGTCGATCCCCGCGGTCCGGGCCTGCGCGTCCCGGCAGTCATAACGCTCGCTCATCTAGCCGCCACTCCCAGTTCTCAAGGGTCCTTCGCCGGACCAGGCTACTCAAGGTCCTTCGCCGGACCAGGCCGCCGTGACGAAGCGGTCCCGGTGGGCCAGGTCCTTGTGGTTGCGGGTGTCCCGCCAACCGGACTCCTCGGGGAACACCCAGTACACCGCCGCGCCCTGCTGAAACCCGTGCTCGACCGCTAGCAGCCCGCCGGGGCGCAGCAGTCGCCGCGCGGTGCGTTCTACTGACCGGATGGCTTGCATACCGTCCGTTCCGCTCCATAGGGCTGCGGGGGGATCATATTCGCTGACCTCGGGTTCGACGAACGCCCCCACCGGAATGTACGGAGGGTTACTGACCACGAGGTCCACGGTACCGTCGAGCTCACCGAGCGCGTCACCGAAGTCGCCCGCGTGCAGCATGATCCGTCCCGCCGTGTAGGGAGCGCTCTGCACGTACCTGGTGATGTTGCGTTCGGCCCAGGCGCCGGCCAGCGGATCGGCCTCGACCGCGTGCACCCTGGCCCGGGGGACCTCCTGCCCGATGGCCAGCGCAATCGCCCCCGACCCGGTGCCCAGGTCGGCCACCACCGGCTCGGCGACGTCCATGTCGCGCAGCTTGCCGATGGCCCAGCCGGTCATGACCTCGGTCTCTGGCCGCGGCACGAACACGCCGGGGCCCACGTCGAGCTCAAGGTAGCGGAAGTGCGCCCGGCCGGTGATGTGCTGGAGCGGCTCACGCGCGGCCCGGCGGGCGATATCGGCCCAGAAACGCGCGTCGAACGCAGCATCGGGCACCGTGTGCAGCTCGCCGCGCCTGACATTGTGCACGCTGGCCGCGATCAGCTCGGCGTCCGTCCGCGGGGATTCGACCCCGGCCTCGGCCAGTCGCAGCGCCGCGAGCGCCACCTCGTCAAGCAGCAGGCTCATCGTCGTTGGTGCCGGCCAGCTTTGCGGAGAGGTCCGCGGCGGCCAGCGCATCGATCACCGCGTCAAGCTCGCCGTCGATGACCTGGTCCAGGTTGTAGGCCTTGAAACCCACCCGGTGATCGGAGATGCGATTCTCGGGGAAGTTGTAGGTGCGGACCCGCTCGGACCGGTCGACGGTCCGGACCTGGCTGCGCCGCTCCGCGTTCGCCTTGGCGTCGGCGTCGGCCTCGGCCTGCGCGAGCAGCCGGGCGCGCAGCACGCGCATCGCCTGCTCCTTGTTCTGCAGCTGGCTCTTCTCGTTCTGGCAGGAAACGACGATGCCGGACGGCAGGTGGGTGATCCGCACGGCCGAGTCGGTCGTGTTCACGCTCTGCCCGCCCGGGCCGGATGACCTGAACACGTCCACCTTCAGGTCGTTGTCGTTGATCTGCACCTCGACCGGCTCGGCTTCTGGCACGACGAGCACGCCGGCGGCGGAGGTATGGATGCGGCCCTGGGATTCGGTGACCGGCACGCGCTGCACGCGGTGCACCCCGCCCTCGTACTTCAGCCGCGACCAGGCGCCCTCGGCGCCGCGGCCCTTCACGGCGACGGTCGCGTCCTTGACCCCGCCCAGTCCAGTCCCAGTCGAGTCGAGTATCTCGGTCTTCCAGCCGCGCCGTTCCGCGTAACGCAGGTACATCCGGAGCAGGTCACCGGCGAACAGAGCGGATTCCTCGCCACCCTCGCCCGCCTTGACCTCCAGGATGATGTCACGGCTGTCGTTCGGGTCCTTTGGCACGAGCAGCTTCTGCAGCTGGGCCTCGATTTTTCCCCGCCGTGCGGCCAGCTGCTCGGCTTCCGCCGCGAACGAGGAATCTTCCCGGGCGAGCTCGTGGGCCGCCTGCTCGTCGTCGGCGGTCTGCCGCCACTGGTGGTAAGCGTTCACGATCGGGGTCAGCTCGGAGTAGCGACGGCTCAGCGTGCGCGCTCTATCCTGGTCGGAGTGCACGCCTGGGTCGGCGAGCGCGTGTTCAAGCTCTGCGTGCTCGCTTACCAGATCGGTAAGCCGGTCGAACACCGAGGATCCTTTCGTGCTTGTCATTCTTGTGGCGGGATGGCGGGCGGTGGCTCACCTTATCGCGTACCGTCCTTCGCCAGCGACTCAGCTCACGGCGGGTTCTGGAACACCTGATCGGACGGAGGCGGACGTCGGCCCGGAGCGCCGTCGTCTCCCGGGCCTTTACCCGTCCTGGGAGCGAGCACGCCGGGATTTCACGGTTCCGGATTGCACCGGGGCCAAGCGTGGTGGGTGGGCCTGCGGGCTTTGCGGCCCGCAGGTTACCTGGCGCTCGGAGTTACTTGGTTTCGGCCTTGGTTTCGGCCTTCTGGCCGGTGGGGTTCTTGCCGAAGCGCTTCTCGAAGCGGGCGACGCGGCCGCCGGTGTCGAGGATCTTCTGCTTGCCGGTGTAGAACGGGTGACAAGCCGAGCAGACCTCGACGTGGATGGTGCCGCTGGGCGCGGTGCTCTTAGTGGTGAAAGTGTTCCCGCAGCCACATGTCACCGTGGTGACGTTGTACTGGGGGTGAATGTCTGCCTTCATGACAACTCCTGCCTTGAGCGGTCGCCGGGTCGCCCGCAGGCGTGAACCGGTACCGCATGATTGCGGCTTTCTAGTGTGCCAGACAGTGAAACTAGTTTTACTGACCTGGCATTCCCGCGGCCCCGGGCGGGGCGCGGGTCGTTAGCGGTCGCTGTTCGAGCCCAGCGTGGTCTTCTGGACCTGGAGCAGGAACTCGGCGTTGCTCTTGGTCTTGCGCATCTGCTCCATGAGCAGCTCGAGCGCCTGCTGGGGCTCGAGGGCGTGCAGGACCCGGCGCAGCTGCCAGATGATCTTGAGCTCATCCGGGGGAAGCAGGATCTCTTCCTTCCGGGTGCTCGACGCGCCCACGTCGACCGCCGGGAAGAGCCGCTTCTCGGCAAGCTCGCGGCGCAGCCGCAGCTCCATGTTGCCGGTGCCCTTGAACTCCTCGAAGATGACCTCGTCCATCCGGGAGCCGGTCTCGACCAGGGCCGCCGCCAGGATCGTCAGCGAACCGCCGTGCTCGATGTTGCGGGCCGCGCCGAAGAACCTCTTCGGCGGGTACAGCGCGGTGGAGTCCACACCACCGGACAGGATGCGGCCGCTGGCGGGTGCCGAGTTGTTGTAGGCACGTCCCAGCCGGGTGATGTTGTCGAGCAGGATGACCACATCGTGGCCCATCTCCACCAGGCGCTTCGCGCGCTCGATGGCCAGCTCCGCCACGGTGGTGTGGTCGTCGGCGGGGTGGTCGAAGGTGGAGTGGATAACCTCGCCCTTCACCGTGCGCTGCATGTCGGTGACTTCTTCAGGCCGCTCGTCCACCAGGACGACCATGAGGTGGCACTCCGGGTTGTTCTTGGTGATCGCGTTGGCGATCGACTGCAAGATCATCGTCTTGCCCGCCTTCGGCGGCGAAACGATCAATCCGCGCTGGCCCTTGCCGATCGGGCAGATCAGGTCGATGATCCGGGTAGTCATGTTGCCGGCATCGGTTTCGAGCCTGAGCCTGTCCTGCGGGTAAAGCGGCACCAGCTTGGAGAACTCCGGTCGGCCGATGGACTTCTCCGGGTCCAGCCCGTTGACCTTGTCCAGCCGGACCAGCGCGTTGAACTTCTCCCGGCGCTCACCGTCACGCGGCTGCCTGACCGCACCCTCGATGACATCGCCCTTGCGCAGGCCGTTCTTGCGCACCTGGGAAAGAGAGACGTAGACATCGTTCGACCCGGGCAGGTAGCCGGTGGTGCGCACGAAGGCGTACCCCTGAGCATCGAGCACGTCGAGGATCCCGGCGATCGGGATGAGAACGTCGTCCTCGCTGATCACCATCTCCGGCTCGGCCTGACGGTCGCGCCGGCGGTTCCTGTTGCGGAACCGGTCGCGGCTGCGGCCGCCGCGGCCGCCGTCGTCGTACTGGTCCCCGGCCGGCTCGCGGCGGGCCGCCATCGGCTCGCGGCGATCACCCTGATCGCGGCTGCCCTGATCACGACCGCCGTTGTCACGACCGCCATTGTCACGACCGCCACTGTCACGACCGCCACTGTCACGACCGCCATGATCACGGCCTGACTGTTCACGGCCTGACTGGTCACGGCCACCTTGGTCACGGCCGGACTGCTCGCGGGTGGACTGCTCGCGGCCGGATTGGTCACGGCTGCCCTGCTCACGAGCGGACTGCTCACGGCTGCCCTGGTCGCGACCGGACTGGTCGCGACCGGACTGGTCGCGGCCGGACTGCTCGCGGCCGGACTGCTCGCGGCCGGACTGCTCGCGGCTGCGGGACGGCTCATCGCGGCGGCCATTCCGGCGGCGCCGGTCACCACGCTGCGTTTCACTAGGCGCGGACTCACCCAGGGCCGAGTCGCCCTGCGGCTCGACCGTGGCCTGCGGAGCCGCGGCCTCCTCCGTCACGGCCGATGCCTCCTGCACCGAAGCGTGCCGGGGCGAAGCCTGCCGGGTCCGCCCGTTTGGCCGGTCGGTCGCGGTCTCCTGGTCGAAGCTGAGCTGCTGCCCGGCTCCGTCGGTGCCGATACCGCCACGCACGGAGTCGCCGAGGCCGGACGTCGCACCTGCTCCAATACCTGATTGCGAATTTGTGTCTGGTTCCATAGCGCCCTGCTTCCGCGGGCGAGTCGAGCCAGCTCCCGCGGACGCGACACGCTGGTCTGAGCCCTGCTTGGCAGTACTCGCCTCCTGACGCGGCCCTCCGCCCTGCCGCGCCTCGATCGCCTCGACGAGCTGGCCCTTTCGCATCCGACCTGACCCCGGTATGCCCATGGTCTGCGCGATCCGCTGCAGTTCGGGCATGAGCAGCGAGGAAAGACCGGTGCCACTGCGACTGCGCGACTTGGACGCCGGTGTCATCGCTACTGGTGAACCCAAGTCTCCCTCCGATGGTCCGCCAGCGGCCACCGAAGGCGCTGAGGTACCGACGGGGGCGTCCTCAGACGCGGTGGACGCGCCGTTGAGGAGTTCGGATGTGTCGCTCACTAATGGTCCTTCCATGATTCTCGACCGCCTGGGTGAACCCGCTAGGCCCGTCGACCCGGTATAGCGGCCCCCCGCGGGGCCAGAGTTGATTCGCGCTGCTCGGACAGCCACCGAATATCCACAATCCCGGCAACGCTTTGCGTTCCTCCGTGCGTCGCTATGTATCCGCAAGTCTGGGAGATGAATCGGAGAGCACCCGGGCGGCCGTACCGCTCGCCCGCGTCCCCAGATCGCGCGCTCGCACTAGGCTGACCCCGCTCCCCATCTAGGAAGAGAGCGGAACATCCTGTGTCAAAGACCTGGGGTACGGCAACAATACCGTCCCATAGGAGTTTGCCGGCGAGCGCCCGGTTTGCCGACGAGCACCCAGTCCAGAGGGGGGCACCCGGTGCGCCACTAAGCCTAACACGATGAGGACTCAAGGCATTCCTTCGCAGCCATCCGTGTCGCGGAAGAATAGGCAACGGTCCCATGAGGTCCGCCAGCAGGATCACACATCCGACGTACTCAGTTCCAGGGAGTGATGACGTGACCTGGCGCTGTCGCCATCTGCCCGTCGGACGGGCTGACCGCTCGTCTCCCGCATCAGGAGCCTGACGAAGGCTCAGGAGGCAGGACACGCGCACCATGCCGCTCGACGTCTAGCGAGCTTATGTGCCACGCAATACCCGTTTCTTTCACGATTGAACCCAAGATGTCCAGGTGACGACGATAATCAGGGCTTTCGCGACCAAAGAGCAACGCGACCACGGAGGGACCTGCCCCGGACACCACGGCGGGGATGCCCTCGCCTCGCAGCCTCCGGACCAGCGCGTCCGTCTCCGGCATCGCCGCCGACCGGTAGTCCTGGTGCAGCCAGTCCTGCGTCGCGTCAAACAGGACGTCGGCCCCATCGGGCCAGCCCGCCCCCGGCGACATGGCCGCGGGAAGTTGCGTCAGCGCGGCAACCAGCAGGGCACTGCGTCCCGCGTTGGCCGCCGCATCCTTATGCGGCACCAGGTCGGGCAGCAGGCGCCTGGCCACCTCGGTACGCACCGGAGCCGGCGCAATGCAGATGACAGGACTGATCAAGGGCAGCGGCTCGAGCCGTGCCATGTGCGGACGGCCGAATACCGTCCACGCGATCGTCAGCCCGCCGCCCAGGCAGGCGGCCACGTTGTCTGGGTGGCCTTCGATGTCGGTGGCGAGCCTGAACACGGCATCGTCCGGCAGCGCGTCCGCGGCCGGACCGGATTCAGCCTCATCCCCAGCCTGGCCGTCCGCTCCGGCCAGGGCCCGCGCGGCCAAGATGCCGGCGACGATCGCAGCGGCTGATGAGCCCAGGCCCCGGCCGTGCGGGATCCGGTTCACGCAGCGAAGGCCGATTCCCGGCGGCTGAGTCCCGGTGACGGCGAACGCCGCTCGCATGGCCCGCACCACGAGGTGATCCTCGCCCGCGACCGCCAGGTCCGCGCCTTCGCCGGAGATCTCAATGGAAAGCCCGGCCGGGCGAATACACGCGTCCACCTCGTCGTACAAAGTCAGCGCGAGCCCGAGCGCGTCAAAGCCAGGACCGAGGTTGGCGGTGGTCGCGGGCACCCGCACCCGCACCCGCACCACGTCATGCGCCCAGGCCATGCTGCTCCTCACTTAGGTCACAATTCACAATCCACGTATCACCAGTAACTCATTTACAGCCGAACGCCCCCGGCCTTGGCCGGCACGATGGACCGTTGTGCCGGCTGGGTGGCGCGCTAAGAGGCCGGGGCAGAGCACCACGCCGGGACGGGGGATGGTGCCGGGACGGGGGATGCTGCTGGGGCGAGGATGCTGCTGGGGCGGGGCACCATGCCGGGGCATGTGCTGGGGCGGGCGGAGCTTGGGGGCACGGGAGGCTAGGCCAGGCCTAGAGCGGTGGCGGCGGCGTTGGCGTCGGCGGGGATGGTGGCCGGGGACGGGGCGCCGGACAGCGCCCAGTCCGGGTCCTTCAGGCCATTTCCGGTAATGGTACAGACCACTCGGGTACCCGCGGCGATCTGGCCGTTCGCGCGGGACCGGAGCAGCCCGGCCACGCTCGCCGAGGAGGCCAGCTCACCGAACACAGCTTCCTGCGTCGCGAGCAGCCGGTAGGCGGAGAGGATCTCCCGGTCGGTCACCGAATCGATCAGGCCGCCGGACTCGTCGCGGGCGGCCTCGGCCATCAGCCAGGAGGCCGGGTTGCCGATCCTGATCGCGGTCGCGATCGTCTGCGGCTGCAGCACGGGCTTGCCGATCACGATCGGCGCCGCTCCGCTGGCCTGGAAACCGAACATCCGCGGCGCGCGGGTCGCCAAGCCTGCGCGCTGGTACTCGGTGTATCCCATCCAATAGGCCGTGATGTTCCCCGCGTTCCCGACCGGAAGGCAGTGCACCTCGGGCGCGTCGCCGAGCTCGTCCACGATCTCGAATGCGGCGGTCTTCTGGCCCTGGATCCGGTCCGGGTTCACCGAGTTGACCAGTGCCACCGGGTACTCGGCGGCCAGCTTCCTGGCCAGCTCCAGGCAATCGTCGAACGAGCCGTCCACCTGGAGCAGCCGGGCTCCGTGCACCAGCGCCTGGGCGAGCTTGCCGATGGCGATCTTGCCGCGCGGCACCAGCACCGCGCAGGTGAGCCCGGCCCGGGCCGCGTAGGCAGCCGCACTCGCACTGGTGTTACCGGTCGAGGCGCAGATCACCGCCTTGGCGCCGGCCGCCGCCGCCATGCTGATCGCCACCGTCATCCCCCGGTCCTTAAACGAACCGGTCGGGTTCGCCCCCTCGACCTTGAGGTACACCTCGCAGCCGGTCCGGGCGGACAGCACCGGGGCGGGCAGCAGCGGAGTGCCGCCCTCACGCAGGCTGACCACCGGCGTGGCCTCGGTGACCGGAAGCCAGTTCCGGTATTCGGCGATTACGCCGCGCCACTGCTGTCTGGCCCGGGCCGCGAGCGGCTTGGGTTCGGTCACCGGCATCACTCTTCCTCCCCTTCTACCCGCATCACGCTGACCACCGCGCGAACGACCGGCAGCGCCTCGAGTTCACGGATGGTCGCGGCGAGTGCCGCGTCCCTGGCCGTATGCGTCACGATCACCAGCTGCGCCTCTTCGCCCCGGCTGGCCTGGCGGACCGTCTCGATGGAGACGCCGTGCCGGGCGAAAGCCTCGGCCACCGGGGCCAGCACGCCGGGCTTGTCGTCCACATCGAGGGAGACGTGATAGCGGGTGAGCGTCTCGCCCATCGGCATGACGCGCAGCCCGGCGTAGGTGGACGCATCTGGGCCGCGGGTGCCGGCCAGGCGGTTCCTGGCCACCGCGACGATGTCGCCGAGCACGGCACTCGCGGTCGGGGTGCCGCCGGCGCCCGCGCCGTAAAACATCAGGCGGCCCGCCGATTCCGCCTCGACGAAGACCGCGTTGTACGCCTCGCTGACCGAGGCGAGCGGATGCGAGCGCGGGATCATCGCGGGGTGAACCCGGACCGACACTCCCGCGTCGCAGCGCTCGCAGATGGCGAGCAGCTTCACCACCCGGCCGAGTGTTCGCGCGCTGCCGATGTCCGCGGCGGTGATCTCGGTGATGCCCTCGCGGTGTACGTCCGCCGCCGTTACCGGCGTGTGGAAGGCCAGGCTGGCCAAGATCGCGGCCTTCGCGGCCGCGTCGAAACCCTCCACGTCCGCGGTCGGGTCGGCCTCGGCGTAGCCGAGGGCCTGCGCCTCTTCCAGCGACTCGGCGAAGCCCGCGCCGGAGGAGTCCATCCGGTCCAGGATGAAGTTGGTGGTCCCGTTGACGATGCCGAGCACGCGGCGCACGGTGTCGCCGGCCAGCGACTCCCGCAGCGGCCGCAGCAGCGGGATGGCGCCGGCCACCGAAGCCTCGTAGTACAGGTCGGCGCCGTACTCGCGGGCCGCGCCGTAGATCTCCGCGCCGTTCTCGGCCAGCAGCGCCTTGTTCGCGGTGACCACCGGCTTGCCGCTCTTCAGCGCGGCCAGCAGCAGCGACCTGGCCGGCTCGATGCCGCCGATCACCTCCACCACGATGTCGACGTCCGGCCGGGTAGCCAGCGCGTACGCGTCGGCGGTGAGCAGTGACCGGTCGATCCCCGGGGACCGCGGGTGGCCGACCCGGCGGACCGCGATCCCGGCCAGCTCCAGCCGCGCGCCGATCCGCAGGGCCAGGTCATCGGCCTGCTCGGTGAGCAGCCGGGCTACCTGGGAGCCCACCGAGCCGCAACCGAGCAGCGCGATCTTCAGCGTGGGCACGGTCGGTTTCACGGGCGAATCACTCATCTGGCATCCAGGCGTGGCGGGTTGGAGGGCAGGCGGCGCCCGGGCGGGCTGGGGGCGGGCGGGGTGCGGGTCATCCGAGGTCCAGGCTGAGGAGGTCGTCTAGGGTCTCGCGGCGGACGATCACCCGGGCGGTGCCCGCGTTGACCGCTACGACCGCGGGGCGCGAGACGTGGTTGTAGTTGCTGGCCAGGGAGCGGCAGTAGGCACCGGTGGCGGGGACGGCCAGCAGGTCGGCGGGGGCCAGGTCGGACGGCAGGTAGGCGTGCCGCACCACGATGTCGCCGCTCTCGCAGTGCCGGCCGACCACCCGGGACAGCATCGGCGGGGCCGACGAGCCGCGGGAGGCCAGGGCGCACTCGTACGAGGCGTCGTACAGCGCGGTCCGGATGTTGTCGCTCATCCCGCCGTCCACGCTGACGTAGGTCCGCAGCCCGTCCACGTCCTTGATGGTGCCGACCGAGTACAGCGAGACCGTGGACGGCCCGACGATCGCGCGGCCCGGCTCGACGGTCAGCCGCGGCCGGGGCAGCCCGGCGGCACGGCACTGGCCGTCGACGATGCCGCGCAGGCTCTGCGCGACCTCCTTGGCCTCGGGGGCGTCGTCCTCTTCGGTGTAGGCGATGCCGAACCCGCCGCCGAGGTCGAGCTCGGCGATCTCGACCCCGTGCTCGTCGCGGATCCTGACCGCGAGCTCGACGACGCGGTGCGCCGCGACCTCGAAGCCGGCCGTGTCGAAAATCTGCGAGCCGATATGGGAGTGCAGCCCCGCGAACGCCAGGCCGGGGCAGGCCAGGACCCGCCGGACCGCCTCGTCGGCGGCCCCCGAGGCCAGCGAGAAACCGAACTTCTGGTCGTCGTGGGCGGTCGCCATGAACTCGTGGGTGTGCGCTTCCACCCCGGTGGTGACCCGGACCAGGACGTTCGGCCGGAACACGGGCTCAGCGGCGGGCGGGAGGCCCGAGCCGGTGAGGTAGGCCAGCCGCGCGATCTCCTCGAAGGAGTCCACGACTATATGGCCCACCTCAGCGCCGACCGCCCGGGATAGCTCCTCGAGCGACTTGTTGTTGCCGTGCATCGCGATCTGCTCGGGCGGCACCCCGGCCGACAGCGCGACCTCGAGCTCGCCGCCGGTGCAGACGTCCACGCCGAGGCCTTCCGAGCTCACCCAGCGCAGCATCGCCCGGGAGCAGAACGCCTTCGCCGCGTAGAACACCCGCGCGTCCGGCCCGAACGCCTCCAGGTAGTCCCGGCAGCGTGACCGCACATCTTCCTCGTCACACACGTAGAGCGGGGTACCGAACCGCTCAGCTAGGTCCCGGACGTCCATCCCTCCGAGCGTGAGCACGCCATCGGAACGCCGGGCGTTCCGCGGCCAGATGCCAGGATGCAGCGCGTTGAGGTCCCGCGGCGGGGCGGGTGGATGATCGGCGGGCAGCACGTCACCGTGGCGTGGCCCGGCCGGGTGCGCGACACGGCTCATGCGGTTCCCTTCATGTGCGGCGAGCGGCCTACAGGCGGCCGGGTGCGCCGACCCCGAGCAGCCCGAGGCCGGTGGCCAGAGCGGTCCGCGCCGCGTCCGCCAGCCATAGCCTCTCGCTGCTGATGCTCGATATCGTGGTAAAACCGGTGGTGTTCATGGTGTCAATCGTCCGAGTTGCCAGCTCCTCCAAGTAGCCGGCGAACTCATCGGGCCGGCCACGGCGCGCCGCCACGGCCACCCGTTCGGGCAGCCAGGACAGCACGTCGAGCAGTGCCAGCTCGTCCGACCCCGGGGGTTCGGCGAGCAAGCGCGGCCGGAATCCGGCTGGACTGGTCCCCAGCGCGGCGGCCCAGCGCAGCACGGCGGCAGCGGCGGCATGCGCGTACCGAACAGCATAAGCC
>Ga0302326_10023781_pt1 | contig 12470 bp, 9 predicted proteins | sample Palsa_T0_3_FD_202264 | JGI IMG/M metagenome (GOLD analysis project Ga0302326, IMG submission 202264) | Peat permafrost microbial communities from Stordalen Mire near Abisko, Sweden - Palsa_T0_3 | ecosystem: Environmental > Terrestrial > Soil > Palsa > Peat permafrost | place: Sweden: Abisko... | reverse complement strand
ACCGCTGTCTCCGCCGCGTCCGTCAATAGCTGCGCGGGCCATGAGCCAAAAGATACCGCCGTGCCAGTTGGTGCGATAAACGTCGTACCATCCGCCCGAAGGAAAAATCGCCTTGAGGTGCGGAGGCTGTTCCGCGGCGGTGAGGATTTGCGCCATGGCAAAGATGGAAATGCCGATCATTCCGACATTGCCATCGCACCATTCCTGCTCGGCGATCCACTCGATCATGTCGTAGCCGTCCTTACCGATCTTGGACCGCTTCCCGATCCCGCCAAAGCTGTCATATTCCCCTTCCGAACTTCCTGTGCCGCGCGAGTCCGCAATCACATGAACGTAGCCCCGCGGCACGGTGTAAGCAGGGTCGCCCGCCTCAATGCTGCCATCCCAAAGCACATTTGGCCGGTTTTGTGGAGGGAAAGTGAGCACCAATCCCTGCAACTCCTTGCTGAACGGGGAAAACGCCAGCAGCGCTGGGAATTTCCCTTTGGCATCGGGTCGATAGATGTCCGCGGCCAAACGGACTCCGTCGCGCGCCGGAATGAAAATATCTTTCTCGATCTTCATTTTGTGAGCCGGCTTCGAACCTTCTGTGTTTCCCTTCGAACCAGTCATCGGCAATAAGCTCCTTATCGTTTTTCGGACAGCAATTGTCTGCATCTAGGCATTTCTCTCTACGATTGGGCCTAGGGCGAATGAAGCTGTGCGCTGTAGGCGTTCGGGAAGCGTCGGGAGAAGCTGCTGAGGAAGATCGCCAGCCATGCAGATATTGCGCAAACAGCGCCAAAAAACAGCAACTGCCGCGGCATCCATCCGTTGGATAACAGCACTCCCCCGATCAAGGGGCCTACGATCGAGCCGATCCGGCCAATGGCCAGCCCCCAACCAATACCGGTGGAGCGGATGGACATTGGGTAAAACACGGCGGCTTGCACATTGAGGCCGGCTTGCGCACCCATGACTACAAACCCCAAGGCAAACGTCAATGTGACGGCGAGGCCGAAGGAGCTAGGGACGAACGCTAGAGCGCCGATGAGCAATCCCGCAAGTCCGAACTCGGCCATCAAAATCCTGTAGGCGCCGAAACCGCCAATCAGCAGACCCTCGGCCAGAGATCCAAAGATTCCCCCAAAACTGAAAAAGGCTGCCGCACGAACTCCCGTCGAAATGGCCATGCCTGAATCTCGAAAGAGCGCCGGCAGCCAACTGACAATAAAATAGATCACCAGCAGGCTCATGAAGAACGGGAACCACAACAGAAGCGTCCCGACGGCTCGACCTTCGGTAAAGAGGTCTTTCACGGGTGCGCGACTCGGCCGCTGATCCCCCAAAACGGGAGCGAGGCTGATCGGTGCGGCAGCGAGGCCGGGCGAAATCCGTTCCAGGATGTTCCCGATATCCTCCGGGTCTTTCCCCTGTGCGACCAAAAATTCAATGGATTCGGGGAGCACTAAGACCAACAAGAGTGAAATTGCCAGCGGCACAGCCCCGCCAGTATAAAAAACCGATCGCCAGCCCCAAGTCAGTATCAGCGACGAGCTGACAAGACCGCAGAGCAGCCCACCGAGCGGCATTCCGCTGATGAGCACAGACACAACAATGGGTAGCAGGCGCTTAGGGCTGTATTCGGTCGCAAGGGAGATCACGTTCGGCATTGCGCCGCCAAGGCCAAAACCGGTGAGGAAGCGAAAGATGAGAAGCTGGTTGAAGGACGTAGCAAAGCCCGTCAGGAAGGAAAACACCGCGAGGCTCAAGGTACACAAAATGATGGGCCATTTGCGCCCCCATCGATCCGCGACCGGTCCCGTAATCATCGCGGCGATCATCAGGCCCACCAAGCTGGCGGAGAATATGGGACCGAAAGTGTGAATCGGAATGTGCGTGCTCTCAGCAATCGAAGGAGCAAGGTAGCCAATCGTCTGCGCATCGAAGCCGTCCAGAACCGTGACCAGACCCAATAAAGCGATCGTGCGGATTTGAAAACGGCTCAAGGGACTCTGGCCGATCAGACTGCTGACGGAGAGAGCTGGCGCCTCAATGCTCATCGTTGTTCCTCACAGGCCGCGGAAAAAACATTTATTTTTGTCATTCCGAGCGAAGCTAGGAATCTCTTTGAGGGTTACGTCGACGAAAAGAAAGAGAGATTCCTCGCTTCGCTCGGAATGACAAAATCGTGAGGGACGGTCACGCAAGGGCTTTGTCTAGGAATTTCAGCGTTCTCTCCCACGCAAGCTTCGCGGACGCCGCGTCGTACACCTCGGGACGAGACTCGTTCATGAAGGCGTGGTGCGCATCGTAGCGATAGAACTCGAACTGCGACTTGGACTGCTTGAGCGCCGCCTCTACCTCATTTACCTTGGCAGGCGTGCACCAGTCGTCGATGTTGGCGTAGTTGCAAATCAAGGGGATCTTGATTTTCTTGAACTCGCCGGCGTCAAGCGGAGGAATTCCGTAGAACACGGCGCCGGCATCCATTTCCGGAACGAACAGCGCGGCCAGAATCGTGAGCGCGCCCCCCATGCAGAAACCGCCCACAGCCACTTTCTTCGAGGATTGTTTCAAGAATTGCACGGCCCCGCGGATATCTTGGTTGGCCGCATCGGGAAAGTTGAGATTGCCCATGAGGTGGTTCGCTTCCTCTGCGGCAGTCGCGAGCTTGCCTCGGTAGAGATCCGGCACCAGCGCTCGATAACCCGCTTCCGCCACTCGGTCCGCGGTCTTCTTGATTTGATCGTTAAGTCCCCACCACTCTTGGATTACCACAAAGCCGGGCGCGCCGGGTCCCGGCTTCGGCGTCGCCAGGTAGCCGGGACAATTTGCTCCATCTGGTCGCTTGAACTGAATCGTTTCACCCACGGGGTGCCTCCCTTTAATTTTTAGCAGCGAGAAACATACTATAACTCTCTGGGCCAAGTTCCAATTCCCCCGTGAAACAGGCCTCAGCCTGTGGGGGAGCACCCTCGCTACGACCAAAACCCACAGGCTGAAATGGCTGCGGAAAATGTATTTATTTTTGTCCTTCCGAGCGAAGCGAGGAATCTCTCTGGGGGTTACGCCGACGAAAAGAAAGAGAGATTCCTCGCTTCGCTCGGAAAGACAAAATCGCGAGGGGGGGCCGCAGCCTGTGAAGCCTGTTCCACCGAGCTTTCGTATTTACCGGCCACGTCAATAGGAATGGGCTAATTATTTTTCCTTCACCTCGTTATACACTTCCGTGATGAACCGGTTTTTGCTCGCGGGCGTGTCGCCCTTCGTCGTCGCGTCATACGGAGCGGTCAGGTTCGCGGCCAGAACATCGTCCAGCGTTTTGCCCTGATCGACCAACTTCTTCGTCTTTGCCAGGATATCGACGACCATGGCGCGATAGGGGAGCAGGTCAGCCTTCTTGACCAACGTGCCGTGACCCGTGATGAGTGTCGTGTCTGGACCGGCAGTCTCCGCGATCATGTCGATCGCTGTGATCATGCCCCTGATCGAGCCGCCATTGGCCTGATCGGCAAATGGGTAGCCGAAATTGCGGTAAAAATCGCCGATGTAGATCGCATTTGCATGCTGGAACCGGACGACCGTGTCGCCGCCGGTATGCGATGCGGGGACGGGAATAAAATCCACCGCTTCCCCGTCCATATGGATGGTTACCGCCGGCACGCCCGGCGCGCCCAACGGATAGGTGACGACCGGAATGCCGGCCGGATCGGGAGCGGGAGCCGCAGTGCCGTCACCCTGGCGTGGCGGGTGCAGCATTTCCTCGCGCAGTTCCTCGCGCGAGAAGATCACGGCGCCTTGCTTGGCGAAGAAGGGATTGCCGCCCGTATGGTCCGAATGGATGTGCGAGTTGACCAGGATTCGAATGGGCGCGGAGCTGAACGTTCTGATCGTTTGCAGAACTTTTTCGTGCAGCTCTTCGTCCTGGGAGTCGACCATCAGAATGCCTTCGGGGCCGAAGAGCACGGCGATCCTGCCACCTGCCGCGTCCGGGTGGTTCGTGTCAAGATCGGGCGAACCCTGGAGGATGCAAAGGTTTGGCGCTAGCTTGGCCGTCACCGAAATCTGGATTTTGTCCCATTGAGCAAACGACCGCCCCTGTCCCAGCCTCTGTGGCGCCGGCGCCTGTCCCAGTCCCCAAACGATCGCGGGGACGACCGCCATCGCGGATAGTCTTCCCAAGAACAGCGCTTGCCGTTTCATACGATTCATCCTTTCCATTTGATTCACCGGTTGATGTTTCTCCGCGAATCCGTTCGTTCTTTTCTGGCGGACGGTGCACGATGCGCCAGGATTTTTCTGATTCCCGGCGCAACCCTACTTTCCCATATGCGCATTGAATATCTTGAATGAGCGGGGTGCGCGCCGAGAGTTTACGATGTCTTGGGCCAACTCCCTCGCGCACAATCCGTAGCGATTCCGGAGGAACTCTTCAGCCCGGCGTTTTCGGAAATGTGCGTTGCCGTCAACCGGACGAATTTGAGTGTTCAGGATGCAGCTTCAAATATTTTCCGGCTCCAAAAAGCAGCGGGCGGTCATCGCGCCATTCAAAAAATTCCACGCGGCCGATGTAAAGAGTGTGGTCCCCGACGGGATGCGCCTCGACCACGTCCACGACAAAATGCGCCAGCGCGCCCTCCAGCAGGGGAACTCCCTCATGCATGAAATAGCGGGGTTTGAGCCCTTCCACGGGGCGGCCGCCGAAATGGTTGCTCAATATCTCTTGATCCTCTGCGAGCACGCTGATGCCGTAACGTTTGACCCCTTGGAGGATCCTATGCATGCTGGCGCGATGCCCCACGGAAACCAAGACCAGCGGCGGATCGAGCGATACGGACATGAACGCGTTGGCCGTCATGCCGTGCGGACCATCTTCATGCTGCGCGGTGACCACGGTTACACCGCTGGCGAAGCGGCCTAGCGCGGAACGGTAAGGTCTCGTGTCGGCCGGATCCACGCGGCGCAGCGCGGGTTTTTCATTCTCCGCCGGATGGCTCACGGTTTACGGTTTCCGTTCTTCATGATGATGCTGACGTCGTCCGGATTGAACAGGTCCGGCACGGTCCAGCCGTCCAGATCGTACTCCGCCATGCATTGTTCAGCGAAACCTTTATACTTGGCGGCCTGTCCGGTCATTTCGGCGGCCATCAAGGTTTCAAAACGAACGCTTTCGTGATTCCCAAAATAGTTGCGCTCGTAAAGTTCGTGCCGCCCGCCAAATTCAGTGCCCGTGGCGTCCCACAACAACTTCATAAGTTTGACCCGGTCCACGGACGAGTAGCCATTGGAGCCACGCACATATTGATCGAGATACTTGCGCACTTCCGGCACCTTGAAATCCACCGCGTGAGAAGGAAGGTAGATGAGCGCGCTGGCGAAAACATTTTCGATGATTTCCCGCAGTTTCGGATAGATCGCGCTGGCCGCCACGCGATAGGCGAGGCCGTAATCGAGATTCGGCAGGACGTAACCCGGAGTCCACGGAGTCGCCGCGCGAGCCATCGCATCGGTGAGGGCCCAGAACAAGTTGCGCCAGGCGAGCACTTCTCCCACCTGCACCTGCACGCCACGGAAATCCTTCGAGCCGGTCGCCTCGACGCCCTTGAGCAGCAACCCCGCAATGAAATCGAGTTTCACCGACAGGCGCACGCAACCGTGGAACATGAAGCGCGGCAGGAAACCGGATCGCGGGAAGAAATTGTTGACCTTGTCTATATCTCCGTACGCGAACACGTTTTCCCAGGGCACAAACACTTTGTCGAACACGATGATCGAGTCGTTTTCATCCAGGCGGGACGAGAGCGGATAGTCGAACGGGCTGCCAGTGGCCGCGGCCGCCATTTCATAGGACGGCCGGCAAAACAGTTTGAGGCCGGGCGAATTCGTGGGCGCGATGCAGACGAAAGCGAAATCCTTGGTCTTGACCGGGAGCGCGCCGTTGTTGGCGATGAAATTGTAGTGCGTGAGCGCGGAGGTGGTGGCCACCACTTTCGCGCCGCTGACGATCAAGCCGCCATCGGTTTCTTTCTCGACGTGCATGTACACGTCGCGCACCTCGGCCAGATCCTTGTTGCGGTCCACCGGTGGATTCACGATGGCGTGGTTGACGAAGGTCACTTCCTCCTGCACTTTCTTGTACCAACGCCGGGCGCTCTCCTGAAACGGTTCGTAGAATTCCGAGTTCCCGCCGAGCGTGGCTAGAAACGAGGCCTTATAGTCCGGGCTGCGGCCCATCCATCCATAAGTCAGGCGCGCCCATTCCGCGATGGCGTCGCGCGCGCCCACCAGTTCCTCCGCGTTGCGATCGGCCTTGAAAAATTTGTGGGTGAATCCCCCGCTGCCGGTGTCCGTCTCGGCGCAAAGGACACTCCTTTTTTCGTCGTGCAAGGCGTCATACAAGCGGGCCAGCATGCGAACTGTATTTCGGAACGCGGGATGAGTGGTGACGTCCTTGACGCGTTCGCCGTAAATCCAGATTTCGCGCCCATCGCGCAAGCTTTCGATGTATTCCTGCGAGGTGAAAGGCCTCGTGCGCGGCGCCGAGCCTGCCGTATTGCTCTGGGCTTGCGGATCGGTCATCACTGCCGGCCTCCTGATCTCCGCACTTTCCTGATTTCTCGGCGGCGCTGTTTGCGGGCCGTCAGCTCAAATTCGCCCAATCGCGTTCAAATCGGAAAATCTCGTGGGCCGGAGGCAGCGGCGCTTGGGATTCGATCCAGCGCACGGGTTCGTTCCCCACGTTCGCAAAACTATGAATGCAGCCCACGCTCGTCCAGATCACGTCGCCGGGACCCAAATCATAAGTTTTTCCGTCCGCCGTCGCTTTCACGCGGCCACCCACAATAAAGTAAGACTCCTCGAAGGTATGGTCGTGCGGATCGATTTTCGCGCCCGGCGAATATTGAATCAAAAACAACGACTGATGGATGGCTCCAAAGGAGCGGTCCACGAACATTTTGATGGCCACGCCCGTCGTCGGATTAAAACCTTCCATTTGCGATGGACCGCCGGCGCGCGGCAATTGAGACTCGTCAAAATGCCCCAGCAGAGGTTTTCCTGCTTCCTTCCCCTCCGCTGGCGCGGCCATCTTGGCAGCTGCGTCCCCGCCAAGGAAAAAAGTGTCCTTGCCAATTTCAGCGGGACGCGGTTGCGGCGCCTGCATCTCGATCCAACTCACCGCATCGTTGCCTGCATTGCGCCACGCGTGTGGCACGCCGGTGCGGATCAGCCCGAAATCGCCCGGCTTTAGGGGATGGGTGGCATCGCCAATTTGAGCGCTGACCTTCCCTTCCAATATGTAAAAACTTTCCTCGAAGGAATGAAGGTGCGGATCAATCACTCCGCCCGGCGCGAGAAAACAGACGCCCACACCCATGTGCACCGACCCTGTCGCGTGGTCAACGTAAGACGCGCGCCGAAATCCGGAGCTATGCCGATCGTAAGGACCGGGTGTTCGAGCCGCGTTGCGATCGATTTTGGAGACGTAATGCATTTTCAACCTTGTGTAAACTATGCTCTTTTTGAACGCAAGTCTAGTCCGCGGCCTTGCCATCCGGCTTGCAGGAATTTCACATTCGTGAGCAGAATCGTGACTCCCCATCCAGTCGATTTCGCGTTCGATCCCCAGAGCGGAGCGATTTTACATCGCGCGAGACAACGCCTCGGAGGCTTTTCCATTAGAAAATGAGGAGCATCGTTATTCCTCTAGCACTCCAAAACGCAGAGCCCACAACCTTGACCAGTTGGCTTAATCCTATATAATTCGCCGCAGACGAGGGGCAGCCCGCGCTCCGGGGCATTGGGGGTGTCCATTTACCGCGCAAGTGAATCGAGTTTTCACCGTTCGAGAAACGCACGGCCGCGTGCTCCGCTCTGAAAATCGTTTGATCGCGCACAGCGAACAAACTGGATGGCGCTCCCTCTATGCCGCGATTTTTGAGGAAGCTCCCTTTCACGCTAGGGAATCGGCGCTTCGCCATCCCTCATTGATTTATCATTTGTGCCGGCCTACTCAGGTGACGCGCAAGGTCGAAGGCGCCCGTCCCGAGAGTGCGCTCATCTGCCCGCGCCGCATCTGCCTGACTCCTGGCGAAGCGACCACGGAATGGAACCATTCCGGCCATCCGGAAATTCTGCAAGTTTATTTGCGCCAATCAATCTATGAGGCAGCGATCCGCGAAATGTACGCTTGCGACGCGTCAGTGGCGGAAATCGTGCCCCGTTTTGCGATCCTGGATCCCTTGCTCGAGCAGTTGGCGATTGCCATCACCACGGCCTTGCGCGACGGCACGGCGGAGGACGGGCTCTACGTCGACACACTTGCCCAGATGATGGCCGTGCACCTCGCGCGGAACTACTCCACGCGGTCCCGTCCGGCGCGAATGCTAAAGACAAAGGAAATTTCCGCCTGGAAAATTCGCCGCTTGGTCGAATTCATCGAGGAAAACCTTGAAGGAAATCTCACTCTGGAGGCTCTGGCGGGAGAGGTGCAAATCAGCCCGCTCTACTTGCCGCGCGCGTTCAAGTCCGCCGTGGGCCAATCCCCCCATCAGTACGTGCTCACGCGCCGCCTCGAACGCGCGAGAAATTTGTTGCGAAACACGGACAATCCAATCGTGGAAGTGGCTCTCTCCTCGGGTTTCTCCTCGCAAAGCCACCTCTCGAATTGGTTCTTGCGAACCGTCGGAATATCTCCCGCGGCCTACCGGCGGCAGCGCACGTCATAATTTGCCTAACGAGCAGGGATTGCGACGATATGTGGGCACAGTATCTGTTCTGCCTTTCGCGCTTGCGGCAGGTTTTGCTTGGAATTAGGCCCGGCCCAAACTTGGTGTAAGGTAATGAGCGATTGGGGGAAGCCGATGAGGAAAATCCTCTGTTGTGGGCTGTTCGCCGCATGCTTTGCCATGGTTCCACAAATCTCTCGCGGACAAACTACATCACCGCAGGTTTCTGGCGTGTCTGGCGCATCCGGCGGAACGGCCGGCCAGAGCAAGCCATCGGCGCCGAAAGCGGTCGCGGCGGCGATGACCAATCGCGACGTGATCCGACTGGTAACGGCAAAGATTTCCGACGACGTCATCATCGCTAAGATCCGGCAGTCGAAGACTCGGTTCGACATGTCCACGGATGGGCTGGTCGCGCTCAAGCAGGCCGGCGTCAGCGACGCCGTCATCGCGGTAATGCTGAATCCTTCTGCGTCGGCGACGGGGGCGCCGCCTAGCGGCAATACCGGTACCACGGCAGAGGCCTCTGCGCAGGCGCACCCGACGCAATCGCAGGCACAGAGTACGCCTCCTTGCTACGACGGCCGTCCCATTTTGAAACGAGGCAAACAGCCGGCCCTGCCTCCCTGTCCAGACCAGCCGTTGACTGCGTCGCCCCCTGCGGACTCCTTACCCACGTCTTCGCCGAGTCCCCCCGAATCCTTGATTGACAGGGCCAGAGACGCGGCGTTCGAGTTTTCAGAGAAACTTCCCAACTTTATTTGTGAGGAGTTCATGTCGCGGTTTGCCCAGCGAGGCCGCGAGCGGGAAGCCCTGGACGTGATTTCGGCTGAAATCGTTTACGATAACGCGCAGGAAAGTTATCGCAACGTGAAGATCAATAACCGCCCCACGGAGCAGGGCCTTCAGGAAATTGGTGGGTCCTGGTCCACCGGAGAATTTGCGTCCACATTGCTGGACCTTTTTCAGCCCGATACGCACGCGCAGTTCCGGTCCGGCGGTGCGTCTTCCATTTCGGGTCTCAGTGCCGAGGTTTACGACTTTCAAGTGCGAAGTGAAAATTCACACTGGAAGGTGCAGGCCGGAGCTCAGACGCTGTATCCGGATTACGAAGGCTCCGTTTGGGTGGATCCGCAATCCGCGCGCGTCCTGCGAGTCGAGATGCAGGCCCGCAACATACCGTCAAGTTTCATGATGGATAGGGTCGAATCCTCGGTCGATTATTCGTCCGTGATGATTGGCGGGACATCGTTTCTGCTTCCGGTCCATGCCGAGAGCTTGGGTTGTGAACGGGGCGGCAGCGATTGCAGCCACAACATCATTGACTTCCGCAACTATCACGAATTCAAAGTCGAAATCAAGATTGGCAATTAGTTTCGGGCGGCTGGCCAACCCTTCGGCCGCCCGGCGACGCGTGTTATCTTTGTCGCGTAGAAATCACCCTCAACATCCCGGATGAGTTCGTCCGGAAAATCACTCCCGAGGGCAGCGACCCGGCGCGTGTCGCGCTAGAGGCCTTGGCCCTCGAAGGCTACCGCGCCGAACGATTGTCTGAGTCCGCGGTTCGCCAGATGCTGGGATTCGAGACCAGGATGGAAGTGCACGCTTTTCTGAAGCAGCACGGCGTTTACCTACATTACGACCTCGTGGATTTAGAGAAGGACCAAGTAACCACAGAAAAGCTGCGCGGAAGACTGCAAGACGAGAGCGCTTCCGGCAAGCCCCGCTAAGGATGATCGTCGTCGCAGACAGCTCGCGGATCAATTACCTTGTTCTTATCGCATTCTATCCGCTGGCAGTCCTACTTTCGAGATTCTTTCCTTTAGAAGGAAGGCTAGCTGGGAGGCTAACCGAGATTTTCGTTCCGTTGGCGTCTGACTGAATATCGATCGTGCCATTTAGGTGGCGGACGCGCTCACGCATGCCCGTAATTCCAACACCCGTGCGATGGGCTTGTATTTCCGTGAGCTTTTCCGATGGGATTCCTTTGCCTTCATCTTGAATCTCGAGAGAAACAATCTCTCCCTCACGCGAAAGCCGTATCGTCGCGGTCTTGCTGCCGGAATGCCGGTGAATATTCGTCAAGCATTCTTGGACAATGCGAAAAATCGCGACTTCCATGTCGTCCGACAATCTTCCGAAGTCCTCGGGAATCATCAGCTCACATTTCAGATTGCCGCGTTCCGCCAAGCCCTGGACGTACCACTGGATGACTCCCGGCAAGCCGTTTTCATCCAGTAGCGGAGGATGGAGCAAATAAGACATGGTGCGTATTTCTTTGCTGAGCTGGTGAACCAGCTCAAGGCCTTCCTGAGTGGCTTTACCGAGCTTCGGATTTCGGCGAGCGCGTTGGGCGATGCTGGCTAAATTCATGCCGAGCGCCGCTAAGACTTGGCCGGCGCTATCGTGAAGCTCTCGGGCGATACGCCGCCGTTCATCGTCTTGCGTTTGCTGCAAGCGCCTCGACAATTCTCGAAGCTGTTCGGATTGTTGGACGACTTCCGCGTTTCGTTGCTCGAGTTGATGAGTCCGAACGAGTACCTGGTTTTCGAGATTGTTGGCGAGCACACGTAGCCGCTCTTCACTCGCACGCAATCCTGATTCGAGCCGCTTCTGTTGCGTAATATCGTTATTCGTTTCTAGAACACGTTTTCGATTCCCGCTGTGATCCTTATCGAGCGCCCAACGGCTGACGACCACGATTTGGCTGCCGTCTTTGCGCGTGTGAATCAGTTCACCGCTCCAGCGGCCTTCGCGAAGAAATTGTTCGGTAATTCGCTCCATCGACTCGGGGAATTCGGTTTGTAGCAGCTCATTGCTCACGCGGCCAATCGCTTCCTCGCGGCTAAAGCCATACAGCTCGGCTGCGCCTTCATTCCAATACGAAACTCGGTCATCTCCGTCGCGAACCAAGATGGCGTCGTTGCTCAAGTCGAGCAGCAGCGCCCGTTCCGCCAACGCTTGCTCTGCCTGCTTTCGTTCCGTTATGTCCCGGGCGATTTTCGATGCTCCAATGATTCGTCCGTGGGCATCCCTCACCGGCGAAATCGTAAGGGAGATATGAAGCTGAGCGCCGTCTTTGCGCAGACGAATCGTTTCAAAATGATCGATATGCTCTCCGCGTTTGAGTCGCCCGATAATTGTTACTTCCTCGTCCAAACGGTCGGGCGGGATTAACATGGTAATGTTATGGCCGATTGTTTCTTGCGCTGAGTAGCCGAATATCCGCTGTGCACCCTTATTCCAACTGGTGATCGTGCCATCCAGATTCTTGCTGATGACCGCGTCTTCCGAGGAATCCACGATTGCCGCCAACAAACCCGTCGTTCGTTCATTCTGCTTTCGTTCCGTGATGTCATGGAAGAAATTCACGACGCCAACAATGGCGCCGTCCCGGTCTCGAATCGGATCGATGTGCACGGAAACCGTGACGCGGCTTCCATCGGGCCTGGCGATGACCGCGTCCTCGTCATGTACCGACACCCCTGTAGTTAGGGCGAGCGCTACAGGGGTGTCGCAATGCGCCACGTAAGTCCCGTCAGCGTGGTAGAGAGTGTGCGCTCCGCAGAAGCGTTCATTCGTATCGCCAAGCACCGGTTCTCGCCCCCAAAGCTTTGCGGCGCGCGAATTGAACCAAACAATTACACCATCAGCCGCTCGGACCGCGTATGCCGCCATTGGAAAAAGCTCAATCAGATGGGCTTGACTGCCTAAATCAAGGAGGTGATGTGAAACCGGCGGCGGCATTGGCGAGTCGCTTTT
>Ga0302326_10023778_pt1 | contig 12472 bp, 8 predicted proteins | sample Palsa_T0_3_FD_202264 | JGI IMG/M metagenome (GOLD analysis project Ga0302326, IMG submission 202264) | Peat permafrost microbial communities from Stordalen Mire near Abisko, Sweden - Palsa_T0_3 | ecosystem: Environmental > Terrestrial > Soil > Palsa > Peat permafrost | place: Sweden: Abisko... | reverse complement strand
CATTCCGCCGGACAGCCAAACGCCATCCCCCCTTGCCGCCGCACGGCCAAGGTTCGCTGCCGCGCGCCCAACGGAGACCCAGTTATCGTGTCAGCGAACCGGGCCTCCGGCCCGGTGAGCGGCCGGTGTGCCGGCGAAGTACCACCGCGGGGCGCGGAGCGCATCCGGGGGGTTCCGGGGGGTCGCCCCCCCGGGCCAGCACAGCGCTAGAACAGCACGGACATGAAGGTGTCCACCTGCGCGAAGCCGACGCGGCGGTAGGCGGCGCGCGCCGGGGCGTTGAAGTCGTTGACGTACAGCGAGACGATGGACGCGATGCTGCGCTGGGCCTCGCGCACCACCGACGCCATCCCCGCCGAGGCGAGGCCCTCGCCACGGCGCGCGGGGTCGACCCAGACGCCCTGTACCTGGCAGGCGTGCGGGGTGACCGAGCCGATCTCCGCCTTGAACAGCACCCGGCCGTTCTCGATCCGGGCGAAGGCACGGCCGGCCCGGATGAGCTCGGAGACCCGGGCCCGGTAGGTGGCCCCGCCGTCACCGGCCATCGGCGAGATACCGACCTCCTCGGTGAACATCGCTACGCAGGCGGGCATCAGCACGTTCAGCTCGTCCGGGCGCACCCTGCGGACCAGCGGGTCCGGCGCGCACGTGGGCGGGCCGGTCATGGACAGCACCGGCTGCGTGGCGCGCACGTCCCGGGGCGGCCCCCAGTGCGGCTCCAGCAGGCTCCACAGTGCGGACACATCCTTGGCCGGGCCGACCAGCGAGGAACAGCGGCGGCCCTGGGACCGTGCGCGGTCCGCGAAGGCCGTGATGGCTTCCGGAGTCGCGGCGACCGGGACCAGGTTGGCGCCGGCGTAGCACAGTGACCTCAGCCGGCCGGCGGAGTAGTGGCCCCAGATCTGGGCGCCGAGCCGGGCCGGGTTCAGGCCGACCGCGTGTACCCGGGCACCGACGAAGACGTTCGTAACCGGCTCCCGGTCACAGATGCCGAGCACCTCATCGCGGTCGCGATCATCGAGTATGCGCAGCGGCCCGGGCCGCGCCGGTTTCACGCGGAGCACCATTCCAGCGTAGCTGGGCCGCGTGGCGCCATGTCAGCGATGGGGGGTCAAGGTGATCACAGACCGGCCACACCGCGCCACGGGTCGCCTCGCGGCGGGGGGGCGGATGGCGTCAGCCGACCGGGGTCGGCGGCGAGTCGGGGGCACAGGTCGCGTTGACGGACCCTGGGTGGTCCGGCAGGGCGCCGGTGGCCAGGTAGTTGTTGAGGTAGCCCTGCACGCAGGCGTCGGGCGGGTCTGCCAGGGACTGCCCGTGGTTGCCGCCGCTCTCGACCACCACCATCCGCGCGGTGGGCAGGTCCTGGTGGGCGACCTGCGCGCCGGCGTACGGGGTGGCCGCGTCCAGGGTGCCCTGCAGCATGAGGATGCCCGGCAGGCCGCTGGCCCCGATCTTCAGCGGCTGGGACGGCCCCTTCACCGGCCAGAACGCGCACGCCGCGTTGTACCAGGCGTTGTCCCAGGCCTGGAACGGCGCGGTCTGGTCGACCTTCTCGGTGTCGCTGTTCCACTTGGCCCAGCTGCGCGGCCAGTTGACGTCGGAGCACTGGACGGCGTTGTAGACGGCGAACTCGTTCTCGCTCTGCACGCCGTTCTGCTCGTACTGGCTGACCAGCGCGCTGGTGGAGCCCTGCAGCAGGTAGGACGACAGGGCCTGGGCCAGCCCCGGCCAGAGCTCGTTGTCGTAGCCGCCGAGCAGGAACGTGTCGTCGAGCTCGTCCTCGCCGATCATGGGGCCATTCGGCCCGGAGATGGGGTGGGCCTGCAGCCGCTGGCGGGCGGTGTACCAGGCCTGCTGGACCTCGGCCGCAGTGGAGCCCAGGTGGTACGAGCTGCTGTACTGGGCCACCCAGGCGAAGAACGCCTCCATCCGGGCCTGGAACGCGTAGTCCTGGTCGATGTTGTCGGTGTACCAGACGCCCTGCGGGTCGACGGTGCTGTCCAGCACCATGCGGCGCACCCGGTTCGGGAACAGCGTCGCGTACACCTGGCCGATGTAGGTGCCGTAGGAGAAGGCGTAGTAGTTGATCTTCTGCTGGCCCAGCGCCGCCCGGATGGAGTCGACGTCCCGGGCCACGTCTTCGGTCGTCATGTAGGGCAGCAGCCAGCCGAACCGCTTCTCACACTCGGCCGCGTACGTCTTGGCCCGGTTGATCAGGACCTGCTCGGCGGCCGCGTTGGCCGGGATGTAGTTGGGCCGGACCCCGGAGAAAAAGTCCGGCTCGCAGGACAGGGCGGGCACGGAGGCGCCAACGCCGCGCGGGTCGAAGCCGATGATGTTGTACTCGGCGGCCACGGCCGGGCTGATGCCCTGCGCCACCGCCGCCGCCAGGGACCGGCCGCTGGCGCCCGGGCCGCCCGGGTTGACCAGCAGGTCGCCCTGCTGCTGGCCGGCCGGGGCCGTCGCCGGGACCTCCGACAGGGCCAGCGTGATCTTCCGCCCGCCGGGGTCGGAGTAGTTCAGCGGGACCTGCAGGTTCGCGCACTTCATCGCGACGCCCTGCACCCCGCTGATCGTGCAGGAACTCCAGTGCACAGATGACGCCGTGCCGCCGCTCGCCGTGCTGCTTCCCGCGCTGGCGGAGCCACCGGAGTCTCCCTTAGAGCCCGACGTGCAGCCCGCCAGGACGACGGCGCCGGCGGCGGTCAGCGCGACGGCCAGCGTGACCGCGCGGCGGGGACGGCGCGGCGGGCGGCTCAGGGATTCCGGGCGGGTCGGGCGCGTGGGGCGGGAGACTCCGGCCTGGCGCAGACGGCGGCTCAGCGGCATGTCAGCCATCTTGCCGCACCGGGGCCGGTGCGGAGACCGGCATGGCCGGACGGCAGGCCGTACCGGCAGGCACCGCCGTCGGCTGGCGCGCCCGGGTCCCGGGCGCGCCAGCCGACGGACCGTCACGGGGGCGGGATCTGCGGGATCTGCGGGCTCTGGCCGAGGCGGTGGCGCTCCTCCATGGCCTTGCGGTACTCGGCCACGACCAGCTCGGTGAGCTCCGTGACCGAGGTGTCGGCGCTGCGCTTGTCGACGGTGATCTCGCCGTGCTGGATCAGGTTGATCCGGTCGCACACCTCGAGTACCTGGCCGTAGTTGTGCGCGATGATGATGATCGAGACGTTGCCCTGCTCCTTCAGCTCGTGGACCAGGTCGAGGATGATGGCGCCCTCCTTGACGCCCATCGCCGCGAGTGGCTCGTCCAGGAGCAGGATCTTGGGGTTGGAGTAGACCGAGCGGGCCACCGCGATGGCCTGGCGCTGGCCGCCGGACAGCTTGGCCACCTCGACGTTGACCGACGGGAGCCGGATCCCCATCTCTTCCAGGTGCTCCCGGGCCAGCTTGCGCATGGACCGGTTGTTGAGGATCGGCCCGTTGACCTGCTCCCGGTTGAGGAACATGTTGTGGTACACGCTGAGCTGGTTGATCAGGGCGAGGTCCTGGTAGACGGCGTCGATACCCAGCGAGCGGGCGTGGTCGACGTTCTTGAAGACCACCTCCTGGCCGTCGAGCAGGATCCGTCCGGTCGTCGGCGGCTGGAAGCCACAGAGGATCTTGAGCAAGGTCGACTTGCCGGCGCCGTTGTCGCCGAGCAGCCCGAGCACCTCGCCCCGGCCCAGGTGCACGTTGACGTCGGTGAGGGCGGTGACCGCGCCGTAGCGCTTGGAGATGTGCTCGGCGCGCAGGATGTCGCCGCTCGCGGCCGACGCGGCCGCGGCTGCGTCCGGTGACGTGGTGGTCATTTAACTTCGCCCCGCTTCCCGCAGCTTGGCGAGCTGCACGTTCGCGATCATGGCGACGAGGATCGCGCCGCCGAAGATGATGTCCAGCGGGTTAGCGCTGATACCGATGATCTGAAAGCCGTCGGTGAGGGTGGCCAGCACGACCGCGCCCAGGAAGGCGCCGAGGATCGTGCCCACCCCGCCGAGCATGGCCGTGCCGCCGATCACCGCCGCGGTCACGGAGTAGAACATCGGCGTGTAACCGCCCGCGGTCGGGTCGATGGTGCTGGTCTGGAACGCGACCTGCAGGCCGACGAACGCGCCCAGCAGCCCGCTGACCATGAAGTTGCCGTACTTGATCCGCGGGACCTTGATGCCCGCTTCCTGCGCACCGAGCAGGTTGCCGCCGACGGCGACGGTGTGCAGGCCCCAGCGGGTCCGGGTGAGGATGATGTGGAAGAGGGCCACCAGGATCACGGCCCAGATGAACTCGGTCCAGCCGTTGTTGCCGATCCAGTGCCCGATGCCGACGACCTGCGTCGGGATGTTGGCCGGCTCGGCGTGGGACGTGGTGTCCACGATGCCCAGCAGGATGAACCCGGTACCCAGGGTGGTGATGAAGGAGGGGAGCCCGACCGTCACGGTGAGGAAGGCGTTGATCCAGCCGACCGCGACCCCCATGAGCAGGGAGATGATGATGGCCAGGATGCCGGGGACGCCGTAGAAGTTGATCAGATAGTGCATGAGGAACGGCGAGAGCGTGTAGATGAACCCGACCGAGAGGTCGATCTCGCCGCAGATCAGCAGCAATACCTCACCGATCGCGATGATGATGATGGGCGCTGCGTCCTCCGACAGCCAGGTCGTGAGGTTGGTTGAACTCAGGAAGTTCGAGGAGTCCAAGGCAAAGTAAATAATCAGCGCGATGGTGACGACCAGCACGGTCGCCTCGCGCTGCCGCAGGAACGCCGCGCCGCTCATTCTGACGAAGCGGAATGCTCCAGGCCCCGGAGTGCCCGGGTCCGAGCCCGGACGGCCTGTCCTGCTTTCTGGGGCTTCGCTCACTTTGCTCATCCGTTCTATACGTCTGTGCTACGCGGTCCGGCCAGCGCGCATGTGAGGCAGCGCAGCCCGGACACCCTGATCCCGCGAGGGACAAGGCTCCCGCCGGGCCGCGCAAATCAGTCTTACACCCGCGATCGGCGGCAACAATGCAGCGGGTCATGCGCCAACGGCAGGCGTGCCCATACGGCTCGCTGATGGGCACGCCTGCCGTCCCGGCGCCCGGCGTCAGGTGCTCGTCGTGGCCGGCGGCGACTGAATGGCGCCGGACGGGCGCGGGACGTACTTCTGCGCCGTCGTGGAGCCCTGGTAGCGGCTGGACACGGTGTACGGGGCGGCGTTCGCTTTGGTGATGATGGTCAGGCCGGTGTCGGTGTCCGGCGGGGCCAGGGTGCCACCCGAGATGTTGTACAGGTACATGTACAGCGTGGGCAGGAAGCCCTGCAGGTACGGGTCCTGGTAGATGGTGAAGTCCATCAGACCGGACTGGATGTTGGACAGCGTGTTGCCCAGCGTGTCGAACCCGCCGGACGGCACCTTGAGGCCCGCGGCCTGCAGCGTGGTGCCGAGGAACTCGGTCGAGCCCGCGTCCACCGCGAAGGCGCCCTTGATGCTCTTGTGGCCCAGCAGGTACGCCTTCTCCGCTGGTTCCTCGGCGGAGGTCGCCGCGCCGGTGGCCACCTCATTCAGGGTGAAACCCTTGCCCGTCAGCACGGAGGCGGCGCCGTCGTACCGGGGCTGGATGTTGCCCGTGCCTGGGGTGGCGATGAAGATGACGATGTCGCCGCCGCCGGGGATGAGCTTCGCGATCTCCGTGCCCATCTGCTGGCCGGAGATGTACAGCGCCTGCCCGACGTAGGCCAGGCGGTTGGTCCCTATCACGGGCTTGCCGTTGACGTAGCTGCCGTCCGCGTTGTAGGAGATGACCGGGATACCCGCGTTCAGGGCACTCGCAACCGGCGCCGTGAACGCGGTCGGGTCGATGACGGGCACGGCAATTCCGTCGGCTTTCGCGGAAGTGGCGGTCTGCATGTAGTTCGTCATCTGCGAGACGACCGAGCTTTCCGAGCCGCCCCACTTGGGCGTGGGAAGGTCAAGGAGCGCCGCGGCGTCGGCCAGGCCGTACTGGGTCGGGGTGAAGAACGGGTTCGTCGTGACGTGGTTGACGAACCAGAACTGCCACTTCGGCGTGCTCGGGAAGTTACCGGCGACGTTTTTGGTCTCGGAGCCGCTGCTGCTCGAGGACGAGGTGCAGGCCGAGATCAGCGCCGACGCGGCCGCCGTCGCACTGAACAGTCCCGCGCCCTTCAGCAGCTTGCGGCGCGCGGGCCCGTCCTTCATGTTGAGGGTCTCAACCGCCTCGTCGACTACTGGGTCGACTTTTTCTTTCATATGGACCTCCATGGAATTGTCTCGGGACGCTCACTGTCCCGAGCCGGACCCGCTGTATGGACAGCGTTTTCCGCCGAAGTCGCCGACGTCGTGACGCAGGAGAAAACATGTCTGCCGCCCGGCTCCTGCGTATTTTGGCGGCACGGCGCATCACTAATTAGTGGCCGGAACCGGGATTGGCCCATGTCCGGCGGAACGCCGTAGACGCTAAAGCTGCTCATGATCCCCTGTCAAGGCACCACGCAAGCCGCGGGCAGCCCCCGATTCCGGCCGCCGCCCGGGCGCGATCCGGGCCTGTCCCGGAGCCGGGCGGGACCTGGCTTTCGCGAGGCCCGCGCGGAAGACTGTCGGACAGGCCCCGCTACGCGTTCGCGGCGGGATGGCGGCGCTGCGCACGGGACAGCGGTTGACGGGCGGGCCGGCTGGGCGCATCGTGTACACGACGCACATGAGACCCAGACAGCTCAACGTAACCACAACGCAACCTCTGCCTCACTTGTAACAGAGTTAAACATTAGCAGGATGTTAGCGCTAACAAGTAACTGTTCGGCAACGAACGTGAAACACAATCGCCACGCTGAGCAGCGAGGCTGAGGCCCTACCGCAGCAGGCGGTACCTGGAGTGAAGCATGTTTTGAGCATGCCCTCTGTTACTTCAGAGATCCTTCAGAGACAATGTGACTACATTCGAACTGTTGCCAGAAGTTAATCAGTTAACTTCGCACAGTAATCGTCTGGCCGGGAGGGGGTTCCGGCGGCGATGGCACAGGAACCATCGTCGTCAGACAGGCGTTATCCTCAGAAGAGGACAAATTCGGTCGTGGGGGGTTCACAATGAGTGTGGCGACGGTCTGTGTTGTTCGCGCACAGAAGTACCTGTCGTCACGGTGTGCATCCGACAGCCGCAATCGGAACCGAACAGCGAATATGAACGTCTCAGTGAAGACGGATGGCGGACTGAACGTCACCAGGGCACCAGCCCGGCGGCGTCTCCGCATGAAAGAGGAGGCTACGGATGCTTGCCCGGCATCGACAGTCGCTGATCCTCCAGGCTGTCCGCAGTGACGGCAGCGCACGAGTCAGCGATCTTACCCAGCAACTCGGGGTCTCGGACATGACCGTCCGGCGGGACCTGGAGGCCCTCGCGAGAGACGGCCTGATCGAGAAAGTTCACGGCGGAGCGGTCCTGCCCGGAACACCAACCAGCAGTCACGAGCCCGGCTTCGAGGCCAAGCTCGTGCTCGAGCAGCCGGAGAAGGCAGCGATCGGAAGGGCCGCAGCCAGCCTGGTCAAGCCCGGCACCGCAATCGCCCTGTCCGCCGGCACCACGACGTTCGCGCTGGCCCAGTGCCTGCTCGACGTTCCCGGCCTGACGATCGTGACCAACTCGCTGCGCGTGATGAACCTGTTCAGCAGCGCACGGCCCGGCAACGGATCACACACGTCCGTCATCCTGACCGGCGGGATCCGCACTCCCTCGGATGCGCTGGTCGGCCCCGTGGCTGACCTGACCGTCCGGTCACTCCACTTCGACACGCTATTCCTCGGCTGCCACGGCATCGACACCGACGCGGGGCTCACCACGCCGAACCTGGCCGAATCGGAAACCAACCGTACCTTCATCAAGCTGGCCCGCCGGGTCGTGGTCATCACCGACCACACCAAGTGGGGCCTGGTCAGCCTGAGCTCGTTCGCGAGTCTCGACGAGGTTGACGTCCTGGTCACCGACGACGAGCTCCCGGCCGGCACCCGCGAAGCGGCCGCCGAGAAGGTCGGCGAGATCATCGTGGCCGACGACATGTCCGCCGCCCGGGTGGCGCGCGGCTGAGCGGCTGTGTGGCCAACTGGCTAACGCTTTAGGGCCGACTGGCTGTGCGGCTAGATAGCAAGGCAGTAAAACGCCGGTCACCACCGGCGGTAGGCAGGGGTCCTGGGCAGGCGCCGTAACGGACGGCGCCAGGCCTGGGTCGATGGGGGCGGGGTCACGCACGGGGGCCCCGCTACTTTGTAGCCCGCTCTTCCCCGCGCATGTCTGCTTTCTCCGCGTGCGCCCGCTCTCACCGCGTGCCCCCCTCTCCCCGGCGCATGCCCCCTCTCACCGCGTGCGCCCTCCCTCGCACGGCCCGCGTGCGCCGGTTCGTCCGCGCGTCCCGCTGCGTGATTCCCCGCAGCTCAGTGGTCCTGCTGCCCCCGCTTGCTCCGCAACGCAGCGACTGTGTGATCTGGGACGAGAACCCCCATCCGTGCGAAGCCGCCCTGAACGGGGCCAGCTGATGCTCTAGAGCCCCACGAGTGCCGTATTCGTGCCGAGAAAACCGCACATACTGCGGAAAAGTCGCCACGACTACGGCCGGGCCGGGAGACACGGGGCCCGCGAGTGGCCCGCGCGGGGGGCGGGTCAGGCGACGGTGACGGAGGGCGAACCCGCTTCACCCTCGGGGAGGCCCTCTTCCTCGGCGAGGCGCATGGCCTCCTCGATGAGGGTTTCCACGATCTTGGACTCGGGCACGGTGGCGATGACCTTGCCGCGCACGAAGATCTGGCCCTTGCCGTTGCCCGACGCGACACCGAGGTCGGCCTCGCGTGCCTCGCCGGGGCCGTTGACGACGCAGCCCATGACGGCCACCCGCAGCGGTACCTCCAGGCCCTCGAGCCCCGCCGTCACCTCGTCCGCCAGCTTGTAGACGTCGACCTGAGCCCGCCCGCAGGAGGGGCAGGACACGATCTCCAGGCCGCGCTGGCGCATGCCGAGGGACTCCAGGATGCCGATCCCGACCTTGACCTCTTCCACCGGCGGGGCCGACAGCGAGACGCGGATCGTGTCGCCGATGCCCTCGGCCAGCAGCGCGCCGAACGCCACAGCCGACTTGATCGTCCCCTGGAAGGTGGGGCCGGCCTCGGTGACCCCCAGGTGCAGCGGGTAGTCGCACTTCTGGGCGAGCAGCCGGTAGGCGTTGATCATGACCACCGGGTCGTGGTGCTTCACCGAGATCTTGATGTCGCGGAAGTCGTGCTCCTCGAACAGGGAGCATTCCCACAGCGCCGACTCCACCAGGGCCTCGGGAGTGGCCTTGCCGTACTTGGCCATCAGGCGCTTGTCCAGGGAGCCGGCGTTGACGCCGATGCGGATGGGGATCCCAGCGTCCTTGGCGGCCCGCGCGATCTCGCCCACCTTGTCGTCGAACGCCTTGATGTTGCCCGGGTTGACCCGGACCGCGGCGCACCCGGCGTCGATCGCGGCGAACACGTACTTCGGCTGGAAGTGAATGTCGGCGATCACCGGGATCTGGGACTTCCTGGCGATCGCGGGCAGGGCGTCCGCGTCATCCTGCGACGGGACCGCCACCCGGACGATCTGGCAGCCGGACGCGGTCAGCTCCGCGATCTGCTGCAGCGTGGCGTTCACGTCGGCGGTCAGCGTGGTGGCCATCGACTGAACCGAAACGGGCGCGCCACCGCCCACCGGCACGGACCCCACCATGAGCTGCCGCGAAACCCGGCGCTCGGCCAGCGGCCGGGGCGGCGTCTCCGGCACACCGAGGTCAATGCTCATCTGCCCCATCCGATCGCTTGTCGGTGTCTTACGGCCGGGCCCGGCGGCCCGGCACCTCAGCGGACCGGCGGCCGGGCCGCGCTCCCCCGCGGAGCCCGGCGTCTTCCGGTCCGATTGTCAGTCTCTCAGGACCAGCCTGCCACCACGTACAGCACACCGGCCTTGCCTGACGCCTGCGTCACAGAGCGTTCCCGTGACGTTCGCCCGCTGTCCCGCCCGCGCCCCGCTTCCCGTCAGGCTCCCCCCGCGCACGGTCAGGTAAGCCGGATAGGGTTCACGAGGTCGGCGAGGATCAGCATCAGGCCGAAGACCACGAGGATCGCGAACACGCCCATGCTGACCGGTACGAGCTTGGTCATGTCCACCAGACCGGGGTCGGCCCGGCCGCGCAGGCGCGCGAACCAGGCCCGGATGCGCTCGAAGATGATGACCGCGATGTGGCCGCCGTCCAGCGGCAGCAGCGGCAGCAGGTTGAACGCGCCGACGAAGATGTTCAGCGAGGCCACGATCAGCAGAACGTAGTCGACCTTGACCTGCCAGCCGACGCTGGCCGAGACGACGTCGCCGGTGATCTCTCCCGCGCCCACTACGCTGGTGACCTGCCCCGCCGCGGTGCTGGACCGGTTCTTGGCGAACAGATGCGGGATGGCCGCCGGCAGGCTGCCGATTTCCTTCGCGGAGCCGGTCAGTACCTGGCCGAACATCGAGCCCGCGTAGGTCACCGACCGGATCGGGTTGTAGCGCTCGAAGACGTTGGTGCTCTCGACGCCGAGGTAGGACCCGGACCGCCCGCCGACCGCGGCCAGCGTGACGTGCAGGGTCACCTGGTGCCCGTCCCGCAGCACGACCACCGGCACCGTGCGGTGCGCGGGGGTGCTGCGGATGTCGTTGCCGAGCGCGGTCCATGAACTGACCGGCTTGCCGTCGAACGAGACGACCTTGTCCCCCGCCTGTATGCCGGCTGCCTTGGCCGGGGATGGGCGGTCGGACGCGGTGCACGTCCCGTTCTCGAACGCCTTGGCGTTGGCCGGCACGCACGCGGCCACCGGCCCGAGCTGCGTGGTGTTGTCGTTGTCCAGCCCGATCGCGGCGGCCAGCAGGAACAGCAGCACGAGCGCCAGCACGAAGTGCATGAACGAGCCGGCGAAAAGGACGATCAGGCGCTGCCAGGCCGGATGCCGGCGGAACGACCGCGGTTCGTCGGCGGGGTCGACCTCGTCCATGGAAGTCATCCCGACGATTTTGACGAAACCGCCCAGCGGCAGGGCCTTGATCCCGTACTCGGTCTCGCCCCGGCGCGTGGACCACAAGGTGGTGCCGAAGCCGACGAAGTACTGGGTGACCTTCATGCCGAACTTCTTGGCCGTGACGAAGTGGCCGCTTTCGTGCAGCATCACGGAGAAGAGCAGGGCAACAATGAAGATGACCCAGCCCAGCAGGCTCATTCGGTCATCTCTCCCTCGCTGTTGAGCTCGCGCGCCCGGCGCCGGGCCCAGATGTCAACTGCCAGCACGTCTTCCAGGGTGGCAGCATCGCCCTGGGCCGCGTCATATTCCGAGATTACCCGGGCCACCGTGTCGACGATCCCGGTAAAGGGGATCTTCCCGGCCATAAAGGCGTCGACGCACTCCTCGTTGGCCGCGTTATAGACCGCGGGCGCGGAGCCGCCCGCGGCGGCCGCCTCGCGGGCCAGCTGGACGGCGGGGAACGCCTCGTTGTCGAGCGGCTCGAACGTCCAGGTGGCGGCCTTGGACCAGTCGATCGCGGGCGTCGCGTCCGGGATCCGGTCCGGCCAGGCCAGGGCCAGCGCGATCGGCAGCCGCATGTCCGGCGGGCTGGCCATGGCGATGGTCGCGCCGTCGGTGTACTCGACCATGGAATGCACGATCGACTGCGGGTGCACGACGACGGCGATCTGCTCGAGCGGGACATCGAAGAGCAGGTGGGCCTCGATCAGCTCCAGGCCCTTGTTGACCAGCGTCGCGCTGTTCAGCGAGATGACCGGCCCCATGTTCCAGGTGGGATGGGCCAGGGCCTGCTCGGGGGTGACCCCGGTGAGCTGGTCCCGGGTCCAGCCGCGGAATGGTCCCCCGCTCGCGGTGAGCACCAGCTGGCGCACCTCGCTGCGGGCCCCGCCGCGCAGGCACTGGGCGATCGTGGAGTGCTCGGAGTCGACCGGGACGATCTGGCCCGGCGCCGCCCGGCCGGTGACCAGCGACCCGCCGGTGATGAGCGATTCCTTATTGGCCAGGGCGAGGGTGCGCCCGGCATCCAGGGCCGCGATCGTCGCGGCCAGGCCCACGGCGCCGGTGACGCCGTTCAGCACCACATCGCACGGCCACGACGCGGCCGCCGGTATCGCGTCCGGGCCCACCAGGACCTCCGGGACCGGGCCCGCGGCCCGGTCCGCCTCCGCCGCCAGCGCGGCACGCACATCGGCCTCCGCGCTCGGCCGGGCCACCGCGACCACGGCCACGCCGAACTCCACGGCCTGCTCAGCCAGCAGGGCGGGATTGCCGCCCCCGGCCGCCAGCCCGGCCACCCGGAACCGGTCCGGGTTGCGCCGGATCACATCCAGGGCCTGGGTGCCGATCGAGCCCGTCGAGCCGAGCACGACGACATCGCGCGGCTGGGCGCTGTGGGCGGCCGCGCCGCCTCCCGAAGCTTCCACGGGACCCATTCTGGCCCGCCC
>Ga0302326_10023776_pt1 | contig 12473 bp, 13 predicted proteins | sample Palsa_T0_3_FD_202264 | JGI IMG/M metagenome (GOLD analysis project Ga0302326, IMG submission 202264) | Peat permafrost microbial communities from Stordalen Mire near Abisko, Sweden - Palsa_T0_3 | ecosystem: Environmental > Terrestrial > Soil > Palsa > Peat permafrost | place: Sweden: Abisko... | reverse complement strand
TCGCGGTCGCGTGCGTCGCCGCGAGTGCAATCGCTCTTTCGATCGTCGCAACCGGGGCGTCTGCCGTATGGGAGTACCTAAGCGTCGTCCTCCCGCTGCAAGCCCTCTCGGAAATCCCCAACGCCGACGGTCAATACAGCCTCACCACGCTCGCGGCAGCGCTTGGCGCTTCCGACGCCGTGGCCGTGCGGATCGGAGAAATTCAGTACGCCGCCTTTGCGATCGGCGGCATCGTGCTTGCAAACCGGCTGCAAACGCGCTTCGACGATCCTCCCTTCGTCGTCGCCGTTCCCATTGCGATCGCCGTCATCGGCGGGCCGTTCGTTCACTACTCGGAGACACTAGCGATGCTCCCGGCACTCTTGCTACTCATGCGCCATGCGACCGGCACACAGCGCGTCGTCGCAAGCTCCGCACTCGCTTTGTACGCGGTCCCGTGGCACATCGGCGGGGGCGTGCGATTCGGAACGTTCGCGTCGCTGGTCGTGGGCGCAGTCGTCGGGATGCTGCTCGCGGGTTTCGAACGTCAGTCGCGACTTGGTCCCTGGGCTGCCGTGACGCTGCCGATCCTCGGATATTTCGTTTTCATACATCGCATCCCCAATCGCGTGATCGGTGCGATCGCAACCTCTCGCGACGAATTCTTGCGAGAGACGACGTGGGCTCATTCGTTCCCCGGTATCACCTGGGGCCTCAGTATACGTGCGGACTACAACACGTTCACGTCGTTCGGCGTCCTCACGAAGATTCCGACGTTCGTGGACTACGTGCTCTTCGCGGTCCTCATCGCAATGGAACTCGGCGCGCGCTCCGCACCCAGCTCGAAGCCTGCGCTCATGCCGTAGGCGCGGAACCCGTTTGCTGCAGCACGACGACGCGGTAGTCGACGTACTCTTTAAAGCGCTTTGCATCGAATTGCTCGGGCTGCTTGACGTAGAGAAAATCAGTCGCGAGGTTGAGCCACTTACGAAGCGCGAACTTCAAGAAGCGGTAGATAAACTTCGGACACACATGTGCGAAGAGGTCGCGAATGAGCTCGATCGTCGGCAGGATCGTCTTCGAGTAGGTCGCGTTGCCGACTTCGAGCGTGGGCAACGTGCGATCGGTGATGTCGTCGACAGACACCACCTCGAAACCGTTCTGTTTCGTACGGAACGTAAATTCCTTATCGGTCCAGACCGTCTCGTAATACGTCGTTTCGTTCTTTCGGAAGTAATCCGAGATGACCATACGGCCGCCCGGATTCAACAGTTGCCGCGCCTTGGGGAACGTGAGGTGGTGGCTCATGTATTGGCAGCTCTCGGACATCACGATCACATCGAATTTCTCCGGCGTGTCGTACTCTTCGAATTTCGACAGCGCGAATTTCGCCGTGTTTCCGAGACGCTTCGTCACGATGGCCGCGAGGTATGGGTCGGGCGTCAGCGCCGTCGCGGCGTAGCCTTTGGCCACGAGCTTCTGCGTGAGTTCGCCCGTGCCGCAGCCGGCGTCGAGAATGGTTTTCGTACCCGCTGGAATGCGATCGAGCAAGAGCAGGCTGTACGACTCCTGAGCCTGCTTGAGGCCTTCGATCGTGCGCGGGTACTCGTCGCTCCATAGTCCGAAGTGAAGCGACTGGAGACCAATGATGTCGGTGCAAAACCGCAGGATAAAATCTGCCGGCCGCTGCTCTTTCATGTCGGCGTCGAATCCTCGGGAAGCCCGTAGTGCCGTCCGGTCAATCCCGAACGCAGAATTAGTGCGACAGTCGCGCCGCGCGCTTAGATACAACTTTGGGAGGCTAGCTCCTAGCGGCGTACCGCGCTCCCGAGCGGAAAGAGAAAAACGCCGCGCGAGGCGGCATTTTTTGACTTTGGGGTGATTGACGGGGCTCGAACCCGCGACCTCCGGAGTCACAGTCCAGCGCTCTAACCAACTGAGCTACAATCACCACGCGTGCGGCACCGCGCCCGGAGGGAATCGAACCCCCATCTTCGAGTTTAGAAGACTCGTGCCTTATCCATTAGACCACGGGCGCCAGGCACGACCTCGCCCTTTCGGCCGCCCGAGGGCCAACCTCCTCGTTTTAGCTTCGAGTCGAGGCTGATTTGGCTACCGTGGCCCGTAAGCCGCATCGGACCCAGCGAATGCCGGCGCCGGCCCTCGCTGCCTGTCTTCAATCGGGCATTCAGCCCTACTCGGGTCCAGCGAGTCCCATGAGATTACCCTCGGGATCTAAAAAATGCGCGATGACGAGCTTGCCACTCGGATTTGTTGCCGGTCCCATAACACGTTTACCGCCGAGCTTCTCGACGTTCTTCAACGCGGCGGCAACGTCCGGGACGCCGACGTAGAAAATCGCGTGACTCGCGTAGTTCGCGCCTCCGCCTATGCCGCCCGGAATTCCGCCGCCGTCAGGCGTCACGATACGATCGATGAAGCCATAATTGCCCGGTTCGGAAACATCTTTCGCAACCGGCGAGTTTGTGTCGAACTGCCACCCGAAGAGCTCCGTGTAATAATTTCGGAGGCTCGGTGCGTCCTTTCCGATGATCTCAAAATGTACGACGGGACTACTCAAGGCGATTCCCCTCTGAAACTTGACGTGCGATACGCTGGCCCATTCCGGGCCGATCGATTTCGCCGCTCTCGCGGCATTGAACTCTTTAGACATTTCTGCCCGTGGCAGGGCTACGCCGTTACGCTCATACAATTCGTGCTTGAGTGTACGTCGATATCGCGACCTCATGCGTCGTCGGCTCCCTAAGAGTGACTTGACGTGGAGAAGCCCGTGGACATTCCGAAACCCGGTGACGTCATTTACGTCGACACGGACCTCTATGTTTGGCATGGCGCGGACGACTTTCGCGGCGGCAAGGCGATCATTCAAGCGGTGCGCATGGGGAATAGCGGCGGGAAGGAAACGGCGTCTGTCGAGGTCATCCAGAACCCGGGCACGTGGTATACCTGGCCACTGTTGGCCGGGAAGCAGGCCGAGCTCGCGGCGAAGTTCGGCGATACGTGGGCGCACGCCGACCCAGACCTGCGCCCGGAGTTCAACGAGGACGTTTGGTAGCGGCCGCGGGCGCGCGGGCTGCATTCGGGCTGAGGATCATCGCCAATAAATTCCGGGACCGATGAATGCGATCCTAAATGAAAAATACCGGTTCACGACCCGAGCGCGCCGCGTGCGCGTTCGAGATCCGAACTCCCCGCCGAACTGCGCTCCGATTGTTTGGACCTACACGATCGGAACGTTTACGACGGGCCGCCGTTGACACAAAGAGCTGGTCGGGATGACAGGACTTGAACCTGCGACCTCTCGCTCCCAAAGCGAGCGCTCTACCAAGCTGAGCTACATCCCGGCATCGCCGTCCGGCGACGATGGCAATTCGCGCATTCGACGGTTAGCAACCTGCGGAAGTCAGACGGTTGCGATCAGCGCCGCTACTGCCCGTGCTCGGTGGCTGACACGGTTCTTCTCCTCCTCGGTGAGCTCGGCGAACGTCTTTTGGAGTGGCGGGTACCAGAAGGCCGCGTCGTAGGAGAAGCCCGCGTCGCCGCGATCTTCCGGTGAAATCGTGCCCGCGACGTCCGCCTCGACCGACGTGCTACGACCCGCCGCGTCGATGAAGTGCAAGGCGCACACAAAGCGGGCGCTTCGATCCGCACTGCCCGTCGCTGCGAGCTCGTCGCGAAGAAGAGCGCGGCGATCCGCCCAGGTTGCACCCGGGCCGGCATAGCGCGCGGAACGTACGCCGGGACGACCTCCCAGAGCCGTTACTTCGATGCCCGAATCGTCGCCGAGTACCGCCGCCGCGACGCCATCCGCGAGCAATTGGGCGCGCAGCGCCTCGGCTTTTAGCACCGCGTTTGCTGCGTAGGACTCGTCGCCCTCGACGACGTCACGGTACGCTTCGTAGGTCATCGGCTCCCAGATGCTGCCGGCCAACAGTGCACTAAGCTCGCGCAGCTTCCCGGGGTTCTTCGTTGCTACGTAGACGCGCACGTCGATTTAGACGATGCTGGATGCGACCCGGTAGCTCGTGCCGCGGAAGAACGCGATAACGTCGCCGGCCTCGTTCGTGACCTCGATGTCGTAGGTTCCGGTGCGGCCGCCGCGAGCTCGTTCGCGCGCGGTTGCGATCAGGCGCATTCCTTCAAGCGCCGGCGCCGCGAATGAAATCGAGCACTGCAGCGCGAGGTTCGATTGATTTCGCGAGTTGCACGCGTACGCAAATGCAGCGTCGGCGAGCGCGAACACATAGCCGCCGTGCGCGGTGTTGTGGGCATTCAGCATATCCTCGCGAATCGTAAATGCCACTCGTGAGAAGCCGACGCCGGTTTCGAGAATCTCGAGACCGAGCGTGTGGGCGGCCTTGTCGCGCGCGAACATGGCCGCGACCACACGAGCCGCAAGAGCGTTCTCTTCATCCATTATCGCAGCGTTTGCCGCGGGGGCGCGGCGGCCCCGTCGTGGCGAGAGCGCGCGTCGTCAGGATAGAATCCGCAGCTCGCCGAACAACGGCGCTCTAGTTTCTCAACAGAGCACGCCCAAGGAGTCCGAATGAAGCTAGGCTACGCGTTCCTCCTGCCGTTGCTCCTCGCGACGGGAACGGGCGCCGCTGCCGATACGGCATCGGCGCCGCCGACCGGAACGATCTCGGGAACGGTCGCGCTCGATCGTATCGCGAACCAGACACGCGCGAGTCTTGGCACGGGCGCGACGGTGCTTGTAATCGCGGCGCGTCAAGACGGGACGAGCGTCGGCACGGCCGCAATCGGCGACGTCACGACGACGAAGGACGGTCTACGCTCGATCACCTATACGGTGTCTGATCTTCCACTGGGCGAACCGATCACGATAAACGTAACGCCGGTTCAGCCTGCAGGCGCCTCACCGCTCCCTACGGGCTTTGCTTGGACCGTCGTCTTTCGTCCCAAGTCGCTCGAGGGGGCGCAGACGATTACGCTAACGACCGACCACCCGGCGGCGGTGCACGTGGATTTCGTGCCGATTGCGCTAGAGATCTTTCCCGAGCCGCCACACTAGCGCTGATGATTCGTGAAATCGTCCGTGTGCGCGGCCGAGTTCAAGCCGTCGGGTTTCGCGACCGGGTCGCGGACATCGCGGAAGACTATCGCGTAAGCGGTACGGTGCGCAACCTGCGCCCGGACCCGGTTCTCGAAATCGACGTCGAAGGCGAACGGAGCGAGATCGAGCGCTTCTTGGACGACGTCTTTGCCCATCCGCCGACCTTCGCTCGCGTCGAGGGCGTCGATCGGGCGACCGCGCAACCGCGCGGAGTCGAAGGCTTCACGATCGCGAAAACGGCCGAAGAATAGCAACGAGCGCGCCGCCCATTCGCGACGCGCTCGTTACCTACCCAAGCGTTGGGGGGATCGGGGGGCTTCGCCGCCCCGATGTTAAGGAGACGACTTTGTTAGCTAGCCGGTGCCGCTGTCGACGGTGCGAGCGGTGCGGGCGAGCTGTAGATCGGCATCGGATCGACGCCGTGGATGGCGAGATCCCCGCCTTCCATGTCCGGGGTACTCGCGCGTAGCGGTACGACGAACGAGATCAGTTTAAGCACGATGAACGTCATGATGGCGTCGAACACGATGATCGCGGCGGCGCCCTCAGCCTGGTGCAGCAGCTGCGTGAAGCCGCCGCCGTAGAACAAGCCCGTGACGTTGATGTCGGCAAGCGTCTTTTGGGTCTTGTCGGTCGAGTAATACTCGACCATCGCCGGGTTGCCGACGAGTCCGACCATTAAACCGCCGACGAGACCCGCGACACCGTGCGTGTGCAACACGCCGAACGTGTCGTCGACCTTTTTCAAGAAGCCCATCTGGCCGAGTTTATTGAGCGTGAACCACGAGATGGCGCCGGCTCCAACTCCCACGGCAAGTGCGCCGTAACCGTCGACATAACCGGCGGCAGGCGTGATGCCCACGAGCCCGGCGATCATTCCGTTGATCATCGATACGGCGTTGGGTTTGCCGATGGCGAACATGTCGAGGACGAGCCACACCAAGAGCGCGATCGCCGTCGCGATGTTCGTGTTGAGCACGGCGGCGCCGGCGTCAGGATTTGCGAAGTAGGGGTCGCCGCCGTTGAAGCCGTTCCAGCCGAGCCACAAGATGCCGGCGCCTGCAAACGCCATGATCAAATTGTTCGGCTCGAAATCTTTCTGGTCTTCAACGAGGCGCGGGCCCACGACCGCGGCAGCGACAAAACCCGAGACACCGGCTGCCAAGTGGATGACGTAACCGCCCGAGTAATCGACCGCTCCAAGTTGTGAGAGCCAGCCGCCGCCCCAGATCCAGAACGCACCGACCGAATACACGATCGAACTCCAGACGGGAACGAAGATCATCCACGCCTTGAAGTTCATGCGGCCGAATACGGAGCCCGCGATGAGAATTGGAGTGATCGCCGCGAAGACGAACTGGAAATAGATCATCGCCGCACCAGGGAAGTGCAGCGCCGGCAGCCCCGCGGCCGCAAGCGGAATATTTGCTTGCCCCGTTTCGGCAACCGCACCTAGCGCCGGCGTGGGAAGGCCGACGAAGTTCGTAAGTATGCCCGGTGCCGGCGTGCCGAATGCAGTGTTATAGCCCCAAAGCATCCAGACCATCAGCACGGCCGAGAACGCGTAGAAGACCATTACTGCGGAGTTGAGCGCCCATTTCTTCTTGACGAGACCACCGTAAAGAATGGCCAGGCCCGGAATACTTTGTAAGCCAACAAACGTCGCGGCCGTAAGTTGCCACGCGGTGTCGCCTGCATTCACCCAGCTCGGCGACTCGAGGAGCACGGGCGCGGGAGCGGCGGCTAAAAACAAAAATTTTCCCCCTTCGCGGGTTGACGAATGATTGTGTGACTGTAGCCCCTTGTGGTTGGCACGCGCATTGTACAAGCGGCGAACCATCCGCCCGTCGCGTTGTGCAGAACTTTGCGGGAAGTGCAAAAGGCCCGGGACCTGCGAGCATTTCGCAAACTTGCAACGACAAAAAGCACGAACGCCGCGGTGCGGCCGCGGCGTTCGTGTCTATTGTTTATCCGGAGCTTGTTGCAGACGACCTAGCCCGGAAAGTCTCCGTGTGCCTCGGTAGGCGGTGTCGCGCTACTCGAAATCGCTAGGTGCTCGTGCACTCTCCGCTATGGTGCCCCGGTGGATCTTGCGAGGTCAATCGTCCTCCTGAGCAGCTCTAGAATTTCGTCTCGAGACGTGAGCGAATTATACTGCTGGGCGCCGTTGCTTGTAAAGTAGCAGGCGGTCAGCAAGGGGGAGAGCCCTCCTAAACCCGACAATATGGTCCGCATGGCGAAAACCGTTCCGGCACAGCTCGCGATCGATGCGGAACGCGCGCTGGTCCTGCTGCGGAACATGCTCGTTCAGCGCGCCGTCGATACGCGCGGTTTTCAACTCAACCGGCAAGGTAAGATCGCGATCGCGATGGGTTCCGAGGGACACGAAGCGGTGCAAGCCGGCACGGGTCTGGCATTCGAACGCGGTCGCGACGTGCTCTACCCTTACTACCGGAACACCGGCTTGATTCTGGCGTGCGGCTTTCCGCTCATCGATCTGTTCCGCTCGCAGTTCGCTCGGGCAACCGACCGAACGAAAGGGCGGCAAATCATCAACCACATTACCGCGCACGATCTTGGCATCGCTTCGATCAGCTCGATCATCGCCGCGCAGTGCACGCACGCGGCGGGCGCCGCATACGCAATGAAAGCGCGGGGAGAAACCGGACGGGCGGTCTTCTGCCAGTTCGGTGAAGGCGCGACGAGCGAAGGCGAGTGGCACGAAGCGATGAATTTCGCCGCCGTCCATCGCGTCCCGGTCGTGTTCGTTTGCGAGAATAACCGCTGGGCGATTTCGACGCCGCAAGAAAAGCAAATGGCGAACCCCGATGTCGCCGCGCGTGCGGCCGGCTACGGACTTCCAGGCGTCATCGTCGACGGTTTCGATCCGATCGCGGTGTATCAGACGGTTCGAGCGGCTCGCGACCTCGCGGCAAGCGGCGGCGGCCCAACGTTGGTCGAAGCGAAGTGCTATCGTTTTCTCTCGCATACGACCGACGACGACGACCGCACGTATCGTTCGCGCGAGGAGGTCGAGGCGCAGCGCAAGCTCGATCCGCTCCCCCGCTTCGAACGCCGTCTGCTCGATGCCGGGACGATCACGGAGCAAGCACTCGCCGAACTGCGCGCCGAAGTTACGGCCACCGTCAATGCGACGACAGACGCCGTCGAGCAGGAGCCGTCGCCGGTATCTGCGGACCTTTATGGGAACGTCTATGCAGAGTCCGATGCAACTTGGCTCTAAGCACAACCGATGAGGAGATCACCGTGGACGACCAACAGCGTAACCTAACCCGCGGCGCACTGCTTTCGAAGCTAGCCGCAGCGCCGATCGCCATCGGCGCGCTCGCGGCTCTGCAAGCCGGAGCCGAGGCCGGAACGAAACCGGGAAGCGGCTCGAAGACGGCCCTGAAATACCAGCCCACGCCCAACAGCGGCTCGCAGTGCAGCCAGTGCCGGTTCTATATCAACGGCAAGACCAAGACCTCGAACGGCGAGTGCACCCAAGTCGCCGGCTCGATCAGCCCCAAGGGCTGGTGCCTGGCTTTTAGCAAGGGCGATAATTCGAAGCAAAAGATGTAATTATCCGAGTATCGAACCTGCGAGTTCCGGCCTGGAGTATTGGGCCCGCGAGTGCGGGCCCTCTACGCCGCTTTCTTCCTGGCGCGGACGATGAGCCAGATGACGAAACCGACAAACACCGCGATCAGCGCAAAGAAGACCAGTAGGCCGATCAACGCCGCGACTGCGAAGCCGCCGATCAAGGTGCCGCCGCCGCTACCATAGCTGTTGTAATGTTCGTGCATCATGTGACTATGGCTGGATGAGGATCCGCCGCCACCACCGCCACCACTGCCGCTCGAGTGGCCGCTGTGCGAATGTCCGCCCCCGCGCGTGAGCTGCAGGTGGCCGCGGACGCGAAGCTGCTCGTGCATCGTCGCTTAAAGCGAAACGTCTTCGGGTTGTTCGATGCGTGAGAGCACCCAATCGAATTTCCCGCTGGTCACCGCCGCCTTGCAGTACGTGCACTCACCGATCGCCGTAACCTTGAGCGGGGCTCCGCAATTCGGGCACTGTTTTTCGAGCGTCCCGGCCTTGCCGGTCGTCTGAACGCCGACGCCGCGCTGGAACGTCCAGTATTCTTCGAACGGCTCCGGCCTGCGGTCGCCGAATACGATCTTGCCGCTCGTCTCGTCGACCTCGTAGTCGCCGCAGGTCGCGTTGACGCGAACCATCACATCGTCAAACGCCCGGCCGTGAATGACCCCGACGGGCTGCATCCGATCGACCCGCAGACCCTCGAGGATGTTCTTGCGGTGCTGCTCTTTGAGCTGCTCGACTTGAGCGCTCCAAGAGTAGTAGAGGCCCGGGCTCATGAACCCGCGCGCATCTTCCAAATCGCGCGCCTGCCACGCCGTTTGCAGCGCATTGAAACCCGATAGGCAGCGCTCCATAAACGCGTTCTGGTCGAAAGTCGCATCGGACGCGCGAATCTCCGCAAAGCCCGCATCGGGAGCGAGGCGTTGCGCCCCGGTAAAGCCATCGGCCCGCGCACCTTCGAATTGGCTGCGCGCGATGCTCGTCACGACCCAATCCTTCGTGCCCGCAGTTACGTTCGTGTTGCAGTATTTGCAGTGGCCGGTCGCATCGAGGGAAAGCTGCCCACCGCAATTGGGGCACTTCGCAACGACGACACCGCCCGAGGCAACGGTCTTGGCTCCGGCCTTACGGCTAAATTCCCAATCCTCGCCGAAGCGCATGTCGTCGCCCTGATCCATGATCATCTTGCCCGTGCGATCGTCGAGCATGCGTTCGCGGGATACGATGTCGAAATGCACCAGGATGCGATCGCCGTCGCTTCCGTGCGATACGTGCGGCACGTGCATGCCGCGAATGTTGAGATCGATCTGCGCGGGCTTGTGATGTTCCGTGATCAGCGCTTGCACGGCGCCCGATCGTTGCGCGAAGACGTCGGGCGAAAGATACGGCTGCATCGCGGCAACGTCGCGTTGCTGAAATCCGCGGTTGACCAAAAAGTACGTCATCTCAGCGCGCTGTAGAAAGGTTTCCGCTTCAAAGTCCGGATCTTCCGCGCGAAGCGCCGCGAGGTCGCTAGCGATCGCCGGCGACGGCGCCGCCTGCCCAGGAGCGCCCGACAATCCAGCAAACGCCGCAGCCATCTCGCTCGGCATACCACCCATACCGGGCGTCGCACCGCCTGCCGACGCCGCACCCATCGCGCGGCGCGCGCTGCGCATGATGCCCATGACGACGAAGACGCACACGAGCGCGAAGATTACGAAGAAAATCAAAAAGAAGATGCCGACGATCGCACCGGCGCCACCGCCGCCCGAACCGCCGTAACTGCCGCCGAACGAGTGGCCTCCGCCGCCACCGCCGAACGAGTGTCCTCCGCCGCCACCGCCGCCGCCGCCGCTGTGGCCGCCGCCGCCGCCGCGCGTAAATTGCAGGTGCCCATGCACGCGAAGTCGCTCGTGCATTACAGTCGTCCCAAGCCGCGAAGAGGGTTCACGGTCGCTCCCTTTGCACGACCGTGGCCGAGCCGGTTATAGTTAACCGCTGCTCGACCACGACCACAGTGCCAGTGCGCAACGTTTCTCGCTCCCAGAATCCGCCGCCTTTGCATCGTCATACTACGGAGCGTACGCCACGAACCGTTCACCAGCGTCCAGCCGGCGCCGGTGCACGGCAAGCGGATACCGGATGATCCCGACTACGGGGTCAGCTTGTTGCCGCAGCTTCCGCAGAACTTCGCGCCGGGTTCGACTTGCGCGCTGCATGACGGGCAAACCGCAGGCGCCGCGGCCATCGCGCCGCCGCAGTTTGCACAGAACTTTGCGCCGGGTGCGGCGACCGTGCCGCACGACGTGCAGTGCACGCCACCAGCTGCGGGTGCGGCGGGAGCCGGCGCTGCGGCCGCTTGCGGCGGCTGTTGCTGCCCCATCGCGCCGACGAGGTTGCCGAGTCCGACACCCATACCGAGGAACGCGCTTTGCCCGGCACCTCCGCCGCCGCCTTGGGCGGCGCCTTCACCGAGACCGATCATCGCAGCGCCAGCGCCGTATTGCTGGAAGCCGCCGGCGAGCTTGGAATACGTGACGTCGCGACGGTATTTCTTCAGCGTCTCTTCGTCCGTGTCGTTAATCGAGATCGTGAAGTTACCCATGCGTACGATGTGCACGCCGTAAGACGCCACGTGCGTCTCGACCTTGGCGATCGTTTCGGCCTCCAGGTCGTCCGTGCGGCCTGCGATGCCGAGAATCGGCCAGTTGTTCTGCGTAATGTGCGCGACCACGTCGGTGCGAATCGTCTTGAGCACCATGTCGCGCATCCAGTCGGTCACGAGCGCGTTGTCCGAGGCGTCGCGCGAGCCGACGAGATTGAGGATCAACGCCGCCGGGTCGACGATCTTGAGCGAATAGTCGCCAAAGACACGCAAGCCGATGGCGAGCTGCGTCTCGGGATCGACGACGTTGTCGACGACACCGCCGAAGGGCAAATTCGCAAACTCGCGGGTCGAAATGAAATAGAGCTCGGCGCGGAAGAAGTTGCCACCCGTTCCGGCGTCGATGATCTGATCGAGGAACGGAATATTCTTGCCTTCGAGGGTGACCAGGCCCGGCGGCAGGACGCCGACCACTTTGCCTTCGCGCACGAAGAGCGCGACTTCGTCCGGCTCGACGGTCAATTGCGCCAACATGGGAATCGACATGTCGGGCCATTTGTAGACGATCTGATTCTTCGAACCGTCCGGGCGCGCGATGAATTGCCGCTTCAGCCCGCTGCTAAAAAAGTTCATAGTGCCGCTCCATTACCGCGCTGACAAGCGAAGGTTACGCTCGGGCTCCAGTCTCCCTTCTGGGGCCGCGGTCCGAGCGCGAGTTCGTGACGTACATCCGGTTCTGGTCGCGCCCGGCAGCGCCTCGAAGCCCATGGCGGGAACTCCTAGTTCTCGTCGAGTCGCAAAACCGCCATGAAGGCCTCCTGCGGAAGATCGACCCGGCCGACGCGCTTCATGCGCTCCTTACCGGCCTTCTGCTTCTCCAGCAGCTTGCGTTTGCGCGTGATGTCGCCACCATAGCACTTCGCGAGCACGTTCTTGCGCATCGCGGTGACGGTTTCGCGTGCGACGATCTTTCCGCCGATCGCAGCCTGAATCGGAACGTCGAACATCTGACGCGGAATCAGTTCCTTGAGCTTCTCGACGAGCCCGCGCCCGCGCGCAGCCGCCTTGTCGCGTGCGACGATCGACGAGAGGGCGTCGACCGGCTCCGCGTTGAGCAGGATCTCGAGCTTGACGAGGTCGCCTTCGCGATATTCGATCGGCTCGTAGTCGAGCGACGCGTACCCCTTCGTGTTCGACTTAAGCCGGTCGAAG
>Ga0302326_10023775_pt1 | contig 12473 bp, 7 predicted proteins | sample Palsa_T0_3_FD_202264 | JGI IMG/M metagenome (GOLD analysis project Ga0302326, IMG submission 202264) | Peat permafrost microbial communities from Stordalen Mire near Abisko, Sweden - Palsa_T0_3 | ecosystem: Environmental > Terrestrial > Soil > Palsa > Peat permafrost | place: Sweden: Abisko... | reverse complement strand
CCGTTGCTGAGCGTTTCAGTACCCAGCACAGTCGTCCCGTCCATGAACGTGACGGTACCGGTGGCGGTCAGCGAGTTGGTGCTCGACGGCGCAACGGCAGCCGTAAAGGTAACGCTCTGGCCATACTTGATGGCGGAGGTGGTGTTCTTAGTGAGCGTGGTTTTGGTGGAAGCGGCGGCGACGGTTAGTGTGAACGCCTGGCTCGCCGGCGTTCCGACGCCGTTGGATGCGGTGATGGTCAGTGGATACGTTCCAATGGTTCCGGCAGCGGGCGTGCCGCCCAGGACGCCGGTGGTTGTGTTCAACGTGAGTCCGCTGGGGAGTGTCCCCGTTTCGCCGAAGGCAGGCGCGGGCATGCCGGTGGCGGTGACCGTGAACGATTTGGCTGCGCCGACGACAAAGCTGCTCTGATTCGAACTGGTAATTGCCGGAGGAGAAGTCACATACACGGTGGTCGTGGCCTGGGCGATGTCGTTCGCCACCTCGACGTTTCCTGCGGTGTCCGTCGCCACGCTGTAGAAGCCGTAGGTGTGACCGTTGACGCCCGGGAATATCGCCGCGGTTGCCGTCGTCGCATTCTGCCAGACCGTGTATGGGGCGCCGTCATCTGATGCATAGATGGTGTAGCTGGCGATCGAGGGTGCGTCGGCCGGGGCATGTCCCGACCAGGTCACGAGGAATGCCGCGGTGTTTTCCGTCGCCGGGAGCGGCGCGACGGTGCTGGAAAGGGGCTGGTATTGGAACGCGCCGATGTCGGGGGCGCTGCCGCGCGGTTGGCCGATCTGATCGGTTGTCAGGAAAACGCTCGCGCCGGCGGCGTGATCTTCAAAAGGCGTGCCGTTATAAGCCGGAACGAAGGACACGGTATTGTCCGCCAGATCGACGTTGGTGACGAGCATCTGCTCGTCATCGATCTGAATCACATAGTTGCCCGGCGTACTGGCGATCGCAGCCGCGTTGGCGACGGAAAGAGTTGTTTGAAGCGTCCCAACCTCGGAAGTGAGCGTCGTGATCGGCCCGCCGGCGCCGGTGGCGGGACCGTACGGGTCCAGTGCCATCGTCTGGGTATTGCCGCCGTTGTAATAAATCGGATCGAGTTCCGCGGAAACGGGATTGGCCTCGGTCCCGACGATGTTGCCGTTGGCACCGTTGCTGATGCCGGTCATGTCCAGGTTGCTGCCGATCAGGTTGCAGCTGCTGGTGGATTCGATTGCTCCGAAGATATCGTCGTTGAACGTTTCTCCGCTGGGATCGCCATTATCCCCCTCGGACGTATTGCCAGCGACAATCGTGCTTACCAAGGTAGCCGGGCTGTCAGAGTTCTCGTCAATGCCACCTCCGCTGCCATCGGCGGAGTTCATGGAGAACGTGGAGCTGCTAACCACCAAAACGCCGGTATCGTAGATGCCGCCCCCCACCGTGGGGTCGAAGTAACCGTCTGAGGCCGCGTTTCGGGACAATGTTGAGTTGGTGACCGTCAGCGTGCCGCTGTTATCGATGCCACCACCATTTGAGGCGGTATTGCTCACGAACGCCGAGTCACTGATCGTAGCCGTGCCGTCGTTCTCCAGTCCGCCGCCATCTGAGTCCACGGTATCTGTCGTGTTCTCGGACAACTCGCAACTGCTGATCGTGAGCGCGCCGGCGCCGTTGGTAACGCCGCCGCCCGCGTCCTGGGCGTTATTATTTATTATCGAGCTATTGCTGAGCAGCACTGACCCACCATTGTTATAGATCGCACCGCCGCTGCCGGCGCCGTTGCCGGACAATTGAGAGTTGTTTACGGTCAGCGTGCCGGTGTTGAAAATGGCGCCTCCGTCAACGGTCCTCGCTTCGTTTTCCTGAAACGAGCAGTTGTTCAGGGTCAGCGTGCCGGCATTGTTGATACCACCGCCAGAGCCGCTCGTGACCCCGCGAAAAATGGTTAAGTTTGAGAAGACAGCGTTGATGCCGGCCTGAATCGTGAAAACTGAGCTCGCGCTGTTACCGTCGATAATCGTACTGTTAGTGCCGGTAATCGTAATCGTGGCGAGATATGAATAAGGGTCGTCGGTTAGAACCAGCGGACCCTGGGCAAGTTGGAAATCCCCGTAGCTCGGATCGAACGTGATCGTGCTGGACGTCCCATAGGCAGCCTCCGTAACAGCGCTATTGAGGGCGTCCCGCAGCGATTCACCCGTGTGCGACGGCGCGTCGCTGGTGGTGGTGACGACGAACGCCGCGGTGAACAGTCTCCGCTCTTCCAAGGCTTCGATCGCGGCCCGGCGCAAGGTTCGGCGGTATGGCTGGGATGATCTGGCCGCATTCCGAAGCTTCGTGAAGAGCGTCATACGAATTTCCTTCCCGCTGGTCTGCGGTGTGCTGAAGAACAAGCAATCCCACCGGCAGAAGAGAGTGAGAGAGGATCGGATGCCGGACACCCGATACCCCGTGTTGTGCATAACTTGGAGATGTACGATCCCGAAGGGAACGAACTTCCAGGCACGCTGGCAAACGTTCCAGCCCGCGCGTCTATCTCATCATCCCATCAAGACACCTGCGCCGAGATATCCCCGAAAGCGGCACGAATTTGTCCCGCCTTCGACGAATCATATGTAGGGGTACGCCGACGGCCCGCTGAGGTTCATGGAAAACCGCAGCGCTTCCCTGAATAACCTAGCCGCGGGCTGCCAAGCCCCGCCCGCCCCGAGTAAAGATGGCCGACTATTCTCTGCCATAAGAACCGATAAGAACTCTAATCAGATGCTTTCCGCCAGCGCCTATTCCTTTCGCCAGAAGTCGCGGCTCGCGATCTCGCTGTCGTGGGTCGGGGGATACACCAACGTCATCGCGTTCATGGCCTGCGGCTCGTTCGTCTCCCACGTCACCGGAACGACAACGCTCATCGGCCATCACCTGGTCAGCGGCGACGCGCGCGGAGCCTTCTTCGCCGCTTTCCTCTGGTTCACGTTTCTCTGCGGCGCGATCGCCTCGGCGATCATGACCGAAACCGCCAAGCGCCGCGGGATCGCCTCGAAATATATCCTTCCGGTCGTCGCCGAGGCGGTGCTGCTGATCCTCTTCGCCGTCGCCCTGCACGCGCATCGCCATGAATCGCTCGGCGGACTCTATCTGACCGCTGCCCTGGCGGCGGTCGCGATGGGAATGCAGAACGCCACGATCACCAAAATCTCCGGCGCCGTCGTCCGCACCACCCACCTCACCGGCGTCACCACCGATCTCGGCCTCGAAGGCGTCGCTTTTTGCCTCTGGCTTTGGGACCGCCTGCGCGGCCGGCGGTGGGAACGTGCCGGCCGTACCCTCCGCGTCTCGCAGCGTCATCCCAGCCTGCAGCGCGTCGCCCTGCTCGCCAGCATCTTCGGCTCGTTCCTGCTGGGCGCGACCATCGGAACCGCTGCCTATCTCAAATGGGGCGAGGCGGCAATGACGCTGCCAATTTTGTTTCTATTCTGGATCATTCTCGTGGACTGGCGAAAGCCGATCGCTGACGTGCGCGAGATCGATCTGCTGGGCGATCCCGAACTGAAAGTATTGGGAATTCTCAAATCGCTGCTTCCCCCGGAGCTGGGAATCTGGCGCGTCTCCTGCCGCAGCAAAGGAGAAATGCACCGCGCGCCCGACTTTGAAATCTGGGCGACGCGTCTCCCGCGACATTGGCGCGTCGTCATCCTGGCACTCAGCCCCCTGACCCACTTCGACTCCAACGCCGTGCTCGATTTGAAGACCGCCATCGAAACCCTCCGCCGCAACGGCCGCCGCCTGGTCCTCTCCGGCATCACCCCGCGCCAATACCGCCTGCTGATGGACGCCCAGCTCGACAGCATCATGAACGTCGAAAACATCTGCCCCGACCTGGAATTCGCCGTCGCCCGCGGCATCGATTTGGTGCATCAAGCCGAGCCGGACGACGCAGTTGTTCCCACCGCCAATTCATAGCGGGCATCGCCACGGCTCCTGGGAATCCACGTTCCGCGACGACAACGTCGCGTTTTCGAGGCCCCCCTCGCGGACTGTGGGTCTCGCGTAGTCTCCCCGGTTAGCATACGGCAATGCGAATCACATTCCGCCTTTGTGCCGCGCTGATGTTCACCCTGCACGCCGTTGGTAATGCTCATGCCCAGGAATGGACGCGATTCCGGGGGCCCAATGGGAGCGGGATTAACCAGACTACGCAGATACCGCCGGTTTGGACGGAGAAAGATTATCGGTGGAAGATCACCCTGCCGGGTGGGGGACACTCCTCGCCGGTCTTGTGGGGCGATCGGCTGTTCATCACCTGCGCCGACGACGAGACCGGCGACCGCAGCGTGCTGGGCATCTCAGCCAGCGACGGCAAGATTCTGTGGCGGGCGGATTTTCCGTCGCATCTTTTCCATCAGCATCAGGACAACAGCTACGCCAGCTCAACGCCGGCGGTCGATGCCGATCGCGTGTACGTCTGCTGGAATACGCCGGAGGAGTTCACGCTGGCGGCGTTGGATCACGACGGAAAACCGCTTTGGAAAACCGATCTCGGCCCGTTCATCAGCCAGCATGGCGGCGGTAACTCGCCGATCGTCGTTGGCGACGTGGTTCTCCTGGGCGACGATCAGGAGGGACGGGAAAGCTTTCTCTTCGGCGTCGACCGCGCCAGCGGCAAGATTCTCTGGAAACTCAAGCGGAACAGTAAGAGTTTTTCCGCGTCGACGCCGGTGCTGCTGTCGATGTCGGACGCCTCGCCGCTGGCAATCTTCACCAGCAAGGGGGAGGGCGTGACGGCGGTCGATCCGCAGAGCGGCAAGGTGCAGTGGTCGCTGCCCGATCTCTTCAATTCGCGAACGATTTCCTCCCCAGTCACCGGCGGCGGATTGATCTTCGCCACCTGCGGCGAAGGAAGCGGCGGGCACGTGCTCGTCGCCGCCCGTCCCCCCGGCGACGGCTCCGCCGCTCAGGTCGCATACAAGCTCACGTCCGCCGCGCCGTACGTCCCCACTCCCCTGTTCCGCGACGATCTGCTCTTTGTTCTCACCGACACCGGCATGCTCTCCTGCTGCCGGGCGTCCACCGGCGCGGTTGTCTGGCAACAACGCATCGGCGGCAGCTTCTATAGTTCCCCCGTCTGCGCCGGCGACACGCTCTTCTGCACCAGCAAAAAGGGGACGGTAATCGCGCTGGCGGCGTCGGATCATTTTCAGTTGCTGGGAAAGACCGAACTCCGCGAGAAATGCCACAGCACGCCCGCCATCGCCGACGGGTGCTTGTTTGCGCGGACGTATACGCACTTGGTGTGTGTCAACGGGACGGCGAAGCGGTAGTAGTGCGAGCGAACCGCTGGCTTTTCGGGCGCAGGTGCGCCTGGCGACTAAGCGGCGGCTAACGCGGTGACATCCATTAATCCCGTGGGCGTTTTGCTTTCGTACGCTCGGCGGCCTTAAGCGCGCGATCGATTTTTGCGAACGTGGAATCGTTGGGAATGTGCTTGGCTTTTTCCAGACGATTGATGGTCTCCTCGCGGACGCCCGCGCGCTTGGCCAGCTCTGCCTGGGTCAGGCCCAACGCCTGACGATCGCGGAGAATGCGGCGGGCGATGGTGACGCGGGCAAATTCAACAGCCGGGCGATTCCCATCGGCATCGGGCTCGGGCAAGCGCGGCGCCAAATCATCGGCGAACTGCGGCGGCATCATGCGTCGATATTGCGCCTCGGGAACGAGAACATAGCGTTTGCCGTTGCGGGTGATCGTGGCCGTTGTCATGCTAAACACCTCAGTCGTCGTAAAAGCCGTCGCGATGGCCGATCTTCTCGACCGTGACTACCTCACCTACCACGGTGAACTGAACGCGGTAGTCGCCGGTACGGCACCGGAAAGACCCGCTCAATTTCCCCCGCAAAGGCTTTGCTCCACTGACTCGCGGCCAGTTCTGCATTCGCTCGAGGATCCTCAGAATCCTCCGCTGCATCCCACGCGGCACCTCGTCGGCAAGCTGGCGCTGTGCCACGGGCGAGATGATGACCTGCGCCATCCCCTCGATATTAGGAGAATGACATTATTTGTCAACTCGGTGACGTTGACTCACGGACCAACGTCTGCATCATTTCCCATCAGGGCCAGCCCCTGTGGATCGTTATGCTCGTTCCAATGCTGTTCTGCTGTAATGTTGAGGAGTTGCTTATGGACTTGACCAGCTCGATTTCTGACGAAGTTCTGCAGAAGCTCAAACAGCGAACTGCGGTCAGCAGGCAACTGTGCCGGTGTATACCCGCATGCCTCGTTGCTGACGGTCACCAAGCCCACGATCGACGAGTTGTTCCACACCCGGCCGCTCGGAGAAGATGACTACATCTGCGTGAATCGTCAGGCTGGCTTCGAGCCGATGGGCGGCTTTCTTTTCGCACCTTTCTCTAATCTGCCCTCGAGTGCTCTCCAACGCCCTCCAACGTCGGCACCAGGGTTGAGGCTAACTCTTCAAAGAACTCGATCGTATTTTCAGCCCATTTCTCGATGTCGCCGTCGCTTGGGATCGGAATTTCGCGCCATAAAGCCATCGTATCGTCGGATTCAACTCCAGGCAGATCTTTCGGGTGAGGCCAAGATCTCTTCAGCACGGATGACATCGCTTCCACCACCTCCTGACAACCCTGGCATTCAAGAGAATCATCAATGCGCCACGCGCCGACTCCGGCCCATGGTCCTGTCCGGGGCTCAGATATCAAGCGCTTTTGAGGATCAATATCCATGTCGAAGTAGAAACCAAAACCTACTTGGCCGCGCCGCCATTCCGGCAAGCGGAAGAGAACGACGTATTTCCCTCGCTGAACGACCATCTTGGGGCCGAGCAGTGGGTTAAGCCGCCTTTCCGTCTCCGAATACATCCATTGGAGAAACTCCGCAGATTCCTCAATGGCGTGCGCTTTAATTTCCGCCAGGCGTCTCGCGTTTCCGAGGAATATCTTGGTGGATTCCGAAATCTGTGGCTGGCTCATATCGTACCTGACTTTCAGTAAGCGCAAAACACAATTGCGAAACTCGAGCGCGAACATCCTTCCGCGTTCAGTGGGCTCGATGTTGGAGCTTAAACCGAAGTCGATAAGGGCCACCAGATCACGGTAGCTGATCGCGACCACACGTCTGTCATTTGCTCCAATGCTCGCGGGCGGTCGTCCGCGCGGCGACAGATATAAAATTTTCGCGGCACACCCCCCCGCAATCTCACCCGATCGAAGATATCGAGCGATCTGGGCGTCCCCTTCGTCGCTCCAAACCTTATTCTCGATCACAAGCTTGAATGAATCCCAGTTGACCAAAATATCAACCCGCCCGTTCTCAATCGCGACTTCGCGTTCCACGGTTGGGTCATCCTCATAAACCTGCTCCGGTGCTACGCGTTCGAGCAGAGCCTTGAGGAGCCAATTGCCGGAGAGCGGCCCCGAAGGGTCGATGAGCCATGCAAGAAAATCAGAGTGTGGCGCTTCAAGGTCGAGGACGTGCATTGCCTCGAAAAGCGTCGTTTTACGCTGGTGGCGGAGAATCTTCGGTGCCACGGCGAGCAACCGCTCCAACACCGATTGGTCGATTGAAGAGCCCTTCTGCCGCGATGGCGCCTTCGCCGCGAGGATTGCCCTTAGAATAGCGACGTCGTTCATCGTGGGGGTCGGGGATTTCATACGCTGGCCCGCCGCACAGTACATTTGGGCGCACGGCTGTTTTCAAAACCCCCCGATGCCGATTCCGCCGCCGATTTGGCCGGCTCCGCCGATGGTGCGGCCCTTGGGGACGCCGTTGGCGTCGACGTTGCTGCTGTTGCCGGGATTCGCCGGTTGTTGGGCGACCGGTTGCGCAGCTTGCGGTTGCGGTTGAATGTCGCGCAGCCAGGTCGTCGTGGCATCCTGCTGCACGCGATAGTAAACGGTCGAGCCGACCTTACAGCGATGGACGGCCGCGAGGAGTCGGGTGTTGGGGATCCACTTCCCGTTGACGAGCTTGCCGGGAATCACGGCGGAGACCCCCACATTACTGGCGTCGATTTCCACCGTGGGCGCCTGGTTCCCCTCCATCTCAGTCGTGTCGATCTTCGCGAGCGTGCCGGCCGAGGGGTCGGTGTAGGAAAGAATCGCGAGGAGCATCGGGGGCGAGCCGGGGGAAAGATCCACCCAAACCGGATCCCCCTCGTGGAGGGCGGCCAGCGTGGCGTCGATCAGCGGGTCGCGATGCACATCGCCGTCGGCGGCCTTCTCGGCTGGAACGTTCGCATTGGTGATGTCGCCCAGTTTGTTCAGCACTACCGTCAGATTCGATGACTGATCTTTGCTCTGCGATTTCACGAAGATGTACCCGTTGGGCGTCAATTCGCCCGGCTTGGGCGTGTAGCGGGCGATGGCACTAATCGTATTGACGGCTCCGGCGGTGTCCCACGACGCCTGAATCAGATCGCCGGGCTTAAGAGTCGAGATGAGCTGCGCCTGATCGGCGACAGGAGCGAACGGCCCAGCCGGGTCGGAGTTGGCAACGACCAGGCGCGTCACTCGGCCATGCGGCAGGTTCGCAAGCACGACCACGTGATCGCGTCCCTTGATTTGTCTCCTGGTGGCGCTCGTGAACTGCAGAACCTTGTCCTGCTCGGCGAACGTCGCAGCGCACAATGCCAGCAGCGTCAGGCCCCAGATTGCCGGCGGGATAAGCCTTGAGCGGGCGGTCATCGTCGTCTCCTGCTTTGAAAGCATCCGTTAGCGTAACGGGGCAAATGCGGCCCAACAAGTTCAATTTCGGAGGAAGCGCCGCGAAGTAGCGAAGGCGCGAAGCAAGAAGCGAAGGAAGAGGGAGACGGACAAATCTCTGCAAAGGTAAAACACTGCGCCCCATCGGCGAAGAAACAAGAGGACCAGGAAAAGAAGCATCGGGGACTGCAAATTGAGGATTACCAATTGCAAATTTAGAGCGGGCTGAACCGGCGGACGGGGGGGAATTGAGGATTGCAAATTGAAAATTGCAAAATGCAAATTTGGGGACAGGGACCGGGTAGCCTTTTCCTTCGCTTCTTGCTTCGCGCCTTCGCGCCTTCGCGGCTCTCTATTCGTGTCAACTGAAAGCGGTCGTCGACCCGGCGGGGATGAGCAGGACGCTCTGGGTGATTTCCGGAATGGCGGAAGCGTCGAGGCTCGCCAGCAGGTATTTGTTGCCTGCGGCGGCGCGGGCGGGGACCGTGAAGCGAAGCTGGAGCTTCTCGTGGTGCAGCGGCAGAATGTTGATGTGCACGGTCGTCGTCTTGAGCGGCGTGTCGCCGCTGTCGAGCGTCTGATCGTTCGACGCGTACCAAGTCAGCTTGACTGGTCCGGTGGCAGCGATGTTGCCGGTGTTGTAGAGAAGAAGAGCGACCGCTGCGCTCTGGCTCGTCTTGAGCGACGACGGCACGATGAGACTTCCGTCGAGGCTGACCGCGGGAGGTGCGATGGTAACGCGGCTCAATGAAACTGCCACGTTATTCGCCTCGTTGCTCTCGGCGATCACGTTTCCGGAATCTACTGAAGCGAGTATGAAATAGCTGCCGGCTGGAAGGCTCGATGGGTAATTGAATTTCAGCTTGATATCGGTTGACTGCTGCGGCCGCAGATGGAGGTCGGCTGGGATGGTCGCGAAGGGCGTATCGCCGGAGCTGATCGTGGTGGTGGGTGATGCGAACAGCGCGATGTCAATTCGTCCCGTGGCCTTCGCGTCGCCGATATTGCTCACGCGGAGCGTTACGGCGCCGGCCGCATTCCCGACCGCCGTTGCGGGTAAGGCGGACTGGAATGACCCGGTGAGATCGGGCGCGGACGAGCCGGTCGGGGCCGGGAGGTTGGCAAATGTGGGCCCGGCGATGGGAGCGCTGGCGGCTGTGACCGTTCCTTCGGCGATTTCGGCAACAAATCCGCTCGGAGGGATTTCCGCGACGCTATAGGTTCCTGCCGCCACTTCGCTGAAGACGTATTCGCCCGAGGGGTCGGTGGTCGCGCTGACCTGGTCGCCGGCGAGCATGCCGTTTTCAAAAGCATCGAGGTCGACGGTTACGCCGGCCTGCGGCGCGCCGGTTTGGCCGTTACTTACGGTGCCCGAGATCGTCGCCAGCAACGGCGGTGTCGACGAGACAGGGGATGTGACCGGGGGGACCGTGACTGGAGGGGAGGGAGGAACGTACGGACTACCGTCGCTGTTGTACGTCTCGGTCGCCGGGTGCGTGCCGATGGGGTCGACGGTAATTCCGGTGACGACGATCAAGCCTCCGGTAGAGAATGTCACCTGCTGCGCGTCGGCACTGCCGCCCAGCACGGTCGTGACAAGGCCTGTGTGGGCTGGGCCGAATGACGTGTCGGGTGCGCCGGATGCGGTGAGGCGCTCGACGGCAAAATCGCCGGGGGTCGGCGGAGTGGTCGCGGGGGTTGTGGCGGCGACGAGGATGTTCCCATTCCCGTCGATGGCGAGGCCGACGTTGTGATCGATGTACTGCAGGCCGCTGCGCACGGCGAGTCCGGGCAATGTCTCGATCGCGCCGCCGTTGAACGATGGATCAATCTGGCCGGAAGTTTCGAATCGGGCCACGTCGACGGCGGTTCCGTCGGCGCCTGCCGCGACGATCATCCCGTTGCTCTGCACGGCCAGCCCGCCCACGGTTCCCACATCGCCATCGGGCAGCGGCTCGAGCATTGTGCCGTCGGCAACTCCGGCGGAAGTGAAGCGCGCAAATGCCCACGAGCCATCGGACTGGCCCGCGATCACGATCGACTTGTCGGGGGCGATGGCGATCGCGTCGGCGATTTCGCTGGAGGCGTTGGGGTCGATGGAGGCGGTCACCTCTCCGGTGCCGTTGGCGCCGAACGTGGTGTCCAGCGTGCCGTTGGCGGTGTAACGCTCCAGCGCAAACTGGCGGGCGCTGGTGCCGGCGATCAAAATTTCATCGTTCGGCAGGATCGCCATGGCAAACGCCGCTTCATTGTTCCCGGCGGGCCCGAGGACGAGGCCGTCGTTTCCGAACGTGGTGTCGAGGGAACCGTCGGTGTTGAAGCGTTCGAGCTCGATCTGGCTCAGCCCCGACGTGGTGTCGCCAACATGTCCTGCGACGATGAGTTTCCCGTCGCTCTGATGAGCCGACGCTTCGGCTACGAAGCTGCTGCTGGTGGAATCCGCGAACGGGAAAGTTGGGTCGGTCGGATTAATCTCCACTTCGTAGAGGGCGAGCAGTCCCGCGGGAAAGGCTTGTCCCGAGTCATCGAGCACGTTGCCGGTCGTCGATCCATCCAGCAGGACGTGATATCCGGTGTTGTCCGCGGGGAAGAACGCTCCGCGCGGCGCGGTCAGCAGATAGGTCGCATGCACGACGGTCCCGCTGTCCTGCGACGCGACCGAAAGGAGGCGAATGTTGAGCATTCCGGTGAAGGAACTGAGATTGGCGCTGCTGATGGTGGAGACGTTTATCCCCGCCGGATCGGAGTAGGTGACTTCGAGTTGCTCGCTGGCGGTGCCCGAGGCGGTAATGGCCATGAAGGAAGGTTCCGACGCCGCCGCCAGGGGGCCGGTGATCGGCGTGAGATTCACCGTCATCGTTGTAGATACTGTCGTTGCGGAGGCGCCCTGCGTGTCGAAGACCGAGTTCGGCTGAACCGCGATGGTGTAGGTGTCGTTGGCGCGCTGATCGAAGATCTGATTCGGGGCGTTGACGTAATACGTGACATCCAGATCGTCGGCGTTTTGCGAGGGAGCGATCGTATCCCCGGTCACCGTTAGCGGGCCGATCATTGCTCCGGTGACCGAAAGGTTGCCCGCTGTGATGGTCGATCGATTGATCGCGGCCGAGCCCGAATAGTCGACGGTCACGGCAAAGTTCGACGCGCCGGGGACGAAGAACGGCGCTGCGGGGAAGCTCGGCGCGGGGCCGCTGAAGAGGAGCCGCGACTCAAGTGTCTCCGCGACAAAGATCTGGCCGAGCAGCGACGGACGGTCGCTTTCCGATTTCCGCAAAATTCGCCTGGAACGCAATATGACCTCCCGGATCCGCCGTTTCTTTCGTTTACTCACAAACGACCGTAGGGTGCTGTGACACTATAAGCCATCTCTAAATTGAGATAAGAACACGAAAAGCTGTCACACCTGAAAAACGTCTCCGTCCAGACGACATTATCGGCCCATTCGTGCGGCCGACTTTGGCGAGCCGCAACATTACGCCCTGGCGCCTCCCGGTTCAGGGTTCAGGGTGTCACGGTTCAGGGAAGAGAGCGAGCTTGTGACACCCGCAACGCTCCAAACTGTAGCCGCCTCCAGAACCGACCTCCCGCGCGGATCGCTGAGTTGGTTCCCCTTCGCGAGGCCAATGCCCGCGTTTGCTACTGCCCCCTCTCCCGGTACTCCGGGACAGGGTTGGGGTGAGGGTGATTTGGAATTCTGATGTCGCTGGTACTCGAAATCACCCTCACCCCTGCCCTCTCCCGGAGTACCGGGAGAGGGGGTAAGTTGTTCGCCGCTCCGGG
>Ga0302326_10023774_pt1 | contig 12474 bp, 10 predicted proteins | sample Palsa_T0_3_FD_202264 | JGI IMG/M metagenome (GOLD analysis project Ga0302326, IMG submission 202264) | Peat permafrost microbial communities from Stordalen Mire near Abisko, Sweden - Palsa_T0_3 | ecosystem: Environmental > Terrestrial > Soil > Palsa > Peat permafrost | place: Sweden: Abisko... | reverse complement strand
GGCGGCGGTGGCGGCGGTGGCTCAATCATTGACTCATCGGCAATAGCGATTCTCGCCGAGGTTTCCGGCATCGCCAGCCCCAACGACCCACCCAATGCGGAACAATATCCTTATTATTCAGGCAATGGCGAGATTATTATTGCCGCAGTCCCCGAACCCGCCTCGGTCGGCCTGCTCGCCATCGGCTCGCTGGCCCTACTGCGCCGCCGGAGGAGCGCCAATCTCACCGTGTAACGGACATCCCCATAGATTGTCTTTCGAAGTTTGACTGCGTTTCTGCGATGGCATCGATGTTGGTGTCTTTTATGGTCAGTAACGATGCCTTAAAGGGATTGATGCCACCGCTATGATCACCAAGTGATCTTCTTTGGCGGGCCGTGAGATATCAAGATTGAGGATGTCGGTTTACCACTCAATTGCTTGGTCACGGCACACCTCCAATATTTAGGCTTCAGTTTCCTGGACGCGGAAATCGTCGTTGTCGCGTCCGTCGTCATATTAGCCGCCAATCGGGTTCCGCGCGAACGTACATTTTCCCGGTTCTCGATTCGGCGATTGCCTGATAGCCTCGAACACCGCGAAGAAATGAAGTCGCATTTGACATCCATCAACACAGGAGATCCCCATGCCTCGCGGAGACAAAAGTTCATATTCGGCCAAGCAGAAACGACAGGCGGCACATATCGAAGAGAGCAGCAAGAAGCGCGGATACGGCACTAAGCGAGCTGAACAAATCGCCTGGGCCACGGTCAACAAACGGGACGGTGGCGCCAAAGGCAAGAGCGCCAAACATTCAGGAACGAAAAGCCGGTGAATCCATCATTCAGAGCGGCGCGCCGAGCCCCACGCGGTGTCAATGTGAAACACCTCAGTATTTTCCGGCATTTGAGCGCATTTCAACTGCTCATTGAGTCGCCGGACGTTCAGGCCGCGGTGATGTCTCTCAAGCCCGGAGGCTCATCCAGCGGCGCAATTGAGAACGAACACCCGCGTGCTGAGCAACGGTTGTTTGTCGTTTCTGGAATCGGCATGGCCAAAGTTGGGCGGCGGACAGGAAACTGGCCAACATCGCTGCAATCGGCGGCTTGACATGCCGCATGGTCCGGATGCGTCCAATTGGCCGGCCCGGTTGAAGATTCAGAATCAATCGGTAACATGCGGCGAAACGCTGAATTTCCGAGTGATTCGGTGCGGTCCGGGCAGATAGCTCAGTTGGTAGAGCAATGGACTGAAAATCCATGTGTCGCCGGTTCAATTCCGGCTCTGCCCATTCACGAATCCTCCTCCACAACTGGAAACTACCGGCTGAAAACCAGACACTAACCGCTGGCGAGGTCAACTGTCCGGCGTTGGAGCATCGTTTCCGGCATGGGCGTCAAATCTTTCATTCATACCGGGCCGCCGCTAGTACTGATCGCGATTGTTTGCGCTACCGCATTTTTGTTTCCGGGGGATGCTCCATTTATCAGCGATGAGCCAACGCTTCTGGCCGCCGCGAACATGGAGAATCATCAGCCCTGCGAACTTCTGGGGATATCTCTGCCGTTTACTCCCGCACGGGTGGGACTCGCCGGAACCCGCGGCGTGAACTACGGACCGTTGCCGATCTGGATTTATCAATTGCTCCTGGCGATCACTCACGATCCCATAACCCTGGTGCGGATGCACGCGATTTTGTTCAGCGGCTCGACGGCGATCGCGCTCGTCTGGCTGGCCCGTTCCATGCATCTCAGCCCATGGTTTGCGGTCTTCTCGATGTTTTCTCCCTGGCTCTGGATGTTCAGCCGCGAATTGTGGGACAACACCTTCTGCATCCCCCTGGCGGGCATTGGGGTCGCGGCTTATTGCGATTTCCTGATAACGCGCCGGCGGTGGCCGTTGCTTCTCGCGGCCATCTGTCTGGGCGCCATGACACTCGTCCATCTGATGTCCGTGGCCCTGGTCGCCGCCGTCTTCATTCACTTTGTTATTTTTGAGCGTCGATGGCTCTGCCGATTCTGGTGGGGCCTTCTGTTGGTCGGAATATTGTGGGCCTGCGCTTTTCTACCCTATCTCAAGGCGTTGTTGTTTCTGTATCAGCCGCGCGATGGGGCCGGCGAATCGCCATGGAATGGCTGGTGGCATCCGCTCCTCGGCGGCCAACTTCTCACCGCTTTCCACTGGCTCGATGTCACGCGTCCCCATCTTCCTCTGGTCTTTGCGGTATGCCGGATAATCTCGCTTCTCCCCAATCTGGCGGCTTGGTCGGGAATGGCACTGATCTTCATTCGCGGTCGCAGCCGCGCGCGCCGGCGATCACTTACTCCGGTCGATCATTTCGCAGTGTTGTCGCTGATGATCGCCGGCTGTCAAAGCCTTTTTGACGGAATTGAGCGGCTCGACTTTCAGCCGCATTACTACAACGCGACGTGGATCGGATATGTGATCCTGGCATGGTATGCGGTCGATGCCCTGTACCGCCGGGCCTGGAAGCCCGCGATCACGATCTGTCTTCCCCTGGCGGCATACGTCGCATCCGTGTTGATCGTCATGGGCATCAGCATTATCTGGATTCACATCAACGGCGGGACGAGATCCATCGATTATGGCACAGTCCTGCAAGATCAGATGCGGGCCGTGGCGCGGATCGAGAAGTTTTCGCCGGACAGCCCGACCGATGTAACCTATTTGCAATGGCAAAATCTCCCCTGGGTGAAGCGCGACCTGATTGCCCTGCTTCCACCGCCGCCCGAACCGCGGCCGCTGCGCCGACTGCTGATTCGCTATCGGAATGAATATCCGGATGACGCCCGAATTTCGGTTGAAGATTTTCCGATTTGGGAAACCGCCCGGTAGGAGCCCGCGCTGGATTAGACGGCAACTGCTTCCAGAGCACGAGCGCGGCGTCGGCGGTTCGTGTTCATTGCCGATTCCAATCACCGTTTGCGGAAAGCCGCCCCGAAGCTTGTCGGGCGATCCGGCACGAAAACCGCCGGCAAAACTCCGGAAGGAGCGTTTCAATCGCCATTTTTTGCACCCGTGGTGGTATTCATGGTAGTCTCTCCCACCCAATAGTTTCGCGGACAGGAATTGCCTCTGGCGCTCTTAACATCGAAGGAACTCAAATGACGGATGCGACCCTCATTGCGCGGCGGCGCGGCCGCAATTTCGCGGCGATCGTGCTCGCAGTGGTCTTGTTGGGGATGATCGCCGGGGCGGCGCTCTATTTCAGGTTCGTCGAGATGCCCCTTCGCGACAGGATTGTCGACGAGAACAACATGCTGGTTCAGCTCAGCGGCTTGCAGAACCCGGTCAATAATCGATTGGATCCCAAATACGTTGACGCCAACGGCGATCTGGTCGCGGATGCCCCCACCGATCCGGCCCAGCAGATCGATCCACCGACGCTGGTCTTCAGCTATGTGGCCGAGGAGGACCTGTCGGAATACAAGAAGGCGTTCGCCGACCTGATGACGCATATCAGCAAGGCGACGGGCAAGCCGGTCCAATATTTCAATGCCACCTCAACGGATGAGCAACTCCGGGCGCTGCGTGACGGAAAGCTGCAGATCACCGGCCTGAACACGGGCAATGTTCCCGTGGGTGTGTGTGACGCCGGATTTGTCCCGGTAGCGGCGCTGGGGGATGCCAACGCCTCCACCAAGTACGAGATGGAAATCCTGGTGGCCGCGGATTCGCCGATCAAAACCGTCAGCGATCTTCGCGGGCATGAGCTTACGCTGACGGATCCCGGCTCAAATTCGGGTTACAAGGCGCCGCTGGTTCTCATCAGGAGCGATTTTGGCATGTTACCGGGGCGGGATTTTGGCGTTCGATATTCCGGCGGACACCAGCAATCGGTTCGCGGCCTCGCCAACGGCACATTTGAAGCGATCGCAGTCGCGAACGACGTTCTCAAACGTGAAGAATCCGCCGGAACGATCAAGCCGCAGCAATTCCGCTCGATTTATAAATCGGAGAGTTTTCCAACCGCCGCCATCGGATACGCCTACAACCTCAAGCCCGAACTTGCCGCCGAGATTCGCGCGGCGATTCTGGATTTCGACTGGACGGGCACCAGCCTTGAAAAGACGTTCGCCTCCTCAAACCAGACCCGTTTTGTGCCGGTCGACTATAAAGACGACTGGGCGCTGATCCGGCGCATCGACGACAGCATCGGCTTCGCCTATCAGATTAAATGAGCGGACTATCCACCCAGAAAATGATTCGATATCGACGCGATCCCCTTGAGCAACTGATATCGCTCATCCGCGTTGAATGAATTGTGGAACAAACCCCCCGGCGTCAATACGCCGGACTGAAACGGATCGAGGGAAGATGTTTCCGAAAGACGGGCCTCCTGGAGTTCCTCGGTTTCCGCTTGCCGCGCCCGATCGAGTCCACCGGCCGTGATGAAGGCGACGATCTGGCGCATTTCATCCCGATCCAGCCACACCCCGTGTGCGCGGCAGATATTGATGACGATCCCCGACCGGCTGGCGTAATTCATCCGGTTCATCAGATTCTGGCATTGCGGACATTTCAAATAGCGAACGGCGGGGTCCAATTGAACCGGGGACGGAATCAGCAATCCGGTCGCCGCCTGCCGGGCTTCGGCGTTGGAGCAAATGAACTCAAAACTCGAAACGTCGACCCACAGCCCCCCGCATCGCGTGCATTCCTCCAGCGGAGTCCTGGCCACCTGCACATCCGCAAGCGTCACATGGCAGCGCGGACACGATCGCGTGGTATTGCCTCCCTGGTCGATCGTCACCGCCCGTGTCCCGCAATGGGGACAGAATTGAGTGCCGACAAACATCATTCCCATGCAATGCGGACAAGCGACGGTCTGTAAAACAGCATGACAATACTGGCATTGGGTCGAATCCTGCGCCACGGCCGCGCCGCATTGCGGACAAATCAGTGTGCCTGCTTCCATGATCTGAATAATTATACCGGAATTCCCGCTCACACCGCAGGTCGGCGTATTTCACGCCGACCTATGACGCATGATGTTGACGCGCATGTGCGGTAAATGGGATATTATTGTTGTAAAATGTCAATTCAGTGGAAACGAATCAGAAACCCATTATGAATCACCTCAAACTTCGGGGAATCGGGCTCCTCCTGTTTGCGGCTATGCTCGGAGGGTGCCAATCGGCCAACGGGGTTTTTGAGGTGAGGAATTTCGGGGCGCGGGGGGATGGTCATCATCTGGACACGCCTGCGGTCAACGATGCGATCGTTGCGGCGGCGAAGGCCGGCGGCGGGACCGTTCATTTTTCCGCCGGAACCTACCTCTGCTATTCCATTCATCTCCAGAGCAATATCGTTCTATATCTGGACTATGGCGCGACGATCCGCGCGGCGGGGACGAAGGACAGCGGTCAGTACGATCCTCCGGAGCCGTTCCCGTTCGCGGATCAGTATCAGGATTTCGGACATACGCATTGGCACAACAGTCTGATCTGGGGCGAGAACCTCGAGAACATCGCGATCGTGGGCCCCGGTCTGATCGACGGCAAAGATGCGCTCAACCGCGGGTCGGCGAAGCCCGATCCGTCCCAGCCCGACCCTGCCGTGACAACACAACCCTGGCAGGATACGACAGAGCCATCTGCCGATACCGAGGAACCATGGGACGTGGAAATTGCCCCGCATGATATTCGGCCGGGTCCGGTGACGGATCTATCCGAGAGCGAACGACACCACCGATGGCGCTGGGCGACAACGAGGATTTCCACGGCCATCGACACGGGTGATTACACCGCGATGATGGTTGCCACGCGTCCGTCGATCGAACCCGCCACCCTTCCCGCCACCACGCCGGAGTATCCCAGTGAAAGGGACACGCTGGGTGCCGGCATCGGAAACAAGGCGATCGCCCTCAAAAACGTTCACGGCTGCATTCTTCGCGATTTTTCCATATTCGAGGCCGGTCACTTCGCCATTCTGGCGACGGCCGTGGATGATTTGACAATTGATGACGTGAAGATCGACACGAACCGGGATGGGATGGACATCGATTGTTGCCGCAATGTGCGCGTTACCAATTGCTCCGTGAATTCCCCGAAAGACGATGCGATCGTGCTCAAGAGTTCATTCGGATTGGGTTATCCCCGGGACACGGAGAATGTGACGATTGCCAACTGTTTCGTCAGCGGGGGATACGAAGAGGGCACAATGCTGGATGGGACGTTCAGGAAGATCGGACCGATGTATGGGTATGACCCCAAGACAAGGATGGAGCACCACACCTCACGCACGGGCCGGATCAAGTTCGGCACGGAATCCAACGGCGGGTTCAAGAACATCGCGATCACGAACTGTCTTTTCGACGACTGCGAGGGTCTGGCGATCGAAAGCGTGGACGGTGGGGTCATCGACAACGTGACGATCTCAAATATCGCCATGCGCGACCTGACGAGCGCCCCGCTTTTCATCCGGCTGGCGGCCCGGCTTCGTGGGCCCAGGGGAACACAGGTGGGCGCGATCCGGCATGTGAGCATCAGCGGCATTGTCGCGCAATGCAGGTCGGTGAGATACGCCTGCATTATCAGCGGCATCCCCGGTCATGAGATCGAAGATCTGCACATTCATGATGTCAATCTGATGTTTCCCGGCGGCGGAAAAGGGTCGTGGACCCGCCGCGAGCCTTGGGAACAGATCGGCAATTATCCCGATCCCGGCCGGTTCGGCGGCGAGCCGTCGTACGGATTTTATATCCGGCATGTGTCGGGTCTTGATATGACCAATATCGAAATCAGCCGCGATGCTCCCGACCTTCGCCCCCCATTTTTCGTCAGGGATGTGCGGCATTTTTATCTGGACCACATAACCGCGATGCCCGGCCTGCGGACACCCATGTTTGAGATGGAGGACGTGGATGACTTTACCGCCCGGGACGTGAGCGGGCTGAAGAACCAGCACTTGTCCGCTGTAGGGCGGGCGAGATTTTGATGGGCGCGCTCATGCGGCGGCGGGGGCCGCGAGAGAACATATTTTGACGCAGTTTCTTCCCGAACGCTTTGCGGTGTAAACCGCCATATCCGCCGCCTTCAACAAATGGGTCGCTTCGGTCATGGCGCTGCCCGGTTCCAGCGTGGCGACGCCGATGCTGATGGTGACCGGGATGGCGACGCCATTGCAGCGGATCGGTTGCTTGGCGATGGCGAGGCGGATGGTTTCGGCGATCGCCGCCGCAACGTGACGCGGTGTTTCCGGGAGCACCATCGCCATTTCTTCGCCGCCGTAGCGCGCCACCAGATCCTTGGCACGCGCCGCCGCCTGGAGGATCTTCGCCACACTGCTCAGGACCTGATCGCCGGCCGGATGGCCGAACCGATCGTTAACCAACTTGAATTGGTCCAGGTCCATCATGAGCAGCGTCAGCGGCTGGCGTGCGCCTTTCGCGGAGGTGAAGCGTTCCTGGAAGATCTCATCAAACATGGCTCGGTTGCTCAACCCGGTGAGGCCATCGGTCGTCGCCCTCTGGTGGAGAACTTCGTTCTGCTGCTGAAGCTTTGTGTTCTGCATCTGGGATTCCAGAGTCAGCTCGACGAGCGCTTCATTGGCCTTCTTGAGAATCGCTTCGTAGTTGGCGACGCTCCCGATGTTGATTTCGAACAGCGGGATCACCTCTTTGGTCTTCACGCTGATTTCCTGCAGGAGCTGGTCGCAGTCGGCATCCGTGGTTCTGTATGCCGCGGCGCACGTTGAACGAACCTGAACAATCGATTCCGCCGGTGCGGCATCGACGAAGACGTCCGCGGCCTGTCCGGCAATCTGCACAACCTGGGCGATTTTTCGCAGAGCCGGATCGCTCACCTTCGACGGATCATGGCTCGCGCCCACTGAGGTTGCCAGGATCGGCGGCAGTTTCCACTGCTCCGCCAGAATTGCGCCCACTTCCGCGTGCGTCAGCCCGAGCGTTTCCTGTTCCAGCTTGATAAGTTCCGCATGAGAGTTGGCTTTGCCCGAAATCTCCCCGTACTGCGTGTTGATGACCTGATTCAGAACCAGCATCCCGATGTCCTGCAGCAGGGCGGCGAGAAACACCTCTTCCTGCTGGACAAGCTTCATTTTAGTCGCCAGCGTGCGGGCCGCTGTGGCGGCGAAAATGCTTCGGCGCCAATACTTCAGATGATTGAACCCGCCCGATTTGGTTTTGCTCAGCGTCGTCACCAGCGAAAATCCCAGAACCAGCGTCTTGACCGATTGCAATCCAAGGATCACCAGCGCGTGGCTGATGGTGCTGACATTCTGGCTGCGGCCGTAAAAGCTGCTGTTGACCGTCCGCAAGATCTTCCCGGAAAGCGCCGGGTCCTTGGAAATCCCCCGGGCTATTTCGGCGATATCGACATTCGGCTTGGCCGCCAGATCAAGCACCTGCACCGCGATGGACGGCAGCGAGGGAAGATTTGGACATTGCTGTATTTTCTTTATTAATTCAGTATTCATCGTTTATTGCGGGGCTTTGCCGGCCGCCGAGGTTAACTGCATGTAACATCGGCAATTGAGCGCGACAACCTTTGCTGAGTCCGCCAAATGCCGCCAGGGCGTTTTTTATCAGGACGTGGAGTTCGGTTATTTTTTCAGGGCGGATTGGATGATGGGGCGAATCTGATCCTCATCCCCGCCCAAAAAGCCCGCTTTCAGCACTATGCCGTCTTTGCCGACCACCGCGGTGAATGGGATTCCACCGGCCGAATCATATCGAGTGGTCACGCTGCCATCACTGTCCATAAGAACGGGAATGCTCAGTTTCGAGTCATTGACGAATTTCTGAATCGTGTCTTTGTCCTCCTGAACATTGATCGCGAAAAACTTCACGCCCTGGCCTTTGAAGTCCTTGTAAACCGCATCGAGATGCGGCAACGATGCGACGCAGGGGCCGCACCATGTCGCCCAGAAATCCAGGACATAGACCGATCCATGGAGGGTTTTGGAGTCAAGCTGCCGCCCATCAAGTCCGGAAAGCGAAAAAGCGGGAGCGGGTTTGCCTTCGATGTCGGCACCGGGCTGCGAATTGTCGGCCGCGAGCGGCTGCGCGCCCGCCGGGGGCGACCATGCGAACGCCGCCGAATCAGCCGCGACGCCCGGAATATTGGCGTAGTCCATTGTCAGAACCGCCGATTTCACATGATGTGCCCCCATCAGAAGGGCGTTCTTCGTCAGGTCAACCGTCGCGCGCCGCAGCAAATGCGTCCGCGGATCGATGCCCAGTGTGATGTCATATCGCGGATAAGATATCCTGATCGCCGGAAACGGCTGTCCGTCGATTTTCTCATCGTCAGCCCGCGAAATGGAGGAAGCATTTTCGGATAGCTCGGCGGCGGCATCGCCGGACAGCGCCAGGGTCAAGGACAGGTCTTGATTGCGCAATATATCGGCCACGTCGCCGCCAAGGGCCGTCAGATCAACTTTGCCGCCCGGCACGTCCATCAAAACGTAACGATTGCGCTGCGGAAGGAAAAGATAAATTTTTGCGCCCGTGTTTCCGAGCACGGCATCTTTGGAGGATTGAGCATCGGAGGGGTCGCTGGTATTTGAGCTGGTATCCTTCATTTCGCTGTGGAACAGTCCCGGGGCGGCATAGAGGCCGCTGAACTCTCCGCGATTGGAACTCTGCACACCGTCAATATCGAAGCGGCCATCCACGGTTCCGGAAATACCCAGGGAATTCAGCGAGGCATACCCATCGCGCATCTGGTTCAGAACTTCCGTTGCCTGCGGAGAAACGGTCAGCGCCGGCTGCGTGGCGGCCGACTGCCCTCTGGAGCGCGAAAAGCTCGCCATCACAACCGCGATGGCGGTCACGAGGATAGATCCAATCGCCGCGCGTTTTCGTTTGAGCAGGAAGAGTTCCATAGTGTTGATTGTAGGCGAACAAAACATCAAATTCACGGGCGCAAGCCGTGAAATGGGGGCGATTGCGGCCAATCAGTCGTCGAATTCATCGCCCCGGAAAGTGTTACCCAGGTACGCGATGCGCACTTCGGGGTCATTGATAATCTGCCGGGGCGTGCCGTCCTTGAACACCTGGCCATCGGTAATGATGAGAGCCCGATCGCATACCCGAAGCGTCTGCGCGACGTTGTGATCGGTGATGAGAACGCTCTTGCCGAATTCGTCCTTAAGCCGGCGCACTTCCTTCTGAAGGTCCTCGACCGCGATCGGATCGACCCCGCTGAACGGCTCATCGAGAAGGATGAGCTTGGGATCGGTGACGAGGGCGCGGGCGATCTCGAGCTTTCGCCGTTCGCCTCCGCTGAGGGTGTCCGCCTTCTGATTGCGCTGACGGGTCAGGCCATACTGATCCAGCAGCGCCTCCGCCTTCTGGAATCGCGATCGCCGGGTGAGGTTGAGCGTTTCCAGAATCGCCAGCAGGTTTTGCAGCACCGTGAGCCTGCGGAAATCGCTGCGTTCCTGCGAGAGATATCCGATTCCGAGTCTCGCCCGTTTGTACATGGGCAGAAAAGTGATATCCACGGCATCGAAGGCGACGGCCCCGCTGTCCGGCTCGACCATGCCCAGGATCATGCGAAAAGTGGTTGTTTTTCCCGCCCCGTTCCTACCGAGCAGCCCGACAACTTCACGCTGGCGAAGCAGAAAACTCACGTCATTGACGACAACGCGCCCGTTGTACGATTTTACAAGCTTGGTGACTTCAAGAAGGTTCATTTTTTCCGCGGGCTGCGGGGCGAATAGTCTCTCGTACGGATCAGGAAAATCAAGCCCGACCGACGGTTGTGGATAACTCGTGGATAAACCCCGCGGTTCCCGGCGTGATCCGAAGCAAGGCAAACATCCAGGCCTGGGAATGATCAAATCCTAACAAAACCTGAAAATCCGCTGAATGCCCCGCATTTTTGAAGAGGATACATAAATGCCTTAACACAATCAGTTTGTATAAAGTGTTCCATCGCGACTCACAAAACCGACCGGATTTACCGTGGTAAAATCGGTGTGATAGGCAAAAACCACGGGAATACAAGGCAAAAATGGCGCGTCGCACGCCAAGATTGTGGATAAGTCCCTCCAGGGATGAGGAAAACATCGAGGTTTTTTGGAGGCGTTGCATGGCCCGTGGTATGGTCTTGCTCCTGCGTTGCATCCCTGCCGGCACCAGGGGACGCTTTTTCGGACGGGATGGGCCCGCCGAAATTCTTTTCTTCTCGTGCCGCTCGATTAATTGACGCCCTCTCGGCGTTCAGGTCTGGAAAGGAACGGGCTGTATGGGCACGGGCAAGGTGAAGTGGTTTAACGACCAAAAAGGGTTTGGATTCATTGCTTCCGATGTGGGCGGAAAGGACATTTTCGTTCATCACACGGTCATTGAAGCCGCTGGATTCCGCACGCTTCAGGACGGGGAAACAGTCGAATATGAAGCGGAGGATGGACCGAAAGGAATGAAGGCAACCAAAGTCCGGCGAGCCCCCGCGACAGCGCCGGCGCCGGCGGGCTAAAAACAGTGCTGGATTCTTCGGATCGAAATCCCCGCCCGTTGTGGCGGGTTTTTTCGTTTCGCGTTCCAATTCATGCGATCGTCTTCTCCACTTCGTCGAAACCCGCGACCCCTTCGGCAATCAGGCGATATCCGCTGTCTTCCATCGCAATGTAACCTTCCGGCGTAAGCGCCTGCCGGCAACCTTCAATCGTCGGGTTTTTCAGAAGCGCATCGCGCAGCTTCGCGGTCGCGACCAGGATTTCAAATATCCCGCGCCGGCCGAAGTGCCCGGTGCCGAAACATTTCTTGCATCCCTTGGGTTGGAAAATCTGCTTCACATTGGCGAGGCCGACGCCGGCAAGTTTTTTAGCCTGGGCCAGGGTGGGAGGCGCGGCGACTTTGCAATGAGGGCACAACTGACGAACGAGGCGCTGAGCGACGACGACATGCAAACCGGATGCGACGACATACGGTTCCACGCCCAAGTCCAGGAGCCGGAACATGCCGCTGATGGTGTCGCGCGAGTGCACCGTGCTGAACACCAGGTGCCCGGTCATGCCGGCCTGCACCGCGACGCGGGCGGTTTCGGCATCCCTGATTTCGCCGACCAGGATCACATCCGGGTCTTGCCGGAGCACGCTGCGGAGCAGGGCGGAGAATGAATTTCCCTGCGAGTCGTTCACCGGGATCTGGGTCACCCCATCCAGTTGAATTTCCACGGGGTCCTCAATGGTGACGACATTTCGCTGGGTGATGTCGATGTCGCGGAGAATGGCGTAGAGGCTGGTCGTCTTCCCGGACCCGGTGGGCCCGCAGACGAGAATCATCCCGGCATCCTGCTCGCTGGTTCGGCGGATAATCTCCCGCGCCTTGGCGGGAAGCTGAAGATCGTCGATGTGCAACGGCGCGTTGGCAGTGTCCAGGACACGCACGACCAGCTTCTGTCCGTGCATGGCGGGAGCAAAACTGACGCGATAATCAACCCGCCGCTCAACGATTTCCTTTTTCACTTTCGTCGGCTCCCGGGCGCTGAAATGGCCTTCCTG
>Ga0302326_10023773_pt1 | contig 12474 bp, 9 predicted proteins | sample Palsa_T0_3_FD_202264 | JGI IMG/M metagenome (GOLD analysis project Ga0302326, IMG submission 202264) | Peat permafrost microbial communities from Stordalen Mire near Abisko, Sweden - Palsa_T0_3 | ecosystem: Environmental > Terrestrial > Soil > Palsa > Peat permafrost | place: Sweden: Abisko... | reverse complement strand
AATCCGGCTTATCGGGAGAGGGTCACAGGTGTGCTGTACAGAACATGAATCGAACGGGTTTGGGCGCATAGTCGTGCCTCACTTCGCCCTCAGATCCGCTCAGTGAGGCCTAAATGATCGCGGAACTTATCAAGAGCTACCGTGGAGTGCCTTGCATTAATTGCACAGAGCCGATTCCGATTTCCCCAAAGATTGAGAGCTTGCAAGACGAACTCGAATACAGAGACGTGAGCTCACCGCAGACGTTCATAGCTCGATGCAAGCAGTGCGAATACGAAAACATATACTCCATTAGTCAGGTTCAAATTTTTGGTGGAGAACCACGGAAGAGACGCAAGGCGCGCACGGCTGGCACGTGGAATCTCAGGATGTCCAGATAGTCTCGCCTCGTTGATTCCGGCGGTTCCTGAAGTATGAACCCGTAATCTCAGGCGTATACCAGCACCACTGCGCCCAGTGATCATCTTAGGAGAAATGCGATGGCGAACGGCAAAGATGTCGTGGTCACCGGGGTCTCCACCGGAATTGGTTGGGGAACCACAAAAATGCTTGTTTCCAAGGGATTTCGCGTGTTCGGTTCTGTACGCAAGCAGGCTGACGCCGATCGCTTGCAAAAAGAGTTCGGTGATCTCTTCGTGCCTCTCATGATGGACATTATGGACGCCGACGCTGTCCATCAAGCTGCCCAGAAGGTCGGCTCTATGATAGGCGACAGGAATCTGGTTGGCCTGGTGAACAATGCAGGAATTGTGGTGAGTGGGCCACTGCTTTATCTGAGGCCCAGCGAGTACAGGCGGCAGCTGGATGTCAACATGGTCTCCCCACTTGTCGTAATCCAAGCCTTCGCGCCTCTGTTGGGAACGGATAAGAATAGGCACGGTCCTGCCGGTCGCATCGTGAACATCAGTTCTACCGGCGCAAAAGTTGCGATCCCGCTTCTCGGTGCTTATAGCTCCTCGAAATCTGGTCTTGAAGGAATGTCGGACGCGCTACGGAGAGAACTGATGCTATTTGGTATTGACGTCGTGATCATTGAACCGGGCACCGTGAACACGGCGATGTACGACAAGGGCGAAAAAGAAGATCTGAGTGAGTTCAAGCAGACCGAGTATTGGGGGGCGGTGCAGAACTTCCAGAAGTTCATCGTCGGCGAAGCACGTAATAACGGATTATCCCCTGAGCGTTTGGGCGAAGCCGTCCACGTGGCACTCACCACGGCGAAACCGAAGGCGCGCTACGCAGTCGTACCGCAACGTTTTAAGAACTGGACTCTGCCTAGGCTTCTTCCCACGAGGATGCTCGACGCCCAGCTCGCAAAGCTGCTCGGACTCGCAAAGCCGTAGCCATCCTCGAACGCGGGGTTATCACCTCTCACGACAAGAGAAACAATGGCAAAAAGCAGGTGTTTCGTCAGCAACAGCCAATCTCCATCGCGGGAGCACATTCGCATTTTGGTTGCAAAAGTGATACGGGCGCCTGTGGAGGGTAGCACGGCTGTGGGCCCCGGCGGGCGACAGTTGTGAGCTATATGGAACAGTATTGAAATTGGGGCAGTGGCATATTTGCCGTGTCCATGCGACCGCGATTCAGATCGACAGGATGCTCAGAAAATACTAAGCGGTGTGATTTGTCGCCAAAACTAGCCCTGATGCAAAGAATGGCGTGCTCGAAACCGCGGAGCATCCAGCTTCGGCGCGCTCGATGTAGGCCACTCACTAACTCTCTTCCGATCCCATGAATGTTCTCGATGGCGCGGGCTTTGCCGAAGTGCGAGCGGGTTTGCAAATTAGGAGGCCCTCCTGGTCCGGACTGCTAGGGCAGCTAGGCCACACGTCTCGATTTCATAGCACGCTACTGCCCGTCGCAAGTGTGGATGCATTCAAACTGCGCAACCGCCGATTTCTGAGGAACCTGTAGTGACGCCACCGGCGGACCAACAGTGGAAGCCGAAGGTAAATCCGTGGATCATTGCGGCAACGGTTGCGCTTGCGGCCTTCATGGAGGTGCTCGATACCTCCATCGCAAACGTCGCTCTCCCGCACATTGCAGGCAACCTGGGCGCTAGTTCCGACGAAGGGACCTGGGTGCTCACCAGTTATCTCATATCGAACGCTATCGTTCTTCCTCTGGGAGCCTGGGCATCCAGCGTTATCGGCCGCAAGCGTTTTTTTCTCACGTGTATTGCAGTCTTCACCGTTTCGAGCTTCCTTTGCGGCATTTCCTTCTCACTTCCCATGCTCCTGATTTGCCGCGTGATCCAGGGCGCCGGAGGAGGTGGTTTGCAACCGATGGCACAGGCCATCATGGCGGATTCGTTCGAAGAGAAAAAGCGTGGGCAGGCCTTCGCTCTGTACGCTCTAGTCACCGTGCTGGCTCCGTCCATCGGACCAACTCTCGGAGGCTGGATTACCGACAGCTACTCATGGAGATGGATTTTTTATATCAACATTCCAGTGGGAATTATCGCGACCATCCTGGTTATGCGTTTTGTCGAAGATCCCCCGTGGATTAAAGCTACTCTGGCCAATTTGAAGAAGCTCGATTATATCGGCCTCGGCATGCTCACCGTCGCCATGGGAGGCATGCAGATCATGCTCGACAAGGGGGAGGAGAATGACTGGCTGGCCTCGAACTTCATTCGAGTTTTCGCGCTGCTATTTGCGGCCGGCATGATCGGTCTTATCTGGCGGGAGTGGCAGTCGAAGAACCCCGTCATGAATCTAAAATTATTCAAGTTTAAGAACTTCGCTATTTGCGCATTCCTTATGATGCTCGTCGGCGGACTTCTCAATGCGAGCACCGTGCTACAGCCGCAATTCTCCCAGCAGCTTTTGGGCTACACGGCGACGCTCGCTGGGCAGGCGCTTACGGGTGGGGGGCTTGTACTTCTGGTCCTCGCGCCGTTGTCGGGAATCGCCAGCGACAAGTTTTCAGCTCGTAATCTTGCCGTCGGAGGCTTCGCCTTCTTTGCCTTCGCCTTTTACTACAGCTCCACGCACGTCAACTTGTCGATGAGTTTCGGCTTTGGTTCCTGGCTGCGGATGCTGCAGGTGGCTCCCATTCCGCTTTGCTTCATCGCGATCACCGACGCGGCATATATGGGCCTGCCAAAAGAAGCTAGCAATCAGGTGTCGGGAATCATCAACTTCGCGAGGAATGTAGGAGGCAGCATCTTTATTGCAGTCACTGGAGCTATCGTGACCAATCGTTCGCTGGTTCACCAACACCGGCTGGCGGACCATATGCAGGCCGGAAATCCAGTCTTTACACAACGGCTCAGTGCGCTCACGAACCTGTATGCGGGTGTGAGCGGTGGCCAAGGGGCGGCCGCGATGGCGCGCGGACAGATTTATGGTCAGCTCAATCGACAAGCTTCGGCGATGGGATACGTAGATGTCTATCGCCTGTTGTGCTGGATGGCGGTGGGAATGATGTTCTGCGCATTCCTGTTGAGCAAGAAAAAGCCGGGAGAGGATGCCCCAGCGGGAGAGGGTGCAGCATGATGCCGGATCTGCTCGGTTTAATCTCAGGCGCGTTCAAATCCGGGGGAAAGGACGTGAACCATTCGCGTTTCACGACCCACCGTATGTCTCTTAGCGTACTCCTGAGCGCCATCGCCCTGTCCTGCGGTAGCAGCTTTGCCCAGCAAGAGTCTCCGTCGATGCCGAAGGCGCAGCAGGTGCCGCTATCCGGAAGGAGTCAGGGCGGTGGGGGTGTTCAGGCGCAGCAGTCCTCGAGCAGCAACGGGGGCGGCGCCAGTGTCGACACCGTGAACAGCACAATCCAGGTGTCAGGCGCGTATCGGGGCAGCGTTCCCGATCCCAATCCGCCGCAAGGCCCGCTTACTCTGAATATTGCGGATGCGATCCAGCGCGGCCTTCGCTTCAACTTGGGATCGGTCAGCGCAAATGCTTCGGCCGGGCAACTGCGCGGAGCACGCCTGGCAGCGCTCAGCCAGATGCTTCCGAATATTTATGGGACGATGTCCGAGTCGGTGGAAAAAATAGATCTCCAGGCCCAAGGTTTAAGCGCTGGCGTGTTCGGCGCGATGCCGCTCCCAACCACCGTCGGTCCCTTTCACTACTACAGCGCACTCGCAAATGTCAGCGAGAACCTGAGCATGACCTCGCTGTACAACTTGCGCCAAGCGCGTGCTTCGGCGGGTGCGGCCGAAATGAGCGCCGAGGATGCGCGGGAACTCATCATTCTGGCGGTCGGTGGAACTTACCTTCAAGTCCTCGCGACCAAAGCCAACGTCCTCTCGCAGGAAGCGCAGGTCAAGCAGGCCGGGGCGACTTTCAAACAAGCGGCGGACCGGCACGAGGCTGGGACGATACCCGTCATCGACCGAAACAGAGACTTTGTGGAGTTTCACACAGAGCAGGAAAGGCTCATATCGTTGCGCGCCGATTTGGTGAAACAAACGATGGAGCTGGCCAGACTGATCGGACTTCCCGTGAGTCAAGGGCTCACGTTAAGCGAAGACTTGCCCGACCAAGTAGTAGAGGCTTTTCCGATTGAAGAGTCGGTCAAAATTGCAATCGAGAACCGTTCCGACCTCAAAGCCGCGCGCCTGCAATTAAAGGCCGCCCAGGAAGCACACAGAGCTTCGAAGGCGGAATCTCTTCCCTCCTTTGGGGTCAGTGGCGACTACGGAGTTGAGGGGATAAACCCAAACAAGGGAGCCTCTGTATTTCAAGCGTCGGCTACCCTCACCATCCCTATCTTTCAAAGCGGCCGCGTGAAAGCCGACGTGGAACAGGCGGATGCCGCGCTCAGCCTGCGGCAAGCGGAATATGCCGATCAGCAGGGCGTTGTCGAGCTGGATGTCAGAGAAGCGTATGAGGACTTTCAGGTGGCAACCGAGCAGATCGTTGTGGCGGCAGAAAATCGCAGGGTAGCGGCCGAAACTCTTACTCAGTCGCTCGACCGATTCACAGCCGGCGTGACAAATTCAGTGGAAGTTGTCCAATCGCAAGAAATCGTCGCCTCAGCGGAGCGGGACTATGTAAGCAGCCTTTTCTCTCTGAATCTCGCACGTGTCAGTCTGGCCCGTGCGACTGGACAGGCCGAGCAGTTCATTCCAAACATGCTAAAAGGAAAGTGACCATGCCTACCGTTACTCAAGAGGATTCGAAAGGTCAGAGTTCGTCTGAGTCTGACCCGCAAAAAGACGAGAAGGCGAAACAGCAGCCCGGCGACCAGGCAAACAAATCGCAGGACGGTAAGCCGAAAGCTGCCGATGTCAAAAAGGACGAGCCGAACCAAGGCGATCAGGACAAAGGTGATCAGAACAAGAAAGCAGATTCGGAAGAGAAGAAGCCCGCGGACCCCGCTACAAAGCGGCGACGGATCCTGCTCGGCGTAGGCGTCGGAATCGTTCTTCTCATAGCTGTGGTCGGATGGTGGCTGTATTCCCGCACCTATGAGTCCACCGATGACGCTCAGGTAGATGGACACCTCAACTCGATTGCCTCTCGCGTGGCTGGGACAGTCAAGGCGGTCTATGTAGAGAATGATCAGCCGGTGAAGGCAGGCGAGCCGCTGGTTGATCTAGATCCGAGCGACTACGAAGTGCAAGTTGCGCAGGCGCGGGCCATCTACGAACAAGCCGTCGCGCAGACCGCCGCCCAGAATCCCAATGTTCCCATCACTGTGACCGCCAATCGGACTGCGGTCGATGTGGACGACGCGGGAGTTATCAACGGCGATGCGGCCGTAGTCAGCGCCCAGCGCGACTACGACAGCAATGTCGCGAAACTCCGTCAGGCTGAGGCCAACAACCGAAAGAGCCAGTTGGATTTGGCGCGTTACAAAGGGTTGGTTGATAAGGACGAAATCGCCAAGTCGGAATACGACCAGTACGTCGCGAACTCCGGCTCGGGCGAGGCCGCGGTCGAAGCGGCCCAATTTGTCGCCGATTCTTCGGCCAAAATCGTCGACGAGCGAAAGGCGCAACTTCGTGAGCAGCAGAGCAAACTTTCTCAGGACGAGGCCAATTCGCCGCGCAACGTGGCAATTCAGAAAGCAAATGTGGCCTCTCGAAACGCTGACGTGGACTCGGCTAAGGCGCAGCTGGACACTGCGTTGCTCAATCTAAGCTACTGCCATATCGTCTCCCCGGTTGACGGGATCGCCAGCCAGCGCAGTGCGGAGATAGGAGGGAGGATTTCGGTGGGACAGCAGCTCATCGTGGTGGTTCAAACGAACAATGTTTGGACGACCGCGAACTTCAAGGAAACACAACTGCGAAAGATGCGCGTCGGCCAGCGCGTGACCATCGAAGTGGATTCGCTCGATGAATCTTTTGAGGGTGCCGTCGAGAACATGCCGGCCGCTACGGGAGACAGATCGAGCCTGTTCCCGCCGGAAAATGCGACCGGGAACTACGTCAAGATAGTGCAACGGCTACCGGTACGCATACGCTTCAACTCGAATCAGCGAGATTTAGATCGGTTGCGCCCTGGCATGTCTGTAGATCCCAAGGTTCACCTGAATTGATGGGAGGCTGACTTCCGCGCGGAGTGTGCGCATGCCGGAATATTCCAGTTTTCTGGGAGAAGTATTTTGGCGGTCCCTATGGTGCATTCGATTTATTGCATTATCTCGGTTCTGAACCTCCGAGCACAGCGACAAATCTGTTTTTCGCACGATACCTAAAGCCGTTGCGAGAGTTCTGATCGAGTTCTCTTGAGGGCGAGTCAAAAAGTGACGTCAAAACCACCAATCGATTCTCAGAATCCGTCCGACGAAACCATGCTGGACCAGATTCAGCGAGAATCCTTTCCGTATTTTCTCCACGAATCGAACCTGGAGAACGGGCTTATACGAGATAAGAATAGGAAGGACTGGCCCGCGAGCATCACTGCCACGGGCCTTGCTTTGGCATCTTACCCAATCGGGGTCGAACGCTCTTTCCTTACTCGCGACGATGCAATCGAAAGAACGCTTGCGACCCTCAGGTTTTTCTCGGAGAGCCAGCAAGGAACTGAGGCGGAGGCAACAGGATACCGAGGATTTTATTATCATTTTCTTGATATGAAAACGGGCCGACGCGCCTGGAAATCCGAGTTATCTACGATTGATTCCGCTTTTCTTTTTGCCGGCATGCTCACGGCAGCAGAGTATTTCGACCGCGATACATCAGACGAACGTGAACTTCGCGAGCATGCCGATTGCTTGTACCGGCGCGCGGACTGGCAGTGGGCCCAAGACAGCGGTCTAGCGGTAAGACATGGCTGGAAACCGGAAACCGGATTCTTAAGACATCGCTGGCAGGGATATAGCGAAGCTTTGTTGCTGTACGTGCTGGGACTTGGTTCCCCAACTCATCCTCTCACGGGTGAGAGCTACCCCGCGTGGACTTCCACATATAAGTGGAAAAAGGTATACGACACCGAAGTACTGTATGGAGGACCGCTCTTCGTCCATCAATACTCGCACTTGTGGTTGGATTTGCGCGGCATCCAAGACCGTTTCATGCGCGAGAAAGGTATCGACTATTTCGAGAATAGCCGTCGAGCCACACTCATACAACAGCGATACGCAATCCGCAATCCACGCCGATTCGCGCATTACGGGGAACACTGCTGGGGGATCACCGCGAGCGACGGTCCTGGACCAGCGACCGCCAGCGTTGACGGGATCAAGCGGAAATTCTTTGACTATGCGGCGCGAGGTGTTCCGTTTGGGCCCGACGATGGAACGGTTGCGCCTTGGGCCGTCCTGGCGTCACTGCCATTCGCGCCGGAAATCGTGTTGCCCACTGTTCGACACCTCAATGAACTGCGCCTGCGCGAGGGAAATCCATACAGCTTTAGAGCTACGTTTAACCCCACGTTTCCGCACAAGGGCAAGAGGCCCTACGGTTGGGTCACACCTTGGCACTTCGCACTGAACCAGGGACCAATCGTCATGATGATAGAAAATCACCGAACCGGTTTTCTATGGCGATTGACTCGACGGTGTTCGTATGTCGTCAACGGCCTGAGGCGAGCTGGGTTTAGCGGAGCTTGGCTGTCATGAGCAAGCGAGATTCGTGCACCGGCGGGAAAGGCTCATTCACTCCCGTCAATTCGCGCGTGACAATTCCAGACTAGAAGGAACTAGTACCAAATACAGCGGTCTAGCACAGGCTTCGAGGACAGCAGCCTGCCACCGGTTAAGGAGTAAGTTAATGGCGGGAGATGTCCGAAGAATCGTGACAAAGAATAACGGCGCAGGTACCTCAACCTTGTGGCTGGGGAATAAGTCTCGATATCGCGGGCTCTCGTGAGCTCTATCCGAGCCCGGCCAATATGCAGAAAGGGTACAGAGGCGTCGATTCTAACGATTGGGCCTCGGCATCAATACCCTGAGGTTGTTCTAGATGAAGTCTTCGCTATACCTAATAGGCGGTTTCTCGGCATTTTGCTCGGACAGCTGATCGTGAAGAACCACGTTGAGAAGGGACTTGTTGACGTGGATGCCGCCGTTGTAATCGATAAAGCCGAGCTTGCGAAAACGATTCATGAAGAAACTGACCCGGGATCGGGTCGTTCCAATCATGTTGGCAAGGGATTCCTGCGAGACCTTTGGAATTCGCATCAGTGGTTCGCGTGACCTCCCGAATTCCGCCATCAATAAGAGGATCCGCGCCAAACGCTTTTCGCTGGAATTGAACAGCTGATCGACAAGGTCAGCCTGAATTCGCATGCTGCGTTTAAGAACAAAGGCTAAGAAGAGATCAGAGAAGGCATGCTCCTGGTGAATCACACGAATCATCTCTTTCCGCTCGATCTTGAGCGCAGTACAGGCCGTGGTGGCCGTTGCGGTGGCCAATCGCAGGCCCGCCACCGCCGCGACGGACTCCTCTCCCAAGAAGTCACCTGCGCCGAGGAGCGCGATCGTGGCTTCTTTGCCTCCCGTCGAAATAACTGTTAGCTTTGCGCGACCTTTTTGAAGGTAAAAAACACAGTCGCCTTTGTCTCCCTGAGAAAAGAAGGGTTCGTTGGTCTTCAACTGGACGACTCTTCGTCCTATGCCAGCTTTCGAGAGGAAAGTCGCGGCGTCGAACGTGGCAAGGCTTCGCCCAGTCATTTCGAGGGCCTCCTAGCTGGAAGAAGATCGCGGGTGGAGTCCCCTCGGGCAACTCCCATGTATTTATCTTCGAGGTTGGTTGTTCGCTCGCCCAGACTGTTGAGCCTAAGTAAGTTGATACTAGAACGCTCGAGATCGGTGCGCGCGGAAAAAGGGGAAAAGCTGTCGAGAAATTGCGGTTCTTGTCAGAAGATACGGTCACAGGAGAGCGACTCAGTCGATCGGATCAACCTAGACTACGCAATTTCAAGGCTTTTCTTCGAGAGTCAGCTTTGCTGCAAGTCATGCTTGATTGTTCTGGGAGGTGATTGGAATAGTTCTTCGCCTGCCTCTGTATTCGCTGGGATTCTGTGCGAAGTGGCGCCTAAATGTAGCCGCAAAATGGGACGGACTTTGAAATCCGCACGTCAAAGCGATTTCAAGAACGCTCTTGTCGGTGTCGCGAAGCATTCCAGCGGCAGCCTCCATTCTTAGGTGCTGCACGTGGCGATGAGGTGTTGCTCCGACAGATTTGCTGAACACACTGACGAAATGGAACTTACTCACAGCTGCTTCCTCGGCGAGGACGTCAAGTGACAAGCGTTCATCGAGGTGTGCCTCTATGTACTCCAAAACCCGCACAATGCGACGGTCAGAGACCTGTTCATGAGCTAACGATTGGTGCCAATGCGAACTCGCAGATGGACCGAGCAGCAAGTGGGCGGCGATCCATTGCGCAGCAGATTGTGCGTAGAAGTCTGGAAGTCCGGCCTGAATGGCCGAAACCGCGACGGAGCTGAAGTTGCTTAGAACGGGATCATCAAGAAAGGGCACATCCGGAAGTTGATTCTGTCGAGCGCCGTATTTTTTCGGGATCGCGCCGGCGACAGAGTCGACCGTATCTTGAGATAGAGATAGGTGCATCGCCGTGAGCGACTTTTGATTTTTGAGATTCCAACGCAAACGGCGTCTGGTTCCGGGTGGAGAAATGTAGCCCATCCCTTTGCCATAGTGAGATCCCCTCCACCTCCCTTGAGAGAACTGCTGTATAAACGCGTTTTTGTTTAGAAACAGCACCATTCGTGGATCAGGAGTTGCGTCGGTCTCAAGGGGGCCGATCGAGGCGGCAAATTCCGTAATGTGCACTAGAAATGACGTCCATCCCAGCCCCTCGCTCCCCAGTAGCGTTTTTCCTGGGCAAGACCTAATTGCCCGAATTGTGACCTCCGAGAGGCCGCTCATCTGGATTCCCCTCTCCACCATCTGTCGCCAAGTTACGTTTCTTGACCAAACAGCACTTTCCGACAGTCCCCTCTTTTCTGGTTGCCGATCGTAAAGGAGGACCCACCTACATGCAAGCACTTACCATTGGGTTTGCTACTGGCGTGGGGGTAAGCGTCCGGGCATCATCCACCGGGTTCGGAGCGAGGCGGGCGCTCCAACAGTCAGGATGCGACAACCGCGCCTCACACGGTGGAGTTGGTGCGTTGGGTTTCGCGACGCTGTGGCTGCATCAGTCTGCCAATGAAATTCGATCGTGCAGCTGTTCTCAAGAACAGCGACCGCATTACGCGATCGCCAATATGTCACGCTTGTGCATGGCGTCAAGAAATGCATCCAGATGTTCCCTGTTGATCATGATTGTCTCCTTGAATTCGTATCATGTTAGAAAGTTGACTGTCCGCCATAGCCACCCTCATGCTCCGAAACCTCTCACACACCCTCAACTGAAAGTTCCTAATAAGCTCTAGGACACGCGTGGATTTGACAAGTAGGTTAGCGCGGCTATCCTCCAGCCATCGCTTCCTTTGACCAAGTCCCAAGTTTCACTCCCGCGATTTTGTTCCTTTCCGTCTACCAGGAATACGAAGTCAAAGTACAGCGAAGCAATCGTCCCGTCGTTGTTCTGCTGCAAATGTGTGTGCGTCGGATTGGAGCTGGCCTTTGAGGTGGAAACCAGCTTCGCGAAATCTGCGTAGCTTCCCACGCGAATCTTTTGCGCATCCGGCGCTTTCGCTTTCGCACGGACATAAGCGTCATCAGAAAGCACATTGATCGACTTGCTGCCTTCCGGAATAAATAGATTCGCTAACCTAGTTCCGTCGTGGGTAAGAACGGCCTCGTGATAGGCGTCGATCAAATGCTGAACGTTGACGGTACCCGTTACGATACCGGCATCTAACAGGCCTCTACTGACCAGTCGCCTTTCTTTGGTTGTGCTCGCGAAAGACCATGATCTTCAAGTGAATACTTCAATCAGCCGAGCTTGACCAGATTCTGAGACAGAAGGCCGCCCGGCTTCCCGCCGACAACATGAAGGGGTACGCCGCCTTTATCGAGCCTTCCGAGTTCGACTGGAGCGAAGCCAAGCTGAGTTGCCACGGCCGCGACAGTCGCGCTGGCATCGGCGTCATCGCTCGATACGAACACGGCCTGCCGCTGCCCCTCTACGAACGGATTCGTTCCAAGCTGATCGGAAGGCAGATGATTAAAAGCCTTTACGACGCGCGCTCCGATAAATGCCTTAGTAACCACCTCGGAAGACAGTACCCCTCCTAGCTCCTCCCTTTCCTTCGGAGAAAGATCAAGGATATTCATGGCGTCGACAACGATCTTTCCGTTCCAATTCTTGAATTGCTTCGCGACATCCTTGTGAGCGGGAAATGGGACAGCAAGGAAGATCATCTCAGCCTCATAAGCGTCATGAATGGATTGTGGGTGGACGCTGGGACCGAGTTTCTTCGTTAAACACGCGAGCGTCTTAGGTCCCCGAGAGTTTGCGATTGCGACTTCGATATTCTTTCGTGCGAATGTTCGGGCGAGCGCGGTACCGATCTGGCCGGAACCGATAATGGCGTACTTCATAGAGAATCTCCTATCTCTCAGCACGTGCTGAGCATTGTTAAGGGTTGATAGGAAGCAGTGACGAGCGTACAAGCCGCAAATCACCGCACGGAAAGCAGGCAGCCGGATCTGACCTAGAGCATGCCGTTGTTGTTTTTCCTCTCCTTTTGAGTCGGAATCTTTTCGGGGAATCCCCAGTGCTCGGCGAGCTTCTCGCTTTCTACTCGGTATAGGTCGATGTAGACGCAAGGATCGCCCTCAAGCGATCCCTGGGCCGCTACAAAAACGAAGTCTCCCTGTCCCAGCACAAACTTGATCTCATCGATGCTTCTGTGTTGAGTGAGCGCTTCCACGTCACGCAGGAACGCCGCGAGTCCGTCGCGGACGCCGGGCTCGTGGCGGATGGTGTCTTCAGAAACGTATTGCGGAATTTTGCCGTGGTCTCCAGCAATATGAATGGTCTGATAGTATTCCCGGACAAGTAACTTGTTCTTCTCCGTATCGACTGACAGTTTTGCCTCGGGGGGCCCGTCGGTCTGGGTATGTCCACTCTGATTGCGAGGAGCGTCCATG
>Ga0302326_10023772_pt1 | contig 12475 bp, 6 predicted proteins | sample Palsa_T0_3_FD_202264 | JGI IMG/M metagenome (GOLD analysis project Ga0302326, IMG submission 202264) | Peat permafrost microbial communities from Stordalen Mire near Abisko, Sweden - Palsa_T0_3 | ecosystem: Environmental > Terrestrial > Soil > Palsa > Peat permafrost | place: Sweden: Abisko... | reverse complement strand
CATCAGCAAAATTTTGGGGTCGGCGGCGAGCGCCCGCGCCAGCCCCACACGCTGCCGCTGCCCGCCCGAGAGCTGGTGCGGATACCGGTGCGCAAAGGTGCCCGGATCAAGGCCCACGGCCGCTAGCAGCTCATGGCTGCGGCGCCTGCGCTCCGTTTGTGGTACGCCCTCTGCTTCAGGCACCAGTCCCACATTGCGCTCCACTCTGAAATGCGGAAAAAGTCCCGTTTCCTGAATCACATAGCCCATGCCACGGCGCAGTTCGATCAGGTCCAGCGCCGCCACGTTCTTGCCCTGCACAAGCACCTCGCCGCCAGTGGGCAAGATGAGCCGATTGACCGTGCGCAGGAGGGTAGTCTTGCCTGAGCCGCTGCGGCCCAGAATGGCTGTGGTGGTTCCCTCAGCTACGGCGAGGGAAATCCCGTCCAGCAGCAGCCGCCCCTGCGCCACGGCACCCTGCGCCACGGCACCCTGCGCTACGGCATAGGATACGTTCCGGAATTCGATGGCTTCGGTCATGCGTCTGGCCCATTCAGTGTAAGGGCTCGCCGCGCCTGCGTCGGGCTGTTCCAGAGACAATCTCGCAGACTGAGCGCAACTAACCGCGCAGGGCCGTGTTGAGGCTAGACATCCACTCTTGGTGCAAGGCCGGGCCTGCTCTGGCGCCGGCAGCAAGTGGCAGAACCGTATCAGCAAGACCGCAGGCGGGCATCGCACTGCGGGCGGCATGCAGCACGGGAAAGCCGGTTGGCGCCCCATGCGGCCGATGAGAGGGAACGATGAAACATCCCGATGGACCCTGTTTGCCGCGCATTTCGCTTGACCCTGCCCCCCGCGCCGCGCTCCGGCAAAAGCCAGCGTGTCTCAATCTTACGGCCGCACTTCCGGTCGCCCTCCTGCTGCTATTCGCGGCGCAGAGCCGGTTGAACGCCGAGGCTACCGATCAGCCGCACGCCGACGCGCCTGCGCCTTCGTTCAAGTCCAAGCCCTCTCCTTACAAGTACGCTGAGCCTGCCGCGACGGACGACACGGCGGACGCAACGCCGGCCATCAGCCCGGCGCCGGTACCGTTGAAGCTCAGTATCGTTCCCAATGCTGACGCGCAGGCGGCCAACACAGGAAATCACTCAGGGCAATCGATCGCCCGCTCCGCGCCGGAGCGGATCTACGTGTTGCCAGCCCATCCTGCTCCTCGGCCGGCGCCGTGGCTTGAGGCGCAGGCCGCCTATCCGCAGCAACCGTTCGCCGCGCCCAGTCAGGCGTATCCGCCTCCGGGCTACGGTCAGCCCATGTATGCGCAGCCGCAGCCGTATGCAGCCCAGCCCTACGTACCCCAGCAGTATCCGTCCCAGCAGGCGGTGCCTCGGTACGCGCCTCAACAGCAATATGCTCCGCAGCAGGGCTACGGCCAGCAGCAGTACGCCCCGCAGCAGGATGACGGCCAGCAGCAGGCCCCTGCACAGTCGCTCGACGCCGAGCAGCTCGAGCAGTTGGCCGCTCCCATCGCGCTCTATCCTGATGCGCTGGTGGCGCAGATCCTCGCCGCCGCCACCTATCCGGCACAGGTGGTGGCAGCGGACCACTGGCGCCAGTCGCTCGGCTACGCGCCCAACGAAGAGATCGCCGCCGGCGCCAACGCCGAGCCGTGGGATCCGAGCGTGAAGGCGCTGACCGCGTTCCCGCAGGTGCTGGCGGAGATGGACCGCAATCTACAGTGGACCACCGACCTCGGCAATGCCTATTACAACCAGCCGCAGGACGTGCTGCAGACGGTGCAGGTACTGCGCCAGCGGGCGCAGCAGGCCGGAACCCTTCAGAACTCGTCTTACGAAACGGTCAGCTACAACCAGGGTTACATCCAGCTCGCGCCGCCCAATCCCGATGTCGTTTACGTTCCGCAGTACGATCCATGGACCGCTTATGGGCAGCCCGTGCAGCCTTACCAGGGATTCTCGCTGCTCAATACCCTGGGCTCGATCGGCAGCGCAATTGGGGGCTTCGCCGGCGGCCGCTCTGGCGTTGGCGGCGGCTACGGAGGGGGAACGGGTGGCTCCTCGCTGATGCAATTCGGCCTCGGCATCGCCATGTCGGCCTTCAGCCACACTCAATTCGGCTGGCTCGGCTGGGCGCTGAACTGGCTGGGCAATTCCGTGCTCTTCCACAACTCGTCCTACCAGTCGCAAAGCACCACGGTGGCGCACTGGAACTCGCCGGGCCGCGGCGGTTCGCGATTCCCAAGCCGTCCGCTGCCGACGCAGGGATTGAACGGACAGCGCGGCGACTTTAGCCGGGCAGGCAACGGATTCAACGGTGGCGGGCAGGGATTTACGCGGCCTCCGGACAGAATCGCTGAAAACCGGCCGGAGGAGCCTCAGTCGCGAGGCTTTGCGCCGAACGATGGCAACCGGGTTCGTCCCGCATTCGGCGGGCAGCCGATGCCCAGCAGGCCGCAGCCATACGCCAGCCGTCCGCAGGAGCCATTCAATCGCCAGCCGCAATATGAGAGCCGCATGCAGGAGCCCGCGCGGCCCGGAACAGGCTTCATGGGGCGGTCAGGCGAAGGTTACAACGCAAGGCCCGGCGGTTACGGCAATCCGGCGCCTGTCTATCGCGCCCCTGCCGCGCCGCAGCGCAACAGCTTTAAGCCGCACTATGCCGAGCCCTCACAGGAGCGAGCATTTGCCGGTGCCTATGGCGGGCAGCAGCGCGGCGGATCGCAGTTTTTCGGCGGCCGGCCCGGCGGAAAATCCCACTTCGACAAGCCGCACACGGAAAAGGCGCCGCATTACGAGAAGCCCAAGGCCTTCAAGGAGCCGAAAATGAAGGGCGGCCACTCCAGTGGCGGCGGCCATTCGAGCCACTTATTCGGCGGCGCACATCGTCTCTAGCTTTCCCGGAACTATGGCATTCCCCCTACTAGGAGTTTGTCGGAAATAGCCGAGGGGGGTGTGGTTTGCCTCAGTGGACATCGGATTCTCGTCGATGCTCAAAGAGCCAAATGGCGCGCAGCCAGCCGTTGGGCATCGCCTACGCCCGGCAAGCGGCTTCTATGACCGTTTCGGCGTCTTGTTGTCTTCTTCGGCGCGCCTCAAGCACGTAGCCTGAGCGGAACACCTTCAGTAGATTGTGGGTCAGGCAGACCAGCTTCCATTCGCCGCGAACGTTGTCCAGTCCGCGCAAGAAAAATCGTCGGAACCCGCGCCACTCCTTGATCTGCCCGAAGACCGGCTCCACGATGGCCTTGCGCATCCGATACACGTCCCGGCCCGCTTGACTGGCGAGTTTCTGCCTCATCCGTTCGCGCAAAGATGGTTCTTCGCCGTCTTCGGTGGGATTTCCCTCGTCCGGCGGGCTGGTCTCTCCATGTTTCTGCTTGCCTGTGGCCACGTGCAGATCGATTCCCAGGCCCTGGATCTTCTTCACCTGCTCCGGGTTCCAGTAGCCGGTATCGGCGCTGGCGGCCTGCGGCCGGGCTCCTGCATTTTGCTCCGTCTGCTCCAGCATCGGCGCCAGCCGATGGTTATCGGTGGTCTGTTGAATCACGTCCACGGCCACGATGATCTGCGCCGCGCTGTCCACGGCGATCTGCGCGTTGTAGCCCTGCACGAAGGCGCCCTTCTGGTTGCCGTCCGGCATGATCCGGCTCTCCGCATCGGTAAAGCTGCGCTGCGCCTTGGCCTCGGGCGTCGCCGTGTCCGGATCGGGCTCAGCGGGCCGCGGCCGAGGATGTGGCCGAGGACGAAAAGTACGGCAAGGGCAGCAGCGGAGACGATCTGCCGGCGGAGCTGGCCCGGCGGGAGAGCCGGTTGGCGAAGTTGCAGGCAGCCAAGGCGGAGTTGGAAGCCAAAGCCCGTCAGCAATAGGAGCGAGCGCAGCGAGTCGCAGGACCTGCGTTTCGTATTTCCGTCTGTCTTCGCGTCAGTGCGGCCTTCGTGGTGACGACTGCGCGCGCGCCGCGTCTATCGCGTATCGAGGCCCCGGCCAGGCAACGACAATTCTTACCGTGAAGCCGCGATGCGGCTCGGAAGAGGTCGTATGAAACGGGAGCGTGTGCGCCTGTCAGCCGCGCCGCTTGCAGAAGATCATGGCGCGAGCGACGATGCAATGCTGGGATTCCGTGTCAGAACTCTTGAGGAAAAGCCTATCTGGGCCGGCTTGTCTGAAAGCTTTCGCGATGCACTCTTTCCGCCCAGGCTGCAACCTCTGGAACTGACGTCAACGCCGATTTCGATGCCTGATCGCATGGCAGGCAGGACGAATCCCTGGGCCATTGGCACCGCAACCATCGCCAACGGCTGCGTGCTGGCGATTCTCATTCTCATGGGATTCAGCTCGGCAATCAATCCACTTCCAAGATCGCCTTCGGGCAGCAATCTCCATCTCGACGACTTCAAGCTTTTCGCGCCCACGAAAGCGTCGGGCGGCTCAAGAGGCGGCGGCTCCAACGATTTGACTGACCCGATCATTGGCCGGCTGCCGAAGCGGGAACTCATGCCCATGGTGCCGCCGCAGGTTCCAATCCTTGAGAATCCGAGGCTCGCTATCGACTCCGCCATTCCGCTGGACCTCAGGCTTCCCGACAATGCGGCGCTGCCCAATATCGGCGTGCATGCGTCGCCCAACGTGAGTCTGGCATCGGGTGGTCAGGGCGGTCCCGCTGGCATCGGTTCGGGCGGCAAGGACGGCTACGGACCGGGGAACGGCAACGGTCCCGGAGTCAATCCTGGATATGGCAACTCAATTTACACTCCCGGCGTTGGCGGCGTGACGAACCCGATTCCCATCGTCTCTCCGGAAGCGGAGTTCTCCGATGAGGCGCGGCGGCAGAAATATCAGGGCGTCTGCATGATTTCGGTCATCGTGGATGCGCACGGCAATCCGCAGAATCCGCGCGTGGTTCGATCGCTCGGCATGGGTCTCGACGAAAAGGCGCTCGAGGCTGTGCAGCGGTACCGGTTCAAGCCTGCGATGAAAGACGGCAAGCCGGTGCCGGTGACGATCACCGTTGAGGTGAACTTCCGGTTGTATTGAGAGAGCCCGGCGCCTCCGTTCGTGTGATAATAATTGCCAATGGTGAACCGCCGCATTCTCTGGCTGCTGACCGCAGTGATCGCTCTGGGAGCCGCCTCTGGCGCTCCCATGATGCGCGCTGAGGTGAGCCACAGCGCATGTGCCCTTGTCTGCATCGCGGTTGAGCGCTGCGAGCGGCGGGAATCCATCCCAAACGCTTCGCCAATCGCTCCACAATCGCAGCCCGCCGCGAGTTCTCTCTACGATTTCCCGCAGACCAGCCGCATCCAGTGGCCAGTGAGTTACCAGCGCCCGCCAACGCACGCACCTCAGATCTAGCAGATCCCCCGTCCTCATTATGACCATCTGCCTGGATAGGAGCGAACCTCGTGCGCAATCTCATGAAGTCTCTGTTTTCGGGTCCGGATGTTTCCGGACACCGCCGCAAAGCTATCGATCAAATCAACGCACGCCGCGATGAATTACGGCAGCTTACGGACGATTCCCTGAAAGGTCTGGCCAGGGAGGCCGCGACGCTTCCGGAGACAGTGGCCATTGCTGCAATAGCGGCCGAGCGGCTGCTGGGCCTCAACATGTTTGACGTTCAGCTGCAAGGCGCACTTGCGCTTGCGAAGGGCAGGATCGCTGAGATGCAGACCGGCGAGGGCAAGACGCTGGCCGCGGCGCCGGCCATCGTGTGGTATGCCAAGGCCGGCCACGGCGTGCACGTGTTGACGGTGAACGAGTACCTTGCCCGCCGCGATGCGCACTGGATGGGGCCGATCTACGAGTTCTTTGGCCTCACGGTGGGCCGCATTCAGCAGGGCATGAGTGGCGAGGAACGCAGGCAGGCTTATCTTTGCGATGTCACCTATGCCACGGCCAATGAGATCGGCTTCGACTTTCTGCGCGATCAGATTGCGCTCGATCCACGCGACCAGGTTCACAGGGCGTTTGCCGCGGCAGTGGTCGATGAGGCGGACTCGATCCTGATCGACGAGGCGCGCATCCCGCTGGTGCTGGCCGGCGGCGCGGCCGACGATCTCACGCTGGCAAACAGCGTGGACCGGGTCACGCGCTACTTCCGCCGCGGAGTGCAATACCAGTTAGACCAATTCGCGCGCAACGTGAGCCTAACCGATGCCGGCATCCGCGCGGTTGAGCATGCATTCGGCTGCAGAAATCTTTTCACCGACGGGAATCTGCGCCTGTTCACGGCCGTGCAGGACTCACTGCACGCGCACGCGCTGTTGCGCCGCGACGTGGACTACCTGGTGAAGAACGGCGCCATCGAATCGGTTGACGAATTCAAAGGGCGCATCGTTCCGGATCGCCGCTGGCCCGCCGGACTGCACAGCGCGGTTGAAGCCAAGGAAGGCGTCGCCGTCAAGACGCAGGGCAAGATTCTTGGCTCGATCACGGTGCAGAATCTGATTGCGCTCTATCCGCATGTCTGCGGCATGACAGGCACGGCTGCCACGCAGGCCGCGGAGTTTCACAAGATTTACGGGCTCGATGTCGAGGTCATCGCCACCCACCGGCCGGTGATCCGTGTCGACCTGGCCGATCGCGTATTCCAGCGCCTGGAAGAGAAGGAGCGGGCGGTCGCGGCAGAGATCGAGCGCATCCATGCGTCGGGCAGGCCGGTGCTCATCGGGACCGGTAGCGTGCAGGAGTCGGAGCGGCTAAGCCGCCGCATTGGCGGCCTTGTTCACACGGTGCTTAATGCGCGCAACGAGGAGGAAGAAGCGGAGATCGTCGCGCTTGCGGGGCAGGCGGGTGCGGTCACCATCTCGACAAACATGGCGGGGCGCGGCGTGGACATTCGCCTCGGCGAGGGCGTGGCTGCGCTGGGCGGGCTGCACATCGTCGGGACGAACCGGAATGAGAGCCGCCGCATCGATCATCAACTGCGCGGCCGCGCCGGACGGCAAGGCGACCCGGGCAGCTCGCAGTTCTTCGTTTCGCGCGAAGACCCGCTTTGCGTGAAGTTTGGCGTGGATGAGTTGGAGGGGGGCGACGGCGACCGGCTGCAGTGCAGGATCGAAGAACAGAATCTTCAGATTCGCGAGTTCCTGCTGAAATACGAGGGCGTGGCGGAAGGGCAGCGTCAACAAGTGCAGGAGCGGCGGCAGCAGATTCTTACTGGTGAGACGCCCTGCGCATCGGAGTTGGAGCGGCTGGTGACGCTGGCCGCGATAGACGATCTGTGGTCGGAACATCTGGCTGGCATGTCCGGGCTGCGCGAGGCTACGCAGTGGACGTCATGGGCCAATCACAATCCGCTGCATGAGTACCTCAAGGAAATTGACGCCATGTATCGGGCCATGCAGGCAGCAGTCGATGAAGAGATCCCCAGGAGGCTGGCGCAGGCTGAGGCCTCGGGCTACGATCCATCGCAGCGCGGGGCCACGTGGACCTATCTCACCACCGACATGCCGTTTGGAACCATCGAGGAGCGGATGATTAGCGGACTGCGCCAGATGCTTGGAAAGCAGAAGCTGCGGTAGCGCGCATCTTATACTTCGGTCACCGAAAACGATGCCGCGAGCGTCTTGACGCCGCGCAGGTCGGTCTTGCCGGTGCCGAGCACCGGCAGCGCATCCACGTGGAAGAAGGCGCTGGTGCGTGGTTTCCACAGCGCGGGCAGGTCGCACTGCGGCAGCTTCTCAAGCACCGGCGCAAGCTTGTCTGCCGCGAGCGTGGTGATGACGACGATGCGCTCGCCTTTCTTTTCATCGGGCAGCGCCGTCACGGCGAACACCTGCTCGGTGACGCCGGCCAGCTCGTGCAGTTTATCTTCGATGCGGATGTGCGGCACCATCTCGCCGCCGATTTTGCTGAAGCGCGACAGGCGGTCCGTGATGGTGAGAAAGCCGTCTTCTTCCATCCGCGCCACGTCGCCCGTGGTGTACCAGCCATCGTGCAGCACCTCGGCGGTCTTTTCGGGTTTGCCGAGATAGCCGCGCATCACGTTGGGCCCCTTCACCAGCAGCATTCCCGCGGTGCCCGGTGAAACGGGCGCGCCGGTGTCGAGATCGACCACTCGGACCGTGACGCCGGGCAGTGGATGGCCGATCTTGCCGCGCTTGCCGCCCACCTGGCGAAAGCCCGCCGCGCGGAAGTCGCGTCCGTTGACCGTGACCACAGGCGAGCACTCGGTGCAGCCGTAGCCCTCGAGCGGGCGAATGCCGAATGTGTCTTCGAATGCCAGCGCCACGCGCTCCGGCAACTTCTCCGCGCCGACCAGAACATATTGCAGGCTGCCAAATTCCTCCGGCGTGCAGCGGCGCATGTAGGCTTGCAGGAACGTCGGCGTGGCAATGAGAAATGTGACGCGATATTTGGCGACGATCTCGCCGATACCGCGCGCGTCCATGGGATTGGGATGATAGACAACGCCTACGCCGCGCACCGCGGGCATCCACAGAGCAGCCATGCAGCCGAACGAATGAAAGAAGGGCAGGATGCCGAGGATCTTGTCTTTGCCGGTGAGCATGAAGACCTGCGACACCTGCTGAATGTTGGACTGAATGTTGAAGTGCGACAGCATCACGCCCTTGGGATCGCCCGTGCTGCCGCTCGAGAAAATCACCGTGGCGAGCGCATCGACGGCGGCAGAGCGAGCCTGATTTCCGGTGAGGGTCTCCGCGGGCCGCGCGCCCAGCGCCTTGCGCAGCCATGCGTCCGGGATCAGCCATGCAAACACAAGCGCGGCGAGCCGCTCGCTGAATCGCGGTGCGGCGAGCGCGTCTTCAAGGTAGAGCGTGCGCCCCGGAATGGCGAGATTGGGGAAGCGCTCCACAAAGGCCTTTGACGTAATGACCACATCGATGCCGCACTGCTCTGCGCACGATGCGATCACTTCGCTCGACGAGGTGTAGTTGAGATTCACGGGCACGCGGCCGAGCATCACGAGCGCGAAGTTGGTGAGCGCGCCGCCCACGGATGGCGGCAGCAGCATACCGACCATCTGCTGTGTGCCGATCTGGGTGCGAAGTCTTCGCGCAACATAAATGCTCTTCGTCAGCGCCGAGGCAAACGTGACTTTCGGCGTCCTGGCGTCGGGCATCATGAAGCGCAGCGGATGGCGGCGCGCCGTGCGCACAAATGCGCGATCGAGCGTCTTCATGCGGCGTTTGCGCTGTTCGAAGGCTTCGGCCTGCAGCTCCTGCACGGCCTGGCGCACCTCGATGGCGGTGGACTCAGGCGGCATGGGCCGGCCGAAGCTTACGGTGACGGGATAGGGAATGTGGCGCGGCATCTTCCACAGGAATCGGCCGCGCTCAAAGCTGAAGATGCTGCCCCACACGCCGTCCAGGCTGACGGGGATGATGGGCACTTCGACGCCCTTCATGATGCGTTCGAGGCCGCGGCGAAAGGGCAGCAACTGGCCGGTGCGCGTGATCTGCCCCTCGGCAAAGATGCACACAATTTCGTCGGCGCGCAGTGCGTCGCTGGCGATGCGCAATGAACGGATCATATCGCGCGGGCGTTGCTCGCTCGAGATGGGGATGGCCTTCATCATGCTGGCGAAGGGCTTGATCAGCTTGTGATCGTAGATGCCCTGGTACATGAGGAAGCGGATGGGCCGGTCTGTCGATGCGATGAGGAGCGCCACATCGACGAACGACATGTGATTGCACACCAGCAGCGCGCCGGTGCGCTGGGGGAAGTTGTCGCGGCCGAGCACGCGCACGCGATAGAACGTGTGCGTGAGAAAGAAGAGCAGCAGGCGGCCAAACCACTCCGGCAGCAGCATGAGTACATACACAGTGGCGGCGCCGGTGATGAGCGAGCCGGCAACGATGACGCCGCGCGGATCGAGATGGATGTACGCGGTGAAAACGTAATAGACGCCGGCGGAGAGCGCGATGCCGACGAACGAGAGCAGGTTTGCGGCGGCGATGATGCCGCCCTTGTCCTCTTCGCGCGGCCGGTGCTGGATGAGCGCGTTGACTGGCACAGCGAAGAAGCCGGCCCAGAAGCCGAGCGCGCCCAGCAGCAGCGATGAGCCGACCATGCCGTGATGCCAGGCGCCCAGCATCACGCCGGTGACGGTCATGCCGATGGAGCCGAGAGGAATGAGGCCGTACTCGATCTTGTTGCCGCTCACCAGGCCGGCGACCATGCTGCCAATGCCGATGCCGATGGCGAGCGTGGCATTGAGGTAGCCGGTCCTGGTCTGGTCGAGATGCAGCACATCGGGGCCGTAGACCACGATGGTGGAGAACAGCAGCGAGCCGAGAAACCAGAAGTAGGTGTTGCCGGCGACGGCCAGGAAGAGCGGCGGATCTTTGTGCATGGCCTTGATCTGCCGCCACAGATCGCCGACGATGTTTGCCTGGAATCGCTTGGTGGGCGCCGCGGGCGGAACCTTGTCGACGCCGAGGCTGGTGAGCAGGCCGCTGAGTGCAAGCCCGATCAGCGCATAGCCGGCGTAGACTTCGCGGCCGGCGAGCTTCTCGGCCATCATTGCGCCTGTGACGGTACCGACGATGATGGCGAGGAACGTGCCCAGCTCGATAACGCCGTTGCCCCACGAGAGGCGCTTGGCCGGGAGCAGCTCCGGCAGCAGGCCGTATTTCGATGGGCCGAAGAGCGCTGCCTGCGAGGCCACCAGTGCCAGCGCCGCAAGAGACAGCGGCAGCGAGTGCAGGCCGAGCCCAATGGTAGCGACCACCATGGAGCCGATCTCCATGACCTTGGTCCAGATGGTGATCTGGCGCTTGCTGAAGCGGTCGGCGAGCCAGCCGCCGGGCATGCTCAGCAGGAGAAATGGAACGGAAAACAGCAGCGTGACCGCGGAGATGAGGCTCTCGCGGCGGGCCTGCGCCATGCCCATGAACACGATCATGGAGAGCAGCAGATTGCGCAGGATGTTGTCGCTGTAGGCGCCCTGAAACTGCGTGGCAATCAGCGCCCAGAAGCCGCGCGTGCTGCGCTGGGGCTCGGCGGTGACGTCGCTGGCGGCGGTGTCGGTCATAGTGGGAAGCGATGGTGCAGTGGTGCTCATTGTAGCGTATCGCGGGAACCGCCTACTGGATACGAGGTCGATCGGAGATCGAGGTATCCCACCCTTTCGCATAATGCCGCGAAAGGATGGGGCACCCACATTGGAGGCGATCCCAGCTTGACGCTTTTATTGATTCGAGATTATTTCAGCAGCTTGAGGGCGTTGGTGCGGTAGACCCTTTCGAGCACGTCGTCGGGCAGGTTGAGGCCGTAGACGTTCCAGCGGCCCTGGCGCGACGCATGGGTCGGATATTCGAAGTACTCGTCTTCTGTTTCGAGAAAACGGTAGTAGAGCCGGTACATGTGCGGCTCCGGCAAGAGGTCGGTGCCGAAAAGGATGCGGTCGGCGTAGCTGAGGAAGAATCGACGCGCCGTATACGGCTGCCGGCCCAGCTCCGGCGTGCGTGCGCTGATGTCGACATGGACATTCGGGTTCTCGTCGAGCAGGCGCGTGACGTATGCCAAATCCTCTCCGCTCTCGGCAAGGTGCGCGCACACAAACGTGGTGTGTGGGTGGCGCTTGAAGACGCGATCGCGCTGCGCGAGCAGGTCGGCTTTGCCATACTGCGCGCCGTGAAAGCTCCAGTCGGGATGCGCGGCCAGCTCTTCGTATCGCTCGTTGTGCGCATCGATGGGGCGAAAGAATGCGCTGGGGTCGGCGGTGTGAAACATCACCGGAATACGCAGTTCGGCGGCTTTTTCAAACACCGGCGCGAGGCGCTCGTCGTCCACGCGCACCAGTTCGCCGCGTGCATCGCGCACTGTGAGGCCAAGATCCTTCCAGAACTTGATGCCGCATGCGCCGTGCTCCACCATGCGCTCGATGCGGCCGATCGACTGCGCAATGAAATCGTCGCGCTCGATGCCGGTCCAATCCATCCACGCGATGGTGGCGAAGCGCTGGCGCGATGCGTCGTGGAATTTACGCAGTATCTCGATGGCGTGGTCGCCGACTTGCATGGTGATGTTGACTACGCGCTCGATGCCGCACTCGTCCATGATGTGCAGCACTGCGTCCGGCTCCATGGAGTCGAGGTGATTGTGGTAGTCGATGACGGGGAAGCGCGGCAGCTGCGGCGTGCGATCCGGCGTGACCAGCTCGGAGCGCGGAGTGAAGTCGCTCAGGCGCAGGTCGACTTCGGCTTTCGCCGTAACCATGGCTACGAATTTGTCGTTTTCCTGATTCACGTGACCTCATCGAGCAGGAACGATGGTGAGAGTAATGCAGCTAGCTGGCCCGCTGTGCGGGTAGCAAGTTGGCAAGTTAGCCTGGGTCGTCGATTGAGACACGGTCTTTTCTCCGCGATGTGGCGATTGAGGTGCGTATTTGGGACACGTGCTACAACGTGCGTGCGGCTGGAACGATCATCATCAACGCCAGTGCGAACGCTGCCGCGCCGGCAGTGGAAAGAAAATTGACCATGTTGTTGTTGAGCCAGCCGCGGCGCTC
>Ga0302326_10023770_pt1 | contig 12475 bp, 8 predicted proteins | sample Palsa_T0_3_FD_202264 | JGI IMG/M metagenome (GOLD analysis project Ga0302326, IMG submission 202264) | Peat permafrost microbial communities from Stordalen Mire near Abisko, Sweden - Palsa_T0_3 | ecosystem: Environmental > Terrestrial > Soil > Palsa > Peat permafrost | place: Sweden: Abisko... | reverse complement strand
TGACTCCAGCCAAACGGGGCCAGCGGATGAGGCCGACGATTGCTGCGATGAGGTAGGCGAGGTTGAGGCTGGCGTAGGCGTAGACGAAGTCGGATTCTTCGGGGTGGTGGTAATGGTCCCACCAGCACATTTCTATCCATAACAATTCAGTGCGGGGACGGAGCCACATGTCGGCAAGGCGGGCCAGGGGTAGGGCTACGTAGTAGCGGAGTTCGTGGCCCTGGGTGCGTTGCTGGGCTAGTTGTTCGAAGCGGGCGTCGATTTCAGGCGACAGGGTTGTGGTTTCGTTGTAGTCGTCGAGGAGCTGCCTGGTTTGCTGGTATTGTTCGGGGCTGTCGAAGGCGCGAGACGGGAGATTCCGGATGTCGATTTTGTCGCTGTTGCCGTTCCAGTAGACCTCGGAGGTGGAAACGAGGTCGACGCACCAGGTTTTGACCCAGCGATTGAAGCCGGGGTAGGTGAAGTCGCCGGGGTCCATGGCATAGCGGGGTGCGAGCGGCTGGAAGACGTGGAAGGTGTGCCAGTTGCGGAGCGACCAGGGGATAAAGGGGAGGATGGAGAGGAGTCCAGTGATGAGGGCGAGTTGGAGGGCGCGGCTCGTGCCGAGGGCTGGCCACGGGCCGATGCCTTTGCGGCCCCCTTTCCGCCCATAGAGCAAGAGTCCGGCGCAGAGGGCGACAGCGAGCAAGGCCCCATCGGGGCGGAGGAGGGTTGCGTAGCTGATGGCGAAGGCGAGGGCGGCAATCCAAATTGGCGAGGGTTTGGCGAGGATTCGGACCAGCGCGTAGAAGCCGAGGGCGACGCAGAATATGGAGAGGCTTTCGGCGAGCGGGGTGGCGGAGTAATTGGCGGTGAAAGGGCAGAGTGCGGCGAGCCAGAGAGCAATCATGGCGGCGCGACGGTTCCAGATGCGGGCGACGAAGGCGGCGATGAGCAAGCAGGTGGCGAGGTCGATGGCGACTTGCATGAACATGGCGGCGTGGTAATGCTCCATGCCGAAGAGGGTGAAGCAGAGAGCGAGGAAGAGTGGGTAGCCGGGGAGGCGGATGAGGGTGGGATGGATGATTCGCTGACCGGCATCGTTGTAGGTGGCGAGGCCGTAGATGCCGTGCTGGAGCCAGTTTTTGGCAATGTCGCCATAGATGAGGGGGTCGCCGTCGACTTCGGGGTAGGCGTGGATGAACCAGAGGCGGAGGGCGGCTCCGGCGGCGAGGGCCAGGATCACGAAAATCCATGAGCGGGAGCGAATGGGCGGCATTAGACGGAATGATAGCAGTGCTCCGAAACGGGAATGGGAGAACCAAATTGGGGATTGAATCGTGCCGCGCTGGAGGATGGCGGGCCTAGAGTCAGAGACGTACTTTCGCGAGGCCTTAAAGATGTGCTGTTGGATGAGCAGGGGCAAAACCGAAGTTGCCAAAAGCAACACGGCCCTGTGCAACCAGGGCCGCCAGCTCTCGTTGAAAGGAGGAAGAAGCTATGCGTATAAAGATGAGCTTCAACCTTGCTGTCCACTTGCCTTTGCGGTGGATTGCTGCTTTGCTCTACCTTTTCAGGTAGGGCGATCACAACCTTTCGGCAGGTTAGGCCCTGCCGGAAGTTAAAGAAAGTATACCCCCGCCAAGGTTGCGATAGAAGACAATTCTGTTTTTACGATGGACTGTCGTTTCCTATAGTCTCGTATTGGGCAATATGAGCCAGCAGGTCTTTCTCGATCCCGATCGAAAGCGTTGGAAGCGGCTGAGGCGTGTGTTTGACGTCGCGGCAGTATTGTCGACGCTGGTGCTGGCGACTTTTTTTGTGAGCGTGATCCGGCGGCAGGCGTTGCCGGAATTGCTGCTACCGACCCAGAAGCGCAACTATAAGGCGCTCAAAGAGAACCAGCAATCGGCGAAGGCAAAGGCGGCGCGTCCGGCGCGACGCAAGACCCAGCGCCGGCCTTCCGACATTCCGCTGAATACCGATGAAGGCATCCGCGCTGCTTTCTATGTCGACGACGAACCGAGTTATTCCTCGCTGAAGCAGCACATCCACCAGATCGACATGTTGTTTCCGGATTGGCTGCATGTGATCTCTCCGGATGGAAAGCTGAAGGGGGCGACTCCGCTGTTCCCGGTGCGCTTCTACGATGTGGTCGACGCTGCCGGCGTGCATAGCATCGATCCGGAGAATAAGGTGCGGCGGGTGATTGAGGCGAACAAGGAAGATACGGAAGTCTTCCCGATGCTCAACGACTATAACGTGCTCACGGATACGTGGGATGGCGAAACGGCCGGCAAGATCGTTAAGAATCCGCAGGCGAGTGAAAATCTGCGCCGGGAGATCGATGCGTTTCTGGCTGGAAGTCCCAATTATCGAGGTATAGCGCTGGATCTGGAAGAAGTGCCGGACGGTGCGCAAGATGCTTACCTTGCCTTTATTGCGAAGCTTTATGCGGACTTTCGGGCGAAGAATCTGCGGCTTTATGTGAATGTGCAGGTGAGCGCGGACGACGATCAACTGCGGGCGCTGGCGCAGACCACCGACGGCGTGATTCTGATGAATTACGACGAGCACGAGATCACCAGCGACCCGGGGCCGATCGCTTCGCAGGACTGGTTCGAGGGCAATCTACGGCGAGTGCTGAAGGTGGTGCCCAAAGAGAAGATCATCTGCGCCATGGGCAACTATGGCTATGACTGGACAGAGCAGCTCCCCGAAAAGGGTTCGAAGCAAAAGCCGAACGCCAAGCTGAAGGTCGTGGATGCGAAAGACCTGACGGTGCAGGAGGCGTGGCAAGAGGCGGCCGATTCCGACGCCGATGTGCATCTGGAAGGCGATGAACTGAATGCACATTTCGCCTACGACGACGAAGATAGCCATCAGCGCCATCAAGTATGGCTACTTGACGGCGTTACCGCGTTGAATGAGATGCGGGCCGCGCGGCAGATGGGACTGAAGACGTTTGTGCTTTGGCGACTGGGCAAGGAAGATCCGACGATTTGGGGGGTGTGGGACCATCCGAGCGCGAAGGACGCGCAGAATGCCTTGAAGAACGTGCCGCCGGGGCAGGGTGTCGATACCGAAGGCGAGGGAGACATTCTGCGAGTCACAGGAAGGCCGCAAAACGGGGTGCGGACCGTCTCGATGGACGCGGACAATTTCACCGTGACGGATGAGCGAATGCCGGTGTATCCGCGCTCTTACACCATCCAGTTATATGGTTACCAGCCGAAGAAGCTGGCGCTGACATTCGACGATGGTCCCGACCCGAAGTGGACTCCGAAGATACTCGACATTCTGAAGCGGGAAAACGTCAAAGGAACTTTCTTTGTGATCGGCGAAGAGGCCGAGGACGATGTGGGATTGCTGAGGCGCTATGTGAGGGAAGGGCATGAGATTGGCAACCATACCTTCACGCATCCGGACATTAGTGAAATTTCGACGCGGCAGCTGGAACTGGAGCTGAACCTGACGGAGAGGATGTTCGCGAGCGATCTGGGCTTGCAGCCGCTGTTCTTTCGCCCTCCCTATTCAATCGATCAGGAACCGGACACCAACGATCAGGCAGCGCCGATCGATCTCGTGGAACAGATGGGTTACACGATCATCGGTGACAAGATCGATACCGAGGATTGGAACGAGCACCCGAGAAAAAGTCCGCAAGAAATCACCGACGGGGTGATGGTGCAGCTGGCGGCGATGAAAGATCGGCCGTGGCTGCGGGGCAGCATCATTTTGATGCATGATGGCGGCGGCGACCGTTCAGCGACTGTTGCCGCGCTGCCGCTGCTGATCGAGACGTTACGGGCGAAGGGCTACGAGATTGTGCCGGTTTCGGAGTTGATGGGCAAGACAGTGGCCGAGGTAATGCCGCCGATCACGCCGAGGATGCGCTGGCAGGCGCGGATCGATTCGATCGCTTTTCTGGCTTACAGCGTGTTTTTGAAGCTGGGCGTCTTCATCTTTTTCGTAGGCGACGTGCTGATGAGCGGGCGGTTGATTGTGGTTGGAATTTTCGCCTTCATCGACCGACTGAGAAAGCGCAATTTGCCCGCAGCGGGAACGTTCGAGCCGCCGGTCGCGGTGCTGATTCCGGGCTACAACGAAGAGAAGGTCATCGTGCGGACAGTGCGTTCGGTGCTGAAGTCCGATTATCCAAATATGCGAGTGATTGTGATCGACGATGGTTCGAAAGACCGCACGTTTGAGATTGCGCGAGAAGCTTTTGCCCCGGAAATTGCCGAGGGCCGGGTGACAGTACTGACCAAGCAGAATGGTGGCAAGGCGCAGGCGCTCAACTATGGGATCGAGTTCCTGGAGGAGGAGTTTTATGTCGGCATCGACGCCGATACGTTGATAGCGCCCGATGCGGTCTCGAAGCTGGTGCGGCATTTTGCGGATGCGGAGATTGGCGCCGTCGCAGGGAACGCGAAGGTTGGCAATCGGGTCAACCTATGGACTCGCTGGCAGGCTTTGGAATACATTACCAGCCAGAATTTCGAGCGGCGCGCGCTGGATTTGTTTGGCGTGGTGACGGTGGTTCCGGGGGCGATCGGGGCTTGGCGGACGGCGGGCGTGCGGCGGGCCGGTGGGTATCCGGTGAACACGGTCGCCGAGGACGCCGACCTCACCATGAACCTGCTGGAGCAAGGCTATAAGGTGATTTATGAGGACCGCTCGCTGGCGTTCACTGAGGCCCCGATCGACATGCGTGGGCTGATGAAGCAGCGGTTCCGCTGGTCGTTCGGGACGTTGCAGGCGATCTTCAAGCATCGCGGCGCCTTCACCAAGAACAAGGCGATGGGATTTTTTGCGCTGCCGAATATTCTGATCTTTCAGTTGCTGCTGCCGCTGGTTTCGCCGCTGATCGACCTGATCTTTGTCGCTGGAACCGTGCAGTATCTGGTGGATCGATATTTCCACCCGGCGGCGGCGAGCGCGGCGAACTTCGAGAAGCTTCTGGTGTACTTCCTGGCGTTTCTGGTGATCGATTTCCTGACTTCGAGCCTGGCATTTGCGCTGGAGCCTCGGCACCAGGCGAACAAGGGCGATGGGTGGCTGCTGTTTCATATCTGGCTGCAGCGGTTTGCTTACAGGCAGGTGTTCTCGATCGTGATTTTCAAGACGATCAAGCGGGCCATCGATGGGCGGCCGTTCAGCTGGGACAAGTTGGATCGGACGGCGAAGATGTCGGCGGCAACGGAGCGGATGACGGCTGGTTCTTGAAGACTGGTTCTTGAAGATCGTATTGAAACGGAATTAAGGCCAGTCCTGTGCGCCGTGATAGATACGCAGGATTTCGACGGTGTCTTCGGTGACCTCGTAGACGAGGATGTATGGCCAACCGGGAAACAGAAATTCGCGAGTACCTGCGATGCGTCCCTCGCGCCCACGATTGGGAAATGTATCGAGAGAATTCGCCGCGTCGAAGATTGTCGTGGCCACATGTCTGGCGGCAGTGGGGTTTTGCTTGCGGATGTAGCGAGTGATCCGTTTGAGGTCTTCGGCGGCGGGCGCAGTCCAGCGGACGAGCATCAGGACTGCAGGATGGCTTCAATATCCGCCCACACGGCGGTCTTTTCGACGAAATCGGCGCGTCGCACGGCTTCCCGTCCGGCTCTGACTGCCTCCAGGTAATGCGCCTCCTCCGCCAAGCCGCGGCTGAAAACTTCGCGGGCAAGCTCGTTGGCGGGCTTGCCTTCCTGATCGGCCAGCTTGCGGAGTTGAATTGCCTGCTCTTCGGTGAGCGTGAGTTGCATGGCTCAAGGCTAGGGACAAAAGGGGCAGGTGTCAATGGCGCTCGCAGCGGCGTATCTGTTACAAGCTGGATCCTTGAGTTGGGCGACATACTATCTATCTGCTCAACCCACTGCCTCCCGATGCTCGCGAGTGCGAGATCGAGCGGTGCCGCTGGATTTCTTACGGTCGGCGTCTTTTCGGCATCCGAGAAAAGTAGACCTCCGTCCAGGGACCGGCCGGCGACGAGAGTAGACTGGAATCGATATGGCGACTGCGACGATGAGCACTGTAATTCTTCCTGTTGCGCCGAAGGGCGCTTTTCGCAATGAACCGTTTGTGGACTTCTCCACGGGCGAAAACCGCGACGCGATGAAGGCGGCGTTGGTGCGGGTGGGAGACCTGCTGGGGCGGGAGTATCCGCTGATTGTTGGCGGGGAACGGCTGCGTACTTCGGCGAAGATTGAGTCCCACAATCCGGCGCGACCTACCCAGGTGATTGGGGTCCACCAAAAGGCCGATGTTGAGCATGCCGAGGGAGCGATCCAGGCAGCGCTCGCGGCTTTCGAGCATTGGAAATATGTCTCGCTTGAGGTGCGGACTTCTTTGCTGTTGCGGGCTTCGGAGTTGATTCGGGAGCGAAAGCTGGATTTCTCGGCGTGGCTGGTCTACGAGGTCGGCAAGAACTGGGCCGAGGCGGATGCCGATGTTGCGGAGACGATCGACTTTTTGGAGTTCTATGCTCGCGAGGCGATTCGGCTGGCTGGCGCGACGACGCCGATTCAGTATCCCGGCGAGAAGAACGAGTTGCTGTATATTCCTCTGGGCGTGGGCGCAGTGATTCCGCCGTGGAATTTCCCGTTTGCGATCATGGCGGGAATGACGGCTGCCGCGATCGTGACTGGAAATACCGTCGTGCTTAAACCATCGATTGACTCACCGACGATTGCAGCGAAATTCCTCGAAGTGTTGGAAGAGGCGGGGATGCCGCCGGGGGTGGTGAACTTTTGCCCCGGTTTAGGGCCGACGTTTGGCAACGCGATTGTCGAGCACCCGAAGACGCGCTTTATTGCGTTTACGGGGTCGCGGGCGGTGGGACTGGAAATTCACGAGAAAGCTGCGAAGACCCAACTGGGGCAGATTTGGATCAAGCGGACGATCCTTGAAATGGGTGGTAAGGACTCGATCATCGTCACCAACGACTGCAATCTGGACGCCGCCGTGGACGGCGTGGTTGCGGCGGCCTTCGGATTTAGCGGGCAGAAGTGCTCGGCTTGTTCGCGGGCGATCGTGGATGAGCTGGTTTACGACCTCTTTGTGGAAAGGGTACGGGAACGAGTTGCACAGTTGACAGTTGGCGATCCGGCGGTCAATCCGAATATGGGTCCGGTGATCAGCCATACGGCGTTACAGAAGATACTGAAGTACATCGAGATTGGAAAGGCGGAAGGGCGTTTGATCGCGGGTGGTCACGCAATCGAAACCGCGGATGGAGGTTACCTCATTCAGCCGACGGTCTTTGCCGATGTTGCGCCGAACGCCCGTATTGCGCAGGAGGAGATTTTTGGGCCAGTGCTGGCGCTGATCAAGGCGAAGAACTTCGACGAGGCTTTGGCGATCGCGAACAATACGGAATATGGGTTGACGGGCGCGATTTACTCGTATGATCGCGGGGAACTGGACAAGGCTCGCCAGGATTTCCACGTGGGAAATCTGTATCTGAACCGCAAATGCACAGGCGCGATGGTTGGCGCGCATCCGTTTGGCGGATTCAATATGTCGGGGACCGATTCGAAGGCGGGCGGTCCCGACTATCTGTATCTCTTCACCCAGGCAAAGTCGGTGGCGGAAAAGCTAGGGACTAGGGGCTAGGGAATAACAACTGGGCATCACCGGCTTTCTCAGGCGTGAATCTCCATCTGGTTGCCGATGGCGGCGGCGGCCTCGGCAAGGATGCGGTGGTGGATGGTGAAAAGGGCCAACTCAAGGCGATCGGAAACACCGGTTTTATCGTAGATGCTGCGCAGGTAATTTTTGATGACCTGTTCGGTGGTTCCCAGCCGCAGGCCGATTTCCTTATTCTTGCAGCCCTGGACAATGAGAGCGACGATTTTCATTTCCTTGGGTGTAAGACGGTCGCGGACGCGCGCACCGACCATGTCTTCCTCAGGAATATCTGCGCTGGTTTGCACCGGATGGATGACCTTTTCTCCGCGTAGAATGCGGCGCACACAATCGATGAGCGATGCACTTGTAACGTTGCGATAGATAATGCCGTGCAGTTGGGTGGCGATGTCGGGCGCGGGGGGCTCGTTATTCTCGGCAACTAGAATCACCCGACTGGAGCCGGACGTTGCGCTTGCCAGCATCTGGGATAAATTGGCGCGGAGCGAGGCAGCGACGATGATCACGGAGCCACGGAAGGTGGAAACGGCATGATAGAGACGAGGAAGATCGGGACACTGCGCGATGATGCGCATGTCGTCCTCCATGGCGAGTACCTTAGCCGTGCCGGCTCGGAAAATCGCCTGATTATCAGCCAAAATGATTTTATTCATCGGAGTTATGCCTCGCTGAATCGGGTCTTCTCCGGGCAAAGCCTGATGGCGGCGGCTGATTGTTCGCTTTCGCAGCTTTTCGCGGAGAGTGTTATTGCCGAGGCGCCCATGTGACGCCTACCTTTCCTCGTGTATCGGCGCTAGCACGCGCCGACTTTGCCCGTGTCTCCAATTCAGACAAAACGGATAGGGAAGCTAGGCAAATCTGGGAGAAAAGGGACCAAGCAGCTCGATGCTGGATGGCATTGAATGCCCGAGGTTGCTTTTTAAGGCGTTCGGGACTGTGTACTTATTCCTTACACTATCGCAACGGTGGCGGAATGCAAAATGAAAAGCTGCACGTTGTCTGGCGCTTGAGGTGATTGAAACCGATGATATGCAGGCTCCGCAGAGGGCGGTTATCTTTTTCTAAGATCGTCGCTTTGACAGTTCTTGGCCAGCTCGGCGCGAATCGTGGGACGACGGGGTGCGGGGAACGACATAAACTTGTAGAACATGGTTTCGATTGGGAGTGAGCGGCAATGGCCAAGCCAGTAATAATCGCGGTTGACGACGATATCAGCGTGCTTGAGGCGGTTGTTCAGGATTTGCGGAGGCATTATGGCGCCGGGTACCGGGTCATGCGAGCCGGATCGGGACAGGCGGCGCTCGATACCTGTTCGCAGTTGGTGGAGCGGGGCGATTCGGTGGCGTTGTTTCTTTCCGACCAGCGGATGCCGGGAATGACCGGAGTGGAATTTCTGGAGAAGGCGCAGGTGGTCTTTCCGGACGCCAAACGGGCGCTGCTGACGGCTTATGCCGACACCGAGGCGGCGATCCGGGCGATCAACTCGGCGAAGATCCACTATTACCTGACCAAGCCGTGGGACCCGCCGGAGGAGCGGCTGTATCCGGTGCTGGACGACTTGCTGGGTTCTTGGCGGGAAGGCTACAAGCCGCCTTTCGAGGGAGTGCGGGTGATCGGGCCGAGATGGTCGCTCAAGGACCACCAGGTGCGGGATTTTCTATCGCGGAACCAGGTGCCTTATTTATGGCTCGATCCGGAACAGAATGACGAGGCGTTGCAGCTGTTGTCGAAGTTCAAGCTGGATGAGCATAAGCTGCCGGCGGTGCTGTTTGCGGACGGGACGTCGCTCGTCCAGCCCACACAGACGGAACTGGCGGGCAAGATTGGGCTGCATTTGGAGGCGGAACGGGAGTTCTACGATGTGGTGATCGTAGGCGCGGGCATGGCGGGGCTGGCGGCCGCGGTGTATGCAACCTCGGAGGGGCTGCGCGCGTTGCTGATCGAGCCGGAAGCGCCGGGCGGTCAAGCTGGCAGCAGCTCGCGGATTGAGAACTATCTGGGGTTTCCAACCGGGATCAGCGGCGCGGAGCTGGCCAAGAGGGCGTTTATCCAGGCTTCGCGGTTTGGCACGGAATTCCTGGCGCAGCGTGCAACCGCGATTCGCAGCGAAAATCAATATCATTTTGTCGCGCTGGAAAGTGGCAAGGAGGTTTCCTGCAGGGTGCTGCTGATTGCGGTGGGGGTCAACTATCGCCGGCTTGCGGTGCCGGGCCTGGACCGCTTCACGGGAGCAGGAGTTTACTACGGCGCGGCGATGGCGGAGGCGATTTCCTGCAGCAATGAAGAGGTTTTCGTGGTGGGCGGGGCCAATTCGGCCGGGCAGGCGGCCATGTATTTCTCGAAATATGCCCGAAACGTAACCATGATGGTGCGCGGCGACTCGCTGGAACACAGCATGTCGAAATATTTAATCGATCAGATTGCTGCCACATCCAACATAGTAGTGGAAACAAAGGCGCAGGTGGTGGAGGCCTGCGGCGAGCATCGTTTGGAGTCGATCCGGGTGCTGACCTCGGATGGTGAGAGTGTGCGGGCGGCCTCGTCGCTATATATCTTTATCGGGGCGGCGCCGAACACGGACTGGTTGCCGGAGGGAATCATGCGCGATCCAAACGGGTTTGTACTTTCAGGGCGCGATGTGATGATCGAAGGGCGCATGCCGAAGAACTGGAAAGAAGATCGGCCGCCTTATTTGTTAGAGACCAGCATGCCGGGAATATTTGCGGCGGGCGACGTTCGCCATGGTTCGATTAAAAGGGCGGCGTCGGCAGTGGGGGAGGGTTCGATCTCAGTGCAGTTTATGCACCAGTACCTGGCAAGATTCTGAGACTGAAATATACGAATGCAAGAGCAACCACAAATCGAGAACGGTAGGAAAGTCGATGCTCGGGAAGTCTTCTCCCAGTTGCATCGGATCGATGTTTTTTCTCAACTCAAGGAAGAAGACGCAAGCTGTCTCGGCGAAGTCGAAGTGGTCGAGGTGGCGAAGGGAAAGCTTCTGTGCCGACCCGGTGACCCGGTCATGGGTTTCTGGGGCGTGGCGCGGGGCGAAGTGCGCGGGTCGAAGCTCGAAGAGGACGGGTCGAGCACACCTCTCATGCGGTTCGAGGCGGGCGATAGCTTCGGGGAGGTCCCGTTGTTGGCGGGAAGAACGGCGAACGTTGCCACCTGTGAGGTGGCTGCGGACGCTACGCTGATTGGCATCGACGAAAGCGGATTCTGGCGAGTGATGTCGGCATGTCCGGTGGTTCGGCAAGCCATTCTCAGGAACATGGAGAAGCGCTTGCAGCACTATCAGGCGTTCGCGTTACACCGGGAAAAGCTGATTTCGCTGGGGACCCTGTCTGCGGGGTTGATGCATGAACTGAACAACCCAGGAACGGCGGCGAAACGGGCTGCGGCGCAACTGCGGGAGAACCTGGTGCGGCTGCAACAGATCAGCCTGCGATTCTCCGAATTTCCGTGGCAGGACAATCAGAAGGCGTGCATGAAGGACCTGCAGAAGCGCGCGCTCTCCGATGAAAGGCCGACGCCGATGAGTTCGATCGCCCAGTCGGACGCTGAAGAGGCGCTAGCCGAATGGCTCGAGACGATCGGAATCGATAACGGCTGGAAGATGGCTCCGACGCTGACCGAGATCGGGCTGACCTCGAGAGAACTCGAGTGCGCTCACGGTGTCTTTGATGACCCGACCTTTTCGGACACTTTGAACTGGCTGGTTTCGCTGGTGTCGAGTATGCAGTTGGTGACGACGATCGAGGAAAGCATCGCCCGGGTTTCCGAATTGGTGGGCGCGGTCAAGAAATATTCCTACAACGAGAGTACGAACCAGGCGCATGCGGTCGATATTCACGATGGGTTGCAGAGCACGATCACAATTCTTGCCCACAAGCTGCGCCCGAAAGATCTCAAGGTGGATAAGCAGTTCGCCGCCGGGTTGCCGGTGATCCAAAGCCGGGGCGCTGGGTTGACGCAGGTTTGGACAAACCTGCTGGACAATGCGATCGATGCCAGCCCGGAGCGGGGTACGATCCATATCCGAACCTGGGTCGAGAATGGCACTGTGTGCGTAGGCATTGCCGATGAAGGCGCGGGGATCGAAGAGAAGCACAAGATGTGCATCTTCAACGCGTTTTTCACCACCAAGCCGGTCGGCGTTGGCACTGGACTGGGGCTGGACATTGCCCATCGCATCGTAGTCGGCTCCTACGGAGGGAAGATCAGTTTCACTTCCACGCCGGGCAAGACCGAATTCGTGGTGCGTATCCCGATCGCCAAGTAGGGCAGTTGAGCTGGGGATAGTCCGATTTCCGGAACCTGCGCATTCCTTTCCCAAAACTTTTCGACCGCGCTCGTTGATGGCCAATTTTCCGTCAAGTTCGATCTCCGCTATGCCGATAGACGCGTTGAGACGATGGGAATGCTTGATCCGTTCGCACCCTCATCTCTGCATGCCGCTTGCATACCAGCAATTTGAAAATCCAGGGAGCGCGATGTGTTTGCCATAATCGGGATAGTGCTGGTGTTCGGCTGTGTAATCGGCGGCTTTCTGATGGAGAAAGGTCACCTGGCGGTGCTGGTGCAGCCGGCCGAAGTGCTGATCATCGCGGGTTCCGCCCTGGGGACGCTGCTGGTCGCGAACCCGATGCACATCATCAAGAAGATTGTCGGCGCGCTGCTGGGAACTTTGGGCAGTTCGAAGTTCGGCAAGACGCGCTATTTGTCGACGCTAAAGATGATGTTCGAGTTGCTGAACAAGGTACGCCGGGGCGGCCTGCTTTCGATCGAGGCGGACATCGAGAAGCCCGAAGAGAGCGAAATCTTCACGCAGTATCCGGAGTTTCTTAAAGAT
>Ga0302326_10023769_pt1 | contig 12475 bp, 12 predicted proteins | sample Palsa_T0_3_FD_202264 | JGI IMG/M metagenome (GOLD analysis project Ga0302326, IMG submission 202264) | Peat permafrost microbial communities from Stordalen Mire near Abisko, Sweden - Palsa_T0_3 | ecosystem: Environmental > Terrestrial > Soil > Palsa > Peat permafrost | place: Sweden: Abisko... | reverse complement strand
GCCCCGGCGCGGGCCATCGCCGGCGCCGTGCGCGCCCGTCTATCCCGGCGGCATGACCTCCAACGACAATCGGTCGAGCGGGCTCCGCGTCGCCCGGATCGTGTGGGTCGCGACTTGCGTATAGCGCGCCGTCGACGACAGATTGTTATGACCGAGCAGAACCTGGATGATCCGGATGTCGGTTCCGCTTTCCAAGAGATGCGTCGCGAAGCTATGGCGCAACGTGTGCAACGTGACCCGCTTGGTCAAACCGGCGGCCTTGACCGCCGATCGGCAGGCGGCGTGCAAAACCGTCGGATCGATGGGATGATCGTCATTCCGCCCGGGAAACAGGAAGATCGCCGGTCGCGCTAGCCTCCAATAGGCGCGCAGGATGCCGAGCAACTGCGGCGACAGCATCACATTGCGGTCTTTGCCGCCCTTGCCATGACGGACCAGGATCACGCCCCGTGCGCTGTCGATGTCCGCCACCCTCAGCCCCGCGACTTCCGAGGCCCTGAGCCCGGCCGCATAGGCCGTGGTCAGCGCCGCCCGGCTCTTCAGGCTCGATACGGATTCCAGAAACAGCACCACCTCGTCGGCGCTTAACACAACCGGCAGTTTACGCGGCGCGCGCGCATAGGGGATACGCTCGGGAACGTCTGCGTCGCCGAGCGTGACGCCATAGAGGAACCGCAGGGCGCAAACGATCTGGTTGAGACCGGGCCACGAGACGCCCGTCGAGACCAGGTGAACCTGGAAAGCGCGAACGTCTTCCAGACCCAGCCGCTCGGGCGACTTGCCAAAATATCGGCTGAACTTCGAAACCGCGCTGATGTAGGATCGCTGGGTCGCCGGCGACAGATTGCGGACCGTCATGTCCTCAATCATGCGGCGACGAAGAGGGCTCAACTCGGCCATCGGTAACTCCTGTCTGAGGGATGGGCTTCAACATCCACATCCTCTCAGGCAGGAGACCCTCACAAAATCTCGATGTGCGCGCCGCGGTAGCGGCTTCGTTCAATCCCCCTTCTTAATTCGTCGCGACGACCTAGCCCATGTTATTCCTGACGGGTCGTTTTCGAGGCTGACGAGCGTGGCATAAGGGTTTGATTTGGCGTATGATTTGGTTGCTTACACCGATCCGTATCGCCTCGCGCCCGACACACGCTCGCCATGACCAACTCTAATCTGCTGATGTTCTCATTTCCAGCCGTTGGCCGAAAGGCGGTCAATGCGGCTTTCGATGGCGGGCGACTGACCTCGGATGGCGGCGTGATGCTGCTTTCGATGGCCGAGCGTCGGTTGGGGATCGCGCAGAGATTGGCGCATTGGTTTCCCGATCGCCGCGACCCGCTGCGCATCACGCACACGCTGGCGGACATGTTCGCGCCCGCATCCTGGCGATCGCCCCTGCGGCTACGAAGACGCCGACGATCTTGACGCCTTGCGCGTTGATCCCGCCTTCAAACTCGCTTGCGGGCGGCTGCCCGACACGGGCGCCAACCTGTGTTCGCTGCCAACGCTGTCGCGGATGGCCTCCCACGATCGGGAGCCCGCCTCCGTCATTCTCGATATCGACGACACCTGCGATGTCGTGCACGGGCATCAGCAGCTCTCGCTCTTCAACGCCCATTACGACGAACGCTGCTTTCTGCCGATCCATGTCTATGACACGGAGCGCTCGCGTCCCGTCGCAGTCGTGCTGCGCGCCGGCAAGACCCCGTCGGGCGTCGAAGTGCGCGCTCATCTGCGCCGGCTCGTGCGCCATATCCGTCAACGCTGGACGAGAACGCGCATCACGTTCCGAGGCGATGGCCACTACGCCCGACCCGAGGCGATGGAATGGTGCGAGGCCAATCGAGTCGATTACGTCTTCGGCCTGCCCGGTTCGAAGCCGCTGGCGAAGAAAATCGACTGGGCGGCGGAGGCGGTCCGCACCGAGCGCGCGGTGTCGAACAAACCGGTCGTGCGCGGCTATGCCGAAACGCGCCACAAGGCCACATCCTGGAGCCGTGAGCGGCGCGCCGTCGCCCGCATCGAAGCCACCCCGCTCGGGCTCGACACCCGCTTCGTCGTCACCAACGTGGAATACGGCGCGGCGGAATGGGCTTACGACACCCTCTATTGTGCGCGCGGGCAGGCCGAGAACCTCATCAAGCTGCACAAGACGCAGCTCGCTTCCGATCGAACCTCCTGCCGTTCCGGCGTCGGCAACCAGGTCCGCCTCGTTCTGCACACAGCGGCCTATTGGCTCATGCTCACCCGTTCGCGACGCCATCCCCAAACCGCGCGATCTCGCCAACGCCGAGTTCTCGACCTTGCGGCTGCGGCTGATCAAGATCGCAGCCCGCGTCATCGAAACCGCAAGCCGCGTCCGTCTCGCTTTCGCCGCGGGCTGCCCCGAGGCCGATCTGTTCGTAACCTGCCCGGCGGGCGCCCTCTCAGCCCTCGGCCCCTGAACGACGGGGCAAAAAAGCCCCTCCGCCCGTCGTCATCCCTCCAACGCGTTCGTAAACGTACCGGCCGTCAAGCGGTGAAAAAGCCGAAAAAACGCGCACGTCCGCAATCATTCCGCCCCCAAAGGAGACGCAAGCCAATGGCCGTCGTGAATACGATGGGCTAGTGGCGCTTCCGAACAAAGTGGCGACTGGCAAGCGAATAGCTGCACGGGCAGGTGCTGCAAGGCGAATTGGCTGGTGCCGATGAGCGCAGCCTTCAATCGCCGACCTGCAGCAAGATTCGGCGGTAAAAGCCCTCCAGCGCTCGGGCCCCCTCCCTCCAGCCATATCGCTCAACTGCCAGTTGCCTCGCCGACCGACCAATGCGCGCCGCCAAGTCGGGTTCGGCCAGTAGGCGGTTCACTGCGTCCCCGAAGTTCGCGGGCTGATCTTCGACAAGGATATCACGCCCGGGGACAGCCTGGATCCCTTCGGCGCCGAGCGTGGTCGAAACGATGGCCTTCCCCATGGCCATGGCTTCGACGATCTTGAGTCGGGTGCCGCCCCCCTGACGCAGCGGCACCACCACGGCCGCGGCAGCCGCAAGATGCGGCCGAAGATCTTGCACAAAACCGGTCACCTCGACTCTGGGACCGGCCAGGGCCAGAAGCGATGGTGGCGGCTGGCCGCCGATGATCTTGCAACGCGCCTTCGAATGCGCCTTGGCGATACGGGGCCAGATATCCCTAAGGAAGTGATTCACACCGTCGACATTTGGGGGATAGGAGAGATGGCCGAAGAAGACCACAGTACGGCCGTCCGGCGCTGGATCGTTAGAGCACGGCTGGTAATATTCGAGGTCCGCAGCGTTGGGAATCACAGCCGTGCAGACACCAGGCACCTCGTCAAGCAAGCGCCGCTCGTCTGACGGGCTGCATAAGTAGACCCCGTCCGCCTCGCGATAGATCGCCAATTCTTCCCGCCTTAGCTTTCGCCAGTTTGCCTCGGCGTAAAGGCGGCGGACAAGGCTACTGCTATCGCGGGCGTACTGTCTAGCCAAGTCGTAGTCAATGTTGTGGGAGTCAACGACGACGGCTGAAGGCGTCTCGCCGGGGGGAGCCTGACGCACGTCATAGTGGCCAAGGAACGTGAACTCCAGGTTGACAACGTCGAATCGCCGCGCGCGCAGAAGGCGGTCCAAGGTTTGTTGCAACGCCGGCAGCCTGTATAGGAGCCGCTCGAAGCTCCTGGTCGAGGCCAGGGACCGGAACTGTAATAGCCGTTTGGTGAGGCCTTCCCGACCGTAGCGGTTGGGGACCATGACCACCTCGCGGCAATAGGCCTGCATGGCCCGGCGGCACTCATCCGCGTCAAACTCGTCGGAGAGCAACGTCACCGCCGTCAGATCGTGGCGTCGCGCCAGTTGGGTCATAAGCCCATGCATGCGTGCCTGCGCGCCAAAGCGTGGAGGGCTAGCTGGCAGGTGCGAGACGAAGAGAATATTGAGGCGCTCTGGGATCATGGATTCGAATCTGCGGCCGATCAGCGCCTAGCTGTCATAATCTCACGTAGCCCCGCCCGGAGGCGCCCACTGCAGCCGGGCTCTCAGGCGTCGGCTCCTTAGCCGCCTTGAACAGAGGTTTGAACTGAAGGAACCGCCTCTCGAAAAGCTCATAGCTTAGATAGGCCACGCCCAGTGAGGCGGACGCGCCCAGCGTCGCCTGGACCGCTACCGCTGCCCCGTGAGATCCGAGCCAGCGCGCCAACTCCAGTTCCGTGCGGTTACTGCTCAGATAATACGAGATGAAATGATGGTAGACGTAAAGGCCATAGCTGTAGGTACCCAGGAAAACCATGAAGCGACTGCGGAAGAAGCGTGAGGTGGCCGACCGTTCGTGCCCGACAAGGGCCCACATCAGCAGGCCGGCCAGCAGCATCTCGAAGAGCAGCGGCCTCACGCCCGCCACCAGTTCCAGCCCATGGCGCACCCCTAGCAGACGAACCCAAATGACGGTGGCCACCAGCAACCCGCCAACCACGGCCATCACGCGCGGCAGTGCCCAGATTAGCCGTTTCAGACCACCGGGCTGGCGCGCCGCCACCGCGAGGAAAGCGCCCAACGCCAAGCCGTCCAGGCGGAATGGGATCAGAACGCCGATGGTAAACCAGCTCAATCCCATGAGCGAGCCGATTAGGCGCGCCAGCATTGCGGACAACGAGACCGCCAAGCTCACGGCGACAAGCGTCTGCGGTCGTCGGGCCAGCGAGTAGATTATCAGCGGCCAAAACAAGTAAAAGTGCTCCTCGACGCAGAGCGACCAGAAGTGGTTGATGAAGGAGAGGCGCCACTCACCCTGGATGGCGGTGTAGATGTTTACGCCATAGAGCCACGCCCAGGCCTGACGCTCTACCAAGTAACTGAGCGACGCCCCCTGCAGAAGCGGAATCAACGGGGCCGCGAAGAAGAGGAGCGCCAGAACGCCATAGTAGAGAGGGAAGATGCGCAAAACTCGCCGCATGTAAAAGTTGCGGAAATAGTAGTCCTTTTCACGGGCATCGTAGAGGATACCGGTAATGAGGAACCCGGACAAGACGAAGAACAGGTCGACCCCGTAGGACCCGTAGCTCGTCACGTAGACGATGGCGCGCTCGACCGAGTTGGTTGGGAGCATGTCACCAACGAAGTGGTCCAGGAGAACCATCAGGATGGCCAAGCCACGCACCCCGTCCAACGCCGGCATGTGTCCTTGCAGGTTGGGCAGCGGGCTGGCGCTTGTCGGCGTGGGTAGCTCGGTGGCTCGAAGCGCGCCCCCACGTATGAGCTTGTAGACCGACCCGACGCTAATCATGATGGCGCATCATGGTGCTCAGCCGAGGCGTCTGCGCGGCGAGTGGGGGGCCGGAATTGCGCCGCGGTCTTGGGCCCCGTGAGCCACGCACCACCCTTGTGATCGGAAATGGCAGCCAGTAGCGACCAATTTCGGCAGCGACAATAACAAACACCACCCACAAAAACTCGAAGCCGTGCATCCACAGTCTTTCCAGGAAATTATAGAGGATAACATAGAGCACAAGCGAGAGCACGATCCATCCCCGAGTTGGGTCGCGGTCTGAGACCCGACCAATTCCGTGAAGGGTCGCGATGATGAAAGCCAGGAGGAGAGCAAAGCCGACGTACCCAAGGTCGAGCATCGTATCATAATAGCCGTTGTGGCCATTCGGCATAGTCTTGATCCAGCCTGGAGCCTCGAGCGCGGGTGAGCCGGGGACGAGCCAAAAAGATTCATATCCCCATCCTAAGAGCGGCCTAAGGTCGATCTCCCGCTGCACGAAATCCCATATTATAGTACGACCGGTGAAAGTTGAATCGCCGTATAGCTTGTACGAGAGTAAATTCAGATTGTAATGACCAGATGCTGTCGATAAGACGATGAAGCACAGCGGAATGAACAACAGAATAATTGCCGGAGATATACTTGTTGCTTTTTTGACAAGCAACGTAATTAAAGAAACAAACGGACAAAGCAATGCGAGGCCAAGCGCAGTTTTGGAATGACTTGAAAAGATCAGGTAACTGCTGATAACAGCGCCGATGATACCCAACATTCGTCGCCAGCCAGGATAGAGGATTTCGTAAATTGAAAGCAAGAAAGCGACCGCTGCGCACTCGCCTAGATAATTTTTAAAAGTAAAATATCCGGGCGAGCCTAAATCATCGCGATACAAGCCATGGGCACCTGCATTAAGGACGATCGTTCTGGTGCCGTCTATTACGAAGTAGATATTCAAGAGAGAAGCTAAGGCGAAGCATAGAAATAGCCCATGCATCAAATCACATGTGCGACTGGCTAGCATGGCTGGCAGAACAATGGATATTACAACCATCACTTCCAGAGCAAATCTAGTGAACGAGATCTCCGGTCTGAACGCCCACAATGCGCTTGCTCCGGCAAAGGCAAGATACGCGAGCAGGCAGATGATGTTCGGAGCCCAACTAAGTTTGGTGAGCCGATGATGATTTTGTACGGCCAATATAACAGAAATTGCGGCCATGATTGGCCAGAAAATTTTATTTTCTTGGCGGGAGACTCCATTCGCTATTGCTTCGTCGGTTGTTGGATTGAAATACAAAAATAGGGGGAGAACTATCAAAGACGTCACGCATGCCGCCAGTGGAACGATTGAGTATTTGTCAATTGTTCGAGTGGAGGTTTTTGGCTGAACCGAAGCCAGGCGATGCATTGACGTTTGGGACATTCTACCATCCAATTGGCGTCCATGCTGGACAACCCCCTAGCGCCTGATACGTTGGGCGGAACGAGCGTACCACTCGCCATAAATCAAATATCCCGCGCATCTGCTCGGACTACTTGTCGGCCCTCACCATGGTTGCCATCGCGATCTCACCGACGTGGTGACCGCTCATCAACCACCGGCCCAACCGAGTCGCGGGACTGAGCCCTTCGACCTGGGTCACGCCGTGCTGACCGGCCTCCCACCAACAAATCCTCAGCTTGACGATGTGAAGTTGAAAAGCGCGAAGCGGGCGTCGCAGAGATGAAGGCTATGCAGCCGTGAAAGGAGGATGCCCGTTTGATGCGCTGCCCGAGAATAGTCCGACTCGTCAGTTTTGATTGCGCTTCTGCCAAGAGTGGGCCAGGAGTGGGCCAAGAGTGGTATGCGCGACGCCCCGGCGATGCCGCGGCATGCTGGCAATTGCCCCTCAAATTACGCGACGTGAAGGCAACGCTGGCATCGCCCCTTCCGAGAGAAACTTATCGAAATAAGCGATTGTCTTCACCAAGCCTGCTCGCAGCTGGGTTTTCGGCTCCCATCCCAAAAGATCTCTAGCCCTGGCAATGTCCGGTTGACGTTGCCGCGGGTCGTCGGAAGGCAACGGCTCAAATGTCATTTTGGTCTTTGTTCCGGTCAGATCGATGACGAGTTCCGCGAGTTCCCGAATTGTAAACTCGTTAGGATTACCGATATTGACGGGACCCGTCACGTCGTCCGGAGTGTCAATCATGCGCAACATCCCTTCCACAAGGTCGTCCACGTAGCAGAAGGACCGCGTCTGCTTTCCATCTCCATAAATCGTGATGTTCTCCCCCTTTAACGCTTGTACGATGAAGTTCGACACGACCCGCCCATCGTTAGGATGCATCCGCGGGCCATAGGTGTTAAAGATGCGCACAACCTTTATCATCAGTTTGTGCTGCCGGCGATAGTCAAAAAACAGGGTCTCGGCACAGCGCTTACCTTCATCATAGCACGAGCGTTGACCTATAGGGTTGACATTGCCCCAGTAGTCTTCCACTTGCGGATGCACATCCGGGTCGCCATACACTTCGGAGGTCGACGCCTGAAGGATTTTGACTTTCAATCGCTTGGCTAGCCCGAGCATATTTATGGCGCCAATGACGCTAGTCTTGGTCGTTTGGGTCGGGTCAAACTGGTAATGCACAGGCGACGCGGGACAAGCGAGATTAAAAATCTCGTCGACCTCGACGTACAGCGGGAACGTGATATCGTGCCGAAGCAATTCCAAACGATGATTATCGAGAAGATGCGCGACATTGTGGCGCGAGCTTGAGAAGAAATTATCGACGCATAGCACGTCATGTCCACGATCCAGCAGGCACTCGCATAGATGCGAGCCAAGAAATCCTGCGCCTCCCGTCACAAGAACACGTTTCCCGATCACAGTCTTAGTTCTCTCCAAAAAAGAGGAAATCGCGGCTTGGAAAAGACGCGCGCCATACGAACGGTGCAAACCCTGAGGCCCCCGGCTCTGCGGAGATTCTTAATTCCACCACTTTCCGATCGGCTCATATCATACTGTCGCCTTGAGTCTATAGGCCCGTGTGTGTGGGCGGGACCGTGGCTAACAGGGCGCTGAAAAAGTGCGTTGCGTGGCCGAAACCGTGAATACAACATCGGGTAATGGGCGGGAGCTCTTCCGCAGAGGCCGATAGGATTGGCAACGAATCGGAAGAGGAGATCGTTCAATGGACTATTTCGCTGGCCTCGATATCTCGATGGACGAGACACATATCTGCATTCTCGATCGCGAGAGCGCTGTTGTCTATGAAAGCAAGACGGCGTCGACGGCTGAGGCGATCGCGGACCAGTTGGCGAAAGCGCCGAGCTGTCGCCGGATCGTATTCGAGACCGGGCGCATGGCGCCGATCCTGTTCACCGGTTGAGCGAGCTTGGCCTCCCCGTGGTCTGCGTCGAGAGCCGGCAGGCCTACCAGGCGCTCAAGTCGCTTGCGACCCATAAGACCGATCGCAACGACGCGCGGGGGCTGGCGCATTTCGCTCGCACTCGCTTCTTCAAGCCCGTGCACGTGAAGTCGCTGTCGGCCCACGCGGTCCGTTCTGCGCCCTCGACCGCGCCGATCGGAGGCTATCGCAGTTCGCATCGATCCCGACCGCCGCCACCGAGGTCATGTCCTGGTCCATGTGAATGCCGTCCATCTGGATCAACGACAAATTGAGGCCGGAAAGATCGGACGCCATCCGTTCCTTTAGCCGCGCCGCCGACGGTCGACAAAATGCCGGGAGGTCGCCGATTTCGACAGGCCGGCCCCCTTCGGCGCCGACGCGCCGCCCCGGGGCAAGCGCATCGACCGTTGGTACTTGCGCGTCGAGATGGTGATCAGCAACTGCTTCATGGGCCATTTGCCGACCCAGTCTTCGCTCTGCGCGTCCTCGCGACTTGGATGAGCTTGCTCCCTGCCGTCGAAGCCGCGAAACCGATGACGCGTCATCTCGACCTTGCCGCAGTGAAACCCGACCTTGCCTTCATGTTGCCCCAGCGATGCGCTTTGCGCCGACGACCCCGTTCATGGCGCTCGCCGCAGGCAGCCATTGCGTCCTGTTCCATCATCTCGGCGAGCGCATTGAGCCCTGCCGCAAGGCAAACCCGCTTGAAGCTCGCCGACGCGCTCGCCCGCGATCCTCGCTCAAACCCTGCTCCGGTTCGGGATGCCCCCCGCCGGAAAGCATCCCGGCCATCTTCCAGTTCGCGCGGACGTCCCGATCGGATAGAATTAGAGCAGCATCCGAACGGACGGAATCGACCAGGGGATTGAACGAGCCGCTATCGCGGCGGGCTCGTGAACGACGGCGGGCGCATTATGGCGTGACGATCCTCCTGCCTGAGAGAGTTGGGGTGTTCCAGCCCCTCTCAGGCAGGAGTTTTCAGATGGCTGACATGAACCCTCTGCTTCGCCGGATGATCGAGGTTACGCATCTGTCGCGGGCGACCCAGCAATCGTATGTCCATGCGGTTTCGAAGTTCAGCCGATATTTCGGCCGTTCGCCGGATCGGCTCGGGTTGGAAGACGTCCACGCCCACCCGGTGCAATTGATCTCGAAAGGCATCTCTTGGGCATCGCTCAATCAGGGTCGTCTGCGCGCTGCGTCTCTTCTACGGCGTGACGCTCGGCTGCGATGCGATCCCGGAGCGGATCGCCTATGCCCGCGAGCCGCGCCAGCTGCCGGCGGTGCTGAGCGCGGACGAAGTCGTCCGCTTTTCTCGAAGCCGTCTCGAGCCTCAAGGCTCGCGTCGGCCTGACCACGCCTATGACGCAGGCTCGCGGGTGTCGGAGTTGTCGGCCTGAAGGCAGACGGGCGTATGATCATCCGGTCGAACGCGCAAGGGTGCCAAGGAGAGCTACGTCATGTTGTCCGAACAGTTGCTCGGCATCATCCTGCGCAGCTTTCGGCGTCTCGCGCAGCCAAAACGGGTTTTGTTTCCGGGTAGCGACAGGCACAAGCCGATCAAGTCGACCGTCCTGCACGCGGCCTGCCGTTCGGCGCGCGCCGCGGCCGGAATCGACAAGCGCGTGAGCGCACGTCTTGCGCCATAGCTTCGCCACCCATCTCCTGAAGGGCGGCGTTTCCGGATGAGCATCGCAAGCGCGGTGCGCCAGGTGACGCGTTAACAAGACCACGGGAGCGTTCCACCAAACGGCCGCATCAGCGGAAGACGCGGTTGCGGTGGCACCATCGGATCAAGACGTAAACCGACCAGATCCGCGACCAGTACATGCCGGGCGCCCCTTCGAGGAACGCGCGCCAGAGACGCTCCACCGCTACGGGATCTAGCCCGACTGGAGCGATAGCCTGCGGGTCCCGCAGGGTCTCGTCCATGGCCTCCTTCAGTCCACGTCGGATCCAGCGATCGAACGGCAGGACAAACCCGCTCTTGGGCCGCTCGAACAACGCCGGATCAAGGCCGCGCAGACCGATCCGCCGCAGCATAGACTTCTGGCCGAGTGGCGAGTAGCGCGCGTGATCCGGCAGACGATCCACCTTTTCGAGGAGGACCTGGTCCACCAGGGGCACCCGCTGCTCCAACGAGCAGGCCATGCTTGCGACGTCGTTGTCCCGCAGCAGCCGCTCGCCGAGGAAAAGCCGCTGCTCCATGATGCTGATCGCCGAGAGCGGCGTGCGACCCCGGCTTTCGGCGATGATACGCTGCCGCATTGCCATGGGCAGGCCGTCGACCAGCGCTTCCGCAAAGCTGGGCGCCAGAAGCTCATGTTGAAAACCGGGGAGAAAAAGCGCGTAGGCGAGCTGGTAGAGCGCCAGCAGATCATCGCCATGACGGACCATGTCAGGGAGTTTGGCCCAGCCGGTCTGAGGCGGTATGTTCCCGCCGGAGCGTCGTAACGGCCAGGTAGCCAGCTTCGCCACGGCTGTCTGCAGGCTTCGGGGCACCCACGCGGCGCGGCGCGACCAGCGGTACAGCACCGGCAGATCGCGGTAGGAGGTATAGCCCCCGAAGAGCTCGTCGCCGCCAGTCCCCGACAAAGCTACGGTAAACCCGGCTCCGCGAATGGCTTGCGAAATGTAGTAGGCGTTGAGCCCATCGAAGGTCGGCTGGTCCAGGCTGTCCAGAGCCCCCTCCAAGTTCTCAACGAAGCGAGGCTCCGTCAGCGCCACCTCGTGGTGCTGGGTCCCAATAGCGGCGGCGATTTGCCTTGCGATGGGCCCCTCGTTCAGCTCGTCCTCCTCGAAGGCTAGTGTAAATGTGTGGATGGGGGTCTGGGCCGCGCGCTGGGCCAAGTTGGCGATGACTGACGAGTCCACGCCGCCGGAGAGTAAGACTGCCAGGGGCACGTCGCTGGCGAGGTGAAGCCTCAGTCCCTCCTCCAGGATGGCGGCCAGACTGTGCTCGTCCGTGATCGGATCGGTGGCGCAGTCGGGGATGCGCCAGAAGTCCTGCTGACGAATCTCCTTGCCCGCACCGTCGAACTCAAGTAGGCGCCCCGGCCAGAGCAAGTCAACGCCTCTCACGGCGGTGCCAGGGCCGACAACGAAGCCGTTCCACACGCTGCTGGCGACGGCCTGTGGGTCGAGGCGAGGCGCGCCCAGCAGCCCAGAAGCCAGCAGGGCGCGAAGTTCCGAGGCGAAGGCCACAGACCAGCCCGCACCTGGATCCGACGACCGGGCCAAATAGAGAGGCTTGATTCCGAGGGGATCTCTAGCCAGCAGGAGACGGCGCTCCTTGGGGTCCCAGCAAGCAAAGGCGAACATGCCGCGAAGCCAACCCACCGCTCCTGGCCCGTGCAGGCCAAGGGCGCGGAGCATGACGGCCGTGTCGCCGGTAGAGCGCAGCTCCTGCCCTTCCGCGACCAAGCGCGCCCGAAGGTCGCGGAAGTTGTAAATCTCGCCGTTGAAAACGATCACGTGCCCGGTTGCCGGGTCCACCATGGGTTGGGCGCCGGCAGGCGAGAGGTCGAGGATGGAAAGACGGCGGTGGGCGAACAGCGCGCCCCAGCCGCGAGAGTCCGGCTCGGAAACCCAGGTTCCGCTTGCGTCGGGACCGCGGTGAACCATCGCGTCGTTCATCCGCTCCAGCGCGTTGTGGTTGCGGTCGTCTTGCCGCCCAATGATCCCGGCGATGCCACACATCAACTAGAGCTCTCCGAAAATTGCATGTTTACGTCTGAGGCTTGGCTTGCTCGAAGCAGTCGCTCTGGCGGCGCCCCTTCATCATAGTGGAGCACGCAGTTTGGGGCCGGCAACTACAGAATAAGCTAA
>Ga0302326_10023768_pt1 | contig 12476 bp, 10 predicted proteins | sample Palsa_T0_3_FD_202264 | JGI IMG/M metagenome (GOLD analysis project Ga0302326, IMG submission 202264) | Peat permafrost microbial communities from Stordalen Mire near Abisko, Sweden - Palsa_T0_3 | ecosystem: Environmental > Terrestrial > Soil > Palsa > Peat permafrost | place: Sweden: Abisko... | reverse complement strand
TCCTCACCCGCTCCGCGTCCTTCGGCCTGAATCCGCGCCCGCGACGTTGATGCCGCTCGACGAGCGCCTGCGAATGTTTGGCGAAATGGGCCTGGATGCGGCGCTGGTGCTGCCCTTTGACCATGTCTTTTCTCTCCTTTCACCGCAGGAATTTGTTCAGCGCATTCTTGTCGATACCCTGCGCGCAAAAACCGTTCTGCTGGGCGATAACTTCCGATTCGGCCATCGCCACGCCGGCGACGTGCGTCTGCTTTCGGAAATGGGGCGCAGCCTGGGTTTCGAAGTGATTACGCTGCCACCGGTGGAGTTTCGTGGCGAAATTATCTCCAGCACCGCCGTGCGCACCGCGTTGCGCGAGGCCAACGTGAGCCGCGCGGGCCGAATGCTGGGTCGCCCATTTACCTTACACGGAGAAATCCAACGCGGTGCGGGAATTGGAGCAAAGCAGGTTGTCCCGACCCTAAACCTGGCAACCACAGCGGAGATTCTCCCGAAAAATGGAGTTTACGTTACCGAGACGAGGGCTGGCACCTGGTGGTACCGCTCAGTTACGAACGTGGGAGTGCGTCCGACATTTGACGCCGGCTGCGTCTCCGTCGAAAATTTTCTGTTTGATTTTTACGCAGCCCTAACGGAAGGCCCAATGGCTGTCCGATTCTGGACACGGCTGCGCGACGAACGCAAATTCGCGAACCCAGAAGAACTGCGCGCCCAAATCCGTTTCGACGCATCCTGCGCCCAGCAATTCTTCCGCCTGCTCGCCGCACGCCACCGCCGCGTGAGCTCACTCCCAGCTTGATTGCGCTACGGGAATTTGAGATGAATGGAAGGGGTAGAGGATAGGAGCGAATGGCTGAACTCAACAAGATGGTGGGATTCGTGACGACCACGCGCCCAGAAGAGGCCATCGCGTTTTACCGGGACAAGCTTGGATTCACATTTCGGCGCAATGACGGTTTCGCGCTGGTGTTCGACGCCTACGGGACAATACTGCGGGTGGGCAAGGCGAAGAAATTCAAGGCCGTCCCTATACGATTCTCGGCTGGGAAGTACCAGACATCCATGCAGCAGCGGCACTGCTGGCACAGCGTGGGGTCACGTTCGAGCGCCTTCCTGGCCTGCCCCAGGGCGAAGACGGGATCTGGATCGCTCCCACGGGCGATAAGGTGGCATTGTTCAAGGATCCCGAGGAAAATGTGCTGTCGATCTCACCGCATTCAGTTTCATTCTGAGACTCCGCAGCGGAGTCGAATCTCCCGAGCCATCACACACTGCGGGTATGACTTACGGCAATTTCCCTTGACGATTGCGAGCGTTTTCGAAACTATGCACGGGCATTGGGACTTAACCTTTGATCCATGTGAGTGCTGTCCGATGCCGCATGTGCATCCGCATCGGGTGGAAGAATCTCCGAACAATTTTGCATGTTGAGAAGGATATATGATCAACGCGCATCGTTATCTTGGAGTGATTCTGCTTGGCGTCACGGCATTCGTGCCCGCCGGGTTTGGAACGCAGAAACAGGCCCATCCCCAAAACCAGACCGCTAAACCTCGTCCATACAATACATGGAACGATGATGACAAGCAGTCCTATAACCAGTATGTGAAAGAACACCACACTGGCGCCAAAGCCTACAACGATTTGACTCCCGCGCAGCAGCAGCAATATTGGAACTGGCGCGACAAGCATCCGGTGAATCTTGGCCATCCGGATTCCCAGGTGGGCAGGGAAAATCCCAACGGACGGGGAGTTTACGACTCAACGACCGACACCTATCACACGTGGGACAACAATGAGCAGTCCGCCTACCGCCAGTACGCGGACCAGCACCACATCGGAGAGAAGGCCTATAACGACCTTACTCCTCAACAGCAGGCAGGGTATTGGAACTGGCGATCCCAGCACCCAGTGAATCTCGGTTCGCCGAATTCCGAAGTGGGCAAGCAGAATCCAAACAATCCGCCGCAGCAGTAATCGTCTTAAGGAACTGCAAGCAAGACAGGACTGAAGCTTACTGAGAAAGAAAAGCGGGAGCCACACCGGGTGGTCTCCCCCTTTTCTTAACCTCGAAAACACCACGCTGCTGTACCCTTCCGACCAACGTTCCCAAGACCATCTTTTATTCCGTCAATGCATGGACATGCAGACGACATATATATATAAAGTGGATACACACTCTCATACATGACGCCGCCTGCCCAGATTTTGCAAGGTGATGCGACAACGGCGGAATCCAAGCAAAGGGAATGCTTGCAGGAAAAAGCGCGCTACGAGGTCACGTCAAGCCTGGCAGGCGGAGCAGTAACCGCCGATTTCCGTACGCGTAACTTTTATGCGAATGTCGCAATCCTTTTCAATCTGGGCCTTCAGTTTTTCGTAGAGGCGGCTTTCGAATTCACGGACGCGTCCGCAGCGCAGACAAGCCACGTGAATGTGATCGCGCGGTCCATGACTCTCGTAGAAATGAGCGCCGCCGCGCAGATGGAGCAGGTCGAGCTCGTCCACCAGCCCGTGACGTTTCAGAAGATCGAGCGTACGGTAAACGGTGACGCGCGTGATGCCCGGGTGGATGCGGCGCGCGCGGCGCAGCAGACCGCCGGCGTCCAGATGTCGCCGTGCGGTTTCCATCACCTGCAACAGAACGCGCCGCTGGTGCGTGAGCCGCACTCCTCGCGCTGCAAGCTGCTGCTGCAAACGCCCCGCTTCGCGCTGGACGTTGATGCGCTCGCCGGTGGATACGCGATGCGCAGGCGGCGCCGCGCGTTTCTTTTCCATCCCTTGGTGACTGCTTTCCATTCCGTCCGTACCGCTTAATGCCGAGGCAGCAGCTTCAGAATGTCATTGTACGTAATGAACGCGATTAACCCGAGCAGAAAAACCAATCCCACCTGTACAAAGCGCTCTTTCACCGCCAAGCTCAAGTCGCGCCGCAGCACTCCTTCCACGGCCAGCATCAAAATGTGACCGCCGTCCAGAATGGGAATCGGCAGCAAATTGACCATACCCAGATTCAGGCTAATGAAAGCCGTGAGGTAGAGCAGGTCCAGCATCCCGCGCCGCGCCGCCTGCCCAAACTGCGAGGCAATTCCCACCGGGCCAGCCAGTTGTTTCACCGAGACCTTACCTTCAAACAGTCCTGCGAGCACGCGCAATATCTGGCGGCCCATCTTGTAATTGAACCAGACGGCGCGACGTGCGGCGTCCGGGAAAGGATGCGACTTGTAAACATTTTGCGCGCCGACGGTGATCCCAATAGACCAGCGCTTCACGCCGTCCCCGGGATCGGCATATGTTGGATTCAGCGTGAGGTTTTGCTGCCGGCTATCTCGTTCCACCACCACATGCAACGGGCTTCCATCTGATTGCTTCACCAGGGTCGTGAACTGCACCGGGTTCAGCATGGCTCCGCCGTCGGCCCACACAACCACGTCCCCCGTCTGCATTCCTCCCAGCGCCGCCGGGCGTCCCGGAGCCACTGAGCCGACCAGCACCGGCTCCTGCGGATATCCCAGTACGTCGGTCTCGTCTCCGCTCTCACTCGAACGGACAGTGGGAACCTCGATAAACTGCTGCTCTCCGTTCCGCAGCACACTGAGCATCACGCGGCTTCCCGGCTGGGCAACACCCACTTCGAATAGCGCGTCTTCCCAATGACCCGTGGGCCGGCCATTCACGCTCAGAATGATGTCTCCTGGCCGCAGGCCCGATTTCTCCGCCGCTGAACCAGGCACCACGCCGGCTACACGCACGGGCTGGCTCATGAATGCCGCCTCCGGCGATCCCACCATGAAAAGTCCCAGCATGATCACCACAGCCAAAATCACGTTCATTGCGGGTCCTGCGACGGCAATCAATACACGCTGCCAGCGAGTCTTGGAGAGAAACTCATCGGGCGCACCGGAGCGTTCCTCGCCCGGCGTATCTCCGGCCATTTTCACGTAGCCGCCAAAAGGCAGAGCGCACAGCCGGTAATCTGTTTCTCCGCGTTTGAAGCCGAAGAGACGCGGTCCAAATCCAATGGCGAAGACGTCCACGCGGACTCCCAGGAGCCGCGCGGCGATGAAATGTCCCCATTCGTGGATCAGGATCATGAAACCCAAAACCAGGGTGACAGGGACCACATTAAAAATAAGATTCGATATCACAATAAGTTTCTCCGACAGTCGAGTCGTCTACGCGGCGCGGCGCCCGATTTCTTCCGTGGCCAGCCGTCGAGCTTCCCTGTCGGCTTCCAGCACATCGTCCATGGTTTGCCACGGCGCGCGCGGCATTTGCTCTAGCACCGATTCAATCACCGCGCTAATCCCCGTGAACGGAATCCGCCGCGCCAGGAAAGCGGCCACGGCTTCCTCGTCGGCGGCATTGAGCGCGCAGGGCAGCGAACCTCCGGTGCGCAGCGCTTCCCGCGCAAGTTTCAAGCAAGGAAACTTCCGCGCCGGCACCCGCGCGAACTCCAGCTTGCGCGGAGCGGACCAGTCCAGCGCATGCCGGTTAGATGCCACACGCTCAGGATAGGTTAGCGCATATTGAATCGGCATGCGCATGTCCGTGATCCCCAGTTGCGCCAAAATGGAGCCATCCACGAATTCCACCATGGAATGCACCACGGACTGCGGGTGCATTACCACGTCTATTTTTTCCAGCGGCATCCCGAAAAGCCAGCGCGCCTCGATCACCTCGAATCCTTTGTTCATCAGCGTTGCCGAATCGATCGAGATTCGCTGGCCCATTCGCCAATTTGGATGTGCCAGGGCCTGCTCCGGCGTAGCACTTGCCAGCTTATTCTGCGGGGTCTTGCGAAACGGGCCACCGGAGGCCGTCAGTACAAGGCGCTTCACTTCGCCCCGTTCACCGCCGCGCAAACATTGCTGAATGGCGTTATGCTCGCTATCAACGGGCAGCAGCGCAACCCCGTGCCGTGCCACCGCGGCCATCACGATTTCACCGGCCGCCACCAGGACTTCCTTGTTTGCCAGTGCTATCGTCTTGCCGCGTTCGATAGCCGCAAAGGTAGCCGGCAAGCCTACCACGCCCACGGCGGCAGATATGACGATTTCCGCCGATCCATGGCTAGCGACTGCCATCATTCCGGCGGAGCCAAAGAGAATTTCCGGCAGCGGATCAACACCTGCGGCGCGCAGCAGGCCCGATAATTCGCGCGTGCCTTCTTCGGTTCCTACGGATACCACTTCCGGTCGATGGTGAGCGGCCTGTTCGGCAAGCAGGGCGATATTCCCACCGGCAGCCAAGGCGCAAACGCGAAACCGTCCCGGCAAAGACTCCACCACGTCCAGGGATTGGCGTCCGATGGAACCCGTCGAACCCAAAATGGCCAGCGTCTTCATGGAAGGAAAATTCTGACGTCCCCGGCGCTCTTCTCGCCCGGTTGGCGCTCGTTCAGCCTCGGTTTCGTAGCAGCCAGTCTACATAGTACCAGACCACGGGCACGGCGAAGATTAGGCTGTCTATGCGGTCCAGCATGCCGCCGTGGCCTGGCAGTAACGCCCCGGAATCCTTGATCTTCGCGCCTCGTTTGTAGGCGGACTCCAGCAGATCTCCGCACTGCCCGGCGATGCTGGCGATTGTGCCCACTACCATAAGCGTTGATGCGTCTACCTCCAGCCATCCGGCGAAAGCATAAGCCACCAGGAGCGATAGCAGTACGTTTCCGGCCGCGCCTTCCCATGTTTTTTTCGGACTCAGCAAGGGGGCCAATGGCGTGTGCCCCACCAACGTGCCCGTAAAATACGCGGCGATGTCCCCCGCCCACACAAGCACGAGCACAAATAGTACCCAGCATGGCCCGGTGACGGGAATCTGGTCCAGGCGCAGCAGGTAGCTTGCGGGAAAGACAATCAGCAGTAGGCCCGCCGCGCTCACACCCATGCCGGGAAGGATATCCGCCAGGCCCATGCGGCTACCCAGGGCAATCACCATGCAGCCGAAAACAAAAATCATCAGCACTGCGTCGAGGGGGAGCATCCAGAAAAGGCGGTTGCGAATCAACTCCACGCCGGAATGCAGCGGGTGCACTTCGAGCTGTCCCTCCGACCATTGCGAAAAAATCATCAGTACCGAGGCGACACCCGTCCAAACCGGAAAGCCGTGCAGCCCGCTCAATTCGCCCAAGCGGAAGAATTCCCGCAACGCCAGCAGAAGCACCAAGCCCAGAACCACCGCGACCACGCCGGATGGTGCGTACCACACCAGCGCCACCACCACGGGAATCAAGGCGAGGGCGGTCAAAATTCGCCGCAGCATCAGTTGTCCGCCTTCCCTGCTGTTCCGTCTGAGTCCGCTGCTTCGTCTCGTCCTGCGTGCCCCGTAATTCCGCCATAACGCCGCTCTCGCCGCTGATATTCCACCAGCGCTTCCAGTAGCCGAACCCGACTGAAATCCGGCCACAGTGTTTCGGTGACGTAAAGCTCCGCATAGGCAATCTGCCACAGCAGAAAATTACTGACGCGCATTTCGCCGCTGGTGCGAATCAGCAGGTCCGGATCGGGCAACCCGGCGGTGTACAAATTGTCGGAGATGGATTTCTCGTCCGCGCGGAACGCTGCCTGGCCGTTTTGCTGCACGCGCTCCAGTATGGCATTGACCGCGTCCACGAGTTCGGCGCGCCCGCCGTAATTCAGCGCCACGATCAGCTTCATGCCGGTATTTTTGGCCGTGAGCTGCATGGCTCCAGCCACGTCGCGCCGCACTGCTTCGGGCAGACGCTGCGAGCGCCCGATCACCAACAGGCGAATATTATTTTTGTGAATTACCGGCAATTCCTTTTTCAGATATTCGCGCAGAAGGCGCATCAGGAAATCCACTTCCCTTCGCGGGCGCCGCCAGTTTTCCAACGAAAAGGCGTAGAGGGTGAGCGCTTCCAGCTTCAGCCGTGCGCATGTTTCGATGATTTCGCGCGCCTTCTGCACTCCGGCGCGATGTCCGGCCAGCCGCGGCAGATGACGCCGCTGCGCCCAGCGCCCATTGCCGTCCATAATGACGGCAACGTGGTGGGGCAGCTGCCGCTTATTCAGTTGTTCCAGCAGAGCGGCTTCGTCACGGCTGGCGGGTTTCAGCAGGTCGCTGGCTTTCACGCGGGTGGCTCGGCAATTTGTTCCGCGAAAAACCTAACACACGCGTGTGGACGGCGCAACCTGCGGATGGTATTGGTTTCGCAGCGCCTTACCCCAGCCCGGCGGCGGCAGGCGAAACGACGGAGACGAACGCAAATATCAATGTTAGGATAATCATGGCGACGCTCATCGTCCAGGCCACTACGTTGAACGCGGGCGTATTCGTCAGATTGCCCATCAGGTCCGTGCGGTTAATCAGCAGCATGATGAATACAAGCACAATGGGGAGCCAAACTCCGTTGGCCACTTGGGAGAGAAGCAATATCTTCAGCAGCGGCGCCTTTGGGATCAGTATGACGCCTCCGCCGACCACGATGAGCGCGGTATAAAGGCTGTAGAAAATCGGCGCTTCGCGGAATTTATTATCAATGCCTGCCTCGAAGCCCAGGCCCTCGCAAATCACGTGGGCGGTGGAGAGCGGCAGAATGGAAGCGGCAAAGAGGGACGCGTTCAGCAGGCCGAAAGCGAACAGATAACCGGCATATTTTCCGGCCAGCGGGACAAGGGCCTGCGCCGCCTGCGCCGCGTCCGTGATATGCGTCACGCCGGAGCGATGCAACGTGGCCGCTGTGCAAACGATGATGAAGAACACGATAACCATGCAACTGATGCTCCCCACCAACACATCCATACGCGCATGTCTGTAGTCCTTCCGGCTCACGCGCTTCTCGACGACGCCCGCCTGCAGGTAAAAGAATTGCCAGGGGGCAATTGTTGTTCCCACCAGCCCCACCAGCAGCAGCAAATAGTCCTGATTCCATTCGAACGAAGGAACTACCGTCGCGCGGGCCGCATGGAGCCAATCAGGGTGAGCCAGCACGGCGGAAAAGAAATACGCCAGGTAGAAGACGCAAGCGACCAGGAAAATCTTTTCCACCTGCCGATAGGTTCCTCGCAGCACCAGGAACCAGACGATGATTCCCGCCAGCGGCACCGACAAATACTTGGCAACCCCGAAGATCTGCATGGATGCCGCGACGCCGGCGAATTCCGCCACCGTATTGCCCAGGTCCACCAGCAGAGCCGCGGCCATCACAAAAAACGTCGAGCGGAAACCAAATTCCTCGCGAATAAGATCCGAGAGGCCCTTGCCCGTGGCCACGCCCATGCGCGCGCACATTTCTTCGCTAACGTAGAGAGCGATGGTCATAGGAATCAGCGACCACAACAGCGCATAACCAAGCTGTGCGCCGACGACGGAATATGTGGTGATTCCGCCGGCGTCATTATCCACATTGGATGTGATGATGCCCGGCCCGATAACCGCCAGAAAAATGGCCAGCCGACGGCGCATGGTGCGTGTGTGACGCCACATGCTTCGCAGACGCCCCTGCCCGTTACCGCTGATTTCCCGGCTTGATCGGGGACTCATGTCATCAACTCATCGCTTCTCGCACAGACGGCTGACCACGTCGTCCACGGCGATGACGCCGATGGGCCGATGATCGGAATCCACCACTACCAAGCTGCGCAGGTTGTATCTGTCGAAAAGCTCGAAAATGTTCTTCTCCTTGGCGTTGGCGGGAACAGAGACTGGCAGATCCAGCTTCAGTACCCTCATCTTTGCATCGGACGCTGCCAGAATCAGGCGGGCTGCCGGAACCACGCCGATGAATTTCGCGTCGAGATCGATCAGCACCACGCTGTCGAGCTGGTCCACCGGAACTTCGTGCGTGCGGAGATATTCGAGCACCTCATCACGCGTGGCGTCTTCGCCCACCACCACGCATTCGGTATTCATCATCCCGCCGGCGGTATCATCCTCGAACCGCAACAGTGAGCGAACGTCGTGGGCTTCCTTCTGCTGCATGGCCTCCAGCACGCGCTCGGAAGTTTCCGGCGAAAGGTCGGCCATCACGTCCGCCGCTTCATCGGGCGGCATTTCCTCCATGATATTGGCGGCGCGGTCCGGGGGAAGCTGCTCGATGATCTGCGCCTTTACGCGGTCATCCACTTCCGCCAGGGCCTCGGCCGCTGACGTCTCATCCAGCGACGCAAAAATAGAATCGCGCTCGGCCGGGGAAAGGTCTTCGATAATGTCGGCCAGGTCGGCGGGATGTAATTGCGTGAGCTTGTCATGCGTCAAGCGCAACTTCACGCGGCGCAGCGGGTCCGCCTCGATCAGGTTCACGAATTCCCAGGGGATGGAGCGTTGCGGCAGTTTCTGCTGGAGCTGGCGAATTAGCGAATGCGGCACGACGCCTTTCAGCAGGCGGCTGAGCGCCCCGCGAAGACCCACGTCCACCTGCGTCACGCGCAGTTCCGTGCTGCCGTTGATGCGCGCGTCGTTCAAATCAAGGTCATTCACGCGCACAACTTTACGGCCGTTGGTATCAATGATTTGCTGATCGAGCAAGTCCTTGCCCACGGCCAGCCAGGCCTCATTCGCCTTGTAAAGGTCCAGATGAGCTTCGTCGGTGTTCAGGCGAAGATTTCCCGGGGTCATAGAGTCAAGTTGATCGTGCCGGGCCACCAGAGGACGAAAGCGGCCCCGGCTCAGCAGCACGCTGCTGATGCGGTTAGGTTGGTCGCCGGGCTCGATGAAAAGCTCTTTAACGCGCCCGACAAAATTGCCTTGGGCGTCGTAGGTTTCCGCGCCCAACATCTCCGTGGCATGCAACATGGCCGTATCCTCCGCCTGGCAGCGGAGTGCGGCCTGCTATCCCGCGGAAACGAATGACCCGTGGGAATCGGTCTCAACCCCAAGCGAAAGAAGGGAGTTGCACCCTGCTGCGCCCTGGGCCGGTTCCGGCCGCTCTGCCCCTGCTGCCCGGCATTGACTGCCCGGTTCGGAGTTAGACGAACGCTCCATTCCGCGCAAAAATCCTCAGGCTGCTTTGTAAGCCGGGGCTGATGGGTCTGTCAAGCGAATAGTGGCGAAAAATGCAAAAATGACGCGAAAAACTTACGACTTTCGCGACGAAAAGACCATGTGGCGAATCGGGCACCGGTGACGGCGGCAGAAATTAGAATAGAGGACGTAATACGAGGCCGTAATGTAGTCTCGAGGGGCGCGGTGCAGCAGGCGCGCGGCCCGGTCTATGCTCCTTGGAAAACCCTCCAATTCCATGTATGTACCGATGGGAGTCTCGTCCAACTCAACAGCTACGCCGGAGACTTGCGGCAGATGAAACCGCGTTCGGACCTTTTCGTAGCGGAATGCCGGCTGGAAGCCCATGGCTTTCAGCAGCGCCGCGAGCGTATCGGGCTCGCCGATGGCCAGCTCCAATTCCTCGCGCACTTTGTAGCGGCCAGCCCGATTGCCACGGCCTTTGTAGGTGAGCCAAGAACGAGACCCGGTGACGAGATTTTTCTGTCTTAGGCCATGCGCGATTTGTGCGGGTGACGATCCGCTCGGCGCGGGAACCTCCCAGCGTAGCCGCAGCAGCGAATCGCGCTTCATCAGTGCACCGTCGGGCGAATCGAAGAGGGTGTTGCTTTCGAAAACGCGGCTCTGCCGCGTGGCGCGCAGCTCTCGCAACTGGGCCAGCAAGCCTGCCGCGTCGTCCACCCGCAACTTGATTTCGATTTCCTTGTGGCTCCCGCCGGGCATGACGCCGTCAGTATATCGTGTCCTTTCATGAGCGCGGTTCCCTTTCCGATGACGCCTCTCCCGCCGGAAAAATATAAACCAGCATAATGCGGAGTTGCGAATTGGCTGCGGGACTGCCCATAATCAGCACGGTCACGAAATGAACGAAGCGTCCACGCCGCTGATGCGGCAATATCAGAACGCCAAAAAACGCCATCCGGATGCGCTTCTGCTTTTTCGCCTCGGGGATTTTTACGAACTCTTCTACGACGACGCCGTCAAAGCCTCGCGCCTGCTGCAAATCACGCTCACCGCGCGCAACAAGGAAAGAGGGCAGGCCATTCCGATGTGCGGAGTGCCCTACCACGCCGCGGAAGGCTACATTGCGCGCTTGATTCGCGCCGGGCATCGCGTAGCCATCTGCGAACAGATGGAAGAGGCTGGCCCCGGCAAACAACTGGTGAAACGCGAAGTGGTTCGCGTGGTGACGCCCGGAACGGCCATGGATGCCCAGACGCTGGCGCCGCGGGAAAACAATTTTCTGGCGGCGGTATCGCGCTCGTCCAGTGGCGGCAGGAAAGCCACCGATTCGCGGGCTTCGGTGATTGGGCTGGCCTATGCTGATCTCTCCACGGGCGAATTTCGAGCTACGGAATTCGTTGGCGAGAACGCCGAATCGCAATTGCACGACGAATTGCAGGTGCTGCGCCCTCGCGAGATTCTGCTGCCTCGCCCTGTACACTTGTTTTCGGCGCACGCTGACGCGGCGTCCGATGGCGTGGCAACTCGCACGCTCCTGGATGAATGGATTTTCGATGCCGAATCGGGGACACGGCTGCTTCAGGAGCAGTTCCGCGTCATGAATCTCGACGGCTTCGGTCTGCACGGACACGCGCAAGCCGTGGCCGCCGCGGGAGCCATCGTCCACTATCTGCGCGAGACCGCACTCCTCGGAGAGCGCGACGCTCCGCTATCGGCCACGCCGGAGAGCGCACACACGCCGGGCACGGGCCTCGATCACCTGGATCGCATCAGCTACTACGAACAACATGACGCCTTGTTGCTGGACGGCGCAACCGTTCGCAATCTTGAACTGGTTGAGCCGCTGCCCGGCGAAGACACATCTTCAACATTGGTGGCGACGTTGGATGAGACCGCCACCGCGATGGGCGCGCGTCTAGTACGAGCTTGGATTCTGCGGCCGTCACTTGACCGCGGAGAGATCGAAGCGCGGCTCGAAGCTCTCGCGGCGCTGACCTCCTGCACGGTTTTGCGCGAAGAGCTGCATCACGAACTTGGCAAAATACTCGACCTCGAACGGCTCACCAGCCGCGTCACACTGGGAGTCGCCACGCCGCGCGATATGGAGGCGCTGCGCCAATCGCTCGAGCAGATACCGCGCCTGCGTGGGCATCTGGCTGCGGCCGAATTCGCCGGGACGCCGCGCTTGCTCGCGCTGCGCGAATCGCTGGACGAACTGGCCGATGCACGCGACCGCATTGCCACTGCGATTGCCGACGCCCCCCCCCCCACCATCGCCGATATCGGCATCATCCGCCGCGGCTACCACACCGAACTCGACGAATTGCGCGACCTGAGTCACAACGCCAAGCAGGTGATTGCGACGATGGAGGAGCGCGAGCGGCAGCGCACAAAAATCGGCTCGCTCAAAATCCGCTTCAACCAGGTGTTCGGATATTACATCGAAATTTCCAAAGCCAATCTTCATCTCGCGCCCGCCGATTACGAACGCAAGCAGACGCTGGTGAATGCCGAACGCTTCACCGCGCCGGAATTGAAGGAATACGAGC
>Ga0302326_10023767_pt1 | contig 12477 bp, 11 predicted proteins | sample Palsa_T0_3_FD_202264 | JGI IMG/M metagenome (GOLD analysis project Ga0302326, IMG submission 202264) | Peat permafrost microbial communities from Stordalen Mire near Abisko, Sweden - Palsa_T0_3 | ecosystem: Environmental > Terrestrial > Soil > Palsa > Peat permafrost | place: Sweden: Abisko... | reverse complement strand
AACCCCCTGGGGGGTTGCGGGGGCGCCCCCCCCCCCCGCCTCCATCTTCCCCACCACGTTTCCGCCTATGAATCTTTCAGTTTCCGGGCAGACTCCTTCCACCCTGTCATGAAAGCACTCCTCTCCCTCCTTCCCGTCCTCTTTCTCTGCAGCGTGCCCGCCCTCGCCCAGGCCGCCGAGTCGCGCAAACCGAACGTCGTTATCATTCTCACCGATGATCAAGGCTTCGGCGAGCTGGGCGTCACCGGCAACCCGGTCATCCATACTCCGCACATCGACCGCTTCGCCGCGCAGAGCGCGTCGCTGACCAATTATCATGTGATGCCGGTGTGCTCGCCGACGCGGGCCTGCCTGATGACCGGGCGCTACAACTATCGCACCGGCATTGTCGATACCTTCCTCGGACGCTCGCTCATGTTTCCGGATGAGACGACGCTCGCGCAGATGCTTTCCAGCGGAGGGTACCGCACCGGCATCTTCGGCAAGTGGCACCTGGGCGACAATTACCCGATGCGGGCCATGGACAAAGGATTTCAGGAGACGCTCGTCTTGAATGGCGGCGGGCTGGCGCAGCCCGGCGACGCCCCCGACCCGGTGGACGAGCGCGGGGCTTATTTCAATGCCACCCTCCGCCACAACGGGGTGTGGGTAAAGACCGATGGCTATGTGAGCGATGTTATCACGCAAGCGGCCATCCAATTTATCGAGAAGAACCGCGATCAACCCTTCTTCGTCTATCTTCCCTTCAATTGCCCGCATGCGCCGCATCAAGTGCCCGAGGAGTACAGCAAGCACTATCCCGACAACGATTTCAGCCCGTCGATTTACCCGGCGGCCGGATACCCGATGTCCACGAAGTACGATGCCAACGATCTCGCGCACGTCTATGGGATGATCGAGAACATCGACGACAATGTCGGGCGATTGCTGGCGAAGCTCGACGAGCTGAAGCTGGCCGACAATACCATCATCATGCTCTCGTCGGATAATGGCTGTCAGCAGCACAATGGTTACAACGCGGGGTTTCAGGGCTGGAAAGGGACGACTTACGAGGGGGGGATTCATCAGTTCTGCTTTCTCCGCTGGCCGGGTCAATTTCCGGCGGGCCGAAAGGTCGACCGCATTGCCGCGCATATCGACATTACCCCCACGCTGCTCGATCTCTGCGGAGTGGCCAAACCGGAGAAGGTGCAGTTTGACGGGCGCAGTTTTGCGGCGCTCTTGCGGGGAGAGAATGTGGCCTGGCCCGATCGGACGCTCTTTTTCCAGTGGCATCGCGGCGATGTCCCCGAGCGCTATCGGGCGTGCGCCGCCCGGTCGCAGGATTGGAAGCTGGTGCAGCCGCTCGGCGTCAACAAATGGAATGGCGAGACCGCCTTTCATCTTTACGACATGGCGCACGACCCGCTGGAAATGCACGATCTCGCCGCCGACAAGCCCGAGATCGTGGCCAAACTCAAAGCCGAATACGACGCCTGGTTTACGGATGTGACCGCGGCCCGCGATTACCATGTGCCGTCGCGTATCTATCTCGGTGCGCCCCAGGAGAACCCCGTCCTGCTCACCCGCCAGGATTGGCGCGGTGACGGGGCGGATTGGAGCCCGAAAGGAATCGGCTATTGGGAACTGAACGTGATCTCGCCCGGCCCGTACGAAGTCACGCTTCGCTTCGACGCGCTCAAGAACGATGCGGAGGTTTCCCTGGCGTGCGGCGCCTTTTCCGCGAGCGAATCGCTCAAAGCGGGCGCGACGGAGTGCGCTTTCCATGGTGTGCGGCTGCCCACGGGCCCGGCGCGCTTCGAGCCGCGGATTCTTCAAGGCAAGGCGGTGCTCGGGGTGAACTATGTGGAACTGCGTCGCCTCGATTGAGAAATCCCGCGCAATTGCCAACGGGGGGAAGTGCAACTTCATGGGGAGGCGCGTTCCGAAGTGCAACTTCGGAACGAGTCCCCATGAGCTGCGCTCGCCGCGCAGCATGAAAACAGATTGGGCGTGGTCCCGCGCGGTCTTGTCATCCCTTCGACAGGCTGAAATCGGAGCGCGCGATCCGCCAATGCTCGTGCATCCGCGCTGTTTGAGGCTACTTTCGGAGTTGAGAAAAACAAATCAAGGCAGTCGGAAAACATGAACGCAAATACAACTACGCGCTGGTATCACTTTATCGCTTACTTCTTCGGCGGGGCTTTCCTCGCAAACACGATCCCGCACTTGGTGAACGGCGTTTCCGGCAGCCCCTTCCAGAGCCCTTTCGCTTCCCCACCCGGAGAAGGCTTGTCCTCAGCGATGGTCAACGTCCTGTGGGGATCGTTCAACCTGGTTCTAGCTTACCTACTGGTGGCCCGCGTCGGCCGGTTCGACCTGCGCGAATCGAAGCATGTCGTGGTTCTCGGGCTTGGGGCGCTGCTCATGGCACTCATGCTGGCGCGGGTATTTGGAAAGCTTCACGGGGGCAACCTTTGATATTTTGAAACTTGGAGCGTAGAAAACGCCCTCTGGCATCGCAATTCATCGGAATTTTTCATCGGCATCTTCCGGGCGCGAGTTCGGGCCGAAAAAAGAGCGCGGCATGTGACGGAACGCACGCCGCGCCCTTGGTTGGCTAAGAGGGCATCTAATGGTTGATGTCGCGAACGCTTATTCGTGCTTGTCCTTGGCGATCTCGTGACTCTCGTGGTTCTCTTCCTTGTTCAACTGATGCTTTTCGCGCCAGGTCAGATGCCCGCCGTGTTGATCCATGTCGGCGGTTTCCTGCCCTTGGATCCTCTTTTCCTGGCGTTCGAGGCGGGCGGTCTGGGCAGCGTTCAGCGTCCCAGCTTTGTCACCCTGGGCGATGCGTTGCTGCTGATTCTCCTCGCGGTGGTTGACCTCATTCACCCGGGGGTGGTTGGGGTCCACGACGCCGGGTTTCGCCTCGGCCGCGTTCGCCTCGGCCCTGGCCACCGCCTGCGGGTGATCCTTGATGAAGGCCTGAAGCTGGGGATGGTTTTGCAGGAACTTCTGCTGTTCGCTGGCGGGCAATTCCGCGTACTTGGCCAGCAATTCCTGGCGGTGTTCCTCCAGTCGACGGGCGAGATCCGGGTGGTTTTGGAGAAAATCCTCCCGTTGCGTGGGAGTGGTGCTGGTGGTCGTGGTGCCGGACGTGGTGCCGGTGGTGGTGGTGGTAGTGCCGGTGCCGGTGGCGCCGGTGCCGGTGGACGTTGATTGCGACCAGGCAGGAATGCCGCCCAGTGCCAGGAGAATACTGCAGAGCAGGAGCTTTTTCATTGGTGATACTTGGTTGGAATTGACGGTTCAGGTGCTACCGAACCGGGCACCTATAATAGCAGTAACCATACCATTTAACGTAATTTCCAGAATAGCCGGGACTGCGGACCTTTCGTAAATGAATGAGACCTAGTGAAATACCTGGCCATCACGATTCGTTTCGCAGCGGTACTCTGGGGAGCGCGCGCGCCCCCGCGTGCGGTGCCCGGCGCCCCCGCCGGGCACGAGTCGTCCGCGGCTGGGGACTCACTATCTAGAGCGTGTCATGCACTTGTCGTGGGTAGGGACGCCGCGCCGCCGGCGTCCTCTCGCGTCATTCCCATGGCACCGCCGGCAATCGGGGTGCGCCACGCTAGCGAGGACGGCGCGGCGCGCCGTCCCTACCACGCGCTGGCTGCCCCTTCCTAATATGCATGACACGCTCTAGTGAGCGTCGGATTCGCAGCGGATTTTCGGCGAAGGCGCTCCCGCAGTTGCGGGACCAGGCGCGCTCTCCCCAGCCAATGATGCATCGCGACCGCTTAAGACGGCGTCTTCTACGGCGAGCCCTTCGCCCCCGGCTCGGCCGCCGGCCATTCGCGTTCGGGGCCCTGCTGGCCGGGAAAGGCCAGCTTCGTGGACATCTCTCTCATCCACGCATCGAGGGCGTTGTTCACCTCGCCGGTGACCCGCGCATTTTCCTCCGCCACGTCAACGTGCTCGCCGATGTCGGCCGCCAGGTCGAACAATTGCGGACGCCAGGTGCCGTCGCGCACCACCTTCCACGACCCCGACCGCGCGGCGGCTTGCAGCCTTTCATTCTCGCGCCAGAACAATCGCGGATGCGGCGCATCGGTCTTTTCACCGTTCAGGTAGGGAAGCAAATTGACGCCGTCGTACGGCCGGTCCGTGGGCATCGGGATCTGCGCGCAGGCCAGCGCGGTCGGAAATACGTCCAGCGAACTGACCGGCAGATCATAATCCCGGCCCGCCGGAAGATGCCCCGGCCAGCTCACCACGAAGGGCACGCGGACGCCGCCTTCATAGACGCTGTGCTTGCCGTCGCGCAGCGGCGCGTTCACCCCGCCATTCGGACCGCTGCCGCCATGGCCGTCCCCAAAGGGCGCGCCATTGTCGCTGAAGAAAAAGACAAGCGTGCGCTTCTCCTGGCCGGTCGCGCGCAAGGCCGCCAGGGTCCCGCCGATGGCGTCGTCCAGCAAGCTCACCTGCGCGGCGTAGGCCCGGCGTTTCGGGTCCGCGATGCCCGCGAATTTTGCCAGCCGTTCCGCGGTCGGCTCCTCGGGATCGTGCGGCGCGTTGAAGGCCAGATACAAAAACCACGGCTCCGCCTGGTGCCGCTCGACAAACCCGGCCGCTTCATGACCGAAGGCCATCGTCAGGTGTTCCTTCACCTCCACCTCCGCGCCATTGCGGAAAAGCGGCAGGTTCGCTTCCTTTTTCGGGTCCACCTGCCAGTCGCGGAAATGATGGATGCCGCCGATGAAACCAAAGGTCTCCTTGAAGCCGCGGTTTTCCGGCCGGAACTCGGGCGCCGCGCCCAGATGCCATTTCCCGATCCATCCGGTGGCATATCCCGCCGTCGCGAGGAATTGCGGCAGCAGCTTCTCGGTGACCGGCAATCCTTCGCGGTGATCGTCGGGATCGTAACGCGGGTTGTGCTCGTGACCGAAGCGCGCCTGGTACCGGCCCGTCATCAGCCCGGCCCGCGTCGGACTGCAGTAGGGGTGCGACACATAGCCGCTGGTGCAGCGCAAACCTTCGCGCGCGAGCCGGTCGAGATTCGGCGTCGGGATATCCGTGCAACCTTGAAACCCAGTATCCGCATAACCCTGGTCGTCGGAAAGTATGACCAGAATGTTTGGCTTCTGTTCCACCGCACCACTGCCCACGGCCTGGCAGAGGATCGCGCTGACGGCCAGTAACAGGGGAGGCGTTTTCACGAAAAAGGAGGGATGCGGTTGGGAAGAGGCGATTCTGGCATCCTCCGTCCCACCACGGAATATCCCCGCCTCATCACTTGCCCGCGGCGGCGTTGGCCGACGACATGCGGCTGAGATAGCCGGATGCCCGGTCGACGCGCTGGTCCGGGGTGCTGTGATTCTGCATCTCGGCCATTCGGTCGTCCATTTTCTGCTGCATCTCCGGATTGTTCATCCTGTCTTGAAAGCGCTGCCACCGTTGCTGCGGGGTGAGATCCTTCATCGACTCGAAGAATTTCTTCCAGTCATCGTGCTCCGCCTGCGCCGCGGTCCGGTTGGGGCCGGGCAATTTGTTGATCTCATTCTGGATCCGCTCATCCATGGCCGCGGGATTGAAACCGCGCCCGCCCCCGTCCCCGAAATTCCCGCCAAAGCGCGGCTCACCATCTCCGCGATCCCGGTCGCCCGCGCCGGCCGGCCGGTTGGAACCTTGCAGGATAATGACCTCCGCGTACTTGCTCTTGGTGGCGCTCGCCAGCTTGGAAAAGATCGTGCTGATCGTCCCCGTCGCGGGCGGAGATTTGACCGCTGGATTCCAGGTCTCCGGCACCCAGAAACTGGCCGAGACATTCCGCGAAGCTTCGTCGAGATAAGCTTGCAGCGTGGGCTCGCTCGCCGGTTTCACGGCCCAGGAGTCCTGGCGCGGGTCGGCCAGGGGCGCGGCCTGGTCGCCAAGACCGGGCATCGGCACGTACAGACGCTTCCAGGTTTCATCCCGCTGCCCGGCCTCAAATGACGCCAGCGCATTGGTCACCGTCCCCTTGTCGGGCCCCACGACGTAGGCCAACTGCCAGCGTCCTTCCATCACCCCCGCCAGGGTCTCCATCGCTTCGTTCAGCGTCACATAGTCGACGTTCATGAACACCGGCTTGGTCGGGTCGATGTTCGTCTTGATGGTCACATGACCCTGCTTTTCGATCGAGCGGATGACCTGCGCCAGCGGCGTGGTCTTGGAATGAACGGTGATCAGGCCCCAACGGGCCCAGAAATAGTGGACGATCTCTCCGGTGAGGAAGACCATCAAGGCGAGGAAGATCCAGTGGCGGCGTGGCAATTTCATACGGCGGGTGTGTAATCCTAAATAGCACAACGCCGGGGAAAACCGGACACTTTTCTTTCCGCGCGCCCGGCCGCGATTTTCCCCTGGGCGTGATCATGAATCCGGCGGCGGCGCATTTCCCCGCGCATTGACGGTTTTCCCTCGTTCCGAACTCGAGTGGAGCGAGAGGCTAATCCCGCTCATGCGGGATTGCCCAACAGGGTGGCGGCGGCAGCCGCCAGCAATTGCACTTCGGAACGAGGGCCAAGATAGACGCCTTCGGCGTAGCTTGTGGCATGTCGCTCGGAGCGCGACATCCACCCAAGCGACGAATCAGTGCTGATACGCGCCCCACATGCCTCGGTGGATCGCGCGCTCCGAGCGCGATGGCAAAGACCTCACGCGGACGCGCCCAATCTTCGCTCCCTCGTTCCGAAGTTGCACTTCGGAACGCACCTCAACGTGAAGTTGCACTTCACCGCCGCGGCTCGCGACGCTCTACCGGCGGAACACTCGCGCTCCACTGGTGCGTAGAGGAATACCGCCGGTGCTCGGGTGCGGCGAAGTGTGCGGCTCAGAGACGCGGCAGCTATTGTGCAGCACAGAGATGGTGGGGGAAGCTCAGCTTCCCGGAGAAGCGCGTTCCGAAGTGCAACTTCGGAACGAGGGGGCGGCGGTCAACGAGGGATTGGTGGTCAAGGCGGCTGCCAAAGGGGGGCCGCTACGGCTTCGGACCCTCCGGGATTTGAAACAACTCCAGCGTGTATCCGTCTGGATCATAAAAGTAGACCACCAGCCCGCCGGCGTTCGGTCCGGCGGTAATCGTCACTGGTTCGGACTTGAAACGAACGCCTTTGGCCTTCAGCCCGGCATAACACGTCCGCAAATCGTCCACCGTCAGGCAAAGGTGACTCGCGCCGGGCCGATTTCCGGCCGTCTCCACGGGCGGTCCCGACTGGTTCATGTATTGGACGATCTCCAGCGACTGCGGGCTGCCCGCGGCCACCTGGAATGACGCCACGTTCAGGACCACGCCCGGATACCCGGTTTGCAACCCCACGTACTCGCTGTCCACGTGCGGCCGGCGACGAAACAGCGTCATGCCCAGGACATCCCGATAGAAACAGATGGAGCGTTCAATGTCCGCCACGGTCAGACCGACATGGTGCAGAGCGCCCAGTTGCCATGGGGTGGAGGAAGTCGGCGCTTCCATGGATCCTGGCCGGCCCTAGCCGCCATGCCCAAGGCAGGCCGTGACGAAGCCCCGGAAGAGCGGGTGCGGCTTGTTGGGCTTGGACTGGAACTCGGGGTGGAACTGGCAGGCCAGAAAGTAAGGATGGTCTTTCAGTTCGATAATCTCGACGAGCCTGCCATCGGGCGAAGTGCCGGCAATAACGAAGCCCTTCGAGGTCATGAGATCGCGGTACTTCATGTTGAATTCGTAGCGGTGGCGGTGCCGCTCGCGGATTTCCGCTTTGCCGTAGACCTGGCTGGTCTTGGTACCATCGATGATTTTCGTGGTCCAGGAGCCGAGGCGCATGGAGGCGCCCTTGTCGGTCACATCCTTTTGTTCCTCGAGCAGGTCGATGACCGGGTCCTTTGCCGCGACGTCGAACTCCGTGCTGTTCGCTTCCGGAAGGCCGCAGACGTGGCGGGCAAACTCGATCGTCGCCACTTGCATGCCCAGGCACAGCCCCAAAAACGGCACCTCCTCTTCGCGGGCGTACTGCGTCGCCCGAATTTTGCCTTCGATCCCGCGGTCGCCGAAGCCGCCGGGCACGAGGATGCCCGCGGAGTCGCGGAGAAATTCGGACGGATGTCTTTCCTCGAGTTCCTCGGCGTCGACCTGGACGAGATCGATGCCGCAATCGGCGCCGGCGCCGGCGTGGGTGAGCGATTCGTAGATGGATTTGTAGGCGTCCTGGAGTTCGATGTACTTGCCGACGACGGCGATCTTGACGCGCTTCTTGGGCTTGACGACGCGGGAGACGAATTTTTTCCAGTCGGTCATGTCGGCCAGCGGCGCGGAGATGGCCAGCAGGCGGCAAACGGTGTCGTCCAGGCGCTCGTGCTGGAGCATGAGCGGCATCTCGTAGATGGTGTGATCGACATCGCGGGCCTCGACGACGGCCTCGAGCGGCACGCTGCAAAACACGGAGAGTTTGTAGCGGACGTCCTCGCCCAGCGGATGCTCGGTGCGGCAGATGAGGACCTGGGGATGCAGGCCGATCTCGCGGAGCTTGGCGATGGATTGCTGCGAGGGCTTGGTCTTCAGCTCCCGGGCAGCCTTGATGTAGGGGACCAGCGTCACGTGCATGACGATGGCGTTCTGCGAACCGACTTCCTGGATAAATTGCCGGATCGCCTCGAGAAAGGGCAGCCCCTCGATGTCGCCCGTGGTGCCGCCGATCTCGGTGATAACGACGTCGCACGGTTGCTCGGTGCTGAGCTTGCGCAAGCGCGCCTTGATCTCGTCGGTCACGTGCGGAATAACCTGCACGGTCTTGCCGAGGTAATCGCCGCGCCGCTCCTTGTCGAGGACGGTCTGGTAAACCTGGCCGCTGGTGGTGTTGTTCGAGCGCGAAAGCACCGAGTGGGTGAAGCGTTCGTAGTGGCCGAGATCCAGGTCGGTCTCAGCGCCGTCGTCGAGCACGTAGACTTCGCCGTGCTGGAAGGGGCTCATCGTTCCCGGGTCGACGTTGAGATACGGGTCGAATTTCTGCATCACGATCTTGAGTCCGCGATGCTCGAGGAGGGTGCCAAGAGACGCCGCCGCCAGGCCTTTGCCCAGCGAGGAAACGACGCCGCCAGTAACGAAGATGTATTTCACGAAGTAGGGGTTAAGGGGATTGAGGGGTCGAAGTCAGTTGCGGGCCAGGATGCGTTCCACTGCGGCGACGTCCTCCGGGCTGTCGACGCTGACGGCGGCACGCTTCGCCAGCACCACGCGGATTTTCACGCCATTCTCGAGGGCGCGGAGTTGTTCGAGTGACTCGGCTTGCTCGAGGATTCCCGGCTTCCACTTCACAAACTGGAGCAGGAATTTCGTCGAGTAGCCGTAAATGCCCTGGTGCCAGTAAAACCGCGGGCGCACGCCGTCATGGCGCACATAAGGAATCGGCGAACGCGAAAAATAGAGCCCGTTGCCTTCGCGATCGAGCACCACCTTCACCATGTTCGGGTTGGTGATGTCGTCCTCCGGTGTGAAGACGCTCGCCGAGGTGAACATTTCGATCTTTCGCTCCTTTGCCATGGCCGCGGCGAGCTTCGCGACGATGACGGGGTCAATCAACCAATCCCCCTGGACGTTGATGATGTGCGAGAAGCCGCGCAGCTTCCTGGCCACCTCGGCCACGCGATCGGTCCCGCTGCGGTGCCTGGTCGAGGTCATCGCCACCTCCGCGCCGAAGGCCGTCGCCGCGTCCCCGATGCGCCGGTCGTCGGTCGCGATGATCACTTTTTCGACACCTTTCGCGCGGGAGCACCGCTCCCAGACATGCTGCACCAGCGGCTTCCCGGCGATCGGGTAAAGCGGCTTGGCGGGCAGGCGGGTCGAGGCATAGCGCGCGGGGATGACGACGGCAACCTTAGGCATCCGAAGTCTTTAAGATAAATGCCACGGCGCTGGCAAAATCTTTCGCCACAAACTCCGCGCCCGAGGCCTCCTGCGCCGCCCCGTGCCCGGTGAGCACGAGGATGGCCCGCATCCCGGCATTGTGCCCGCATTGCACGTCCACAGCCTTGTCGCCGACGAACCACGAGCGGGCAAGGTCGAGCCCCAAATCCTGCTGCGCCTCGACGACCATGCCCGTCGCCGGCTTGCGGCGGGGGGAGGCTTTCTCCGGCGCCTCAGGGCAGAAATAGGTGGCGTCGATCAAGCCGTCCCCGAGGAGGCGGAGAAAACGGGTCTGCACGGCCTCGTAATCCGCCAGGGTGTAGTAGTTGCGCCCGATCCCGCTCTGGTTCGTGATCACCACCAGCCGGTAGCCAGCCTGCTTCAGCCTGCGGAGCGCCTCGGGAATCCCGGGAATGATCCGCACCTGATCCGGATGGCTGCAATAATGCGCCTCCTCCATGAGCGTACCGTCGCGATCAAGGAAGACGGCGGGCGTGGAGGTGGTGGACATGAATGTGTCACTTAACTGTGTTGAGGCCGGGACGCAAAGTTGGAATTCGCCGGCATCCCGGGCCTCTTTTTCGATCGTCGCTCTTGTCAATATCTGCCGGCCTCTTTACCAGTTCGCCATGCGCCTTTCGCAGCCCATCAAACGCCGCACATTTCTTCAGCAACTCGCCGCCGGCGTCGCCGCGGCGCCGTTCATCACACGCGGACTGCGCGCGCAGTCGCCGAACGGCAAAATCCGGCACGCCAGCTTCGGCGCGGCGGGCATGGCCATGAGCGACCTCAAATCCATCTCCAGGCATCCCGCCGTCGAAGTCGTCGCAGTCGCGGATGTGGATCTCAGCCGCACCGTGGAATTCCGGAAGCTGTTCCCGGCGGCGCGGGTGTATCAGGATTTCCGCGAACTGCTCGAAAAGGAGGGCGACTTGCAGACGGTGAACGTCTCCACGCCCGACCATATGCACGCCCGCATTGGGCTGGCGGCGCTGGCCCGCGGGCTGAATGTCTACGGCCAGAAACCGCTCACTCACGACCTCGCCGAAACGCGCCGCCTCACGGAATTGGCGCGGGAGAAAAAGGCGGTCACGCAGATGGGCATCCAGATTCACAGCGGCACCGAGTACCGCACCGCGGCAAAGCTCGTGCAGGATGGCGCGATCGGGAAGATCAAGGAAGTGCATACCTGGAGCAGCAAGGCTTGGGGCGACACTGGGGCGAAGCCCGATCGCACCGATCCCATTCCGGAGGGATTCGACTGGAATCTCTGGCTCGGCGTCTGCGCGGAGCGGCCGTTCATCGGCCAGGGATGGTATCACCCCGCCAACTGGCGCAAGCGGCTCGATTTTGGCACCGGCACGTTCGGCGACATGGGCTGCCATATCTACGACCCCGTCTTCAAGGCGCTCGCCCTCACCGCGCCGTCGAGCGTCCGCAGCGAAGGCGCCGCGCCGAATGAGCATTCCTGGGCCACCGCCGCCATCTGCCACTACATTTTTCCCGGCACCGTCTTCACCGACGGGCCGACCGTTTCGGTCACGTGGTACGATGGGAAGCAACGTCCGCCGGCCGAGATTCAGGCCCTGGCGATCGATCCGGACAAAGACCCGAAAGACAAGGACAACAAGCTGCCCGATCAAGGGAGCATTTTCCTCGGCACGCATGGTGTGATGGTCCTGCCGCACATCAAAATGCCGCGATTGCTCGGAGAGGCGAAAGGGCATCCGATTGAACCGGTCCCGGGCGAAGACCACTGGCGGCAGTTCATCAACGCCGCGCGCGGCGAAGGGAAAACGACGGCGAACTTTGATTACGCCGGCCCGCTGACCGAAGCGGTGCTCCTCGGCAGTGTCGCCTCACGTTTCCCGCAGCAGACGTTGGAATGGGACGCCCCGGCGCTGAAGTTCACCAACTTGGAGGTGGCCAACCAGTACGTGCGGCGCGCCTATCGAGCGGGGTGGGAATTCCGCGTCTGAGACCAAGGCACCGTTTGGTGAGGCGGCTCTCCGCTGAACCGGCGGTAAATCGGCGTTCCATCCTCGTCGATATAATAACAGCCGATCATACTGGCGGCGTCCCGGGTCACATAAATGCCACCGTCCCGCAACCGCGTATGGAGCCGGCTGATGACAATTTTCGAGGGCGCCTGATAGTAGTAGTAGTCGTGATCCTCGTAGGCGGGATGATATTCCCCCGCCGGCAGCGAAACCTGGCTGATCACGCCATACGTCGTGTACGGAGCGTTGAGGACAATCTTCGCCACGGGCGGTTGCGAAGCGATGGGCCGCAGCGTGGAGCAGGCCGGAAGAGTGAGGACGGCCAGGGTGGCCATGAGGGAAGTGCCGTAGCGGCGAATTTTGGGATTCATGGCAAGAAGGAGAGCAAAGTCGTACTCAATTCCATTCGCGCCAACGGGATATTCAGGCCGCATTTTTCAGTCGTTAACCGATCAATTCGTCGATGACGTGCCCGTGCGCGTCGGCGAGACGGCGGTCAGTTCCGTCGTCGCGATCGGTGGATGTGGTGTCGTCGATGCCGGCTTGCCGCAGGATGGTGGGTCCGCGCCGCAGGCGCGT
>Ga0302326_10023764_pt1 | contig 12478 bp, 5 predicted proteins | sample Palsa_T0_3_FD_202264 | JGI IMG/M metagenome (GOLD analysis project Ga0302326, IMG submission 202264) | Peat permafrost microbial communities from Stordalen Mire near Abisko, Sweden - Palsa_T0_3 | ecosystem: Environmental > Terrestrial > Soil > Palsa > Peat permafrost | place: Sweden: Abisko... | reverse complement strand
ATCCGTCACTTCAATCATAAATGACGTAGTGCCCGCCACTGTCGGGATTCCGGCGATCGCGCCCGTTGACGCGGCCAGCGTGATACCCGCGGGCGCTTTCCCCGACGCGATACTCCAGGCATAAGGCTGCTTTCCGCCCTCGGCAGCGAAGGTGGCGGAATATTTCACGTTCATTGTTCCGGCGGCCAGCGTTTCGGTGGTTATCGAGATGGTGCTGGGTTTAGCCTCGGTGCTGGGCTTCGAGGCGCCGGTCGCCCCAGCGCAACCGGTGATGCTCAGCGCGACGATTAAGGTGAGCAGAGCGAAAATCGAAAAACGCAACAACGGGCGGCCATGGCCGCGAAAGGTCGAAACGGAGTCCTTCATGGTGTCCCCCACCAATTTTGTTCGGTCCCCAGCGCGGATACGCACGCAGCAAGCCCGAATTCAGAGTCCTACGGCAGCAAAAGCCAGCTAAGTCCCACAAAGCGTCAAACCACGGCGCTCCGGGTGTATGAACACGAATGATTTGGCTTTATTGCTCGGGCTTCCGAATCGACTTCTGGGAACAAATAGAACGGGCGCTCAGCGAACTAACCAAAATCTACTGAGGCCTGCTTCCGGCGTTGGTAGGATAGGTATAAGGTATCGCCGAAAACGAACTACATTAAATTCCTGATATTAAGCAAGACCAGCAAAGGCAGGGCGGGTTGTGCAGTTATGCCGCCAAACACGAGGCAAAATATCCTGTGCTATTTCAGCGCGTGGATGGTGAACCAAATGCGACTGCGATGTAAATTGTTCGCGACCGCGTAAAAAGGAAGCCAGAGCGGCCGATTAGGATTTCCACAGGATGCTCGCCATTTTTTCCACAGCCTGTTCGGCGCTATTTTTTCTCGCTGCAATTCATCACCATCGTCTGTTGCGTCGGTTCCATAATGGTCATCGAGAATTCGTTTTGCTTGGCCACGCAACCGTCTCTCTTCAGCTTCACCTGGTGCGGTGTGTGCATCTCTTTCGCGGCTTCGAAGGTGTTGTTAAACATACGGAACTCGTTTAGTACTGTGGAAATCTTCCCGTTGGCGTTGGTCGTTCCTTCATACACGGTGCGATGGGCGGAGTCAGTGACAGAAATTGTCACATCCGGCACCGGATTGCCCCGATCGTCCTGTAACGTCAGCGAGTAGCTCCAGTCGATAAAGTACTCGCCAAATGCCGGCCACTTCAGCGGGTTGATGGCCTGCATGTCGGTGCTGTCCTTGGCCGCGCCGTTCTCGAATTTTGTGTCCTGAAAGTGAATGTTGCGAGCCGCGACACCGTTGACGAAAGAAAATGTCACGTAATTTGGTGAGGGATTGGCGCCTTTCCGTAGCGTGCATGAGATGCAGAAAATATTCGCGGTCCCGTCCCAATCCACGAAAAAATTCGCGCTGTCAGCCACGAAGGTGTCGGCGTTGGAAGTGAACCCCTGCGAGCCGTCAACGGCCATGCCGTAGGCTTGCCCGCGCGCGCGGCCGTTCCTCTGCGCGGTGTAGATATTATTGCGGGAGAGATTCTTCTGCTCGGATGTCGTTTCAGTGACGCGCAGCGCTGTCCCATTGCAGTCTGCCGCGTTGCTGGTGGCGCGGTTGGAATAGGCGGTGGCCTGGATGGGGTTATCGTCAAACTGGATGGCGTAGGCGCCGCCCAGTTGGCAGCCGTTGTATTCGATGTTGTCCGGTTTCTCGATCACCTCAATCACGTTGTTGTACACCTGCGATTCCGCTGTGGATCCGGTGACGCCGTCGATCGATATGCCCCGGCCCTGGGCCGGTTGGACGGTGTTGTCGTGGACGTCCATGTGTTTGGCCCAGACGTAAATTCCGAAATCGTTGGTATATGTCGCGGCCTGGGCCACGTGGTTACCGTAGATGCTCGATCCGGGCGCCACCGTGTACAAGCCCCCCTGCGCGCCACCGGTCACCGTGTTGTTCATCAGCAGAATCGGCCGCTGCAGGCGGTACGCCTGATCGAACTTTACCGACTGGCCCTCTTCCCCGTGGCGATTGTGGATCAGGGTCACATTATTGTGAAAGGTGCACAGCGAGACCTCGCCGCCGCCGGGCAGGTCGCCCCCAGCGTAATTCACGTAAACGCCAATCGAAGAAGTCGCGCTCCACGTAAATGTGACGCCACGTATGAACGGACCGGTGTGAATTCCCTGGCCGAACCGAACCGGATGCGAATAGGGTGCCGCGCCTGGCCCCTGCACGATGCTTCCGGGTCCGGCGAGTGTGAAGTTATCAAACGAGGCGCCGCAGGGCGCGCCATTGGCCTCGCCGTTCTTTTCGCTAGGATCCCAGCAGGCGATCCCGCTCACGCCGAACGTCGCGTACCGCTGGCTGGCGGTGGCATAGGTCACCGTATGGCCGTCCAGGCTCAGCGTAATGTTGTCGGCGCCGACTCCGAAACACGAGTCCGGTGACGACACATCGTTGTCTAGGATGTACGTAGCTCCCGCGTCCTGCAGCGGCCCGCAAGCTCTTAGGTGGCGCGGCTTCGCGTGGCCGATGCCGGCCATGAGTGATGAGGCCGGAGCGGGACCCAGCGGAAAGAGAACCAGGAGGATCGAATATGCTGAAATCAGCGGGAAGGATTTGAATCGCATGTTCACGTCTGGTACTGTCACCGCCCTTCCTCGAGTGGAAACTACCCGAAGCGTCGAAAAGCGATCATAGACGCCAGGAGGACCCGAAGCAACCGCTCCGGGCTTCGCCGGGTGCCCACGCATCTGTTGTCTTGCGGCCGCGCGTCATCCTCCCCAGTCGGGCCTTTCACCCACAGGATATGCGTCATGAAACAGGCGCTGCAAAAAAGCGCCGTGGCAAGTCGAACTCTTGGGATAATCGAATGAACCGAGAGAGGCACTCGGCAGCCGGACCCACCGCCCGGAATCAACGGGCGAAAGGATCTGCCAACCACTTTTTCATGCGCCAACTTCTGAAATCGGCCGCCGTCGGTTTTCCGGGCGGGATGCTCGCGGCGCTTTTTTTGCGCAACCGGGGTTTCCCCGTTTTCATGTTTCACCGCGTGCTACCCGATCCGCGGGCCAGTTACGATCCGGAAATGGTAATTTCAACAGACCTGTTTGAATCGTTCCTGCAGTGGGCTACCGAAAAATTCCAGATCGTTCCGGTTCCGGAACTGATTCGGCGAATCAAAGAGCCTCTCAACGGCAACAAGCGATATTGCGCCATCACCTTTGATGATGGTTGGCAGGATAATTACGCGCACGCCTTTCCTTTGCTGCAGGCCTACCGGGCGCCCGCCACCATTTTTCTAGCGGCCCGGCTCGTCGGAACCGGTCGGCGCTTCTGGCAAGAACGGTTATGGGCGTGTTTGAAGGGGTCGGGTGAAGCGGCGATCAACGACGACTTAGTCGAGGAATTCAACCGGCAGTATCTGTGGTATCCGCCGCTGCGCGCCGTGGATTTCAAATTTGCTAACATGCGCCGCATCCTGCTGAAACATTCCAGCCGCGACGCCGAGGAATTCGTCGACCTGTTGGAAAGCAAGATCACCTGCCCTGGCGCAGAGCTCCTCGGACGCTCCTTCATGAATTGGCAGGAAGTCGAGATCATGCAAAAGGGTGGCGTGCACTTCGGCTCGCACACTCTGAATCACACCCTGTTGACCCAGGCCCCGCCGGACGTGGCCTGGAACGAAATCACCGAGTCTCGCAAGGAATTGCAGGAGCGCCTGGGGGATCCGGTCATCGGTTTCACCTACCCGTGGGGACAAACCCTCCCCATCGTCACCCGCCAGGTGCGAGATGCGGGCTATGAGTACGCACTCACCACCCAGCCTTCCTTATTCAGCAAATCCACCGATGCCTGGCTCATTCCGCGCGTGCCCATCAGCGGCAACGTGGTGCGCGACGATACCGGCTACTTCGCCGCCGAACTCGCCAACTTCAGCATGAACTCCGCCGCGTTCCGCCGCAGTGGTTTGCGCGGTGCGGCCATGCCCGTGGTTCAGCCGGCCGAACGTCTACGCATCGCCTACGTCATCAACACGATCACTCAGTGGAATACCGGCGGCACCGAGCGCCAGCTGCTGCATTTGATCAAGTCTCTGGACCCTGCGTATTTCGAGCCGGCGCTTTACGTGCTGCAGTCCAGCCCCGATCTGAAAGCGGGCCATCCGCTCTTTCCCATCCACGTGGTCGAGTCCGGCAAGCCATTCGTAAATCTCCGGATCTTGCTGGACCTGCGCAAAAAATTGGCCGAGTTCAAGCCGGACATCGTGCAGACTTTTTTTCTGGACGCTACCTTGTTTGGCACGCTGGCCGCCACTCTCGCCTCGGTGCCGGTAATCGTGCAGTCACGCCGCAGTTTACTGGTTCAGCAGGAACCGCTTGCGAAGCGCGTCTTGTTGCGCGCCGCCAATCGCTTGACCCGCTCCTGGCAATGCAATTCGCTCACCGTCGCCAGCGAAGTGGAAAAAACCGAAGGCCTGCCGCGCAAGCACGTTGAAGTTCTTCCCAACGTGCTCGATCCGCACGAATTTAAGCCCGCCACTCCGGCGGAGAAGGTGGCGGCGCGGCAACTCCTGGGTCTGCCGCAGGGCGTGCCCATTTTTCTTTCGGTCGGAAATCTCCGCGCGGTGAAAAACCACAGCACGCTCATTGCCGCCGCCGGGCTGCTTCGCGAAAAGCTGCCCGATGCGATCTACGTCATCGTTGGCACCGGCGAACTGGAAGCCGACCTCAAGGCGGAAATCGAGCGTGCCAATCTCGGCTCTGTAGTTCGGCTGGTGGGAATGCAACTGAATGTCTTGCCCTGGCTCGCCGCCGCCGACATGGGATTGATCACCTCAGTGAGTGAAGGCAGTTCCAACGCTTTGCTGGAATATATGGCTACCGGCGTCCCCACCGTACTTTCCAACATTCCTTCGAGTCAGGAAATGGCGCAGGGAGTATTTTTCGAAACCCGCAATCCGGCCGACCTGGCCGCTAAGATTTACGAGCTGTGGACCAATCCGCGGCAACGCGACGAACTCGTCAAGCAGCAACGCAAAATTGCCTTGCGGCACAGTCCGGAATCGATTGCCCGACTGCTGCAAGCTTATTACGTCAGCCTGGTGGCGCAGGTTTCTTAGCGCGGCCCAAAGCGGACCGAATCTCGCATGGAAAGTGAGCGCATGAATTTCACTCTCAGCACGCAACCGACCCGTAGCTCTCCGGCCGAACCCGCGGCCCCGCGTCCGCTGTCCTTCTCGATCGTGAGAACGCCGGCAGAGTTCGCCGCGCTCGAAGCCCCGTGGAAGGAATTGTTCCAGAGCAGCGCGCGGCCGGTGCCTTTTCTGGCCTGGGAGTGGGTCACTACCTGGTGGAAACACTTCGGGAAAGGCTCGAAATTGTTCGTAATTCTGGCGAAAGACGATTCCGGCCGTATCGCGGGAATCGCCCCACTGCAAATCGCCGCGCGCCGCGCGTTCGGCATTTTTCCGGTGCACAGCCTGGAATTCATCGGCTACCGCGGATCCTCGGTTTGCGCCGACCATCTCGACTTCCTGGTAGGGACCGGCGATCCGCGCGCCATCTCGGAGGCGCTGCTAGAAGCGGCTTTCGCCGCGCGGAAGGAATGGCATTGCATCGAGCTGGCCGATTTGTCGGAAGAATCCGCCGTGCCGGCGTTGCTCGAAGACCAGGCCCGCCGCCGAAAATTTCGTCTGGCCGATGGCGCGGAACAAGTGTGCCCTTGCGTGCCGCTGGCGCCCAGCTGGAATGAGCTGCTCAAGATCGTCAAGGAAAAGAAACGCTCGGCGATCAAGTGGCGCCGGAAAAAACTTCTGCAGGCTTATCCCACGCAATTTCAGATTTTCTCCGATCCCGCGCAGGTCGGCGCCGCTCTGGACACTCTGGCGCGCCTGCACACTTTGTCTCGCCAGCGAAAACATGAAACCGGCAATTTTTATCGCGCCGACTACCAAGCGTTTCATCGCGACGTCGCCCAAGCCATGGCTCGCGCCGGTTACCTCTACATCGCGCAAATGGATTGCGACGGCCGTCCGGTGGCCTCCACCTATGGCTTCCACGTCGGTTCGGTTCTCTTCGACTATCAAAAGGGCTACGACCCGGCCTACAGCCGCGACGGCGTCGGTTCGGTCCTCACCGGTATGGTGATCGAGGACGCCATCGAGCGCCTGCACACCCAGGAACTCGATTTCCTGCGCGGCACCGAAGAGTACAAATATTTCTGGGCCACCAGGGATCGCAAAACGCGCACCATTCTGGTGTGGTCCGCGGGCATGATGGCCAGGCTGCATCAGAGTGAATTCGATCTGCGTCGCACGCTCGCACCGGCAAAGCGCAAAGGTCTCGAGTTCTGGGGACGCATCACCGCACCAAAACCGGCCAAGAAGCCGGAGGCGGCATCGCCCCAGCCGGCCTCGCCTCAGTCGCCCGTTGCCGCCGCGCCGGAAACCGCATCTGCGGCCCCAGCACCTGACACCGCCGAACCCCGCAACAAAACGCGCAAGCCATCCGCCGAATAAGCCCGGTCCATTTTCCAATGGAATTTTCCTCCCGCATCTGTTTTCATGTACTCCCGTTCGGACCCGGTTGGAGCCACTCGCGCCGGGGTTGAGGCGGTTTGGGGCAGGCGCATGCCGCCTGGACTTCTGGAGCGCGGTCCAAGTGAAAACACCCACACGCAGAACAGGCCTGGTGGTCGCCGCGGGAATGCCATCATGAACTCCCCGGCAGCGACTGGATATTCGCCGAGCGAGGAGACGCGCTCCGAGCTAGTCGAGGCCCTCCGGGCCCTTTTGCCTGCCGACGGAACCGCGTTCGCGATTCTTTCCGTCGGAGAGGCCAAGCCCGGCGACTTGCATCGTGAAGAAGCCGCATTGATTTCCCCCAGCGCAGTCGCCACAAAGAGGACCTCCTTCACACTGGGACGCAATGCGGCGGCGCAGACATTGCGGGCGATCGGCATCGTTCCGGCACCGCCGGTCTTGCAGGGGAAAGGGAAAAACCCACTCTGGCCCGACCAAGTGGTAGGTTCCATCACCCATTGCGAGCCGTGGACGATCAGCGTGGTCGCCAGGGCCAGCGCCGCGAAAGCCCTCGGAGTGGACCTCGAAGACGTGCGGCGCGTCCAGAACCCGGACATCGGCGAAGTGATTTGTACCCGCAACGAAATGGAATGGATTGCTGGATCGGAAGATCAGCTCGGCTCGCTGATCATGGTTTTCTCGGCAAAAGAAGCCATGTACAAGGCTTATTATCCGTTCTGCCGCCGGTATTTTGATTTCACCGATGCCGAGCTGGCGTGGGACCCAGCCGGTGGCGGTTTCTGCGGCCATCTGCTTACCGATCTCGATAAGGACCACCCTCGTGGACACCAATTTCGCGTGTCCTGCCAGCGGGTGGGGAGCCTGGTGCTATCGCTGCTTATCGAAGCGTAGGCCACACCGCACCGCCGATCTGTGGCGTTTTACGCTCACTTGAACCTCTACTTCGCACGTAGCTCCTCGCTGGAAACCCTCCTTGGACCGCCCACGTCCAATACAGTACGCAACATACCGGCGGGACGTCCACGCCGTGGCCGTGCCAGCGTTTCACTTACGCTACGCCGCCCATAACTCTCGTGCCTTTGCAGCCTATCTATCGGATAATAGTGCGCATCCGGTACGGGGCATCGATGGCGCGGAAGCCTCAGGTCGAGCTTGATTTTGAGCGTCTGGACACCACCAAAATGGGCGCGTGAGACGGTCGCACCGTCCTACGGGCCATTGGAACTCGAAGAAGCGTGACCGAGCCGAAACACCCCGAAACGCCCTTCAGCGCGGTCGCCGCACCTACGGCCAGCGCTCCGCAGGAAGACGCCTATGTCTTCCCGATGTCCTATTCCCAGCAACAATTGTGGGTGGTCGATCAGCTCCAACGCGGGAACGCCGCGTATAACAACGCTCTCGACATTCGCCTCCAGGGGCCCCTGGATACTGCGGCGCTGCTCGCTTCGCTCGATGAACTCGTCCGCCGTCACGAATCCCTGCGCACCGTTTTTCGCCTGGAAAATGGGCAGCCGTCCCAAGTGGTGCTGCCCCCCGCGCCGTTGATGATTGCCCGCAGCGATTTGCGCGGCCTGGCGCCGGAAGTGCGCGGGGCCGAGCGCAAGAATATTGCCAGCATCGACGCGCAACAGCCCTTCCAACTCTCCAGCGGGCCATTGTTTCGAGCGCGCTTGATAGACTGCGGCGAAAACGACCATACCCTGCTGTTGATCTTTCATCACATCGTTTTCGACCGTGCTTCGCTTGACGTTTTTATTCGCGATTTCACCGCCCTGTACTCCTCGCTGCACCGAGGCGTATCTCCCGCGCTCCCGGATTTGCCGATCCAATACGCCGACTACTCAATCTGGCAGCGGCAAACGCTGCAAGGGCCGGTGGTCGACGCACAATTGGAATATTGGAAGCGCCAGTTGGCGGGCGCGCCGGACAGTTTCGAGCTCCCGCTCGATCGTGCGCGCGGCAGCGAACGCAGCTTGCGCGGCGAATGGATGGCCGAAATTTTTCCGCGGGAACTGCTCGATGCGCTGCAAGAGCTGGCGCAGGAAGAAGGAGCCTCGCTCTTCGCCGCGCTGCTCGCTTCGTTTGACACCATTCTGTTCCGCTACACCGGCCAGGAGGATGTGGTCATCGGTTCCACCACCCCGGGCCGGGGCCAAACAGCCACCCAGGATCTGATCGGAACTTTCATCAATCCACTGGTCCTCCGCGTCGATCTCTCCGGCGACCCATCATTCCGCGAGCTGCTCCAGCGCGCTCGCAAAACCGCCGAGGAAGCGGGCGAACACCAGGATCTTCCGTTCCAAAGAATCGTCGAGGAACTGCACCTCGAACACGACCCCAGCCGCAATCCGCTGTTCCAGGTGATGCTGCTGTTTCAGGAGTTGGCGGAAGGCGCCGCGGAAGCTGAGGGCCTCAAACTCACCTGGACCGGGGTGCAGAATCACACCGCGAAGCTCGATCTGAGCGCCTACATTGAACCGCGCGAAGAAGGATTATTCGTTGGCTTCGAATACGACGCCGGCGTTTTCGAGCCTCCCACGATTCACCGCTTGTTAGGCCATTACCGGACGCTGCTCGAAGCCATCGTTGCCGCTCCCGATACCCGTATCAGCGAAATCCCCATCCTCGCGGACGCCGAACGCAATCAGCTCCTGTTCGAATTAAACGGCACGGCGGTGGATTTTCCGGAAAAAGAGAGGGCACTGCACGAGCTGTTCGAGCGCCAGGTGGAACGCGCCCCGGATAGTGTCGCGGCCGAAAGCGAAGGCCACACGCTCACCTACCGGCAACTGAATTCCCGCGCCAACCAACTCGCTCACTTTTTGCGCAAGCAGGGCGCCGGTCCGGACGTCCTGGTCGGCGTATCCATGGAGCGTTCGCTGGAGATGGTGGTCGCGCTGCTCGCCGTGCTCAAGGCGGGCGCGGCCTACGTTCCGCTCGACCCAACCTATCCCGCGGATCGCCTGGCGTTCATGGTCGAGGACTCCGGCTTGAAAGTCTTGCTCACCCAGGAATCCCTGCGGCCGCTTTGGTCCGGCTCCCGCGCGCAACCTGTTCTCCTTGATCGCGATTGGTCCGTCATCGCGACGGAGCCGGAGGAAAATCAGGCAGTCCCGGTTCGCCCGGACCATCTCGCTTACGTGATTTACACGTCGGGATCCACCGGCCGCCCCAAGGGCGTGCAAATTCCGCACCGCGCCGTCGTGAATTTCGTACTTTCCATGCAGTCCAAGCCCGGATTTTCCGCCGCGGATAATCTTTTGGCGGTCACTACCATTTCCTTTGATATTGCCGGACTCGAGATTCACGTGCCGCTTTCGGTCGGCGCCCGGATCGTTTTGGCCAGCCGCCAATCCGCCATGGACGGCAAGATTCTCGCCCGGCTCATCGACGCTCACCGCATCACCGTGCTGCAGGCCACACCCGTTACCTGGCGGCTGTTGCTGGAATCCGGCTGGCAGGGCAAAAGCGACCTAAAAGCTTTGTGCGGCGGCGAAGCCTTTCCGCGCGATCTGGCGGACGCCCTGCTCACCCGCTGCGCTTCGGTCTGGAATATGTACGGTCCCACCGAGACCACCATTTGGTCTACCTGCGACCGGGTCAGGCCTTCCAAGGGCCCGGTGCTGATTGGCCAGCCCATCGCTAACACCCAGACGTATATTCTGGATTCGTCTCTCCAAGTCGTGCCCATGGGTGTGGTCGGCGAGCTTTACATCGGTGGCGACGGATTGGCGCGCGGATATTGGAACCGTCCGGAGCTGACCGCGGAACGATTCGTTGCCCACCCGTTCCTGCTAGGCGACCGGCTGTACCGCACCGGTGACTTGGCCCGCGTTCTCACCACCGGACAGATCGAATGCCTGGGGCGCGTCGATCACCAGGTGAAGATTCGTGGTTTCCGTATCGAATTGGGCGAGATTGAATCCGCCATTGCCGATTTTCCAGGAATCCGCCAAACCGTGGTGGTCGCGCGCGAAGACGTTCCGGGCGACAAGCGCTTGGTCGCATACGTCGTCGCCACTGAACCTGAGAAATTCCACGGCGGGGAATTGCGCGAGTGGCTCAAGCAACGGCTGCCCCCGTACATGATACCCGCGGCGGTGGCGGCCTTGCCGGCGCTCCCGCTCACTAATAATGGGAAGATCGATCGCAAGTCGCTGCCCACTCCCGAGCAAGCCAGCGCGGCTGCCAGCGGGCAATTCGCCGCACCGCGTACGCAAACCGAAAAAGCCATGGCCACCATTTGGGAGCAGGTGCTGGGCATCGAAAAAGTGGGTATTCACGATAATTTCTTCGATCTCGGCGGCCATTCTCTGATGGCCGTGAATCTCTTCGCACAGATTACCCAATCGTTTGGCAGCACCCTTTCTCTAAACACACTTTTTGAAACGCCCACGGTGGAAGATCTGGCTCGCTTCATCGACGATCACCGCGAGTCCACCGCCAAGAACCGGGTGATCCCGATTCGCGCCCAAGGAACCAAGCCGCCGGTGTACTGGATTCCCGGGGGCGTGGGCAGCGTTTTGGCTTTCCGCAAAATATCCGATTTGCTGGGTGCTTCTCAGCCCGTATACGGTTTGGAATCGAGTGTTCCGGAACTGGGAGACACCATCGAGTCGGTCGAAGTGCGCGCGAAACATTTGCTCGAGCAGGTCCGCAGTTTCCAGCCCAAGGGCCCCTACTACTTCATCGGGTTCTGCGCCGGAGGACTGGTCGCCTACGAAATGGCCCAGCAGCTTAGGATCATGGGCGAGCGCACCGCCTTTCTCGCGTTGGTGGAATGCGTTCCCTACAATTATTCCGGCTTTCGCACCCGGCTGGCCAGTTACTACGTTCAGCACTATTGGTGGAAGCTGCGGCAGAGCCTGATGAAGGGCGGCGTCATCGACACCATCAAAAAGATTTATGGATTCGCGACGGGGCGTGGCGACTTCGGACCCAGTGACGAGATTGCTCCGCCGAATCCGGCGTTAATCGCCGATTCTTCGCCGGAAGTGATGGCCAATATACGCCGCATCGAAATGGGACTGCGTCAAACCGACAAGGAATACGTTCCCCAGCCATACCCCGGCAGCGTCTGCTTGATCGTCGGCGAAGCCGACTACTGGTGTCAGGGCGTCACCACCGATACCGATCTCCGGCTGGCTTGGAGCCGGTTTATCGGCGGCGGTACAAAAATAGAAGTTGTTCCGGGCGATCATTTGGATATGCTGTTCGAGCCGCTGGTCCGGGATTTCGGGGAAAAACTCGGTAATCGACTCCGCGAGGCACAAGTGGCAAACTGGAAAGGCGTCTCGGAAAATGCGGGACGGGGTTCGCGCCGCGCCGCGCAGGTTACTGCCGGACCGGCGACGACTCCAAGTTCGACCGCACGCCTTCAGGGTGCTACGGCCGCCGAATAGTCCCAGCTATTCGCGCGCCGATTGGTAATCCGCTTTCGTCGCAGCGATTCATTCTAATTTAATGACTACACCCGAACACCACGGCCCTGCATCACTCCCCGAACCGCTACCGGGCGCCGAGCCTTCTCCCGCGGAACTCCACCAACTGCTGGTCGAGTGGAATCAAACCCACGTCGCCTATCCCTATCCCGCCGGCGGGGGGCTCCACCATCTGGTCGACGCGCAGGCCCGCCAAACGCCTGGCGCCATCGCTCTGATCTTCGATGGCCGCCGCGTCACTTTTCGCGAGTTGATGGACATGTCCCACCGGCTTGCCCACCGCCTCCAAAAAATGGGTGTGGAACGCGGCTCGACCGTCGCCATCTGCATGGACCGCTCCATTGAGGTGGTGGTGGCCATCCTGGCCATCCTGAAAGCAGGCGGCGCCTACTTACCCCTCGATGCCGAAAATCCTCCCGACCGCCTGAAATCGATTTTGGCCGACGCGCGCCCGGTCGCACTCCTCACCCAGGAACGCTGGCTGGAAAATTTGCCGC
>Ga0302326_10023763_pt1 | contig 12478 bp, 9 predicted proteins | sample Palsa_T0_3_FD_202264 | JGI IMG/M metagenome (GOLD analysis project Ga0302326, IMG submission 202264) | Peat permafrost microbial communities from Stordalen Mire near Abisko, Sweden - Palsa_T0_3 | ecosystem: Environmental > Terrestrial > Soil > Palsa > Peat permafrost | place: Sweden: Abisko... | reverse complement strand
CTACGCGGACTGAGGCGGATACGGCTCCTGACGGAGGCGACGCGCTGTATGTTTTGGTGCATACGCCGTACCTGCGGCCGCAGCATGATTGGAACGAGATGTTTCCCAAGTACCGGCAGGTGATTCTGGACAAACTGAAGCGCACCGCTGGGATGCCTGATCTTGAGGAGCGGATTGTGTTTGAGCGGGCCCTAACGCCGGTGGATATTCACAACCGGTACAAGGTGCTGAACGGGGCTATCTATGGGCTTTCGAGTCACGGGCGTTGGAGTGGGGCGTTCAAGCCCTCGAACCTGCGGCGCGATCTGGACGGGTTGTTTCTGGCCGGAGGCGCGGCGCATCCGGGTCCGGGGATGCCGATGGTATTAATGTCGGGGTGGATTGCCGCAGACGCGGTGGATCGGCGTTATCGTGGAATAGAGGCGGCTTCGGAAAGCCGCCGCCTCGTTGAGGAGCAGTTGACGGCGGTATGACGCGAACGACGGTGAATGCGACTCGAACCGGGGGAGAGCTGAGAGCCCCATCGCGGCGTGCGGTCGGACTGTTTTCGATCTACCTGCATTGGTATGTTCGCCGGCACTTTCACTGCCTGCGAGTTGCTAACGCCGGGCGGATTCCGCCGCAGGCGCAGCCGCTGATTCTGTTTGCCAATCATGCTTCTTGGTGGGATCCGCTGACGGCGATGCTGCTGGCGGAGGCGATTTTGCCGGAGCGTGACCATTACGCTCCGATGGATGAAATTGCGCTGAAGCACTACTCTATTTTCCGGCCTATGGGGTTTTTCCCGGTTGACAATGCTTCAGGACGGGGAGCGACGCAACTGCTGCGATCTGGCGGGCAGGTGCTGTCGAGGCCTGGGTCGGCGTTGTGGATTACGCCGGAGGGGCAGTTCCAGGATGTGCGTACGCGTCCAATCGTCTTTCGCCCCGGTTTGGGGGCGTTGATGAGCCGGTTCGGGCGGCTGACCTGCGTGCCCATTGCGATTGAATATGCGTTCTGGAATGAGCGGTTGCCGGAGATCCTGGTGAATGTGGGCGAGCCTTTGGAGATTGCCGACGGAACCATGGAGGACGCGCGAACGTGGACCAATCTGCTCTCTTACGCTACGGCGGCTACACTGGATGAGTTGGCGATGCTGGCGATGGACCGCGATCCGGATGCTTTTGAGACCCTGTTTTCTGGTTCGGGCGGCATCGGCGGGGTGTACGAGATGTGGAAGCGGTTGACCTGCGCAGTGACGGGCCGTCCCTATCACCATGACCATGGAAGTCTTCACAAACGATGACTTTTCCCCCAAGTTTGAATTTGTTTTTGATTGTGATTTCAATCTCTCCGGTTGAAACGAACTCTCTCAGCCCAGCGGTCTTCGCCGCTCTCGCCATGCTTGTCTGCGCGGCGATTCCCGCGGCGCTGTTCACGGTGAACGTGTGGCTGTTTCGCAGGCCGGGAGTCGCGTGGAACAAGCGACCACTGCCACCGATATCGGTCCTGATACCGGCGCGAAATGAGGAGCATTCGATCTCGGCGGCGATGGCGTCGGTTTTGGCTTCCCGCGGGGTAGATCTGGAGCTGATTGTTCTGGACGATGATTCTACGGATGGCACGGCAGAGCTTGTGCGGGCTGTTGCCGCGGTGGACTCGAGGGTACGGCTGGAAGCTGCTCCCGGCTTGCCTGAGGGCTGGAACGGCAAGCAACATGCGTGCTGGAAGCTGGCGTCTCTGGCGACGCGAGAGGTTTTCTGCTTTCTGGATGCCGATGTGCGGGTGGGAACAGAAGCGCTGTATCGCATGGTCAGCGAGCTCAACTACTTGAAAGCGGATGAGGCAGAGAGGTCGCTGGTCAGCGGCTTTCCCCGGCAGGAGACGGTTGGTTTTCTGGAATGGCTTTTGCTGCCTCTGATTCACTTCATTCTGCTGGGTTTTCTGCCGCTGGCAGGTGAGCGCTGGAGCGGACGGAGCGAGTTTGCGGCTGGCTGCGGGCAGTTCCTGATGGTGCGGCGGGAACCGTATTTTGCGAGCGGAGGGCACGCGGCGATTCGCGCCACGATGCACGATGGCCTGCTGTTGCCGCAGTTGCTGCGCCGCCATGGCTTCAGGACCAGCGTGTATGACTTGACCCGCGATGCTGTGTGCCGGATGTATCGGAGCGCGGACGAAGTCTGGCAGGGACTGGCCAAAAATGCGACGGAAGGCATGGCTTCTCCGCGGCGCTTGCCGGTGTTTACTACGCTGCTGCTGTTGGGGCAGGTTTTGCCGGGAGTTCTGGCGATTTGTGCATGGGCGGCTCAGGATTGGAGTGCTTTCAATCTTTCACTGGCGGCGCTGGTGTTGGGCTACGGCATTCGGGTGATCAGCGCGTGGCGTTACCGGCAAAGCTGGCGCGGGGCGGTGCTCCATCCGCTGGGCGTGCTGCTGCTGCTGGTGCTGGAGTGGTATGCGCTGCGGAGCAAGGCGGCTGGTCGACCGGCCAACTGGAAGCAGCGCGCTTACCGCATGGGTTAAGGGCTTCTGGCTCGGTGAGTGTCCATGAACGCGCGGCGTTTTGGCCTAGTTGGATCTTCAGGAGCGGATTTGCTTTTGCGGTTCAGAGCATGTGATATGCGCGGGCTGATGCTTGCGGGAGTCGGCACGGCCGGGTTTCTAATTGGAACGATTGTCTTTGGCATTAGCGCTTTTGCCGGAGGTGCCGAGGACAACGGGCAGAATCGCCAGGAATATGCCAGTCGACTGAGCGTGGCGCGCGATGCTTATTTCAAGGTGATCACTTCGAACGACGAGGCCGCGGATAAGCAGGCGCATCAGGCGCTGGCTGCATTTGAGCGCGAATATCCCGGCGACCCGATCGGCAAGGCTTACCACGGCAGCCTGGAATTGCTGGATGCGGCGCATAGCTGGGCGATCTGGAATCTGCATAAACAGGCTGCGGATGGGCTGAATTTGCTGGATGAGGCCGTGGCTGAGGCTCCCGATGAGCCGGAGGCGCGGTTTATTCGCGCGGCTACGAGCTGGCATTTGCCTGGGTTCTACCATCGCAAGGCGCAGTGCGAGGCGGATTTTGAGCTGCTGGCCGCCCGGGCTGAAGAGGACGTGCGGCGGGGAAGGCTGCTTCCTGAGCTGGGCGCGGCGACGTTCAACTACTGGGGGCAGATTCTGGTGAATCGGAATGACCGCGAGGGTTCACGAAAGGCTTTCCAAGCTGCGGTGCGGATTGCGCCGCAAAGCCCTGCGGGGCTGGATGCGCGGCGGCGGCTGGGGCGGCGTAAGTAGTTTGCCCGCATGTGATGAGCAAATACTTTCGCCTCGTGCGCCTCGGATTTCGGCTTCATGCGAGGCAAGAGGAACTCAATCGGCGTTCAGGGTACCCGATGCACCTAGTATTGACCATGAAGCGCTGATAAAACCTATCAGGTTCCCCCTCCTGAGTTGGATTGTCGCTAGGCAGTCATAATGATTTTTCTTGGGATCGAGACGGATGGCTTCATTGACATCCTCCAACGCGCCTTTAAAATCTTTCTTCTTCATGCGAGCCATAGCGCGATTGTTTATCGCAGTGGCAAACTCTGGCATGAGCTGAATGGCATGGTTGTAGTCCTCCAGCGCGCCATCAAGGTCACTTTTTTCCCGCGCCTTAGCTCTGTTATTGAAGGGAAATGCATTATTTGGATCGATTTCGATAGCCCTTCCGTAGTCTTCGAGCGCACCCTTTAAGTCGCCTTTCGAGGCACGCGCATGCCCTCGATTATTGAACGCGACGCTGCTATCTGGGTCGATTCGAATCGCCTCGTCATAACATCGAATTTTTTCGTCCGCCTGGGTGGCTTTGCACCCGCGTTCATACCATTCCTGAGAGGTCAATTCGTCTTTTGAAACGGCCTCAGCGGTTTGAGCCGCGGCCTGCTGAACTTCCGCGGCTAGATTCGCCGAGCTGGAGGCTGGATGCAGGACCGCATCGAGCGGTACATTCAGAAATTTCTCGCGCAAGCGTTCCATGCCTTCGGCAAAATAATCAGCGGGTATGCGAAGCGCGTTGTATTGCTTCAGTTCCGCTAGTGAGCCCGTCAGCTGGGCGCCAATACCGTCGCTGTCGAAGTGAAAGCCTTCGAGCATGATTGGAACGATGTTTCGCCTGGTGGTCAGGGCGGTTTCGATTTCGCGCCGAAACAAGTCGGAGGGATTGCCACAGCGCTCCAATGCAGACGGAGTCAGCAAGACAAGAAAATGCGCACGGGCTCGGATGTTTCCAACGATGACCTGTTCGAAATCACCGCTGGCAATACCGTTGTAATCCAGGAATACATCAAACCCATGGCTTATCAGATCTTGAAAAAGCGCCAACGCCCAGGGCGCATTAGTCCTGCGGTAGCTGATGAACACCGTCTTTTCACGATGCGCCATGTCCCAAGATTACTGCAACTTTTGATCAGCATGGGCAGCTCGCGATTCAATTTTCGCGAGCTATGTATCCGTCCCTGACGGCACTTTCGCAAAGAAGGCCTAACCCTCTGCTTAGGAGGATTTGATGGGTTTGCGGGCAAAGTAGAAGAGCGAAAAGGCCAGTACCGCAAACATGACGACTGCTGTACCGTCGCTATGCAGGTAGGGGATCTCTGGAAACTGGATTGGGATGTGGTTGCCGGTTAGGGATTCGTAGGCTTTGATGGCGACGCCGATCAGGCCGACAATGCCTCCTGCGGCGATCAGTCCCGAGGCGTAGAGCGCGCCGGGACTGATTTCTCCTTCATCGGCGTCCTGGCCGGCGCGTTTGAGGGCGGCGTCGACCATCCAGCGAACTACGCCGCCGACGAACATGGCGAGCGTGGTGCCGATGGAGAGGTAGGAGCCGACGGCGAAGGAAAGCGATCGAATGCCGAGCAGTTCGACGGCAATAACGATGGAAACGCCCATGAGGACCAGTCCCCAGGGAAGTTTTTGGGTGAGGATGCCGTTGATTACGGTGGCCATCAGGCGGGCTTGCGGGGCGGCGGCTTTTTCGCTGCCGATGCCCTGGATCCACTGGACTTCGATTTTTCCGGATGCGGGTGAGTAGAGGTATTTGCCATCAGCGAGTTCCGGCGAGCCGAGTGCGTTGAGAACTACATATTCGCTGGCTGAATGAGCCGTGGTGACTTTGTTGGCATCGAGGACCGGGATCGATTCGGGGAGCTTCGCACCTTTTTGAATGTTAACGCCGGAGTGGGTTGCGTTAATGTCCCAGGTTTGCGGTGCTGAGCGGAATTCCTGGAAGGCGGTGTTCATCGCCGATAGAGTGAATCCGATGATGACTGTGGAGACACAGACTCCAATCATGAGTGCGATTTGTTGCAGACGCGGAGTGGCGCCGATGAGATAACCGGTCTTGAGGTCCTGGCTGGTGTCGCCGGAGTTGGAGGCGGCGATGCAGACGGCGCCACCGACGGTGATGGCGAGGGCGCCATAGGCGGGGGTGGTCCAACCCTTGAGGAGGAAGACGGCGGAGGTGGCCATGAGCGTGGCGATCGTCATGCCGGAGACGGGGCTGGCGGAGCTGCCGATGAGGCCGACGATCCTGGAGCTGACGGTGACGAAGAGGAAGCCGAAAACTACGACGAGGAGCGAGGCTGCGAGATTGGCGAGCGGGCCGACGTAGGTTCCGGGCACGGGACGGAACTGCAGGAAGACGAACATGATGGCGACGAGCGCGATGGATCCGCCGACTACGACGCTCATGGGCAGGTCGTCTTCGGTGCGGATGGCTCTTGCCTTGGTGGCGCCTGAACTGCGCATCTTGCTGAAGCCGCTGGTGAGCGCGCTGGTGATGGTGGGGATGGTCTTGAGCAGGGTGATGAGGCCGGAGGCTGCTACTGCTCCCGCGCCCATGGGGCGGACGTAGGTGGACCAGAGCTGGCTGGGGCCCATGAGCTTGATTGGGATGGTGCCGGGGTAGATGGGGTGGTCAATTCCGGAGCCGAAGAAGTAGATGAGTGGCATGATGACGAGCCATGAGAGGACGCCGCCGGCGAACAGGGTTCCGGCGACGCGCGGGCCGATGATGTATCCGACGCCGAGGTATTCCGGTGTGGCGTCGGCACGGATGGCTGCGCCTTTGAGGATGTGTTGCGGTCCCAGGTCGGGCTGGTAGTCGGGGGTTCCGGGCCACGCGGCGAAGAGATTTTCGTTCTGGAAGAGGGTGTAAACGCCGCCGAGGCCGAGGCCTAGAAAGACGCGGCTGGCGAAACTGCCGCCTCGGTCACCTGCAACAAGTACGTCGGCGCAGGCAGTGCCTTCGGGATAGGCGAGCGTGCCGTGCTCCTCGACGATGAGCTGGCGGCGCAGGGGAATCATGAAAAGCACGCCGAGCCAGCCGCCGACGAGGGCGAGGAGAAAGATGCGGGAGTATTCGAGATCGAAGCCGAGGAAGATGAGCGCGGGGAGGGTGAAGATGACGCCGGAAGCGATGGACTGGCCGGCGTTGCCGGTGGTCTGAACAATGTTGTTTTCGAGGATGGAGGACTTTCCGAAGACCCGCAGGATGCTGATGGACAGGACCGAGATAGGGATGGAAGCTGCGACCGTAAGTCCAGCGCGCAAGCCTACATAGACGGTGACGGCTCCAAAGATAATGCCGAAGAAGCAGCCGAGGAGGATGGCGCGGAGGGTGAACTCGGGGCGGTGTTCGTCGGGCGAGACGTAGGACTTGAAGACGGGTTGGGACTCGGGCACTGAGTGGCCTCCGGCTGCGGGATACAGCGAATATACGGGATTGGGCTGCAAAGTGAGAATCTGGCGAGACCCGGTGTGAAAATGCGTTGAAAGGAATCTGTTCGGTCACGATTCGTTGCTGAACGGATAGCTTTATTCCTGAGGCTCTGCGTATACTTGTGGTCAAGGCGGCGCAAACAGGCCTGCCGTGATTGAGGTGCGACTTCAGTAGCGACCCTCGTTCGAACACTTCCGATTTTTCGCGAAGTTCTTCCACTTACGGAGCATCGTTGTGGCGCGCGGCGTCTCACGCGCCCCGAAATCTGCTGAGTGGTTTGGGTCATGTACTGAGTTGCGCTTTCCTTCCTTCCTGCTGTTCTCTTTGCGGTTGTCTGCTGCCGCGCATCTCACAAGCTCCAGTTTGCGACGCCTGCCTGAGCGAGTTTCCGGCTCAGCGAGAGAATTGCTGCGCTCGCTGTGGGGAAGACTTGTTTGAGCCGGTTGCTTCGGCGATGACGACTGAGAGAAGTTTCTGCCGTGCCTGCCGGATGGCTCCGCCTGCGTTCGTCGAGGCGGTCAGCTTTGGCGTATATGAGGGGTCGATGCGGTCGGCCATCCATGCGCTGAAGTATGACCGGATGGCTCCGATTGCCGGGGAACTTGGCGCGCGGCTGGCTCAGGCGATTGCACAGATGGGCGCTGAGGCTCCGAAAGCCATGCTGGTGGTGCCGGTGCCGCTACATCGGGGGCGAATGGCGGAGCGTGGGTTTAACCAGGCGCGGATGCTGGCTACTGAAGCTTTGAAGATTTTGAGGCGCAGTCATCCCCAGTGGAGGCTGGAGCTTTCTTCTGCTTCGCTAGTGAGGCAACGATCTACGGAGAGTCAAGCGGGGCTAACCCCGCGCCAGCGCCGCTTGAATTTACGCGGCGCTTTTTTTGTGTCCGATTCCGAGTCGGTGCGCGGACGTCATGTTCTGCTGGTGGATGACATTTACACCACTGGAGCGACGGCGCGGGCGTGCAGCCAGACATTGATTGAGGCGGGAGCGGCGTCGGTTCGAGTCGCTACGCTTGCCAGGGCGCAGCGGCGGGTGCCGTTGGCTATTCGAGACGAACGAAGTTATGTTCGGCTTCAGAATTCGTCTTCAACCATTCAATAACGAATAGAAGTTCGACTCAGCAGGAGCAGCTTGAGCATTTTAGGGAAAGGTGTAGACCGCGCAGAACTGGCTGGACCACAGTATTCCCTAAAATGCTTTAGACGCATAGGCCACGCACGACAGGAACCCGATTCACACTCTTACGAGGGGAAGCGATGTCGCTTGGAAAAGCTATGATTCATGCCCGCAAGCAGAAGTCACTCGCCAAAGCAGCGGCCCACGTTACCCACGGGGATACGCAGACCTGGACGCAATCGAGCGTAATGTCGAGCCAGGTGATGCAGATGCCTGTGCTGGTGCTGAACGCCTCTTATGAGCCCATCAACATTTGCGGCGCGCGCCGGGCGCTGGTGCTGGTGTTGAAAGGCGTCGCCAAGACGGAGGAAGAGCACGGGCTGATGCTGCACGCACAGCGCAGCCGCATGGCCATGCCTTCGGTGATCCGGCTGCTGGAGTACCGGCGGATTCCGCACCAGACACGGGCGCTGTCGCGCAAGAATATCCTGCTGCGCGATCGTAACACTTGTCAGTATTGCAGCGTGGTGCTGCCTTCGGGCGAACTGACGCTGGATCATGTGATTCCAAGGTCGCGCGGGGGAAATTCGACGTGGGAGAATCTTGTGGCTTGCTGCCATAGCTGCAACCGGCGCAAGGGCAACCGGATGCTGCATGAGCTGGATGATATGAAGCTGCAGAAGGAGCCGCGTACCTTCAGCCTGCACACCAGCCGGCAGATTATGCGCATGCTCGGGCGCGGAGACGATCGCTGGCGGAAGTATCTGTTTTATTAGAGCGTTTTCGATTAGGCCGTTCGCTTTTTTCGACTTACTTCTACGTATCCCACCCTTGTGCAAGAGAAGCACAAAGGATGGGAAACCGAAGTTATTTAGAAATTTGCTAAGAGGACGCGGGTGGCGTGGCGAGCAGTGTGGCCAGCGTTGTCCCGATGGGCGAGCCAAGTCCGGTGCAGGGATCCCAGCCGGGGCCGGCGGAATATGAACCGTTGTTGCCTTCCGTGATGTCGTTGAAGCCGTTGTTCGGCTCCGGCAGCGCGTAGATGGCTGTATTGATCAATCCCAGGCGCGTGTTGAGCTGCTGGTTGAGCAGCGCTATCAGTCCAGCCCAAAGCGGGGCCGCTGCGCTGGTGCCGCCGACTACTTCCTGAGTGCCATCCACGAGAATGTTGTAACCGGTGTCGGGGTCGGCAACTGAGGCTACGTCGGGAACACCGCGGCCGGTCTGGTCTGGATACGAGGTTGCGAGCGAGGATTGATAGGCGGGTTGCGCGAAGACGGTGCTGAATCCACCGCCGGTTGCGCCTCCCTCTGAGCCGTCATTCCACACGGTTTCGCTGGAGATGACACCGTTGGTTGATACGAGCGATGTGCCGCCGCAGGCCAGGACGTTGGGGCTTGAGGCCGGAAAATCGACATTGTTGGAGCCGTCGTCTGCGCCGTCGCTGGAGCCGTCATCACCGGCTGCGACGGTGATAGTGACTCCCAGGGCCGCGCCTTCCTGAGCCACCTGATCGAAGCTGGTCAGAAACTGCGAGGTCCAGGACGATTCCGGCCCTCCCCAACTGATAGAGATCACGGAAGGATTATTGGTGGTGTCGTGGATGGCGGTGCTCAGCGCGTCCTGGAAACCCTGAGAGGTGTTGGAGGTGAAGTAGACGACGATGTTGGCGCCGGGAGCTACTCCGCCTGAGACTTCGATGTCCAGGAGCACTTCGGCATCGGCACTGTCAGGAGTGCTGGGGCTGTTGCTACCGTTATCGACTGAGACGCTGGTGACCGTGGGCGGGGTGAGGCCGAGAGACTGGAAATAGTTTGTGATATCGTCCTGCTCGTAGCCGCCGCCCAACTCGATGATGCCGATGGTCTGTCCGGCGCCGGTTGCTCCCGTAGGAAAGCTGTAGAGCTGGGCCACCTGCGGTGGATTATAAGAAATGTCTGGCGTGGCTGCGTCGGATGCGCCGCTTATTCCGCGAAATCGATAGTGGGGCTTAGCCTGGGGACGGTTGTCGAGACCGAAAACTCCCTGAATCACATCTGACAGTTCTGAGGGGATGTAGACTGAGCCGGTTCGGCCACGGTATCTTCCCACAGGATGCTCATAGTCGTTGAGCGTGACTGAGAATGCCTTTTCGAGATTTGCCACTGTTCCACGGACTTTGATCGTCCGCCGGGCAATCTCATCTCCCGTCTCGACGACGGAGAGGTTGTTCGCGCTGACGAAGGCTTCAACGCGCTTGATGTGTTCCGGATCTGCGCCATAGGTGGAGGCGAAGTCGTCATGGCTGAGGATCTTGCCTTGCAGATCCGCCAGGTTGAGTGGCCGGCGCTGCTTGACCACGATGGAGATTTCGACCAGCTGGTTGGGGTCGGTTGGGCCGACTACGTTGGACCCGCTGAGTGCCGCGCGCTCACTGCCGGACAGCGCAGTCTTGTCTTGTTCCGCCATATGGGGATTCCTCGCTCTCTGTTGGAAGTTCTTTGTGAGACTTAGGATGCTTGCCCGGATTTGTTCTGCCTGGAATCGGCTAGGAGTGCTTGCGTTTGTTTTCGCGGTAGAGTTTGATCAGTGCATTGGTCGAGGAGTCGTGCTTGAGTTCGGGCTCCTTGACGCTCTCTAGTTCAGGAATGATGCGCACGGCCAGCACTTTGCCCAGTTCGACGCCCCATTGATCGAAGGAATCGATCTGCCAGATGGTTCCCTGCACAAAGACGCTGTGCTCATAGAGAGCTACCAGCTTGCCTAACGTGGCCGGCGTCATCTTATCGGAGAGGATGGTTGATGAGGGGCGATTGCCCTCGAAGGTCCGATGGGGAACCAGCGCTTCGGCTGTGCCTTCCGCGCGTAGTTCTTCTGCGGTCTTGCCAAAGGCCAGCGCTTCAGCCTGCGCAAAGACGTTGGACATCAGGTAATCATGATGGTGTCCGAGGGGATTGAGGGACTTGTAGAAGCCGATGAAGTCGCAGGGAATCAGCTTGGTGCCCTGATGGATGAGCTGGTAGAAGGAGTGCTGTCCGTTGGTTCCTGGCTCGCCCCAGATGATAGGGCCGGTCTGATAATCGGTAACTCGGCCATCCAGAGTTACATGCTTTCCATTGCTCTCCATGGTGAGCTGTTGCAGATAGGCGGGGAAGCGCTTGAGATATTGGTCGTATGGCAGAACTGCAATGGTTTGCGCATTGAAGAAGTTGTTGTACCAGACGGCCAGAAGCCCCATGAGCACGGGCAGATTCTGCTCGAGCGGAGCGGTGCGGAAGTGCTCATCCATCTCGTGGAAGCCCGAGAGAAGGGCGCGGTAGTTTTCCGGGCCGATGGCGATCATGGTGGAGAGGCCGATGGCTGAATCCATGGAATAGCGGCCGCCGACCCAATCCCAGAAGCCGAACATGTTGGCCGTGTCGATGCCAAATTCGGAGACCTTTTCGGCATTGGTGGAGACGGCGACGAAATGCTTTGCGACGGCGGCTTGCTCCTTGAGCTTGGCCAGGGACCAGATACGCGCTGAGTGTGCGTTGGTCATGGTTTCGAGCGTGGTGAAGGTCTTGGAGGAGATGATGAAGAGAGTCTCTTCCTGGTCAAGGTCGCGCGTGGCTTCGGCGAAGTCGGTACCGTCTACGTTGGAGACGAAGCGGAAGGTGAGGTCGCGCTGGCTGTAGTGGCGCAGCGCTTCGTAGGCCATGACGGGACCCAGATCTGAGCCGCCGATGCCAATGTTGACGATGTTCCTGATGGGCTTGTCGGTATAGCCAAGCCACGCTCCGCTGCGGATACTTTCGGCGAAGGCAGCCATCTTGTCGAGCACGGCATGGACTTCAGGAACGACGTCTTTGCCATCGACGAGGATGGACTCAGTCTTGGGAGCGCGCAGGGCGACATGCAACACGGCGCGATTCTCGGTGCTGTTGATCTTATCGCCGCGAAACATGGCGTCGCGGTGCGCGGCGAGGCCGGACTCGGCTGCGAGCTGCCAGAAGAGCTTGAGGGTTTCATCGGTGATGCGGTGCTTGGAGTAGTCGAGGAAGATTCCCGCTGCCTGAGCATTAAGGCGATCTCCGCGCTTCGGGTCGTTCGCGAAAAGCTGGCGAAGCGTTACATCTTGTATGTCTGCGGCGTGCTTTTCGAGGGCTTGCCATGCCGGCAACTGCTTCAGGGGCGTGAGGTTGGTAGTCATCTTCTTCTCCTGCGGATTTCGATTCAGTCTGCTGGCGATTTGATTCGTCGTTCTGGCAACCGAATCGCGGGTCTGCCGAGCCTCACTGCGGATTATACTCGGGGAGTTTTGATTGGATTGCGTTCGAGATTTAGCCGGCAGGGCAATCGCATGAATATGCACGAATCTCGAACCAGACCCTCGCAAACCGATTCAAGCCTCATTCATTCCCGGCGTCTCCCCGTTTGCATGGAATTAACTCTGTTTGTTGCATAATGGAGATGAAGCTGAGTCGACGCACCGGCAGTATTCCCATTTATCTTCAGTCTCACCGCAGATTGACATCAGTTCGCAGCGAAATGGGTCGCAAATCACCGACTAATCTGTCAGGCATGTCCCCGGTCCGTACCCCACCCCGAAATACCCCACCCCCCCCCACACGGTGGCCGGGTGGTCGCGTTTTGGGGGCGGGTAC
>Ga0302326_10023762_pt1 | contig 12478 bp, 10 predicted proteins | sample Palsa_T0_3_FD_202264 | JGI IMG/M metagenome (GOLD analysis project Ga0302326, IMG submission 202264) | Peat permafrost microbial communities from Stordalen Mire near Abisko, Sweden - Palsa_T0_3 | ecosystem: Environmental > Terrestrial > Soil > Palsa > Peat permafrost | place: Sweden: Abisko... | reverse complement strand
TGCTGATCGTGGCTGTCGATGCCCATACCGGTGAACCGGTCGTGTTCGACCGCCACAGCGGAGTCGACTTGGTGGACGCCGTCGCCGCCAGCTGTGCCAACGGCTTCGGTGTCCCTCCCTACGGTATAGGCGACAGCCGATTCATCGACGGCGGCTACCGACGATCCAGCGAGAATGCCGATCTGGCAGGCGGATACGGGCGGGTGCTGGTGCTCTCACCACTTGGCGGCAGAACACGGGCGCCGCTGGACTGGGGCATGCATCTTGCAGCACAGGTCGACGAACTACGCGCCCGCGGCAGCAGAGTCGAAGCCGTCCTCCCGGACAGCGACTCCCGCAACGCATTCGGCAGCAATCTGATGGATCTGTCGACGCGTCCGCTCGCCGCTCGAGCCGGTTACGACCAAGGCAGAGCCCTTGCCGGGCAGCTCACCGAATTCTGGCGCTGACGCCCTCGAAATCAGTCGACTGGTAAGCGTGACGACAGGAGGTCAGCTGATGCCGAATGCTACGACCGGGCTTGAGGCCGCCGATCGGGAGCACGTCTTCGTGCCCCACGCGTTCCCCGAGTCGCTGGCCGATCTCGGCGAGATCCGAATGAATTACAGCACAGCTGGGGTGCCGCACTTGCCCGCGCTGCTGCTGATTCCCGGGCAGTCGGAGTCATGGTGGGGCTACGAGGCGGTCATGCCGCTGCTGGCCGAGCACTTCCGCGTCCATGCTGTCGACCTCCGCGGCCAGGGCCGGTCCACCTGGACGCCCGGCCGCTACACCCTGGACAACATCGGCAACGACCTGGTCCGCTTCATTGACCTTGTCATCGGCCGGCCAGCCGTCGTCAGCGGCCTGTCGTCCGGCGGAGTCCTGTCCGCGTGGCTATCCGCGTATGCCAAGCCCGGGCAGGTTCGCGGCGCGGTGTGGGAAGACCCGCCGCTCTTCGCCTCCGAGATCAATCCGGCGTGCGGCCAGTCCATCCGGCAGGCGATCGGTCCCATGTTCGCGATATGGAACAAATGGCTGGGTGACCAGTGGTCGATCGGGGACTGGCCGGGCATGCTGGCCGCCGCGCCCAGCGAGCTGCCCGAGCGTATCGTCACCACGCTGGTGGCGATGGCCGCGGCTAATGGCGGCGAACCTGCGAATCTGGCCGAGCCGCCGCAGAACCTGAAGGAGTATGACCCCGAGTGGGGCCGGGCTTTCTGGACTGGCACCGTCGCAGCGAGCTGCGATCACGAGCTCATGCTGGCGAACGTCAAGGTACCCGTCCTGTTCACCCACCATTTCCGTCAGATAGACGAGGCGACCGGCGCGCTGATGGTCGCCATCTCCGATCGGCAGGCCGCCCGGGCCAGGGAGCTGGTTGAGGGCGCGGGACAGCCGTTCGAGTACCAGTCGTTTCCCCAGATGCCGCATTCGATGCACGGTGCCGATCCAGCCTTGTTCGCCCGCACCGTGACGCAGTGGGCATCCGCGCTGCCGGCCGAAGCAGGGTAGCCATGGCGCTCCCTGAGCACGCTGAGGTAGTAATCGTCGGCGGCCCGCCGGGTAAGGACTGGCCTTGGTCACCGAAGTAGCGTGGCCAGCATGGCCAGCGTGACCGCGGCGCCTCGTGGTGAACGACCGACACTGCCGATGCTGTCAGCAGTGACTGCCAGGATGTTAGCCGTGGAACGCGAAGGCCCATTCTGGGATGCAGTGAAAGGCAGGGTGCCGCTCCCGGCCGCGGCGGTCACGCTTGGCTGGGAGCTGGTGTCCATTAACCCGGAGCAGGGGACGATCGAGGTTGCGTTCACCGCCACCGAGGCGTTCTTGAATCCAGCGGGCGTCATTCAGGGTGGCTTTCTCTCCGCGATGCTGGACGACACGCTTGGACCGGCGCTGGTTGCTGGCCTCAATCCCGGTGACTTCGCCCTTACGACTGACTTGCATGTCCAGTTTCTGCGCCCGGCCCGGCCGGGTCGCCTGCTCGGACGGGGCCGCGTGGTGCGACGAGGCCGGGACGTCGGCTTCCTGGCCGGCGAGCTCCTAGACGCAGAAGGCGCGGTCGTTGCTGTGGCCACGGCCACCGTGCAGATTCGACCTCAGATGCTCCAGGACCGAGAGCACGGCAAGATCTCCGGAAACGGTCCTGCATCCAGCTGATCGCTGGGGACCGGCCAGCACGGTCCGAGTCGGGGTTCGGTACGCCGGCGGGTTACGCCGCCGACGCCATCACCCGCCGGGCAGGGCGCCCACAAGGTGCTGCTCGCCAGGCTGGACGCCACCGACCTCGGCGGACTCCGCGCGGCGTTGCGCCAGCTGACGGCCGTGGTGCGCTCCGAGCTCGAGACCTGAAGCGATCCGGCCATGGGGGCGGCCGGGCCGCCCGCCGTCTCCAGGCCGGAGAGGGGACCCGCCGGCCGGCAACGGTCCATACGCCCACGCCATCTGGTCTGGCGGACCGATGTGAGTCTCGTACTTCGCTGTCCTGGCCTCTCCGGTTCGATGTCCATGTCGGTTGCTCCCGTTCGTCGTGGTGACGTGCGACGCGAGATGATGGAGGACTCATGAAGTACATGCTGATGTTCTGGGACGATGACTCCGCCGAGGAACCGGCCGACAGCGGACCAGCGATGCTGGCGGCCATCAGGTCCTGGGTGGACGAGATGACCGCACGGGGGATACGGCTGGACGGCAGCCCCCTGAGCTATGCCACCGAGGCTCGGATCGTGCGTGTCCGCGATGGCGAGATGCTGGTCTCCGACGGTCCGTTCATGGAGACCAAGGAGCAGGTGGGCGGCTACGACCTGATCGAGTGCTCGGACCTGGAGACGGCGCTCAAGGTGGCTGCTGCGCATCCGCTCGCCAGCACAGCCACGGTCGAGGTTCGACCGCTGGAGGAATTTCCCGGCGACTAGGGGGCTACACCCCGGCAGGCTGGTTTCGTCAGCGCCAGCGGAGGCAGGTTCTCAACCTCCTACGGCGTCAACGGCAGAACGTGGACGCGTGTGCCCGCCTGAGCTGGCGGAGTCAGCGTCCGCCGAGCTGCGGTGCCTTCATCTCGGAGAGCCCTGCGTGGACGCTGAGCACGGCCTCGTAGGCGCGCTGGATGTCGTTCCGGTCGGATTCCTCGTCCACCGAGGACAGGCTTAGCCGCTCGATCATGGCGGCCTGGCTGAGCAGCAGCTGGCAGTCCTCCGGCGCGGTCGCGCGCTCCATGATCTTGGCGAGCGCGTCGAGCTGGCGGATCATCACCGCGGGCATGCCCCGGCCGGACTGCCGGATCTTCTCGAACGCACGCTGGACCAGCCGCTCGTACGTGGTCTCGGTAGTGATCAGCCGGACAACCCCGGCAGCGTCCCTGTACACGCGGATGGGGTGCCACCTGCCGGTCACCTTGCACAGGCTGTCACCAATCCAGTCAATGCAGGTCAGCGCCGTGAAGGTGTCGTTGACTGCCGGGGACAGCGCGCGAATCGCGATCTCGACCAGCTGGTCCACCCCGAACGAGACATCCTGCGCGAGGGTCCGGTACGGCCCGGTGACGTGCGCACGCGACAGTTCACGCGCTACCCGGCTGGCCGTGTGAGCTGGCCACACCGTCGCGTAAGGATGGCCCTGCACCAGGAAGTGGCCGGGCCGGTAGCGCAGGTGAATCACCACGCCGAGCTCGGCGGCCAGCCGGACCAGCAGCCGGTGCTGGATGTACTGGAGGTAGCCGCTGCGCGGCGCCGCGACCTCGCCACCCGGCCCGTGCAGGCCTGCGACCAGGCGCGCCGCTGCGCTGCCCGAGTCCGCTGCGTCGTGACCGGCCTGCAGCTCAATCGCCGCTGCCAGGTCTCCGGCGATACCGGCGATCACCTGGGGCAGCTGGATCTGCGTCGCGATGTGGTGCAGGAAGTAAATGAGCACCGCCAGGTCGGCGACCATCAGCGCCAGCGTCACGGTAATGCTGATATGCGGCACAAAGTCCGCGCCGCCCTCGCCGATGGAACCGAGCGCCAGCACGGCGTAGACGAAAGTCGCTACAAAGGTCCCCAGGGTCACCTGGGTGCCGCGGTCACGGATGAAGTTACGCAGCATCCGCGGCCCGAACTGAGTGGATGTCAGCGTCAGTGCCACGATCACGATGGAGAACACCACGCCGACGACGGTGATGATGGCAGCCGCGATTGCGGTAAGGATCTGCCGCGCCGCGTCTGCCGACCCGCTGAGGAGCCAGCCCGGCAGAGCAAAATCGCCGGCGAAGGCCGCCCGGTCGAGCGCGTAGGTGGCCGCGAAGAGCACCACGGCACCGGCTACCTCAATTGCGGGCACCAGCCACAGGTTGGTGCGCAGCACCTCACGGCGCCAGTCAGAACTGCGCAGCAGCCGCCGGATCACCGGCAGCATCCCGTGCTGGATCCGTCAGCCATCCGGCAGCCTCCTGGTGGTAGCGCACGAAATCCGTGCGCTTACTACTGCCGACCAGGCTTCCCGGCTCACCTGCCCACCGATCGTAGCCGCGCCCGCTGGCTAGAGCTAACTGGCGGCTACGTGTGTGACTGACGCGAGCTCCGGTCAGCTGCGCAGAACGTAGAACGCGAAAAACAACGAGACGAGGGCTCCGATCACGATGCCAGCAGTGGCGACACCGGCACCGCGCTCGCCCCGCTCGTGGATCTGACCCAGCGCTATGAGCCCGGTGAGAACGGCGAGCACCGGAATGACGGGCATCAGCGCGATCATCAGGGAGGCGATCGCCAGCCTGTTCACCGGACGGGACTCGGGCGGCGGAGAATAACCGGGCATCTCAAGCGCCGGGGGGCCAAGCGGGCCGACAGGCAGGTCGGCTGTTAGCGCCGCAAGCTCAGCGTAAGTCCGGGAGATGAATGCCTGCGCGGCCCGCTCCTCGCATTCGTCCTGGGTCAGCCTGCCTTCGGCGAAGGCTGCCTTGAGAACGTCGATGGTGCGTTCCCTGTCCGCTGTCGAGGCTCGCATGTGGCCGTATCCGGCCGGGAACATCCCGCTGCCCGGTTCCGACGGCATCGTTTCCTCCAGCCCAGGGTGACGGCAGTCCCTCAATCCAGGTTACGAGCCTGCTGCCGAGTTGTCGTGGGCCCGAAATAGCTGTATATGCGATTAACCCGACTCGCCTGGAGCAACTGCATGCCGGAACTTGCGTTCGGGCGGCCGGGACCAATGAGCAAGCCTGGGGACCAAAGGCGGCGCCGTGTTGCAGGCCGCCAGGGTCGAGGAGCCAGCCCGGGACGGCCGCACGGAACTGCCGCCGGGCAGCTCCCGCCAGGACGCCGGCGGCTGCCGCCCGGGCTAAAAACCGGGAGGTGCCCGCGGGAGGGATCCCCTACTCTCTGGGTGTGGCGCACGATGAACGCGGAGTAACCCCGCAGAGCGAGGACTTTTCCGCCTGGTACAACGAGATTGTCTTCAGGGCCGAGCTAGTAGACCGCGGCCCGGTCCGCGGCACGATGGTGATCCGCCCGTACGGATACCGGATGTGGGAGCTGCTGCAGGCCGACATCGACCGGCGAATTAAGCAGACCGGGCACGTCAACGCCTACTTCCCGCTGCTGATCCCGGAGAGCTACCTGCAGCGCGAGGCCGAGCACGTCGAGGGCTTCGCGCCGGAGCTTGCGGTCGTCACACACGCCGGCGGCAAGGAGCTCGAGGAGCCGCTGATTGTCCGGCCGACCTCGGAGACGATCATCGGCGAGATGATGGCCAAGTGGATCAGCTCGCACCGGGATCTGCCGCTGCTGCTCAACCAGTGGGCCAACGTGGTCCGGTGGGAGATGCGGCCGCGGATGTTCCTGCGCACGACCGAGTTCCTGTGGCAGGAGGGTCACACCGCGCACGTCGATGAGGCGGACGCCATGCGGGAGACCCTGCTCGCGCTCGACCTCTACGAGCAGGTGTCCAGGGACGTGGCCGCGATGCCGGTCATCGCGGGCGAGAAGACGGCGGGCGAGCGGTTCCCCGGCGCCCGGCGGACCTACACGGTCGAGGCGATGATGCGGGACGGGCGAGCGCTGCAGTCCGGTACGTCGCACTACATGGGGACGAACTTTGCCAAGGTGTTCGGCATCCAGTACGCCGCGGAGAACGGCGAGCTGGAGCTGTGCCACACCACGTCGTGGGGCATGAGCGCGCGCATGATCGGCGGCGTCATCATGACCCACGGGGACGACAAGGGCCTCATCCTGCCTCCGCTGCTCGCTCCCCATCAGGTGGTGATCGTGCCCATCGGCCGCGGCGAGCAGGCGGGCCAGGTGCTGCAGGCCGCCCGCGAGCTCGCGGCCCGGCTGGCGGACGCGGGCATCCGGACGCACGTGGATGACCGGCCGCAGTTCTCACCGGGCTACAAGTTCAACGACTGGGAGATGCGCGGCGTCCCGGTCCGGCTTGAGCTCGGGATCCGCGACCTGGCCGCGGGCACGGCGCTGATGGCTACCAGGCTTGGCAGCGAGAAGACGCCGGTCTCTCTTGACTCGGCCCCGGCCCGGCTCAGCTCCGAGCTGACGGCATTCCAGGACCTCCTGCTGCAGCGGGCGACCGAGTTCCGCGATCAGCGGACCGTGACGGTCAATACCTGGGACGAGTTCGTCGCGGCGGTCGCGAATGGCTGGGCCCTGGCCCTGCACTGCGGCGAGTCCGACTGCGAGGACGGCATCAAGGCCGCGACGTCCGCCACGCCGCGCGTCATCCCCGCAGACGGCGAGCCCGAGCAGGGGATCTGCGTCCGGTGCGGCCGGCCGTCTGCCTACGGCAAACGGCTTATCTTCGGCCGCGCGTACTAGAGCCGCGGGCGGCGTGAAGCCTGAATCCGGGGCAGGGAAGACTCGCCGGCTATGACTGAGTTGCCGAGGCGGAGATCCTTGATCTCGGCAGCACCTTCGCGGGGATCGCCTCGCCCCGCGCGGTCAGCTGATCAGTCAGAACGATCAGCATGTGCTGCAGACGGACCTGATGAACCTGTTCGGCTGCCGCGACGCCGCCCGGCCCGGCCCGGCCCGGCCCTAGCAGCCGCCAGGAGGCCCCGGGGTTCCGGTCCCGGCGGCAGGCTGGTCGACCATGCCGCCTGCGCCAGTGCGCAGTTCGCCGCCCAGGTGGACGACATACCACCGGCCGCGCCACGAGATCAGGGTGGATATCCCGATGGAACGAGTCTGGCCCCGGAGGCGGTAAACCAGGCGGGCCCCGGCCACGTGCCAGTACCCGATCCTGTTGTCGCACACGCCGGGCTGGATCCAGTCGGACTCGGACTCCGGCACGACGACCCGGACCAGGGTCGCTCGCCGGCCGCCCCCGCCGAGCAGGGCATGCGCGGCCGCGATGTCCTCGCGGTACTCCGCCACCAGCCGGCCATGCCAGTCGGCGGCCGGGTCCCCGATGGCCTTCACCTGCTCATAGGCCACCAGCGGGAAGAACGCCGGCAAGCCCAGCGTCGTCCGGCCGGATGCCACCGCGGCCCACAGGTCAGTCATCTCGGCACGGAAGACGCGGCTGCTAGCGCGCGGGCGGGCACTCGTCTGGTGCTCTCCCGCCCGCGCGGACGGCACCGGCAGGACGACCGGCCACACTGGCGTCGGGCTAGGCGTGGGCGTCGGGCTCGGCGTCGGCGTCACGTCCGGGGCGGAGCGGGCAGCTACCGCGGCGGGGGAGGACGTGCGGGCCGCGGATGAGGCAGTTCCCGTGCCGGCAGCCTGGGAGCACCCGGCGGCAAGAAGCGCCGCCAGGGCCGCGATGCCGGGCAGCGCAGTCCGCCGGAAACGCATCACGGGGCAATGGTAGGGGGACGCCGGCGGCCTTCCGGCATAACCTGGTGGCCAGGGCGGCAGGTGTCGTGCGCCGGGTCCTGGCCCGAGCTGGTCGATGGTCCCTGGCCTGTCCGTTATCGTCATGGAGGCGAAGGAGCCCGACGCCGCCAGCGTGACGCGAAGGAGAGAGATGACAAGCATCGAGACGACGGCCTTCCGCGCCGCGCTGCAGGCCGTAGCTGCCGTCGAGCCCCGCGTCGCGGCCGCGATCGAGGCTGAGCTGGCTGACCAGCGTGAGTCACTGAAGCTCATCGCCAGCGAGAATTACGCCTCGCCGGCGACCCTGCTCGCCATGGGCAACTGGCTGAGCGACAAGTACGCCGAGGGCACGATCGGCCGCCGCATGTATGCCGGCTGCCGGAACGTCGACACCGTCGAGGCGCTAGCCGCCGAGCATGCCCGCGAGCTCTTCGGCGCCGAGTACGCCTACGCCCAGCCGCACTCGGGCATCGACGCGAACCTCGTCGCCTACTGGGCCATCCTCGCGGCGAAGGTCGAGGCACCCGGCCTGAAGCAGCGGGACGCCCGGAGCGTCCAGGACCTGTCCGATGCCGACTGGGAAGAGCTCCGGCACGAGCTGGGCAACCAGCGACTCCTCGGCATGTCCCTGGACGCGGGCGGACATCTCACCCACGGCTTCCGGCACAACATCTCCGGGAAGATGTTCCACCAGCGCAGCTACGGCGTCAGCGCCGAGACCGGGCTGCTCGACTACGACGCGCTGCGCGCGCAGGCGCGCGAGTTCCGGCCGCTGATCCTCGTCGCGGGCTACTCCGCCTATCCGCGCCTGATCAACTTCCGGCTGATGCGGGAGATCGCGGACGAGTCCGGCGCCGTGCTGATGGTCGACATGGCGCATTTCGCTGGCCTCGTCGCGGGCAAGGTCGCGACCGGGGACTTCGACCCGGTCCCGTTTGCGGACGTCGTCACCACGACGACGCATAAGTCCCTGCGCGGCCCGCGCGGCGGCATCGTCCTGGCCAAGTCCGAGTTCGCGGAGTTCGTCGACCGCGGCTGTCCCATGGTCCTGGGCGGCCCGCTGCCGCATGTGATCGCGGCGAAGGCGGTCGCGCTGGCCGAGGCGAGGCGGCCCGAGTTCCGGGACTATGCCGCGCGCATCGTCGATAATGCGCGAGCCCTGGCCGAAGGACTGATCAAGCGCGGCGCCGGGGTTGTCACCGGCGGGACGGATAATCATCTGGTCCTGCTCGACGTCTCCTCGTACGGGCTGACCGGGCGCCAGGCTGAGCAGGCACTGCTGGACTCCGGGATCGTCACCAACCGCAACTCAGTGCCGCAGGACCCGAACGGGGCCTGGTACACCTCAGGCATCCGTCTCGGGACTCCGGCGCTGACGACCCGCGGGCTCGGCACTGCGGAGATGGACGCGATCGCGGGACTGATCGACGCAGTGCTCGCGGCCACGAAGGCGCCCCCGTCGTCGAAGGCAAAGTACGACCTGGATCCGCAGGTCGCCGCCAGCGTCGCCAAGCAGGCCACCGACCTGCTGGCCGGCTTCCCGCTGTACCCGAGCGTCGACATCAGCCGGCTGCCGGCCTGACCTCCGGGACCGGCCAGACCTCCGCGACCGGCCAGACCTCCGCGACCGGCTCGCGCAGCGGGTAATCCAGTTGCGGCCGCCGGGGCGGCAGCGCTCAGACTGAGGCGTGGCAGAGAACTATTTCGACGAGCCGGTGGCGCGGCAGTATGACCAGCGGTACGCGCATCAGTTCGAGCCCGCGTTCACCGGCCCTGCGGTCGACTTTCTCGCCGGGCTGGCCGGGCCCGGCGGCACAGCTCTGGAGCTCGGCATTGGTACCGGCAGGCTCGCGCTGCCGCTGAGCCAGCGCGGCATCCGCGTGCACGGCATCGAGCTGTCGCCGGCGATGGCCGCACAGCTTCGGTCTAAGCCGGGTGCGGCGGCGATCGGCGTCACTATCGGCGACTTCGCCACGACCCGGGCGAACGGGACGTTCGGGCTGGCCTATCTGGTCCGCAACACGATCACGAACCTGACCAGCCAGGACGCGCAGGTTGACTGCTTCCGCGCCGTCGCAGCGCAGCTGGAGCCGGGCGGCTGCTTTGTCATCGAGGTCTACGTCCCTGAGCTGCGGCGGCTGCCGCCGGGCGAGCGTTATCACGCCTTCGACGTGACACCGGGGCACCTGGGCTTCGAGGAATACGACGCCGCCACGCAGATCGCCATCTCGCATCACTACTGGCTGGCCGACGGCACGAGAGACGCCTACTCGATCCCGTTCCGCTACGTCTGGCCGTCCGAGCTTGACCTCATGGCCCGGCTGGCCGGGATGACGCTGCGCGAGCGCTGGAGCGACTGGGACCGTTCGCCGTTCACCAGCGAGAGCAGAAGCCACGTCTCGGTCTGGGAGAAGAACTCCCGGCCAGCGTGACCTCTGCCCTCGGGAGGTGATCTAGTAGCCGGCCGGGCGGCCTTCCAGGATCACGGTCTTGGTCTCCAGGAACGGCAGCAGGCCCTCGGTTCCGCCCTCGCGGCCGATGCCCGACTGCTTGAACCCGCCGAACGCGACCCCGAAGTCCGTCCTGAACGCGTTGTGGCCGACAGTGCCGGAACGCAGCTGCCCGGCGACCTGCCGTGCGCGGTCGATGTCATTGGTGAACACCGATGCGTTCAGCCCGTAGATCGTGTCGTTCGCGACGGCGACCGCGTCCGCCTCGTCCTCGGCCGGGATCACGCTCAGTACCGGCCCGAAGATCTCCTCCTGCGCAATCGCCGAGGAGTTGTCGACGTTCCCGAACACGGTCGGCTCGACGAACCAGCCGCGCTCCAGATCCTTGGGCCGTCCGCCGCCGGTCGCAAGCCTCGCGCCGTCGGCGATGCCCCTGGCGATATAGCCCTCGACACGGTCCCGCTGGCGGCTCGCCACTAGCGGACCCATCTGCGTCGCGCCGTCGAACGGGTCACCGACCCGGATCTGGGAGAACGCGCCGGCCAGCGCGTCGACAAGCTCGTCGTGCCGGCGGCGCGTGACGACGATCCTGGTCAGCGAGGAGCAGACCTGGCCGGACAGGAAGCACTCGGCCCCGGCCAGCGTCCTGGCCGCGGCCTCGAGGTCCATGTCGTCGAGGATGACCGCGGCCGATTTGCCGCCGAGCTCCAGGGTGCAGCGCGCGATCCGCTCGCCGCAGATCGACGCGATCCTGCGGCCCGCGGCCGTCGACCCGGTGAAGGTGATCTTGTCGACGCGCGGGTCGCGCACCAGCAGCTCGGACACCTCGCGATCGGCGGTCACGACGTTCAGCACGCCCGGCGGCAGGCCGGCCGCCTCGGCGGCCGCCGCGACGATGTAACCCTCGCCGGGCGCTTCCGGCGAGGACTTGAGCACGACGGTACAGCCGGCCAGCAGCGCCGGGGCGATCTTGTAGCTGATGAGGCTGAGGGGCGCGTTCCACGGGACGATGGCGCCGACGACACCGACAGGCTCGCGGACGATGAGACCGAACTGGCCGCCCGCCGTCGGCTGGGCCGGCTCCTCGAACGGGTAGGTGTCGGCCAGGCCCGCGTAGTAGTCGAACGTCGCCGCTGCGCCCGGCCCGGAATACTGCGCGATCTTGAACAGGACGCCGGATTCGCGCGGCCAGATCTGGCCGAGAGCCTCCGCGCGCTCCCGCAGCCCGGCTCCGATGGCGCGCAGGTACTCCGCGCGCTCCGCGTGCGTGAGACGCGGCCACGGCCCAGTGTCGAATGCCTGGCGGGCGGCGCCCACGGCGCGCGAGATGTCAGCCGCCTGCGCCTCCGCGACGCTGAAGAACAGTTCCTCGGTTCCCGAGTCGATCACGTCGATTTTGGAGTCGGATGACGGCTGCACCCATTCGCCGCCGATGAAGAACCGGTCTGCGTTGCGTACTGGTGCCGTGGTCTCGTCCGCCAAGCTCATCTCTGGGGCCTCCGCATCGCCTCCGCCGTCGTGACCGGCGGGAGGCTGTAGTAACACTGTTACTAGGCAGCCTAAATGGGGCGCGCGAAGCCGCCAAGTGATGGCGGCATCGCACTGCGCCGCGACCTGATGGCGTGCAGCAGCGGCGGCGCCGTTGCGAGGACGAACAATCCGAACCCGGTGATCAGCCACGGCGCGGTGTCGAGCAGGCGCCCGCGCCCGCCGGTGATCCGGGGCCAGTTGCCGTACCAGTCGGCCAGCCGACCATGGCCCGGCCGCACTTCAACAGCAATGCAGGCGGGAACGGGGCCGCCGGCGCCAGTCCGTACGCGCGGGCCGCGGCCGCCGGCGTCCGCCCGGCGCCCGGCGGCGGAGCATGTCCGTTCTGTTCAAGACGGCCCGGGGACGGGTCCCTAGGCTCGGGCTATGGATGATTCATTTGCCGCAGGAGACAGATTCCTGCTGAACCAGGCCCGGCTGCTGGAGCGGCGCCTGTTCGCGACGGTGTTCCTCGGACAGCCGGCCGCGCACGTCGCCGACGCACTGCGCGGCTACCAGAACGACGACGGCGGCTTCGGCCACGCGCTCGAACCAGACAAGCGCTGCCCGGCAAGCCTGCCCATCGATGTCGAGACGGCATTCCAGGCACTCGCCACGGCTGGTGCGGCAGCCCCGGAGATGGTGCTGCCGGCCTGTGATTTCCTCGCCCGGACGGCCGCGGACGCTGGGAAGTCAGGTGCGGTGCCACCGGCGTTCCCGGTCATA
>Ga0302326_10023761_pt1 | contig 12479 bp, 10 predicted proteins | sample Palsa_T0_3_FD_202264 | JGI IMG/M metagenome (GOLD analysis project Ga0302326, IMG submission 202264) | Peat permafrost microbial communities from Stordalen Mire near Abisko, Sweden - Palsa_T0_3 | ecosystem: Environmental > Terrestrial > Soil > Palsa > Peat permafrost | place: Sweden: Abisko... | reverse complement strand
AACGTTCGCCGCGGCTGAGAGCGTCATGTCGAAAGAAGCTATCGATCCCATCACACTGCAGGTGATCAACGGCGCTCTACAGACGATCGCGGAAGAAATGGGACACGTGCTCTACCGCATGTCGTTCTCCTCGATCATTCGTGAATCGCAGGATCTCGGCGCCGGACTGTTCGATACCGAATTCAACACGCTCTGCGAGTCGGAATCGACACCGCTGCATATCGGCTCGCTGCCCGGTTACCTTGCGGGGATACGCGACACGCTGCAGGACGGCGAATGGCACGAGGGCGATCTCGTCATTCATAATCATCCCTATCACGGCTCGAGCCATTCGCCTGACATCGCCGTCGTTGTGCCCGTGTTCCATCAGGGTACCCTCATCGGATATTCGGCAAACACTGCGCACCACGTCGATATCGGCGCGGCGACGCCGGGATTGATCATCGACATTCCCGACGTTTTCGCCGAAGGCATGCTGTTCGCCGGCACCAAGCTTTACGAGCGCGGCAAGCGTAACGAGGCGTTGTGGAATTTTATCGGCCGCAACAGCCGTGCCGCACGTTCGCTGCAAGACGATCTGGATGCCCAGATAGCGTCGGCCCGGCTCGGTGCGAAACGGTTCGCCGAGCTGATGGACCGCTATGGCCGAGAGCTCGTTCTCGATGCCACTCAGCAACTGATGGACTATACCGAACGCGTACTGCGCCAGCGCATCGCGGCTATTCCCGATGGCGAATACCGCGCCGAGGGTTTTCTCGACGATGACGGCAAGAACCGCGACGTCCGCCTGCCGATCAAGGTGTGCGTGCGGGTCGAAGGCGACGGCATCGAGATCGACCTCACCGGCTCCTCCAAGCAAGTGGAGACGGCCTTCAACGTGCCGTTCGAGGGCTCGACAAAGGTCGCGTGCTTTTGCGCGATCCGCTCGCTGCTGCTCGATGCGGTGACGTCCGACGTGAAGGTGCCATCGAACCAGGGATCGTTCCGGCCAGTGAAGGTCACTGCGCCCAAAGGGTCGATCTATAATCCGATATTTCCCGCCGCCGCCGAAGCGCGCTTTGCGCAATGCAATCGCGTGATTGATTTGATCTACAAGGCCCTGGCGCCGGTTCTGCCGAATGACATCATAGCCGGCAGCTCCGCTAGTCTGTCGTTCTGCTCCTATGCTGGCATCCGTCCGTCGGGCGACTATTGGGTGTTCCTCGAAGTCAATGAGGGCTCGTATGGCGGCCGTCCGCGCGCCGACGGACCCGACAGCATCGACAATCTCATGGCTAACACGCGCAACAATCCGATCGAAGATTTGGCGATGCATTTGCCCATGATCTGCGACCGCTACGAGCTGCGCGACGACGTCATGCCCGGCGCGGGCCGGTTTCGCGGCGGTATCGGCGTGGTCAAGGCTCAGCGCGTTCTCACCGACGCCTTCATCACGCATGAGAACGAGCGGCACTATGACGTGCCGTGGGGCATATTCGGCGGCGATTCCGGACAGGTCGGCAAAGTCGACATCTACAACGTCGCCCGCCCGAACGACGTCAAGCACATGCCGGCGAAGTTTTCGGGCATGCGCGTGACCGCCGGCGACGTTCACGTATTTTATGGCCCATGCGGCGGCGGCTTCGGCGATCCGCTTGAGCGGCCGGCGGCGAAAGTCCTCGACGACGTGCTCGACGGCTTTTGCACCGTCGAGCATGCCCGCCTCGCCTATGGTGTGATCGTCGACGCCGTCGCCGAGACCGTAGAGGAGGCGGCAACCAAAGGGTTGCGCGAACGCATGCGTGCGGCTCCGCAGTCGATACCGGCAGCGGCAGCCACTCCGCCGCAGCGGGCGATAGCGCCGCCGGCCTCGAAGCCGCAATCGCGCGTACCGGAACCAACGATGCGGAAGACTGCCAACGGCTCGCGCGCCCCGGGCGTCCAACCGACACCCGCGGGCGCCTCATCGGCTTCGGCATCGCGGGCGGCCGCCAACGGCAGCGGCCGATCGCTGCCCGAAGCGCTACGCGGATTGCGCGGCGCCTACGGCAATGCTTGGAGCTTCGAGATCGTGCGGCACAGCGCCTATGGCGGCAAGATTGAAGTGGTAGGCCAATTGCGCGCCAATGGAGCGACCGTGCGTGAAACCGCGGTCGCTTCCGCGCCGCAAGGCCGCTCGCTCGGAGAATTGCTGGAGCAGACGGCCAATGACAGCCTTCGCAAATGCATCGAGACGCTCTTGCGCAACGGCAATTAGCGCGGCGGAAAGATCGGAACGTCCTTGGAACAAAGAGCGACAATTTTCGTAGAAGCGATGGTCGTCATCGCTGTCATCGGCGTCCTGGCATTCCTGATTGGGCTCATCGTACGCGTGCCGCAGGGGCAGAAGGCCGCTGTAAGAGGCGGCGATCTGCCGGAGCAATCGCCGCGCTGGTACGAATTCTCGCTGGCGCTCATCCTGCTGGCCGCGATCGCGGCGTTCGTGATCTGGCTCATTTCCAGCGGTACACATTGGGTGTGGGGCGAGACGATCGGCGATTGGCGATCCGACACGCGCGCGATCATTTTTGCCGCAGTGATGGTGGCTCTCGCCGTCATCGGACTTGCGGCGTCTTTTGCCTACGCGCTGGTTCAGTCGGCGCAGCGCCCAACGCCGCGGCGCACGGCCGAAGAGATACCGCCGGACGCGGCGCCGGCAAGCGCGGCGGTCGCACAGAGCGCGCCGCCACTGCGCGTTTTAGGCTTGCTCGCCTTAGCAGTGGCGGTAGTGCTGCTGTGCTGGATCGCGCTGCCAGCTGCCGCGCAATTCGCGCTGATCGGCGGCTTGATCTACCCCGCGAGTGTTGGCGTGGCGCTGGTGCTGCTATTCGACAAGGCGACGCGCACGTGGGGCAGGGGGGGTGCGGAGTCGCTGCGCGAATGGCTGCTCTGCGATCTCCTCGTGTTTCTGCTTGTCCTTTCCTTTCTGAATGTGCGCGGTGTTGCCAAGCCAGAAGCTTACGCCAGCAGCTTCTGGGACGTTCTCAACTTGGTGTTTTTCTTTTCCGCTTTCTGGCTCATCGACCGCGGCGCCGGTCGCAGCCGCTTCCTTGCGGGCTACGCATATCTGATCATCTTGCCGTTCTTGCTTGTGATCTGGGAGTCGGTTCAGGGCGTAGCGGCTGCGGCTTCCTGGTGGGCTTCGATGTGGCCGTTTCTGATCCTGGCCGCCGCATTCTTTATCCTCGAAGTCGTTACCCTGATTTCTTCCTCCGGAGAACGTCAGACCTTGCCGGCGGTCAAGGACGCGCTCTTTGTGGTTGCCTACGCCGTTCTGCTCATCGTCGCGGCGAAGTCGGCTTGATGGGGGCTCATATGAGCCGGCGTTTCGCGTTGCCCCCTTGCCGTTGTCGACGTGACATGGTCCAGTTAGTGTCGATCATGCGGTGGGTCGGACGTCCGCTAAATAATCAAAGGGGCTGAAGGAAAATGTCGGGTTGGCGGCTGTTCTGGGCGCTTGTGGGCTATGTGGCGTTCATCGTCATTCTGATCTTTCTATATTTCTACAAGCCGTTCGAAGACTTCTTCACGCTCGTCATCAACGGGCTCGGCTACGACAACGCGATGTTCTGGATCGTGCTGATCGCCGCGATCATCGGCTTCTGCGGTTACCATTGGCGCGCCTATCGCCTCTACATCGTGCAGCGGCACAGCGTCGACGGAATGGTACTGGCGTCGTTGCGCGGCTCGGCTTTCGTCGCGGTGCTATTTTGCGCCGGCGCCGCCGTGCAGTCGCTGCTTATTCTTTGCGCCTACCTGCTGCAAGGCAGCTATTCGCTGAGTGAGTTCGGCCAGCGGCTCGGCGCGGTCGTCGCGCTGGTGATCCTGACCGTGATCTTCTGTTTGATTTACTGGGTTCTCAAGATCATCCGGCAGGCGCCAACCGCTAGCGGGACCGCCGATACAGGATCGTATAGACCACAATAAACAGCCCGATCATCAACAGCGAGAATAACGTTGAGGCCGTGCCGAGCGCGAAAATGGTCGGTTGTACGCGTTGCGTCATCGCGGCATTGATGTCGAGTGGCAGCGTGTTTTGTGCTCCGGCCAACAGCGTCGTGCGGGCGAATTCGTCATAAGAGAGCGTGAAGCCGAAAAGGCCCGCGGCGACGATGCCCGGCGTGATCAGCGGCAGCGTAACCTCCTTGAACACGGTCCACTCGTCGGCGCCCATGTCACGCGCCGCTTCCTCCAACCGCGCATCGAAGCGGTTGAACACCGCCATCATCACGAGGAAGCCGAATGGCAAGGTCCAGACAACGTGAACGCCTAGAGCCGAATACCACCATCCGGGCGGAATACCGATCACGCGCAGCAAAGACGCCAGTCCGAGACTAAGCAGAACACCCGGCACCATCAGGCCCGCCATCACCGCATAGAACAGGACGCCCGATCCATGGAACTTCTTGCGGAACGCCATCGCCAACATCGTCGCAAAGATAGCGGTGATCACCATCACGATCACGGCGAGGATAAGTGAACGTACCAGCGAACTCTTTATGTCGCCGACGGCCGATGGCCCGGCCAGCCTTGCCCACCAGACAAAGCTCAATCCGCGCATCGGGAAGGTCACGCCGCCACGTGGTCCCTGAAAGGACAGCGTGAACATGGCGAACATCGGCCCGTACACGAAGATCAGAAAGATCGCATAGTAGACGCTAAAGCCCGCTTTGATGCGGGTCTTGCGGCGGCGTTCCGGCGTCGAGCGTGCCATCGTTAGAGTTCCTTGCGGATATCGACTACCCGCAGGATGACGCCGACGCCGATCATCATCGCCAACATCAGCATGATCGCGTTTACCGCCGCGAACGGATAATTGGCGATCACGTAATAATTCAAGATCACGGTGCCGGTAGTCGACGTCTTCCCGCCATACACGACCACGGCGGTGGCGAACTCGCCCATCACCATCACGAATACGAAGATCATGCCAATGGCGATGCCGGGTAATGATAGCGGCAAGATAATTTCGCGGAAGATCTGGAACGGCGTCGCGCCCATATCGCGCGCAGCCTCAATCAGCGTACGATCGATCTTCGCGAGCGAGAAGAAAATTGGTCCGACCGCCAGCACGACATAAAGCTGAACGAGTGCCATCGTGTAGCTGAATTCGGAATAAAGAAAGAAACTTACGGGCTCGTCGATGGCGCCGATGTTAATCAGGAACTCGTTGATCAGTCCGTGGCGGCCGAGCATCGGCAACCAGGCAACGGCACGAATGAGGTAACTGGTCCAGAACGGCACCATGGCCAGCAGGAAAAGTGCAAGCTGCCATTTGAAATCCTCCACTTGCATCGAGAGGAAATAGGCAAGTGGATAAGCGAGGAGCAGGCAGATCGCCATCACCGTAATAGTGAAACGGAATGTGGTCCACAACGTCCGGATGAACACCGATGGCGTCAGGAAATCCGCGTTTTTTGGATCAAAAAAACCCTCGGAAACGAAAAACGCGCGATAATGCTCGAAGCTAAAGGCCGGCACCATTCCGTGACCGGTCGCTTTCCAGAAACTGAAGATGAAGATCGAGAGCAGCGGCAGGAAGAGAAATATGACGAGCCACAGTGTCGCCGGCGCAATCAATATCGGCACGGGAAAGCCCGGCTCGCGGCGGTATTTGCGCTTAACCTCGTCTTCTGCGCGAACGGCCGGCGCGCCGCCGATCAAGCCGCGGGAAGCCCGCGGATTGTTTGCTAGTTTTGCGTAAGTCTCTACCGTCGTCACGCGTCAACCAAGCCCAAACGTGCCGCCGCCGGCCCTAAAGGCCGGCGGCTTCGTTTCGCGACCCTTGCAAGAGCGCCTCAAGGCCTAAGCCGTGAGGAATTCCGTCCATCGCTTCACGAGATAGTCGTTCTCCTGCATGATCGAGTTCCAGACGTTGATCTTCGAATAGCGGTTCCAATACGATCCGCCGGATCGAACGTCACCCTTCTTGATGATGACGGTACCGAAGGGGTCGGACAGGTCCTTGGCGGCAGGCTTGCCATCATACCAATAGTCCCACTCCTCGGCCGAAAGGTACTTCTTCGCGTTCTCGGGGATGGAGTGATAATAGCCCTGACGCGCGACGAACGCGCCCGCCCATCCGCCGAGCCACCAATTGATGTACTCGTAGGCTTGGTCGAGTTGCTTGCCTTTAACCTTGGCCGAAATGGCGAGACCGCCGTGCCAGCCGCGCATACCCTCTTTTGGGAACGCATAGACGCAGGGCACGCTTTCCGCCTGGATCGCGGCAACGGCCGGCGACCACATGCTCTCCAGCGCGACTTCGCCGTTGACCATTAGGTTGACCGATTGGCCGAAGTTCTCCCAAAAGGCGCGGAAATGTCCGGCCTTCTTGAGCGGGATGAGGTAATCGACAAGAAAATCGATCTCCGCCTTGGTCATGTTGCCTTTGTCGGCGAATTTCTTGAGACCGAGTGCCTCGACCGCCAGCGCGGCGTCCATGACTCCGATTTGCGGCACGTTGATCAGCGCCACCCTGCCTTTGAAGTCTTTGCTGAGGAGTTCGCCCCAGCTTTCGATGGGCCGGCCGGTCGCCTTTGGGTTGTAGCCGAGGGAGTCGGCATTGTGCCACCCCGGACACATAATGATGTAATCCGAGGGCCCCTTCACGATAGTGCCGCTCGCGTCACACCACATCAGCTTGAACGGGGCATCGCCTTGCCCTTCGCTCGACTCCGGGGTGAGCTTTCCAATCTTGGTGAGATTGGTGACCTTGTCCCAGTCCTTGAGCTTCTTGATCTCGAGGGGTTGCCAGACCTTCGCGGGCGCCATCACCCGCATGTCGTTGTAGTAGCCCTCGGCGATCTCGTACTGGTCATTCTGGTTCAGCATCTTGCTAAACATTTCGCCGTAGCCCATCGCCTGGCCGGCAACCGGGAAACCCAGGTCCTTCGTCGCCTGGCCCTGGATCTCGTTGATCTCGCTGACGCCAAGGCCGATGCTGCGCAGGCCCGTGTCTGCGGCGGCTTGTCTAAGCAGGCCCCCGCCCGTTACGGCGGTGGCTGCGACGCCGGCCGCCGTGGATTTCATAAACGATCTGCGCGACCACATTCCTTGTCGAATATTTCCGGGGCTGTCGTACGCCATGCCCGCCTCCTTTGGTTGAAGAAGCCTAATTAGCGCTTTGTGTATTGAAGCCCGGGGCGGTGTCAGCCAAAGCTCTTGTGCACCGCTTCAATTTGCGAATGATACATCAGAACCGGGGCCTGTCAAACGCAGGGGGAGCGCGAAAGTGAGTGTTTTGATCAAGAACGGCCGTGTAGTCACTGCGGTCGACGACTATTACGCCGACATCTTCGTCAACGGTTCGACAGTGGCCCTCATTGGAAAGGATCTGGTGATCGATGCCGACAAGCAGATCGATGCTTCCAGCAAACTCGTGATCCCGGGGGGCATCGATCCGCATACACACCTTGAGTTGCCGTTTGGCGGGACGGTTACGTCCGATACGTTCGAGACAGGCACGCGCGCGGCAGCCTATGGAGGCACCACCTGCATCATCGACTTTGCGGTGCAGACCCGTGGGAATTCGACGCTCAAGGCGCTGGACGATTGGCACGCCAAGGCCCAAGGGAAGACGGCGGTCGATTACGCCTTCCACATGATCGTCACCGACATGCCGCAGGATCGCATCGGCGAGATGCGTAGCCTCGCCGATAACGGCATCACCAGCTACAAGCTGTTTATGGCCTATCCGGGTGCGTTGCTGTCCGATGACGGCACGATCTTTCGCGCGATGCGCAAAGCGGGCGAAGACGGTACGCTGGTCTGCATGCATGCCGAGAACGGCATCGTGATTGACGAATTGGTGAAGATCGCACTGTCGCAGGGTCACATTGAGCCGAAATATCACGCGCTGACGCGGCCGACGCGACTGGAGGCAGAAGGCGTGCACCGCGCGCTCGCCATTGCTGAAGTCGCGCGTGCTCCGGTCTACATCGTGCATCTGAGTTGCTATGACGCGCTCCATGAATTGCGCATGGCGCAGGCGCGCGGCGTGATGGCCCATGCCGAGACGTGTCCGCAATATTTGCTGCTCGACGTCGATCGTTATGACGAGCCGGGCTTCGACGGCGCCAAATACGTCCTAACGCCGCCGCTGCGTGAGAAATGGAATCATGACGAGCTCTGGGGCGGCCTGCGCTCGCACGCGCTCGACGTCATCTCGACTGATCATTGTCCGTTCTGCCTCAAAGAGCAAAAAGAACTGGGCAAGAACGACTTCAGCAAGATTCCCAACGGTGGCCCCGGAATCGAGAACCGCACCAGCCTGATTTATCATTACGGCGTGAGCAAGGGACAAATCTCGCTCAATCGTTTCGTCGATTTGCTCTCGACTGCGCCGGCGAAGATTTTCGGTTTGTTCCCGAAGAAGGGAACCATCGCGGTCGGCAGCGACGCCGATATCGTGATCTTCGACCCGGAGCGTGAGGAAACGATCAGCGCCTTTAACAGCAATACCCATCACATGAACGTCGATTACAGCGCCTACGAAGGCTTCAAGGTGAAGGGTTATACCGAAACCGTCATCTCGCGCGGCAAGGTCATTGTTGAGAAAGGCAACTATGTCGGCCGCGCTGGCGACGGCGCCTTCGTCAAGCGTCACGCTTATGGCGGCCATTATGCGAATGCGCATGCCAACATGGCGCGCGACGTGTTTGCTCCTCGCGCGAGTCTTGGATCGCCGGGCCGCCGCCTAGCCTGACGCGTAACGCCGCCGGAGCGCTAAAGTGGTGGCCGCGCCGTAAACCCGCCCACCGCGGCTTCGTATGCGGCGCCGACACGAAACAGCACGTCTTCGCGAAATGGCCGGGCAACGAGCTGCATCGCCTGCGGCAGTCCGTTGCGTGTAAAGCCAATCGGCACCGACAGCGCCGGCAGACCGAAATAATTGAATGGCCGGGTGTTGGCGACAATCTGGCCGAGTATCTCCTGCATTGCGGCGCCGCCGCCGACGTCAGTTTCGATCGCGGTGGGCACCGGCCGTTTCAGAACCGGCACTTGCAGCACGTCGCATTTGGAGAACGTCCGCTGCAGCAATTCTTCGAGGAGAGGCGTCCGCGCGCGTGTTGCTTCAAGATAAAGTGTGGCGGGCACGCCCAAACCGACCAACAAACGCGCACGCGTCTGCGACGCGTAATCGTGCGCACGATCGCGTAGCGAGGACAGATGCAAAGCTGCGCCCTCGGGCCATAATATTGCGTTGGACAAATCGTTGACGGCGCCGTGATCGCCTACCGGCACGTCGACGATTTTTGCGCCTCGCTTCTCGAAGATGGCGCGGCTCGCGGCGAGCAGCTCTGCGACTTCGCCGTCTGTTCCTTCATAATAATATCGATCGGGCACGCCGACGGTGATGCCCGCGAGAGAGCGTGGATCTAGCGCTTGGTCGAGGCCGCGCTCGTAGTCGGGTACCGTATGGCGGCTCGCCAGCCCGTCATTGCTGTCCGCTCCGGCGATGACGGACAACAACCGTGCGCAGTCGCCGACGCTGCGCGCCAGGACGCCGACGCAGTCGAGCGATTGCGATAACGGCATCGTGCCGTATCGGCTGACGCGACCCAAGGTCGGCTTGATGCCCACGACACCGCATGCCGCCGCGGGCAGCCTGACCGATCCGCCGGTGTCCGACCCAAGCGCTCCGAACACAAGGCCGGCAGCGACCGCCGCACCGGATCCGGAGGATGAGCCGCCAGTGATGTACTCCGGATTCCAGGGGTTACGGCATCGCCCGAAATGATCGTTGTGGCCGGTTGGTCCCATGGCGAATTCGGCCATGTTGAGCCGACCGAGTTCGATGCCGCCTGCGACGTCGAGCCGCTTAAGCACGGTCGCTGTGTGGTCGGGGACGTAATCAGCGCGGATTTTTGAGCCACAGCTACAAATCTCGCCGACGCGATAGAACATGTCCTTATGCGCGAGCGGAACGCCATGCAGCGGGCCCGTAGTACGTCCAGCCTTGACGGCCATATCGGCGGCCCGGGCTTTTGCACGCGCTGGATCTGGAGCCGTCCGAATAAAGCAGTTTAGCGTCGGCTGGAGGCGCTCGACGCGATCGTAGCAGGCGTCGACCAGTGCTTCGGCGTGCAAGCGGCCCTGTGCAATCGCGCTAGCCGCTTGCCGCAACGTGAGCGCCGTGGGATCGCTCACGCTCACCTGCCGGCCCCCTCATCGGCGTCGCCTTCGAGCAATCGAAAAAATCGCTCGCCGGTCTCGTCCAATAAGGGCGATGGAAACAGAGCAGCGGCAGCGTCGCGGATGCGCGCAAGCGAGCGAGCCACCGCATCGACGTCTTGCCGGGTCACCTTCACCCCGCTCGATGCCAGGACCGTTTCGAGCGCTGCCGCATCGATCCCGTCGCGCACGATGACCTCCGCGCTAAAGACTGTACACATATTTCAATGCGTAGCACACTTAAGCGGATCTTTGCCGGCGGTGCGCGCTTGGCCAATCGGAGCGTCGAGTATGAGCGAACGACAGCGATCGAATCTTCGTCCACGTCTCGCGCAAAAGGAATTGCTTGTCGCGCCCGGAATCTTCGACGGGATTTCCGCGCGTATCGCCGACCAAATGGGATTCGAGGCTCTTTATATGACGGGCTACGGCACCGTGGCCTCCCACTTGGGGTTGCCTGACGCTGGCATCGCCACCTACACGGACATGGTCAGTCGCGTCGGGATTTTGGCCAAGGGCACGAAAACACCGCTCATCGCCGACGGCGACACCGGATATGGCGGGTTGCTCAACGTTCAATATACGGTGCGCGGCTATGAGGCGGCAGGTGCCGTCGCCATTCAGCTCGAGGACCAGGAGTTTCCCAAAAAGTGCGGTCACATGCTCGGCCGCCGGGTCGTGCCCATCGAGGACATGGTCGACAAGATCAAGGTTGCGGTGGCCAGCCGTGACAGCAGCGACTTTCTGATCATCGCGCGCACCGACGCCCGCACGACGCTTGGGCTCGACGAGGCCCTGCGCCGGGCAGATGCTTACGCCAAAGCGGGGGCCGACATTTTGTTCGTCGAGAGCCCCGAGAGCATCGAGGAAATGCGCAGAATCGGACGGAGCCTCGATCGGCCGCTGATGGCGAACATGGTCGAGGGCGGGCGCACACCGATTATAGATCGAAAGACGCTCGAGGAGATCGGCTATTCGATCGCCATTTTTCCTGCGCTTGGCTTTCTTGCCATAGGCGACGCGTTGCGCAAGGTGTACCGCCATCTCAGAGAGATGGGCTCGAGCGTCGACGTCGATGCGGGGCTCTACAAGTTCAGCGAGTTCAGCGAACTGATGGGCTTCGACGCGGTGGTCAAATTCGACGAGACCCATCGGCGCTAGATGTTGGATCTGGGGACCCGGCATTGCCTGGCCTAAGCTGGGATAAGACGGAAGTGTTCCCACTCGGTGGGCGTCTGCCTTAGCACCTCCCGCCAACTCCCGTTCGGACCGTTTTCACGCGGCCTGACGCGGCGTCCGCTGAAGGAAAACTCGGCGCCGTTTGCAGCGAACGGAAATGGAGAGAGCGCGTAGACATCAGGTGCACGCGGTTGGATGGTCACACCTGTATCGGCTTGCGCATTCAACGGCACGTGTTCGAAAGTCTGTTGCCCGCGCTCGCTGGGGTGGACGCGATTGAAGTAAAGGGCGAGCGTATCGATGAATTGCAGCTGCTTGTAATTCTGGAACAGCTTTTTCTCGTCGAGCCAGCCGGAAAGCTGGGAATCTTTTTCGATCTCTTCTTTCAGCCGCTGCTGCCGCTGAAGTTCGCCCGCCAGCATTCGGTCCGCCAGCGGCCGGTCCTTTTGCGGAATCCTGTCGATGAGCACGAGATTCGAAAGACCGTAGCGGCCGTTGTAGAGGCCCCAGCTGTGCATGCTCGATATCAGGCCACAGTATGGGTGCTGCCGCTGGTTGAATTCGGGCGACTGCCGGCTCGTGACCGTAATGTACTCGGCGGGCGTTTCGACGAGATTGTAGGGGAGGCCGGTCTTTTCGTCGGTCGTGGGATCGCGGTCGAATTCGGTCCAGCCGGCGTCATGATGAGAAATGACGTAGATCATCGGATCGAGCGGAGAGAGCGGCTCGAACCGATCATTGCCGAAAATGCGCGCGAACTGCCCGCACAACGCCGTGTGCTCGTACATCATCACGGCCAGTCGCGGCGTGCCGGCTGGTGCGGTCTGGATAATCATCGACGTCGCCCAAAAGCACAATAGCATCTTATTGTAACGGGGATCGGTGTTGCTTTGAAGCGCGGATTTCGAAAGAAACACGCATTGTTCGGGCAACTGCGCGCCGACGTGCCGAAGGTGCGCCTCGGCCGTCACTGCGAGCGCCCGGCGCGGGCTTTCGTGGCAGGCTTCGGTATCGCTTTGAGGATTTGATTTAATCGGAGGCTCGAATGAGCGATCCCTACAAGGACATCGGATTTGACGCCAACCCCATCGGTTTTGGCAGGCGCG
>Ga0302326_10023760_pt1 | contig 12479 bp, 15 predicted proteins | sample Palsa_T0_3_FD_202264 | JGI IMG/M metagenome (GOLD analysis project Ga0302326, IMG submission 202264) | Peat permafrost microbial communities from Stordalen Mire near Abisko, Sweden - Palsa_T0_3 | ecosystem: Environmental > Terrestrial > Soil > Palsa > Peat permafrost | place: Sweden: Abisko... | reverse complement strand
AAGGGTGCCTGCTCAAGAACCGTCTCCACGATCGACGAGAGCCCTTGAAAGCCGCGACGTAGATCCGTGAACCCGGCGGCGATCCAGATCCGTGTCCCTGAGTTCAGTTCGATCACCGCAACAGGCTCCCCAAAACCGTTCGCACAAGTTCCGGATCAACGCCAGCCTCTACACTGATCACTGCTCGACCTGGCAGCTCGATATGGATCGATCCCGACCGCGTGATAACAGAGCCAATCTCAGACCCCGTGACACTGCTCGGCTCTGCTGTCACGGTTACCGGCACCAGCCTAGTCTGGGCTTGTTGCCCGATACCCAGGGTTCCCTTGCGATACTCGTGTCGCCACTGGAACACCTGGTTCACATTTACTCCATGCTCACGGGCCACTCGCGCAATCGAAGCTCCCGGGACAAAGGTGGCCTCCACAATCCGACGCTTCTCCTTGTCCAGCGTTATACAAGCAGGCATCTCCGGCGGCTTCCTATTTAGGAATTCTCTCGCCGAGCCAAAAAGCTCAACCTGCAGCCCTATGGAACGGATCAGCCTACCGAGAGCTTCGCGGACCGACGGATCATCGTCGATCACGAACACGATACCGCTAGACTCGCTCATATAGTGTCTTTCCCCTTCGGGAGTCCACGCATGTATTGGAGCGGCTCCTTCCTCGACATGTCACGAATCCTCGCGACGATTTGGAAAGCACGGTCAGCCTGCCGAACGGCTTCTGCCACTGCTCTCCTCGCTTCGTCTAGATCGGGCGGGTCCATCGTAAGACAGCGCTGGGAGGCATATCCATTTGCCATGACACATGTCAGGGGCTGGCTGAGTTCGTGGGCAATGGATGCGGTCAAACCACGGGCGAATTCTGCCTTCGTTGATTGAAGGGGCTGTGCTGCCATCTTTATCTCTGTAATATCAATCCCGATCCCGATCATGTGAATTGCCCCTTGATGAAACAGGGCACCGCGGGCGTCGATCCAGCACATAGTCCCATCAAGCCGCAGAACTCGGTATTGTGCTGCAAAATCGCGACTACCCGCTAGCACCTTGCGGAGCGCTTCCTCGACGATGGGCCGGTCTGCCGGATCAATCCTTACAACGGCGTCTTCGAGCCGACCGGAGAATGTTTCGCGTGTGTATCCCCACTGCCGATAGCTTTCGTCCGACCACGCTACGGTGTTGGTATCAAGATCCCATTCCCACACGCCGATTCGGAGGCCGGTGTCTTGTTTTAGTTCCAAGAATGTTTGCCAATCCTGAGCCGTCTTCATTGTGTCCACACCTATTCCGCGCTGATAGGTGTCGCAAATAGCCACCTTCTATTGGCTCGCAAACCCACGATTTCCCGCTCTGTAGCAGGCCACGGCGTGTTAGTTGCGACTGCCAGACTATACATCGGACAGATCTGGAAAAAGAGCATTAATTATCCTTTAGACTCAGTGAGCTAGAGAGGTGGAACGCGGATTCTGACGGAGCCGCTAAGAAGATGGGGTTCCTGGAGGCCACCATGCGCGGGCAGCAAAAGATTCTGATCGGTAGATTTGGAAACGCGTGATCCGTAGAGGCTCAGCTCCGTCTGACCTCTCTGCGTTCAACTCCTCCGCCGCTAGCCTTACGGCGTCCACATAACGACGCCAGGCATCGGCAGCTATTCGGCCTTCCATGGAATCGAGTTAGATCTCCGCCTCGGCCACCACAGTGTCGGCCGTCACCACCTGCGGTATGAAGCGATCCTTCACCTTCCCTTATTCTTATGACTGCCAATCAATTCGGCGGTGCTCGTAAGCGCCTTATCTCTAAAGTATAGCTCTTCATTACTAATGCATAGTGGAAGCGTGACCGCGCACGATGGTACATGTCTTTCATGTTTGCAAGTGGGGATAAGTATGGGAGTAACACTCCGTATTAGATCAGCGCGCACACGCTGGGTAATGTCGACCAATTCAAAGCTATAACTGGCGGCCCCTTTGTTCGATGCCGGTGACCCAAGAACAGGGTAGAAGACCGAACAGGCAACATCCCATTTGACCGCCGGTCGATAAGTGTTCAATGCCGTCGCCTGAGGATGCCGTGGCACGGCAGCTGCGAGCTGGATTCGAGGAGTCGTACGAGCCGTGAGTTGGTGCCGGTCCTTGAACGGTTGCTGCAGTCGAATGGCGTGTTTCTGACCCGAAACTACATCACAGGCGGCGCTTGCGAGTGCGGGGAAAAAGGAGGAAGTATGGATCTGCCCGGTTTAGCCTCAAGCGAAGCAACCTCTCGGCTCGAACGCTGCGCACGCATCCATCGCATTGACCAGGCACTGCGCGGTGTTCTTGCTGTGACGACAGTAGTCAAGAAGCAACCCGGGGGCTCCCAGAGCCGGCTTGTACGTTGCGACGACGGAAAGCTCTATGTCTTGAAGATGACCCCCAACCCTCAAGGCCCAAATGTGCTGGCCAATGAAGTCCTCGGATCGATTCTTATGCGCGGTCTAGGGCTTCCTGCGCCCCCATGGAAGCCGGTGGCAATCAACCTTAAAACATTACGTCTCTTTCCCGAGCTGGCGATGCAAACAGCTGCGACGGAAGTTACCCGCATGCGGAATCCACTTTGGCCCAGAATTTTTGGGTGGCCCACAATATGATCTTCATGAGATTATGCCTAATAACTACATTCACAAGCTTAAGAGCACTGCGCAGTTCCTGCCTATGTTTCTATTTGACGTCTGGGCGAGTCACCAGGAGGAACGACAATGCGTATACCAGAGGTTGCACGAGACGAGGCTCTATAACACCTTTTTGTCGACAATGGTCATCTGTTTGGAGGACCCGCGTGGTCAGAAGTGGCAGGCCATTCTCGCGCTTTCTGCTCGGGTAATGTTCGGGCGCCTTTGATCGGGGATCCAAGAATAGAGCACTGGTTGAAAGTCTTTGAGGAACGTATACCGAAACTTCTTCACCACGCCATCGCGGTGGTACCTGGGGATTGGTACACGGGTGACATCTATGCGCTATATGCTCGTCTCCTGTGGCGTCTCGAATTCATTCGCGCGCTCGTTAATCGGGAAATAGTCCAAGCCTCCCCAAGACTTGTGACGGGAAGTTGTCCATCAAGCTTGTGAAGGCAACACCGAACCGGGAGGCGGTCGTCTGCCGTCATGGGTGCGGCGGCTCGCCATTCAGGAAGGCCGCGATGTGTTGGTTCCGGGGCCGTTGTACCGGCCCGGAGACCTGCACGGCTAGTGAGGTCTATGCAAGAGCAGGATTAGCCTGCGTCGCAAGAAGCAAGAGCCGCTATGGAGCAGGAGTCTCAGCGGCGCTTACGGAAATCGATTACCGCCGCAGGCAGCTCAACCTCCATTTCGAACGGGCATCTATTCATTTGCGTTCCCGGCGGCGGCAACCATGATCCCCTACTGCCGTCCAACCAGGCGGTTTCAGATCGCGCACGATCGTCTTCACGTTTATTGACCTCACTTCCTACGGTAGTTGTTGACGTACAACTGACAACGCTCCCTCTACTCCACGGTTTAAACTCACCGCTTTTCTCGATGAAGAAGCACGTCTGGAATAGGTGTAGCCAGTTGGCACCCATCACCTTGCCCTTTATCAAGGAACACGATGTCCGGTGAACCGCACCATGTTTGGAGCGGACACGGTCCACGTAGGACCACCCCGAGGACGGAACGGAAGCGCTGAGTCTCTTTGGTAGCTCCGGCTGTCGTGTGGAGTGCACGATTTCCACACATGTCCACAACCTAAACCTTGGAGCTGAGTTGGGATGAGGGCCAGCAGACTGACCGAAGATTCGATTATTGCAATAGTTTAATTATTCATCAAGCGAAGTTTTAGAGTAACTCAATAGATTTTGAACGCGGCCCCGATCAGGTAGAGACTTTGGGGCACTCAAACTGACCGTGTATGCCAACGGGGTGCTAGACCATCCCGCGACAACCGTGTCTATGTGGGAGCGCTATCGATGACAGTACTCGCTTTCTTTGCGCGACATGATCTTCAAAGCCGTGTTGGAAAAGCATTAAGCTCATCCGGCTTCCTCGCGGACTGGGTGGCCTCCGTGAACGAGTGCATACAGCTTGCCCAGGTAACAAAGTATGAGGGCATTCTCGTCGACTCAGATCCTCTTTTCTTCGGAGATGTTCTTGCTCTAGTAGTGTTCCTGCGCGAGTCTAATCCAGATGCAGCCATCTTCGTTTTTGCGCGCTACCTGGAACTTGAGCAACGTCTAGGGTTGTTTGAAGCCGGCGTAGACGATTGCATTTCCGAGCCATTCTTTACTATGGAGCTGGCCGTGCGCTTGGGTCGTTCGATACGGCTACGTCGAGCAGCGTCTGAGATGGCTGCCTCCAAACGAGCAACCGTGTTGCGTTCTGGCGACCTTGAGCTTGACCTGATACGGCGAAGAGCAACTCGATCGGGAAAGGCGATCGACCTACGCACAAAGGAGTTTCTATTGCTCGAGTACCTAGTGCGGAATGCGAATCGTCCGGTCACTCGAACGATGATCCTGGAACAGCTTTGGAATTCATCATTTGAGGGCTTGACCAACGTGGTTGATGTATATATCAGCTCTCTACGGAGAAAACTGGATCGAAAGTTTCCGCAGAAGTTGATTCAGACCCATCGAGGTATCGGTTATTCGTTGATTTGCACGAACAGTCCCACTCTGGTTCAACCTTCCGTGTGCGACTACGGCTCCGTCTCAGTGCTGGAAAAACAGTTCAAGCACCGGCGAGAGAAGCCCTGGCTTGGCAACTCCTGCAATCAATTGCCATCGAAGTAAACGCCGAAACTCCTCCCGCGGGGCTGGAGAATCTTGCAGAGATAGGCGATCGAGGACTCCAGCAATCAAAAGTGCCGCTCTGAGGAGTTTTCAATTCCTCAAAGCGCTGCCCAGAACAGCGTAGTAACTGGCATAAGCCTTAGACAGCGCGCCGGTCGCAATAGCCGACTCATTCAGTACGATTCCGGCGATAGGGGCATCGACCCGGCGAAGCGTTTCTACCGCTGCTTGGACGGCCTTCATCGGCGTACTTTCGCTGCGTACGGCTAGCACCGTGGCTTCAGCGGCAGCGGCCAACTCCAGAGTTTCTGCGCAACCCAGAAGCGCGGGGGAGTCCAAAACGATCAGGTCGAACTCCTTGGTGGCTTCAGCAAGAATCCGGCGTATCTGTGGCCCGATCAAAACCAATGCCCGAAGCGATGGCAGTCCGGAGGCTAGGATGAATAGGTTTGGCCGGGTAGAGACCTCACGTGTTGCTGTTCTCCATTGAACGCTCTGGCCGAGCACCGCAGGCAACCCGAAATCCGGATTGAGGCGCATCAGCTTTTCAATTGCCGGTTGGCGCAGATTGGCATCGATCAACAATGTGCGTCTGCCCTGTTCTGCGTTGGCCATCGCCAGCGCCAACCCAAGCGTCGATTTTCCTTCGCCGGGAAATGCGCTCGTTACCAACACGCTCCGAGGCCTACCTGCACGGGCAGAGAACATAAGATAGCCGCGGAGGTGGCGCACGCCCTCGTCGAAGAAGCCGCATTCCATGCTGCGCCACCGGTTTCCCGCAAAACGTATGCCGTCAGGACCGAGAGCCAGCCGACTATAGAGGTCCATGACCCGGGGCAACGCGCAGACCACGGGTATACCAAGCGCCTCTTCTACGGCTTGGATCCCTTTCGCGGTACCGTCCGTTAATTCGTCCCACATCGTCCACGCGGAACATGCAATAGCAAAAAAAGCCAGGGAGCACACTATAATCGCCGGCCAGTTGGGGAAGACCGGCTTCGCGGCAGGACGGGCAGAATTGGCCAGTCGAATGACATTGTTTTGCAGTTCGGACTTGATGCCCGACTGTTTGATCTTGGCGAACAAGTTTTCGTAGTCCCGCTCCGCTTCATCGGCCTGGTACCTCAACTGCAGATATTCAACGGACGGCGCGCTAATGTTCGCGATTTGCTGTCTGTATTCGGCGACTGTGGCAGACAATACAGGCTCGCGAACCAGCGTTTGGCGGTCATCCATGTCCGTGCGGCTGGAGATACTCAGTAGCATGTCGTTACCCACCGCACTCGCTTCATCAACTTCTGCCGCCCTGCGGCCCGTGGGATGTTGGTCGCCGAAAGTCACGCCAACCGGAGCCAGGCTTGCCTCAGCCACCCGCAGCTTTTCTAAATCCTCGGCGACATCGTTCAATTGGCTAGATATCTGGACCTTGGGAGCGGACCCGTCCTTTGCTGCATGGAACAGTGCGTCTCTGACGGTCCGATCCGGTCCGACGATGCCGCTCTCCTTATTCAGCATCTGGGACTTGGCAACCGATGTACTCTCCTTCCGCTCAGGATCGGCGATCCCGAGGTCTGGCTGATACGCCATCAACGCGCTATGCGCCGACTCCATCTTTTGCCTTAAGTCAATCAGCCTCCGCTCCACCGAGGAGGGCTGGCGACCAGCTTCCCTGGTCCTGGTCTCGAAAGTGTTCCAGAGGTACGAGTCGGCGATAGCGTTGGCGACGGCGGCGGCGACCCGGGGATCTTTGTCCCTATAGTTAATGGTTAACAGATACGTGTTAGGTTGACGTTCGATCGTGAGATGCTTCAGGACTATCGGTGCATTCCTGATCGCAAGTTCCTGTTCGCGCGAGTAGTGCCAAAACCAGTTGCGTCGTAATTGCTGTTCGCGCTCCAAAAGGCGGTAGCGCTCCGCGAGCGGGCGCAGGATCGCGTCCGCTTGTAGGAGAGTTGTCTGGGTCGCCATGAACTGTTCGTAGCGGGTCGTCACGAGCCCCTCACCGCCTGTTGCGTACTCCAACACCTGCGGCTCGATCGCTATCATCGCGGACCCAAGATTAACCGGTGGCATGAGCGCGCATCCGCCTACCACCAGGATGGTGAGCGCTATGCTGAACACAGTGATCATTCGCCAACACCGGATCACGATCTCTGCGTAAAAGGTGAGTGGCCACTCGAGTTCGGCCAGATCGCCTGGTTTGGTGTGCACCTTCCGTATCGCTATCGACTCAGACATTCTATGGCTCCGTTCGGGCAACATGTCTTAGAGTTTGGAATCAGCTACTGATGGCAGCCGAGTTTGAATTGTCTCCGAGTGTTACCGTCGCAATTATTGTCGTGATCAGCAGGATGTGTTCGTCTCACGGCAGTTGTGGAAGCAGACTCAGTTAAATGTGGTGCGTCTGCGCTCTGTACAAGCATCACTCGTCATCGAAGCGTTACACGCGAGCAGACCCGAACAATTTCGACCACCGATCAAAATTAAACAACCTCGACTCTATTTGGGAACCGCTACTTGTTGGTTGTCAGCGCGGTCGAAGTGTACCTACTGGGGTGCACAGAGTACCCGAGTTTAACCGGTAACTGCACCGTGAGGCGTGCGACCGATACCGAGAGCCTAATCGCCATCTCTGGGATCGCGACTCCTGGCCTCCACATAACATGGAATTAATGCTGATTTCCACTCTCCTTCCGTTGTATATTCTCGCTACAACAGAGGGTGCTGCCCGCATCGCGGAAAACACAATGCGCGTCCAGCTTGCCCCCCGCTATGAGGACTTTATGCGGAAAGAATTTCTGTCACACACGACCTTCCGAACCAAGAAATCATGAGAAATATTTAATAGATCTTCGCATGCACTGTTCAGGTTGGCACACTATAGTCTCTCGATATTCAGAAGAGGCCGGCAATCATGACTCAAGAAGGCAACCTGCAAGTGCCCTGGTCATCAGGGCGTCACGACTTGACACTCGTCCACCACAATGAGTACATAGCTTCCCGATGTAAGCCTGGAATGGGCTGCATGCGCTGGCTAGTGTGGGCCTTCATTTTTGAGGCAGCCTTCTGCGCCGCCATGGTTCTATGTTGGTGGTTATGGCGTCTTAGCTGGTTTTGATCACGGTGGACGCGATCGCTACAGAAGCGACTGTCTTTCCACAGTGGTCTGCCAGACTTCCCCCGGTATCGAGCTGGGCATCGGGAAACATGGGGGATAGCTCGAAACAAGGCGTACAATGGCGGTCAGGCACCGACTCAAATGGTCACAATCGAAACCATTCCAATTGGCAGTCGCTGAGTATTTCCGCATTTCTGTGGCGGAACTCAAGGAGAATGACACGACACGGGCAGTAGTTATACCGCGTCAGATCGCCATGTATTTGACCAAACAAATGACCGAAGCATCCCTTCCTGAGATCGGGCGGGAGTTCGGTGGCAAGCACCACACTACGGTGATGCATTCAATCGCCAAAATCGATGAACAACGACGCACGGATGCTGCAACGAATAAGGTTGTAGAGACCCTTTGTGGAGCCCTCATGCGAGCCGAACATGGCACACTTTAGTCGACTCAACTTGCAATCGCCTGCGCGAGGCCCACGGCTTGGCCCGTTCTCATTCGGCAGCCCTAGTAGGGGAAGCTCGTACACCCCCCCTTCGAGATACCTACACAGATGCCATTTCCGCCCGATAGATATTAACGGAACACTCACGCGTTATTCATTCACCCGACTGCGTCAAGCTGCGATTGTATGAAGGGCGTCCTTTTTCTCCTTCACCATCCGCGCAGCTCTCACCTAGCATGGCTGAACCTTGATCTCCAATTCACAACACCTCTCACCGTTGCGTGCCGCCGAGTACGTGCGAATGTCCACTGAACACCAGCAATATTCGCCTGCGAATCAGTCGGAAGCAATTGCTAAGTATGCAGGTCTTTGTGACATGGAGATTGTGCGTACCTACGCAGATCATGGACGAAGCGGCCTCACCCTGACGGGAAGAGCGGGGCTACGCACCCTACTCGATGACGTGAGCAATCATCGAAACGACTTCTCAGTGCTGCTGGTATATGACATCAGCCGTTGGGGACGGTTTCAAGATGCGGACGAAAGCGCCTACTACGAATATGTTCTAAAGAAGGCCGGCGTTCGAATTCATTACTGCGCGGAACAATTTGTCAATGACGGCAGTCTTTCATCAGTCCTTTTTAAGACATTAAAACGAACCATGGCCGCGGAATACAGTCGAGAGCTTTCAGTCAAGGTGTTCGCCGGGCAATGCCGCCTGATTGAACTCGGCTTTCGTCAAGGTGGTATGGCTGGATACGGACTTCGACGCCAGCTAATGGATAAGGATGGTACCCCAAAGGCGCGGCTCGCAACGCGGGAATATAAGAGCCTTCAGAACGAGAGAGTGATTCTAGTCCCCGGTCCAGAGGATGAGATCGCCGTGGTGGCCGATATTTATCACAGCTTTATCACTTTGCGAAAGGGTGAGACGGAAATCGCGGCAGGCCTGAACAGCCGCGGGTTGATGCATAACGGTAAGGCATGGTCGATTTCGAAGGTCCACGAAGTCTTAATTAATCCGAAATATATCGGGACGAACCTGTACAATCGCAGCTCGTTCAAATTGAAAGCCAGGCACATACGGAATCCTCCCGAGATGTGGATTCAACGCGAAAGGGCGTTTAAACCAATCGTCTCAACAGAGGAATTCACAACTGTTCAGGGGCTTCTTCATGCTCGTAATCACATTTGGACGAACGATGAGATGCTCGACGGACTGCGAACGCTTCTACACACTCTGGGACGACTTTCCAGCCGTCTTATTGACAAAGCGGCCTCCATACCGCGCTGCCAGACCTACGCCAGGCGCTTCGGAGGTCTGACACGTGCCTACGCGCTAGTTGGCTGGCATCCCGAACGTGATTGGAGTTTTGTCGAGGCTAATCGGATAGCAGGGGATCAATGTAGCATTCTCATCAAATCGATTGTCACAGTTATCAAGAGTCAAGGTGGAACAATCGATACTTCTGCCCGCAAGGGCCTGCTGACGATCAACAAGGAATTCACTGTGTCTATACGTGTCGCTCGGTGTTACCAGAGGCGTACCGGACACCAATGGAGGATCAGGAATGATCATTCAAAACACTCTGACGTTTCACTCATTGCGAGGATGCGGGCCGGCAACGAATCCATATTGGACTACTATGTTTTTCCCTCGAACGAAATCCTCAATGCGCGACTCCGTCTTAGGTCTGCCAATGCGTTAGCTCTTGATGCCTATCGGTTTGACAACCTAGAGTTCTTCTTGGGCCTCTGTAGGCGACAATCGATCGAAGGTACCACATGAAGAAGCTGGAAATCGCAAACGTATCTATCGCAGACATCTTCGTCGCGAACCCTCGAAATCGACACCGTGCAAAGTGGATGGAGATTGTCACAAGTATCCGTGCGGTCGGCCTGAAACGACCGATTACGGTGTCGCGAAGACGGGAGCCGACAACGGATGGCAAGCGGTTCGATCTGGTTTGTGGGCAAGGCCGGCTCGAAGCCTTTTTAGAGCTCGGCCAGACCACAATCCCTGCGATCGTCACTGAGGTTTCCCGAGAAGACCAATTCCTCATGAGTCTCGTCGAAAACCTTGCAAGAAGACAGCCCTCTAACCGTGACTTGCTACGCGAAGTCAAGGTGTTGCGTGAGCGAGGCTATAGCTCTGAGGTGATCGCCCAAAAGCTCGGCGTCGACCGCGTCTTCATTTACGGATTAGTGCACCTAATAGAACGTGGAGAAGAGAGTCTGGTACAGCACGTCGAAGCAGGAAGGCTACCAATTAGCGTAGCAGTTGAAATCGCTCGTGGTGATGACCACGCGGTGTCTGTGGCCTTATCGGAGGCCTATCAAAGTGGACAATTACGCGGTGCGAAACTCGCTGTCGTTCGGAAGCTCGTCGCTGCCCGTGCTTCTAAGCTGACGGCGCTTGGAGAGGTCCGCAACAGTGAAAGACCCCTCACTCCAGACGCACTAGTCAGGGCTTACGAACAAACCGTTCAGGAGCAGCGGGCACTCGTAGCGAGAGCCGAGAAGGCAAACAGTCGTATGCTTTTGCTCTCATCAGCGTTTCGACAACTCTTCGCGGACGAAACTTTTGTAGCTCTATTACAGGCTGAGAACCTCGCCGATGTGCCCGAGAAGCTTGCTGAACGGCTTAGGTAATCCAATGCCATGGGGGAAATCATGACCGAGAAAGCTGCAACAACTGCCTTCGGACGATATATACATATGCTGCCTATGTCATGTATTACCCCTCAGAGGGAGCCAACTAAAGGGATCAAGAAAACGGCATGCTATAAGCAGATCGCGTCTTCGCTGGAGCACGTTGGCTTGATTGAGCCGCTTGTTGTCTTCGAGCAGTCGCAACGGAGGTTCTTGCTGGTAGATGGCCATACCCGGTTCGCAATTCTCAAATCCAGGGGAACCACGGAAGTAGCTTGTATTCTGGCCAGAGATGACGAGGGGTACACATACAATCGCAGGGTAAGCCACGTTCCACCAATAGCACAACACTTCATGCTGTTGCGCGTGCTTGAGAATGGCGTGTCGGAGGAACGTGTTGCCGTCGCACTCAACGTCGATATCCGCTCTGTTCGTAGGAAGAGGGATATGCTTAAGGGCATTTGTCCCGAGGCCGTACATCTTCTCGAAGGGCGACGGTTAGGCGTCAGGTCATTTTCGACGCTTCGAATGATGAAGCCGCTGCGGCAAATTGAAGCTGCCGACCACATGATCGCCAGCAACAACTTCACCCTACCCTTCTTAAAAGCGATTCTTCTAATTACGAAACCTGAAATGTTGAATTGCATGGACCCCAAAAGGGCGTCTAACCGTGCAGTAGAGAACTCAGCTCTTGAGAGGGAGCACGAAGGTTTAGTACGTGACCTCAAGGCCGTAGAAGTTTCGTTCGGGGTTGACATGCTTACTCTTGCTGTATCGCTTAAATATTTGGAGCGGATCATGAGAAGTGCAAGGGTGAAGAAATATATTGAGCGAACATGTCCTGAGACGTTGGTGGTCTTGATGGGTCTACTCCAGGAAGTCCGTACGGGAGAAACTGACGCCGCATGAACTTCCTGGTCTAGGCGCACTCACTTCCGTTTCGTTGTTGGCGAAACCTCGCATCAGAACCAGGCTCCTTCGCCAGACGCCGATGAGTGCTTTGGTCGGCATGGTTCGACCGTTGATCATCAGGAGCAACTCCGTCAAATCTATACCGATGTGGCTCCCAGCTAAAGATAGGTTGGTGTCGGCCCGGACGGCAGAGTGCACCGATGACAACAAATCGGAATGTCAGTATGACACGCTATTCTATTCAGACTCGTGCGAGTGCGGCCTCGCTTCGAGCCACTCACGACCCCTTCGGTCGGTTTGACCAATCCCATCCAGCACCGAGTGCTCTCTCGGCGCTCTTCAACGCCTTCTCGGCCTGCCAAAGAATCTGTTCGGCGTCATCCACCGTGTCGCCGGCTCGAAGTGCACGATAGGAACGAAGAAGTCGCTTAAGCGCCGGTACCACATCACTGCTGGCTTGGGCGAGATCGCGAATCCAATTTACCAAGTTTGTTTCTATTGAGTCTTGAGGTAAGGGGATCTCAAGCACCTTTTTGTCCGGTCCGTTTTTTACGTAGGGCATAGAT
>Ga0302326_10023759_pt1 | contig 12480 bp, 8 predicted proteins | sample Palsa_T0_3_FD_202264 | JGI IMG/M metagenome (GOLD analysis project Ga0302326, IMG submission 202264) | Peat permafrost microbial communities from Stordalen Mire near Abisko, Sweden - Palsa_T0_3 | ecosystem: Environmental > Terrestrial > Soil > Palsa > Peat permafrost | place: Sweden: Abisko... | reverse complement strand
TTCATGATTACCAATTTTTCTTTTTTCTTTATTTTGGGGTTGGGTGTTATTTTAATTTTCCTTTCGATCGCAGGGCTTGTTTCCTGGTTCCGTGGACGGCACCTCAATTATTCATCACGGATTCAACTCTACGTTTACCTGGCATTCTTTTTCCCGTTGCTTGCCGTTAGCGTTACAACGCTAAGTTTAATTAGCCGTTCCGATGAAGAGCAGTTAACAAAAGAATATGAGGAAAAAACCCGAAGAGTAAATGAAAAAATAGCCATTTCATTATATCAATTGCAGGATGAAAAACAGAGCGATCAAAACGACTTCCGGAACAAACTTTCCGAACTGGCCAAACTGACCAACGTCGATGCATCGGTGTATGACAGCAGCGGGCTCCTTCTGGCGTCAAGCCAGCCTGCCATATTTGAAAACCATTTATTGTCGCCCCTGATCAACCGGGTAGCCTGGACGGCCATCGTGGGAGATAAGAATAATTCTTTTATCGCCAATGAACAGATTGGAAAGCTTCAGTACAATTGTTCTTATGCCTCCATAAAATCACCCGGAACAGGTAAACTCATAGGCATTCTGAGCATCCCTTTCTTTAGCTCCGCGAGTTCCCTTGAACAATCTCAAATGAACGTAGTGTCCAATATTCTAACGGTCTTTGTGATCGTATTTATTTTGTTCTCCTGGATGTCCTTTATTGTCGCTAAGGGGCTTACGTTTCCCCTCCGGTACATTATTCAATCCTTGAAAAAAACAACGCTCCACGACCCGAACCCGTTTATCGTTTGGAATTCCACCGATGAAATCGGATTGCTGGCCAACGAGTACAACCGGATGGTTCAAAACCTTGAACAAAGTAAAGCCGAATTGGTCCGGAGCCAAAAGGAAAGTGCCTGGCGCGAAATCGCCAAGCAGGTCGCGCACGAAATCAAGAACCCACTTACGCCGATGAAGTTGACGCTTCAGCAATGGGAGAAAGCCCTTAGTACCGGAGAAGATTCACCCGATAAAGCACGGAAATCGATAGCGATTTTGTTGGCGCAGTTAGAAACACTCAATGAAATTGCCGGCTCCTTTAGTGCATTTGCCCGGATGCCGGCGCCTATTTTGCAACGCGTTGAACTCCGTGCTCTGGTAAAGCAAGTGGTCGACCTTCATGCTCCTGTGCACCCCGGGTCCATCGTATTTCAATCCGAAACCGATCCGCTTTTTATCATGGGCGATGAACAACTTCTCGGCCGGATATTTTCCAATCTTATATTAAATGCCCTTCAGTCCGGAAAAGAAGGTCAGGCCGTAACGGTGACCATCGTGTCAGGAATCGTTGGCCAGGATGCGGTTGTCGAAATCCGCGATGACGGGAGGGGTATTGATGAGATGGTGAGAGAGCGGGTTTTCTTGCCCCATTTCAGTACCAAAAAGACCGGCTCCGGTCTTGGCCTTGCCATTGCACGCCAGGGAATCGAACAAAGCGGGGGAAGGATATGGTTTGAGACCTCGACCGGAAAAGGCACTGTGTTTTTTGTTCAGCTTCCCCTGGCGGTTGACCCTGAATAGATCAGATTTTCTGTTTAACTGTCTTGGCCGTTGGCCCTTGGCCTTTAGCCTTTAGTTCTCTTGCGATTAAGAAGGCCAAAGGCCAACGGCTAAACCCTCACTTTCCCTTAAGACTTCTCATTACTTTATTCGTAAAGACAAAATCGTCCAGTTCTTTCACACCGGAGTCCATAATCTCGGCATTAGAGCCTTCCCAGAGTTTGATGCCTTTGTAGACAAACATGATTTTTTCTCCAATGCCCATCACCGAATTCATGTCGTGGGTGACCACAGTGGTGGTTATATTAAATTCGTGGGTGATTTCGGCAATTAATTCATCAATTAAGATGGCGGTTTGGGGATCAAGGCCCGAGTTGGGCTCATCGCAAAAGAGGTAGTTGGGGTTGTTGACAATCGCCCGGGCAATTCCTACCCGTTTTTTCATACCGCCTGAGATTTCGGAAGGCATCTTAGAATTAATGTTTTCCAGCCCGACACGGCGGAGGCAGAAATTAACCCGCTCGAGTTTTTCGTCCATGGGCATTGTTGTAAGAACGTCCAGTGGGAACATGACATTTTTCTCGACATTTTTAGAATCAAAGAGTGCCCCTCCTTGGAATAACATTCCGATCTCTCGCCTGATTTCTGCCTTCATTTCTTTGTCGGCTTCCGTAAAATTCCGGAGGTCGTAGAAGACATTTCCGGAGTCAGGCTGCAACAAGCCGACAATACATTTGAGGAGTACGCTTTTCCCGGTTCCGCTGGATCCAATAATCAAATTGGTCTTCCCTTGCTCAAATTCACCACTGATATTACTCAGTATAACCTTGTTATTGAATGACTTGGAAATCCTATTAATCTTGATCATGCTCTCAGTAGTAACTGCGCCAACAGGTAATCCGACAGCAAGACAGCGATTACGCTGGCCGTTACGGCGGCGGTGCTGGCTATACCCACCTCCAGGGCGCCCCCCTGTGTGTAGTATCCTTTAAACGAGGAGATGGAAGAGATAAGAAAAGCAAATACAAACGACTTGATTAACGCGAATGTAATGTTGAAATCGTTAAAATTATAACGGAGTCCGTAAACAAAATCATTTGGAGTGACAACGCCTGAAATGGTTCCGACTAAATAGCCTCCCGTAAGGGCACAGACTCCGGCGATAATCACCAGCAGCGGGTAGGTTAGAATGGAGGCTGTTATCTTGGGGAGTACGAGATAGGAGGAGGAATTGATGCCCATGACTTCAAGAGCATCGATTTGTTCCGTGATCCGCATGGTGCCCAGTCCACCTGCCATGCTCGACCCGATTTTACCGGCATAGATAAGTGCAATGATGGTAGGTGCCAGTTCAAGTAGGGTCATTTCGCGAACCACTTCTGAAATGACAAAACGGGGGATCAGCGGGCTTACCAAATTGTACGCCGTTTGTACGGTAGTCACCGCACCAATGAAGAATGAAACCAGCGCGACCAGGGAGATTGATTTTACACCGATAAGAATGCATTCATCCAGAGTCAATTTGTAGTATGTTTTGAAAGTCTCCCGGCGCACAAAAAGAGAGCCGATGAACATCACATACTGACCAAATTCCTTCATGAAAAGCTATTATCTTGCTCAAAGATAAAATAAATTCTTCATGAATAAATTCATCGTTGTCACGGGAGGAACCCGCGGAATTGGCAGGGCCATCGCTTCCAAATTTGCCCGGGAAGGTTTTGACGTCGCCACGTGCGCCCGTGATCAGAATGGGCTGGATGACCTGAAAGTCGAATTGGAAAATACCTGTTCCGGAAAGGTGATTACCTGTCTGGTTAACCTCGCGGATAAAACCCAGGTGAAAGCTTTTACTGATTTTATTAATGGTCTTCACCGGACGATTGATGTGCTGGTGAACAATGCCGGGTTTTTTGTTCCTGGCAGTATAATGGAGGAATCCGAGGGCATCCTGGAAAGCATGATCAACAGTAATGTTTACAGTGCTTATTATGTCACCCGGGGCCTGTTCGGTTTAATGAAAGAACAAACATCGGGTCACATTTTTAATATCTGCTCGATCGCCAGTTTTCAGGCGTATCCAAATGGCGGTTCTTATACGATTTCGAAATTTGCCTTGCTCGGATTTTCCAAGGTACTGCGTGAAGAGCTCAAGGAATACGGGATACGGGTTACTGCCGTGATGCCCGGGGCTACAAGAACAGCGAGCTGGGATGGGACTGAAATGCCGGATGAACGATTCATGAAAGCAGAAGATGTAGCGGAAACTGTTTATGCAGCATACACATTGTCTAAAAGAAGTGTAGTTGAAGAAATAATTATCCGGCCGCAATTAGGTGATCTTTGATGATGATCGCGCAGCTATTTTGGGCTGTGCCACATCCACATTATTTTGGACAATTTTCTCTTTGCAGCAATAATTTCCGAACTTTGAAGGATCAATAAAATACATGAAACAGTATTTAGACCTGGCAAGACACATCCTGGAAAAGGGTACACAAAAGACGGACAGAACGGGGACAGGGACGATCTCTGTTTTTGGATATCAGATGCGATTTGACCTTCAGGACGGGTTTCCCCTGGTGACCACCAAGAAGGTTCACCTGAGGTCTATTATCTATGAATTGCTTTGGTTCCTTAAGGGAGATACAAATATCAAATACCTGAAGGATCATGGCGTCTCCATCTGGGATGAATGGGCGGACAAAGACGGCAACCTGGGTCCGGTGTATGGCTACCAATGGAGGTCGTGGCCGGGCCGGAACGGGGAAAAGATAGACCAGATTTCGAAGATTATTGAGCAAATCAAGAGTAAACCGGATTCCCGGAGGCATATCGTCTCTGCCTGGAATCCTGCCGATGTAGATCAAATGGCATTGCCGCCCTGCCATGCCCTGTTTCAGTTTTATGTGGCGGATGGAAAACTATCCTGCATGTTACTTCAGAGGTCGACGGACTTTTTTTTGGGTTTGCCATTTAATATCGCGAGTTACGCACTGCTCACACACCTGGTTGCACAGCAATGTGATCTTGAAGCAGGCGAGTTTGTCTGGACGGGGGGAGATACACATATCTACAATAACCACATCGACCAGGTTAAACTTCAACTCACCCGGGAACCCTTTCCTTTGCCTACATTGAATATTAGACGCAAACCGCAATCAATTTTCGAATATGAGTTTGAGAATTTTGAGATTGTGAATTATCAATCGCATCCGGGGATCAAGGCGCCGATAGCGGTTTGAAGCTGGCAGTACGTAAAAGATATTCTGTCCGTGTTTCCTCCATCATTCTGGCCAGCCGTAATCTTTCAATTCGGTAAATGCAGAGACACAGACACTAAGACAAGGGTTAACAAAGGTCCAAAGACAAAAATATTCTAACCGTGGTCTTTGTGTTTGCTTCTTCGTGGGCCTTGTGACCCTGCATTTCAATCACTTGACGAATCACTTAGCCACATCCTCATAAACCGGCACGGTGTTCTTTCTGAAGTAACTGTAAACAATCGGAACAAAAAGCAGCGTGGTGAATGTGGCGAGAACCAAGCCGCCAATGACGGCTTTGCCGAGCGGGGCATTTTGCTCGCCTCCTTCGCCAAGTCCTAACGACATCGGAAGCATGCCAATAATCATGGCCAGCGCGGTCATGATCACCGGACGCAAACGCACATACCCTGCACTCAGGGCCGCCTCTAAAGAACTCTTGCCGGCCATGCGTTCGTCGTTGGCAAAGGTGATCAGTAAAATACTGTTTGACGTAGCTACTCCGATGCACATCATGGCTCCCATTAATGAGGGCACGCTAAAGGTCGTATTCGTCAGCAGCAGCATGAGCAGTACTCCCGATAATGCGCCGGGAAGGGCAGAAATAATAATCAACGGATCCATCCAGGATTGAAAATTAACGACCATCAGAAGGTAAACCATAATGATGGCACACACCAGTCCGACACCGAGGCCTAAAAATGAGGCGTTCATACTTTGGATCTGCCCTCGTACTTGTAAAGAAGTTCCCCGTGGTAATTTGGCTTTGTAACTTTTGACTATCTCATTTACCTGGTCGGCAACACTTCCCAGGTCGCTGTTTTCCACATTGGAAAATACCTCGATCACAGGAGCAACGTTGTAATGTGATACCACAGCAGGCGTTATCCCCCGGCCGGTCGTAATCAGGTTGCTCAGGAGCTGCGGCTGCAGGGAAGGAGATATTAACGGGGTTTCCTCCAGTTCGGCCATGGATGTAACTTTATAAGTTGGAGTTTGTACGGCGAGAGGATAGCTAACTCCATTGTCAGGATTAAGCCAGAAGTTAGGCGTGATTTGTACGTTGGAAGTCAGTGAGATCAGGACATTGTTGGAGACATCAATTTGGTTTAACCCGGCATGTTTGGCCTTTATCCGGTCGACGTTTACTTTAATTTGGGGAACGTCCAGTATCTGTTGCACATGAACGTCCACTGCACCTGGGATGGCAGCGATGAGTGTTTTAATTTCCCGTGCAATCCGGTAATTATCGGCAATATTCTTTCCTACTACCTGGACATTGATCGGCGCGGGTAACCCGAAGTTCAAGATCTGTGTAACCATGTCCGCTGCCTGATAAAAGATCAAAACGTCGGGCATTTGCTTTTTCACTTCCTCGCGGATTTCCTCTTTGTAGTTTTCGGTGGGTTTGTGATTCTCCTTTAACGAGATATTTATTTCTCCTTCAAACGGGCCCGTACTTGAATTATCCGAATAGGCCAGGTTGGTTCCGGCCAGACCGATATTGTCAAGACCGATGTTGTCGAGGATAAGTCCCATTTCTTCTTTGGGAACAATTTTCCGGATAATGTTTTCTATGTTTTCGAAAATTACTTCGGTCTGCTCAATGCGGGTACCGGACGGAGCCCGCACGTGTATTCTTAACTGGCCTGCATCTACCGTCGGGAAAAAATCACGCCCGATGTACGGTATCGTAAATAACGATGCGCCTACCGTCACAATAAAGATGACCGTGAGAACACCCCTGTGCTTTAAGTTGAACGCGAGAAAAGTCTTGTAGGAATCTCTGAATTTTTCAAAATGCACATTAAAATGGTTATGGATGTTCCAGAAGATGCCGGCATCGACGTGCTCACCTTTGGCCATCGCCTGATAAACATGTATTTCATTGGATAACATGTACCTCACCATGGTGGGCACGAGTGTACGAGACAGAAAATAGGAAGCCAGCATGGCAAAAATTACTGACATGGCCAGCGGTGTAAAAAGAAATTTGGTCACGCCCGTGAGAAAAAATATAGGAACAAAAACAATGCAGATCGACAAGGTCGAAACAAAGGCAGGTGTAGCGATTTGTGAAGCCCCGTCCAGAATAGCTTGAATCATCGGTTTACTCATCCCCATATTGCGGTGGACATTTTCGATTTCCACCGTCGCATCATCGACAAGTATTCCCACGGCCAAAGCCATTCCCCCTAATGACATGATGTTGATGGTTTGACCCAAAACACTCAACGCGATAACGGAAACCACGATGGATAGCGGGATGGAGACCGCGACGATAATGGTACTTCGCCAACTTCCGAGAAAAACGAGAATCATCAACGCCGTAAGGCAGGCTGCAATAATGCCTTCCCGCACAACCCCATTAATCGACGCATTTACAAAAATAGACTGATCAAATAACTGTTGAATTTTGAGTGAAGTGGGAAGTGTGGTCTGAATTGAAGGCAAAAGTTTTTTTACCCGTTTGACAACATCCAGGGTAGAGGCGCCCCCGTTTTTTAAGATGCTGATAAAGGCGCCCCTTTTTCCATCCTGCCGCACTACATTGGCCTGAACGGCATACCCGGCGTGGACCGCAGCAACATCACTGATAAAAATCGTTGCTCCATTAACTTCTTTAACGGGAAGATTATTTAGTTTTTCAATTAGTTTTTCGCTGCTGTTTAATTTTACATCATATTCTTTATCTCCCATTTTTATGAATCCTGTAGGCTGGATCAGACTCTGTGTGTTGATCGCATTACTGATGTCAACGGGCGTAAGCCCCTTGGCATAGAGCGCCTGCACATCAATATCCACCATGATTTGCGAGGTCCTGCCCCCGTAGGCCGGTGGTACTGTGGCTCCTTGCGTGCTGGCAAGTCCTACCCGAAGGAAATTGTTAGCCAGGTCGTTGATATCCTGTTCGGAAAGAGAGTCGCTGCTCAAGCTAAGCTGGAGGATCGGAACATTTGTGGCACTGTATTGTATAATGATCGGTGGCGTCATGCCAGGGGGCATAATCCTTAACAGCGTTGAACTTATTGCCACCAGCTGCGCCACGGCAGCCTCTATTTCAGCGCCCGGATGAAAAAACACTTTTATGACACTGATCCCGCTCAAGGATTGGGACTCGATGTGCTCAATGTCGTTAATGCTGCTGGTGAAGGAGCGTTCGGCTACCGTAACAATTCGTCGCTCCATTTCCTGTGCAGAAATCCCGGTGTACTGATAAATCACACTGACTACAGGGATATCAATGTTCGGGAAAATGTCGACCGGCATGCGGGTGAGCGAAAATAGTCCCAGGAGGAGTATCAAAAATGACATCACCACAAAAGTATAAGGCCTGTTCAGGGCCAATCTCACAATCCACATCATAGCCGAATGGGATTTTTCATGGGTTCATTCAAAAATAGTTCAACGGCACTCAGAAGAAGAATATTTTGACTGAATAGTTAGAGGACCTAAGTATAGTTAAAGCGGAAGGAATTCTACACTGATATAGTTACGAGCGGCTTTGTGTGAACTCAGTCTTGCGCATTTTAGCTCAATAAAAATCCGACAACGTTGCTGTAAATAATCCTGACAACCTTATACCGCTCCCTGCGGTAGAAAGCTTATTTTTGCGGTTTGCCTGGAAATACCCTTAAAAGTTGAAATTATACCCATAATTGGAAAATCCTTTTGGGGGTTATTCCGTTATTTAATCAGTATGGCCGAAAAAAGCAGCGTATTTGATATGATTGGCCCCGTGATGATCGGCCCTTCGAGTTCTCATACTGCGGGGGTAGTCAGGATCGGCCAGGCTTCCCGAAAGCTGCTGGGGGATACTCCGGTTGAAGCAGAAATCATTTTTTATAATTCCTTTGCCCGCACCTACGAAGGCCATGGCAGCGACCGGGCCATTCTTGCCGGCCTTCTGGACTATAAAACGGATGACAAAAGAATTAAAGAATCTTTGGACCTGGCGAAAGAGGCCGGTTTACACTATACGTTTAAGTCCATCGGGAATGCGTCTACGCTTCACCCTAATTCAGTTCGCCTGAGATTAAAGAGTCGCTCGCGGGAAATTGAAGTCGTGGGAGAAAGTAAAGGGGGAGGGCTGATCAACATTGCCGAAGTCAACGGGTTCAAAGCGGATTTCAGTGCCAACCTCCATACGATTATCTTTTTTGCGGACGATGTAAAAGGAAGTATTGCTTTCATTGCCAATGTGTTGGCCCATGATGATTGCAATATTGCCACCATGTCGGTATCCCGAAAGGGAAAAAATGACCTCGCCTGTCTGGTGATCGAAATGGATACCGGTATTAAACCTGTAACATTTGACTACCTGAAAAGTCTTAGCTGGGTAAAAGAGGTGATTTATGTCCCTCAAATTTAATGTTGAACAAAGAACCTAATAACCAATGATGAGAAGAACTTTACTATCTGTAGTTTTCGCCGCCTCATTCTTTCTTACCGCATCCGGGCAGGATCTGCCTAAAATGACGCTTCACGAATGCATTCAGGTGGCGTTAGATAATAATCTAACAGTGAAACGTGGGTTTTACAATGTTGAAACCAACAAGGTAAACCTATTGCAGGCTTTCGGGCTGTTCCTGCCTACGTTTAACGTAAATGCTTCCTTTGCCAGAAATTATGGCCGGAATTTAAATCCCGTAACGTATCAGTATTTTCAGGGAGTTACGAAGACTATCAACCCCGCCCTCACGAGTTCCGTTACACTTTTTAATGGGTTCCGGATTCAGTACAATTATATTTCGAATAAACGAGCCGTGGACGCAGCCTATCTTGATTTGGATAAATCAAAAAATGATGTCATCATCAATGTGGCCACGTATTATGTGACGGTGATTCTCAATCGAGAGCTTTATGAAAATGCAAAATTTCAACTCAGTTCCAGCCAACAGCAATTAGAGAAAATAAAGAAGCAAGTCGAGGCTGGCGCCTTACCAAAATCCAACGAGTTGAACCAGGACGCAACCGTAGCCACCAATGAAACCAATTTAATCACGGCGGAGAATAATCTTAATTTTGCGATACTTCAGCTGAAGCAATCCATGCAAGTGCCCGCCTCCACACCGCTGGATGTGGTAATCCCCGATATCAAGATGGAGGACCTCGTCATTGACCAGACGCCCGAAGAAATTTATGCCGTGTCGTCGCAGACCTTGCCGCAAGTGAAGAGTGCTCTTTTGAAAGTGGAGAGTGCCGAATATGCATTGAAGTCGACTCGCGGCAGTTATTACCCCCGCATTTCGTTAAGCGGAGCTGCGACCTCAAATTACTCCAGCGCATCTGATATGCCGCAGTATAATTACAATCAGATCGTTTCCTATACCGTTTCACAGTTCCCGGTGGGCCAAGTGGGGAGTAGTACTTCCATAGCGCCTCCCAGCCAGCAGGTTTATGAGTATCAGCCTGTTTATGCAGAAACGTCTTCGCGATACAGAGCCACCAATCAATTGCAGGATAATGTTTATAAAAACCTTGGGTTGAATGTCACCATACCTATATTGAACAATTTCAATACCCGCACCAACGTCGAGCAGGCAATTATCAACCGGGAACTGGCGACCATTACCGTCAAGGAAACGGAGAATACCCTTCGTCAGTCTATCGAAACGGCCTACAACAACGCTGTGTCGGCTGCCAAAACCTATGTGGCTTCAGTGAAACAGGTAAATGCCAGTGAGGAGGCTTTTCGGATGACCAAATTGCGTTTGGATAATGGGGCCGCTATCTTGGCGGAGTATCAGATTGCCGCCAATGATCTGTTCTCGGCCAAATCATCGTTATCGAGGGCAAAATATAATTTTCTGCTCACTAAGAAAATCATCGATTTTTATCAAGGCAAATCCATCGAATAAACCAGGACCTAATCTTCATTTTACATGGCCAAACAAAAGCGAAAATCAAACCGGGTAATTTATTATAGCATCGCGGGAGTCATTTTTCTTATTCTCTTTTTGGTGATTGGGAAATCCATGGGTTGGATTGGCAAATCCAAAGAAATTGAAGTGGAATTTGCCAAAGCCAAAAGGACCTCCATCACGGAAAAAGTAAGTGCCTCGGGAACCGTGCAGCCGGTTACGGAAGTAAAATTGGCGCCGGAAGTCTCCGGAGAAATCATCGAACTCAATGTGGAAGACGGGGATTCTGTACAATCCGGAGAAGTTCTGGTCAAGATCAGACCCGATGTTTGGATCAGTCAGCTCGAGCGTCAGGAAGCTTCCCTGAGCCAGATGCGGGCCAATGTTGTTTCGGCGCAAGCTTCGCTTTCGGGTTCGAAAGCGACGTACATTCGATCCGACGCAGATTATAAACGCCAGGCAAAGTTATGGGATGAAAAAGTAATTTCTGAATCTGATTGGCAAATGGCGAAACAGAATTTTGAGGTCGCCAAAAATAACCTTGCTTCCGCGGAGCAATCCCTGGAGGCCGCTAAATTTATTGTTAAAAGTACGGAGGCTTCTGTAAAAGAATCCCGCGAAAGCGTGCGCAAAACATCGGTACTGGCTCCAATGAAAGGCGTGGTTTCCAAACTGAGTGTCAAAAAAGGGGAACGCGTCGTAGGCACGGCGACAATGACCGGTACGGAAATGCTCCGCATCGCCGACTTGAACAAAATGGAGGTCAGGGTTAACGTCAACGAAAATGACATTGTTCGTGTGCACCTGGGAGACTCGGCGACCATCGATGTAGATGCCTATCAAAACAATAACAAACAGTTTAAGGGAATTGTAACCAATATCGCCAACACCGCGAAGGACAAGGCTTCTGCCGATGCCATTACTGAATTCGAAGTGCGAATTCTTATTCTTCGTTCTTCGTACGAGGATTTGATTAAACTGGGAAATAAATTTCCCTTCCGTCCGGGTATGACGTCCAGTGTGGAAATCATTACGACCCGGAAATCCAATGTTCTTTCCGTACCTCTGGCTGCTGTGACCACACGCAATGCCGAAGGCAGTGTAAGCACCAAACCGGAAGGTCAAAATAACGATGACAACAGGCACCAGGTGGTTACCGATGACGGAAAGCAGAAGGAGAAGAAAAAAGACAATGTGGTGGTGTTTGTTAATGAAAAGGGAACAGCTAAAAAAGTGGAGGTGCAAACCGGAATCAGCGATTACGATAACATCGAGATCATCTCCGGGCTCAAAGACGACGCGCAAGTCGTGACGGGGCCTTTCCTGGTTGTTTCCAAGCGATTGAAAGACGGCGATAAAATCAAGGCCATGGTAAAACCGGACGAAAAGAAGGAGAAGGATAAGGGGGATAAGAAGTGAGTTCTCCTCACCCCCGACCCCTCTCCAAGGTGGAGGGGGGAGGTGATTTCTACGCCGAAACTTCGGCGGTTTTGCAGGGATATGGGATCCGAGTAATTCGGATTCCAAACGAAGAAGTCTTCAACAATAAAGAAAATATTTTGCAAAAGTGAGGAGAAAACCGAGTTGTGAACGATAAGCTCGTTGGTGAAAAATCAACAGCGAAGAACATGATTACAAAAGATATTCTCTTTCACCGCCGATCGTTCATTGCGAGCGAGGACAAACTGCTAGTATATTGTCATTATTCCTAAAAGGATTTCGATCGCGAATGAATACAAATCAACACCATGATTAAACACCCCTGGCATGAGGTCTCTACCGGTACAAATCCTCCGGAGTTTGTCAATGGGATTGTTGGGATT
>Ga0302326_10023758_pt1 | contig 12480 bp, 13 predicted proteins | sample Palsa_T0_3_FD_202264 | JGI IMG/M metagenome (GOLD analysis project Ga0302326, IMG submission 202264) | Peat permafrost microbial communities from Stordalen Mire near Abisko, Sweden - Palsa_T0_3 | ecosystem: Environmental > Terrestrial > Soil > Palsa > Peat permafrost | place: Sweden: Abisko... | reverse complement strand
AACAGTCCTGGTCAAGCCAATGGGCTCATCTTCATCGCTCCCAAACGCGCGGGCATCGGCGGTGGCCCCCAGCCGGGCCCAGTGGGCCCCGAAATCGTTGACAACGATGGCCGCGTCATCTGGTTTTTCCCAGTGACAAACGGTCAGGTGGCGGCCGACTTCCGCGTTCAATCCTATCGGGGCAAGCCAGTACTGACGTGGGGGCAGCAGAGCAACTTCGGAAAACTCGCCGGGGGTACGTCGGTGAACTACATCGCCGACGACACGTATCACGTTATCGCCACCGTGAAGGCCGGAAGCGGACTCAACGCCGATGCTCATGAATTCTTGCTCACACCGCAAGGCACGGCCCTCATTACCATCTACGATGTGGTCACGGCCGACCTGTCCTCGGTTGGTGGATCGACGAATGCACAGGTGTGGGAGGGGTCGATCCAGGAAATCGATGTCTCCACCGGCAAAGTGGTCTTCGAATGGCACAGCCTGGGGAAGGTCGCGTTCGACGAGAGTTACTGGCCACTTCCGGACTCGTCGACGGCGGCCTGGGACTACATCCACATCAATGGCATCGCACTCGACGACGACGGCAACCTGCTGCTGTCTGCGCGCCACACATCAACCGTCTACAAGCTCGACCGCCACAGCGGCGCGGTGATCTGGCGACTGGGAGGCAAGAACAGCGATTTCCGCTTCGGACCGGGAGCCGCTTTCTCTTTTCAGCACGACCCGGTGATCGCAGGGCCCAATACGCTGCGCCTATTCGACAACGAGGTGAATCCCAAGCCGGTCCTGCTGTGGTCGCGCGTCATCTGGCTGAAACTGGATCCGACGGCAAAGACTGCTACGCTGATCCGCTCCCTCGATCACCCCGATCATCTTTCAGTGCTCTCGCAAGGCAGCGCGCAAGCGTTGGATAACGGCAATACGTTCGTGGGTTGGGGCGAGCCGGCACACTTCTCGGAATTTGACTCCAACGGACGAATGATTTTCGACGCCACTCTACCGAAGGGCTACGACACGTACCGAGCCTACCGATTCCGCTGGCCACCCGATCCAAGATGACGCGTTTCATGGGCGGAACGGCCGGCACGCAGGTTTCCGCCGGCCCGATTGACGCTTTCCCCGCGTTCTCCAGGAAGTCACGAACTTGTGCACCTGATTTGAGGGCACCTAAGGCCTCCTCTTCGGTCGGCTACTCGTTGTCAACGACTCCTTAAAAGGACAACCTGACTAGTAGACTTGATTCTGGGCCGCGTGTGGCCGGGTTCCAGACTGGAGAGAACCATGAAAGCAATTGCATTCACGCGTCCGTTACCGATCGAGGCTCAGGACTCGCTGGTCGAGCTCGAACTGCCCCAGCCGGAATTCGGGCCGCGGGATTTGCTGGTCAATGTGCGCGCGGTTTCGGTCAATCCAGTGGATACGAAGGTGCGGGGCGCGCGGCATCAAGGCTCGACCTCGGAGAACACAGGCAAACCGCGGGTGCTTGGCTGGGATGCTGCGGGCGTGGTGGTGGGCAAAGGCGCCGCGGTCACCGGATTCGTTGTGGGCGATGAGGTCTACTATGCCGGCGAATTGGATCGTCCCGGATCGAACGCCGAATACCAGGCTGTTGACGAACGGCTCGTCGGACGCAAGCCGAAGTCGATTGGCTTTGCCGAGGCCGCCGCGCTACCCCTGACGAGCATTACCGCTTGGGAACTGCTGTTCGATCGGCTTGGCATTCGTGAGGGAGAAAGCGGCGCGTCTTTGCTGGTCAGCGGAGCCGCCGGCGGTGTGGGCTCGATTCTCCTGCAACTCGCGCGCCGGCTCACGGAACTGACCGTCGTAGCGACGGCATCGCGGCCGGAAACAGTGCAATGGGTCTCACAAATGGGGGCCCACCACGCAATCGACCACACGCAGCCGCTGGCCGGGCAGGTGAATGGACTGGGCGTGCCTCCGGTGAAATACATCGCCAGCCTCACGGCCACCGCACGGAACTTTGCGCCATTGGTCGAGCTCCTGGCTCCGCAGGGAAAGCTCGGCCTCATCGACGACCCGGAAACGCTCGATGTGGTGCCGCTCAAACGCAAGTCGGCTTCGCTCCATTGGGAATTCATGTTTGCGCGCTCGATGTGGGAAACCCCAGACATGGCCGAGCAGGGACGTCTGCTGAACCGCGTGTCGGAGCTTGTCGATCGCGGTGAACTGCGCTCGACGCAGACGCAGACCTTCAGCCCCATCAACGTCGAGAACCTGAAGAAGGCCCACGCGCTTGCTGAGAGCGGAAAGGCAATCGGCAAAGTGACGTTGGGCGGATTCTGACGTTGAGGCTTATAAGATGGGGTCTATCCTGGTGGCGCGATTGAGGCGGTGATCACCCCGTCGCCACAACCGCCGGGCCGGAGTGCCGCTGGTGTTCGTCAAGCGTGAACACATAATCCTGCGCTCCGTCACTTCAATACTGGACTACTCCTCCACGACTGAAAGCCTCACAGCGGGAAGACTTCCCCATTCGGTGATTGTGAGCACTATAGACCAGCCTAGGGCCTAGGCTTTGTCCCATACTTGGTGTGTGGGTGGCACTCCGGTTAGGACAACCTTTGGCAAAGCAAATCACGATCGCGAAGAGAAAACCTGATTTCAGTCCCAGCACCTTTCTTTCAACCATCGGGAAGGGCAGGGAGATGGTGTCTTTTCAAAAGAAACAGACGATCTTCGCTCAGGGCGACCGCAGGGACGGCCTATTCTTCGTCCAAACCGGGAAGGTGCAGCTCAGCGTGGTATCGGAAGGCGGGAGAGAAGCAACCCTGGCCATTTTAGGCGAAGGCGATTTCTTTGGAGAAGGGGGTCTGGCTGGTCAGCCCCTACGCATGTCGTCGGCGACCGCCTTGACAGGCTGCGTCTTGCTGCACATTGAAAGGGAAACCATGGAGCGTACCATGGGCCTGGAACCGAAACTGGCGGCCATCTTTGTCAAATACCTGCTGAAGAGGAACATCCGCTATCAGGATGACTTGGTGGATCAACTTTTCAATTCCAGCGAAAAACGGCTCGCGCGAGTTCTCCTGTTAATGGCGCAATTCGGCAAAGAAGGAGCGCCAGAAAGCTCAGTCCCAAGGCTGAGTCAGGAAACTCTGGCGGAGATGGTCGGGACGACACGCTCGCGGGTCAGCTTCTTCATGAACCGATTCAGGAAGCTGGGGTTTATCAACTACCGCGTTGGAAATAATTTACACGTTGACAGTTCGCTCCTTAACGTTCTTCTTCATGATGATGACGACGGAAAAGCCGCGACTCCGAGTGCCAACAACCAAACTCCACGTGCCAAGAGCGCTTCAGAACCGCCTCCAGAGCCCGGCGAGGCTCCTGACAAAGATCGTGCCAGGAGGCCACCCCTGCTAGGCGTTCCACAACGTCGTAAGTGAGCGCCACATAGCTCAAAACATCCCTAGGCATGAAAACTAGGTCGCGCCCGCTCTGTCGAGCTTCCCCCTGACACGCAAATCGACGGCGCGGGGAACGGTCATCTTTCGGCGTCAGCGCTTGTGCAGGGTCTCAGGCCGTAGCAGGATGAGGCCGTCCGGTTCGCGCTCAAACATCCCGCATTTGGTGCATCGGGCGGACGCTAGCGGCGTCGAAACCTTGGCCGCGGCGCACGTGATCTTGTCACCGGGGTCAGCCGTCTCCTTCGGTTGTGCGCCTAGGCTATGTGGCAATCAAGGGCATGGCAACTTTGGCCTCATAATCTTCCGATGCCTGCTCCTCGCTTCGAGTGCCGTGGGTGCCACGCAAACCTGCGTACCCATCAAAAAAGATTCCCGGGCGGCTTCTATCCGGACGGGGTGATCCTGCCGAGAGACCTTAATCTCCCGTTTGAGTCCACATTGGCATCAGTATATTTTCGAGGGCAGAATCCAAACGCCTGACATCGAGCAGAACGGTCTCTAAGTGCTGGCGTTGGACGGTGGTGATGGGTGAACCGTAATCATCGAGCACCATCGTGACAAGCCGACGAATCAAGATCAACGGAGCAAATAGGCCTAAAACATCAGGTGTAACGCCGTCATTCAGCGTCAATTGCTTCGTTTCGTTCGTGCTGAGTGCTAGCTAGCGCCTGCCGCTCAATGGCACATCTCAAAGTAAGCCCTAATCTGTTACCGTCAAAGGTGCCTTTCACGATGTAATCCTGAGCACCGCGCGATACAGCGTCGATGGCTAATTCCTCGTCGTCCTCGGCGGTAGGACGATCACCGGCACACCTGCCTTCCAGGCAACCACGGACTGAATTTTCGCCGCTCAGCGACTGTCGGGAAGATATAGATCAAGCAGAATGACAGCAGGTGCTTCTTTGGTCAAAGCTGCCATGCCGGTGGATAGCCGGTCCGCACAACAGACTTCAAACTTGGTCTTGCTTTCCAACAGTTTCAAGCAAACCGGGTACACGTCCCCCCGGATTATCTTCGATCAACAACACACGTTCGGTTTGACTGCTCATAGGCCCTCCAGTCTCAGCATACTTGCTACATCAAACCAATAAGTTCCGATTGCATTAACAGTCGACGCATAATCTTCCAGGTTGTTTGGTTTACTGACATAACTATTTTGCTCCGAGTTGAAGACAACGGTCGATGTCCTTGGTAGCCCGGGAGGTTGTAAATATCACGACAGTGATCGCTCTAAGTGCACTATCCGACTTGAGGTCTATAAGGACCTCCCAACCATTCTTGCCGGGCATATTTAAATCCAGCATAATTATTATAACTGCGGTTTTATTGCGCCTGAATACTTTCCTTCGCGGTGAAGAAAAGCCATTGCCTCTATGCCATCGCTAACCCGCTGAAGATGTATGGCGCGATCACTTCGCTTTAAGAATTCTGCAGTAAGGTCGGTGTCCGCGGAATTGTCATCAATTAACAAGACTTCGATGAGAGCTTTCATTTATACACATCTTTCTCGGATGCATAGTCTTTATTTTTCTAGGATGTCGGCTGGCCAAGTGAACTTGAAAGCCGCACCCGGAGTCGCATTAGGCTCCATCCAAATTTTCCCTCCGTGTTGTTCAACGATCTTCCTGCAAATCGCCAATCCGATACCATCGCCGGGATAGTCCATTCGAGTATGTAAACGTTGAAAAATGGCAAAAACCCTTTCGACGTTTTCAAGGGCGATGCTGATGCCATTGTCGATTACTGAGAATACCCAACTGGATCTTTTCCTTTCTGCACTCGTCATTGGATCGGGCCAGTTCGTCGATCTTCTTGGCCAGTGGCGTCTGCGCGGAAGGTTTTTGGTGCCTGCCGAGAATCATCGGGATTTCTTGACCCCTACAGCGCAATATCTCCAATGCTTCTATTCCGCGCCACTGCGCCAACTGAGGTTCGGGCAGGACGGGGTCGGGAAATTGTTGTTTTACCCGTTCCCGGAACTGATCGGGAGTCTGATGTGCGAGTGTTGCGGTTGCCATAGCGGCCGTGCCACTAGTCATGTGTGACCCGCTTTCCGCATGAGCGTAGTCTCTTTGTATCTCCCAAACGCTGTTCCCAGCTTAGTTTCGCGACTGGTCCTGAAGCTGGTCAGTTGTGAACATTGGTCATTACTTTAGGGAGGGTACCAGTGAATAAAAATCGACCGGACTCGCCGCGATAGTTGCCATCTGTCGCATTGAGGAAATGGGGCGAGAGCCACAAACAACCGGAAAAATGAGGGAATAGAGAGAGAGACTGGCTGGCAGTCATGAAGAGACGGTGCTTCTTGGCGGCACTAAAATTAGATTCGCACAAACTGTCGGCCGTCCGGTCCGACGATTTGGCGGAGGCGAAAGAAATTCTCTTCTAGTGAATGCTTTTTCATCTCAGCTCTCTCATCTTCAAGGAACCCGATGAATTAGCTGTGTCGGCTGCTCCACTTGGCAGCCGTATCATTTCGGTTTTGTCTGCCTTCCTGGACCCAAAAATGCAGCGATGACTTTGCGCCCACCCCGAAACGATGGGATCAGCATCAACGTTCTAAGGCGGCGTTTGTCGCGCCCAGCGTCGCCAGCCGGCGTTTCGGAACACAAGAGGCCCGAAATTGAAATCTTTACCGATCGCTATTGCCCTTCTCCTTGTGACCTCAATCAATATGCAGGCACAAGCAGCTTTCGCCGGGCGCGGTGAACTTCCAAACTGTCCTTTCACAGGCTTCTGGACCAAAGCGAATGCTACACTTTTCGCGCTGGATGCCGCTGCCAAGGGCGCCGACTTTTACTACACCATGCGAGGCATGGACCATCCCGGCCTGGCGCTTGAAGCCGACCCTATCGCTCGTCCCTTCGTCTCCCATGGCAACGCATTGGCAGTTGGATATTTCGGGGGGTTACTGGTCATTGACACCGCTGTGTCATACGAATTACACAAGCATCACCATGACCGACTATCGAAGGCGGTCCTGATCTTCGGCATCGTGAACAATGGGTATGGTGCGCAATATGATGGTCGCCAATACTAAATTAGAAATCATTTGCACGGGTTGTGGTTCGCCAAAAGGGAAACGTCCGCGTCTCTATAGCGAAGTCTTAACCGTCCAATTCACCGAACCGAGACTTTGGTTTGCACATCGACATTGCCCTTGATCGCATTTGAATAGGGACAGATGGCGTGAGCGCCCTCGACAAGCTCTCCCGCCGTTTTCTGGTCCACGCCGGCGATGGTCACCGCGAGCCCGGCGGACAGCACGAATGCACCCGAGGCATTGCGGCTGAGGCCGATATTGGCGACAACTTCGACGTCCCCATCGGCGAAATGGTGGCGAGCCTCGCGGCCCACGCGCAAGAGCGCATTCTCAAAGCACGCGGCATAGCCTCCGGCGAAGAGTTGCTCTGGGTTGGTCAATGCAAGCTTAAGATTGAGCAGGCCGTCGTCGCTGCGGATCGACCCATTACGGCCTCCGACGGCAGTGACTTTTGTGGAATAGAGTGTGTCTGTCATTTGTTTCCTCCTGTGTGGCGACGCATCCCTTCAAATTTGCCTTTCATCCGGAGACCCGATCAACGATTCTCGATGGAAGGGTGCAGATTCTCGCCGCTCTTGTAACATATCCTTTCATGAAATCGGTCGTGAAACGCTTTCACAAATCCAACTCACGGGTGTCCGGATTCTTCCAGAAGAATCACGTCGGAATCGGTATGTCCGCGGATCACGCCCATCTTCTTGCCATCAAGAGACCAGTGAAAGTCCGCGATATGCCGTGACTGGAAATTCGTGATCTGCCTTCCCGGTGTACCGTCGAAAAGTTTGAACCGAAAGGTTATCGGTATGTTGCTCGCGGACCGTGTCTTGGCGAAACTTCAGCTTTCATATCTCCTGACATCATTCACTATCTTTAGAAGGGGATGAATGGTGACTCCCAGGGTTCGGCACTCAGTTCAGGATTCAGGCGCTCGACCAAGCTGTGAGCAGGACCGTAGCGGGGGCTCAAAACTCACGCGCCATGAATTGATTCTTGGAAGTGCCGCCGTGACAGTCCCCATGGCTTTGCCAGTTTCCGCATCCTCTCAACAGCAGAAACGTGCGCGTTTGGCGGCGCGCCTGACGGCCAATAAAGGAGAAAATGAATGAGCACAATCACAACGAAGGACGCAGCGCAGATTTACTACAAGGACTGCGGAACGGGGCAACCCATAGTCTTCAGTCACGGATGGCCGCTTAGCGCCGACGATTGGGATGGACAGATGCTATTTTTCGGCCAGTGCGGGTACCGCGTTATCGCGGCTGACCGGCGAGGGCACGGTCGTTCCACCCAAACTTGGGACGGCAACGCCAGGGACACCTACGCGGATGACCTCGCTGTCCTCAATGAGAAACTCGATCTCAAGAAGGCGATTCAAGTGGGCCACTCGACCGGTGGAGACGAGGTTGCGCGTAATATTGAGCGGCATGGCTCAAAGCGTGTCGCCATGGCGGTGCTGATCAGTTCCGTGCCACCACTTATGGTGAAAACGGAAAAAATCCTATCGGCTAGCCGTCTCGGTCTTTGACGGCGTTCGCGAGGCGATTGCGGCAAATCGGGCGCAATTTTACAAGGACATCACGCTCCCTTTTTACGGCTACAACCGGCCCGGCGCTAAAATTATGCTGGGCGGGGTGAAGGCCCATTACGATTGCATCAAAGCGTTTTCCGAGACGGACTTCACCGAAGAAGTTCGACGTACCGACGCTTGTCATGCACGGCGACGACGATCAGATCGTGCCGATCGATGCGGCGGGTCGAATGTCGGCAAAGATTATTAAGGGTGCCAAGCTGAAGGTGTATCCAGGCTTCCCTCATGGCATGCCGGCGACGAACGCAGACCAGATCAACGCCGATCTGCTTGAGTTTTTCCAGCAAAGCAAGCAGGCAGCGGCGTAAAAGAACAGCCGGCTTTCTTTGAAGCACAAGACGGCCGGATATACTTTCTTTTCGTCAGGTTGAGCAAATTGGCAGGCTTGATTCGAGTTTACTAAACACTAGTGGAGAGGATCACTCAAATTGGACAGACAGAAAGGATCCGCAAGCGTATTGTGCTGGGCAATCCCCATGCTGGTTTTCGTTTCAACTTTCACGGCTACTGGAGAGACGCCAGCGCGAGGGGAAGGCGTTGCCGTGGGAGCCCAATACGATTCGACGCACGTCTATGTGAACCCGCAAGATCTCGACGACTTCATCAAGAGCTTTATCGCTACTTGCGGCGGCCAGGCGTCAAAGCGGTCTGTGACGAACGTTTTGCCGGTGCCAAGTAGCACGGAATTTCAATTCCTATGGACCCCGGTAGGCACGTTGTCTGTGTTCGCCTACCAGACACCAATCCCGTTTCCTTTCGGCCAGGAGCGTACTGGATATCTTGTGGCGGATATGAAGGAGGCGATCCGCGACGCTCGTTCAGCAGGCGCGGAGGTAATAGTCGAGCCATTTAAGGATCCCATCGGCATTGACGCTGTGATTCGGTGGCCGGGAGGTGTGAATATGCAGCTCTACTGGCATACCATTCCACCGAAATACTCGCCCTTGACAACGATTCCCGACAACCGAGTCTATCTGTCGCGCGATCAGGCCGATAACTTCATCAAAGATTTTGTGAAGTTCGCTCGCGGCAAAATAGTCTCCGATGAAAAGCGCGCAGAAGGCGGGGAAATCGGGCGTCCGGGAGAGTTTTATCGCCGCGTGCGGATTACTTCATTGTTTGGCAAGATGGTGGTGATGGTGACAGATGGTCAGCTTCCGTATCCTTTCGGCCGCGATATGACTGGATATGAAGTGGCTGATCTTGGCGCCACGCTGACAAAGGGGAGAGCGGCAGGGGTGAAGCTTCTATTCGGCCCGTATACATCGAGCGATCGTTCCATCGCGGTCGTGGAGTTTCCCGGTGGATATATTGCCGAGTTTCACGGGCCGAAAACTGATGCATACAGCATCCAGAAATTAAATTGAAGAGTGAGCGTTCGGTATGCAAGCTCTTATGGTAACGTTGTCATGTATTTACCACGCTTGTGTGCTATCTCTACCACATGGTTGCCTTTTGAGCCGTTGCGATTCAGCCAGACAATGCCCGGAATTACGCGGGTGTACAACCTGGAAGTGTTCCGTCCGTTTACCGACCTTTGCCGCTGTCAAGCGCTCACCCCAGTATGTTTCACTCTGGCGACCCTAAGCAGCAACTCCCAAGGGGCCCTGGTTGCGGCGAATAGTAGAACCACTGTCGAAGCCGCAAGCAACTTGCGGCTATCCCCCAGCTTGAACGCCATGCGAACGCTAGCGAATATCAGCATGGCGAAGCCGATAAGAGAAAAAAGGTGGCGAATCAGCACCAGCGGTCGTGAACCGCCATCGTGCGGCTGGGTGAACGCGAAGTAGATGCGGACAGGCATCCAGATAGTCGATATTCCCGTCAGCACGAGCGTCACCAAGCTGAATTCCGATGTGGTTAGCTCCGGAACGAGAGCAAGCAGAGAAACCAACAAGACGACGACGTAATTATGAAACGCCTGTTCGCCCAAGCGACGTGAGGTTCCGTGCGCCTCATTCAGAATGGCGGTCGCATTGATCGAGACCGCGACGAACAAAAGTCTCATAAGGCCGGCCGCCGCACCCCCGATCACTGCGTAAAATGCGGACCAAATCTGCACGTGAGGCGCCTTATCGCCACGGTTGATCGCCTAATTCTTCAAGTGTCCTGATCCTATCAGAAACAGTCGTTGAATTGACCCAGCCCTCAAAAACTGTACCACCGCCATCGCGGGACGAAGCGTATTCCCCTGGCGTATGTTTCTTAGAGGTGAAGTTGCCGACGAACTGAGGTCGATCGAGAAGTCTTTATCTCTCGAATTCTCCACATACTCGACCAGAGGCTGGATGCGAATTCGGCGATTGGGGCCACCAGGAATTTCTGGCGGTATTTGACATTCCCGAGGACTGAAGTCGAACAGGTTCGGGCCTGGTCGCGGGAGGTCGCTTGGATACACCAGCGCGAACGGGATTGGGTGCAGTGAAACAATGCTTGACATTCCGTCAGTATCAGCTTACGGTTAGTAATGGCTTACCAATACTTGCAAACGTCGGACGAACTTCCCGTGCTTGCGGTCTTGGCTGACCCGACCCGCCGCGCGCTACTCAGTCGGTTACGCGGCAAGCCTCTGTCGGTGGGCGAACTGGCGCGCCAGATGCCGATTAGCCGCCCGGCTGTGTCGCAGCACTTGAAGATACTGAAGGAGGCCGAATTGGTGCGCGAACATCGCCAGGGCACGCGGCACTACTTCGGTCTCAATCCCGCGGGCTTTGCAGGTCTGCGTGAGTATGCGGATTCGATGTGGCAGGAAGCGCTCAATGCTTTCGCTACCTATGTGGCGGCACAGACAAGGGCCAATGCAAAACACCGTGCCCACATTGGGCCGCGGACGAAAGAACGGAGCGATAGGGTATGACAACCAGGTCAGTCTCGATTGAGCCAGTCGTGAAAATTGTGAGGGTAGCGTGTTCGCCGGAAGAGGCTTTCCGCTACTTCACAGTCGATTTCAGCATGTGGTGGCCGGTCGCCACTCATTCTGTCGTTGCTTACGCGAGTGAGTTCAAGGACAAGCCCGCGGCTGTAATCTTTGAGCCGCGCGTCGGCGGCCGTATCCTCGAACGCACAAGTTCTGGAGAGGAGCACCTCTGGGGGACAGTGCTGACATGGGAACCGCCGACTTTGGTGGTGTTCAGCTTCCATCCGGGCCGCACTGAAAAAGAAGCGCAAAGGGTGGAGGTAAGGTTCTCTCCCGCAGCGGAAGGCGCACGAGTTGTGTTGACCCACAGCGGCTGGGACAAACTGACCGCCAAGGCACAGAAGAGCCGCGATAGCTACAACCAGGGATGGGAAACTGTATTTGTCGCCGCCTACCCCGAATACGTTCACAGCAGGAAGTAATTTCAGGAGGAGAGATGCGAACCACGATGCTTTTGCTGCTAACTACGATGCTGTCGCTCTCCGCCGGCGCGAGCAACCGCATTCTGACGACGGAGTTTGAAGTGAATGCTCCGATTGAGAAAGTGTGGGATGGGTGGACGACGCCGAACGGAATCAAGACCTTCTTTGCGCCTGACTGCAAAGTAGAACCGCGCGTGGACGGTGCCTCCGAGATCTACTTCTCTCCCGAGGCAAAGCCGGGCGAACGTGGTGGCGAGGGCATGCGCATTCTGGCCTTTGAGCCCATGCGACGTTTCGCCTTTACTTGGGGCGCGCCGCCCACGATACCGTATGTCCGCGCTCAGCGCACCATGGTCATCCTCGAATTCGAAAAAAAGGACGCCGCCCTCACGCTTGTTCGCTTCACACATTTGGGGTGGGGCGAGGGCACGAGCTGGGACGAGGCCTACGAATACTTCGATCATGCCTGGAATGCTATCGTGCTGCCGCGCTTCCGCTATGCCATGGAAGTAGGAGGGGTCAACTGGGAGAAGACACCCCAGTTGCCGCCGGTAGCACCCACACTGAAGTCCAGCCTCACTCGACCTTGATCTATTCCCCTCGTGACCCGGATAACCCCGGTAACATGCCGTTGCGTTTTCTCTTCGGTGATCATCTCCATCCTAAGGGTGCGGGCTAGCATACAACAGATGGCGAGAGAAATTGGGAATATGTCCATAAATTCCCACGGACGATCGAAGAACGTAGAGTGGGAGTGCGGGCGGTCAGTTTACAGGGTAAAATTCCGGAGATTTCACCCCGAGCAAATGATATGCCTCGTCGAGCGTCGAACTACTTGCAACTCCGGGCGAGTCTTTTCGCCAAGTATCTGGAACATGCGCGCCAATCCGTAAACGAAAATTTGCGGAATTACTAGGACTCGCATGTATCCAGCCGGGACTGCGGGCGGAGCCGCCGCCACTTGCGTTATGGCGTCGCCGGAAACTTCAAACTCTGTCACCTGCGTGAAGTCAAGAATGGCGCGACACGGCGGATGGGATGCCATATACCTTAACGCTGCTGCGTACAATTCCAACAGA
>Ga0302326_10023754_pt1 | contig 12481 bp, 8 predicted proteins | sample Palsa_T0_3_FD_202264 | JGI IMG/M metagenome (GOLD analysis project Ga0302326, IMG submission 202264) | Peat permafrost microbial communities from Stordalen Mire near Abisko, Sweden - Palsa_T0_3 | ecosystem: Environmental > Terrestrial > Soil > Palsa > Peat permafrost | place: Sweden: Abisko... | reverse complement strand
CACATTGAAGCTGCGCCCGGTGAGCAGTAAATCGCGCACCACTGCATTCCCCAAATCCCGCTTCAGCCTTGGAATCCCGCCAAAGCCAGGAATCAACCCAAGCCGCAGCTCGGGGAAACAAAATCGCGCCATGCGATCCGCAATGATAATGTCGCAAACCAGAGCCAGCTCAAACCCGCCGCCAAACGTCACTCCATGCACTGCCGCAATGGTGGTCAGGGGTGTCGAATCAAGCGCGTTCATCACCGCATGAATGCGCTCCAGAAACTCCCGTACCCCGCGCAAGACGGCCGCCTTTTCCATCTCCCGTCCGCGCTGAAACAGCTCGCGCAGATCCGCTCCCGCCGAAAATCCCGCCTTCTGTGTCGAATGCACGATGAGCGCATCCGCTTCGTTGGCCAGCCGCGGCAAGGCAGCCGCAAACTGCTCCAATTCTTCCAGGGTAAGCGATCCGATCTCGTTGCAGGGATCGCGATGCAGCGCCAGCTCAATCGCGCCGTTGACAATCTGCCATGAAAGCGTCTGGCCTTTGCATTCGTTCATGCGGTCAACGTCGCCGGGTTTCTCGAAACTTGGTTTTTCGAAACCTGGTTCTTGGACGCCTCATACATCGCGTCGATTTCGTTTCGAAAGCGTTCGGCAATCGCATTCCGCTTCAGCTTTCCGTTCGCCGTGACCAGCCCACTTTCGATCGTGAACGCTTCCCCGATCAGATGAAAAGCCCGCACCTGCTTGTAATGCGGCAGCGTCGCATTCGCCATGTCCAGAGCCGCCTGCGTCTCTTCGCCGTTCACTTTGCCCGTGACCAGGGCCGTGAGATATCCGCGCCCATTGCCTGCGAGCACAACCTGTACCGCACCCGGCAACTCGCCGAGAATCTTATCTTCAATCGGCTCTGGAGCAATGTTATGACCCGACCCAAGAACAATCAGGTTCTTGATCCGGCCGACAATTCTCCAGTTTCCGTTCCCGTCGACCTCGCCCTGATCCCCCGTATGAAACCAGCCGTCGCGCAACACCTTCGCCGTTTCCTCCGGGCGATTCCAATATCCCGGAAAAATATTCAGCCCTCGCACCACGATCTCCGAATTCTCCGCGATTTTCATCTCTACGCCCGAAATCGCCGGACCGGCGCGCCCCGGAACGACCTCCGCATCGGGATCGTCCATGGTGCAAATTGCAGTCGTCTCGGTGAGGCCATAAACCTGCAAGACAGGGATGCCGAGCATCATGAAAAAAAGTTGGGTCTCCACACCGAGCGGTGCTGACCCACAAATCAGCGCGCGCAGTTTGGCCCCGATCATCTTTTTGCGAATTGTGGGAAAGACAAGCCGATTCGCCAGCTCGAGCCAGATCCAGTCGCCGGCGCGCGCTTTGCCTTCCTGCCGCCGCACCCATGCGGCCTTCGCTTTCGTGTAAACCTGCAACGGAAGTCCACCCGTTTTCCAAAGCTGCTCGTCAACCGCTTTGCGCATGCGCTCAAGAAGAGCGGGAACGTTCAGGAAATAATCCGGAGCCGCCAGTCGCATCTCCGCCGCAATCTTTCCCAGATCCGTGTTCAGTGTCAGCTTGCTGCCCCGCAAAAGGCAGGTCAGCATCATGATCCACGACCCCGCAAAGCAAAGTGGCAGATAATGAAAAACCACGTCCTGCTCGGGAAGCGTCTGTGGTTGGCGACCCCGCATGAGCTGATCCAATCGTCCTGAAGTGCAACCCAGCATATGCCCCACGTTGCCCGCATTGAGCATCACACCCTTCGCCTCGCCGGAGGTGCCCGAGGTGTAGATGATCGTCGCCACATCGTTTTCCGTAATCGCCAGCGCTGGGCTCTCCACCGCCTCGCGCCCTGCCGTGAAAACCTTCTCGAAGCAGAAACACGGAGGTGCATCGGGCCAGGCTTCCACGATCGCATCAGCCAGCGACTTTTCGCCGCACGCAATCACCGCCGGGCAGCAGTCCTTCATCATCGCGACCAGTTCCGCCGGCGCCTGCCGCGCGTAAAGCGGCACCACAGTCAGCCCTTCGGCCATGATCGCCAAATCCATGGCCACCCACTGCGTCGAGTTGTGTGCCAGCAGGGCGCAGCGGTCGCCTTTCTTCAGCCGCAACCGCCCCAGATACGCCCGCGCCCTGAACACCTCAGTCAGCAACTGCCGCGCCGTAACTGGAACCGCCGCTCCGTCGTGCATCTCCTCGAGGGCCACGACATCGCCGCCGCGCTCCAGGCTAGCAAAAATTTGATCAAGAAAAGTCATCAAGTCCCAGCAAATCGCCGTTCTCTTAAAGCTGTCATCCCGAGCATAGCCAGAGTTTCACGAAGTGAAGCTCCGGCGGAGTCGCAGGACCCCTACCCCTAAACCAGCCGCCGCAAGCAGGGGTACTCCGCTTCGACCCTTGCGCCCATGATAGCTACCCGTACGCCGCCACCAACTCACGCAATCCGGCGCTCATGGGCGGCAAATAATCTTCCCAACTCCACTCCCCGCGCCGCGTAGGGAATTCGGGATACCGCCGCTGCACTTCTTCCTCGAAATAAACGCCCATGCGCGCCATCAGTTTCAAATTCCGCACCACGGTTCGCGCGATCCCGTCGGCGATCCGCTCCCCTTCTCGATCCAGAATTTCGAGCGCGGCCAGAGTCCGCGCCTCGAGATCCGGATCGTCTACATTCATCAGCAGCTCCTGATGCCCGCGCTCGTTCATGAGATTGCGTATGCGCTCATCCATCGTGATTCCGGCCGAGGGCACGAGTGCCGGCATCGACGTCACGATCCCGTGATAGCGTGAAGACACCATCATGCGGCAAGCCCGTAAAATGCTGACCAGTTGGTACATGTTGTAGTCATCCGAGGTCAGCACCGGAACTCCGCCCAGTTGCTCCGAAATCCGCCGGCAAGCCCGCGCGTCCATACGCTCGGTAGCCGCCATGATCACAAACACACTCTTCTTCTGCCGGAACGCCCCGACCGCCTTCGCAATCGAGCTCAAATAATGTTCGTAAGCTGTGTCGGCCGCGGGTCCGGCATTATGGAAATACGGCCCGCGATAGTGGCTCTCTTTGTATGCACCCGTCAAACTGTGCAACGCGGCTTTTGCCACCGACGCCTTCACCGGCCACTCAAACGGATTGATCGGGCACACCACCAGCACCGGCGTTTTTCCATCCCAACCGACATCGCGCAGCGCCTTCTGCCCATATTCTGCGCCCAGCGGTTCAAACGTCCAAGCCGTATCCGTGCCCAATTCGGTGGGCACACCCAGTTCGCGCAGAATCTTTCGCGACTCGTTGTTGCGCGTGATCACCAGCGAGTTTCTGCAATAGCGCCCGCACATCTTCGCCACCAGCGGATCCATGTGCCCTGCTTCGGCGCCATAGCCGACCGACAGCTTGTTCTCCGCGGCCGCAATGCCGAGCGATCCGATCATCATCGTCGCCAGCGCATTGGCGAATTTCGATTTGAACATCGAACCTTCGCACGCCACGACGCCATGATGCTTGGGCACTTCCTTCGCCAGAAACGGGGGAAAGATATCCGGCAATCGAACCTGTGCTGTTCCTTCGAAATATCCGCGCGAGCGGTCGAAATTAAACGTCATCATGCTGAGGTCGACGTTCTCGGGCCCAAGAATGCGCCGAATCTGACGCAACATCTCTTCTACGCGGACATCCGACCCCGTATTACGCGTGCCGTTGTAGCCCGCAAACAACAACTTCAATTTCTCGCCCGGCTGCCACGGCTCCCGCTTGCCCATCATCCATTGAATCTTCTTGCCTTCGATGATGCTCGATACCCACGCTTCCAGCACAAAGTCCATCATGCCGCGGATCCTCCCGCCCGTGTGCTCTCTGGCCAGGCTTGATAGGGATATTCAAAGTCGTGCTCGCGGCTGAAGCGGAGCAATGGAAAGCTGTACTGCGAAAATGGCACAGGCCTTCGTCCCAACTCGGTTGTGACCCGCGTGTTGTCGAACACTGTATTCCAGGTCAAATAAGGCAGGAAGACTTTCATCAACGCGGCGCCGTGGCCCACTGGCCCTTTGCGGTTAGCCAAAATGTTGACCGCGGAAGCGAACGGCTTCTCCAGCATCGGCAAGAACACCGGTCCGCGCTTATTCTCCTCAGCGGCCAGCGCCCGCGTTAATTCCCTGAACGTCTGCGAAGAATTGCCCGACGAAAGATGATAGACGTCGTGCTCCGGATTCGTCTTCATATGCAATGTTGCAATCGCATCGGCGACGAAATCCACATTCACAATGTCGATTTTGTCGAGCGGACGAAACGGAAGCACCGGCAATCCGGCCAAAAATACGAACGAGTGCACCATGTCGAACTGAGTGGTCTGCGGATAACGGCTGTCGCCGAGCACAATGCTCGGGCGGAAGATCGTCAAGGGCACGTCGGGCAGCAACTCGCGCACCATATGCTCGCAGAATTTTTTTGTCCGCGCATAAGGATCGTAATCGGAGCGCTCCCACTCAATCGATCCATCCTCCAAAACCACTTCGTGCCGGCGTTTCCCGGCCACCGCCACCGTGCTCACATTCGAAAACCGCTGCAGCCCGTGATAGTACTGTGAGCGACGCGCCAGCTGCACAACTTCAAGCGTCCCGCGCAAGTTCACATTCAAACAACTTTTTTCCGACTTCCGGTTCAAAGAAGCGGCGCAATGGATCACCGAATCGGTGGTGTGCACCAATCGGTCATAATCGCCAGGCTCCAGCCCCAACTGGGGCGAAGTAAGATCGCCGCGAAAAATTCGGATCTTCGCCTGCAAATATTCGTGGAACCTGGGGAACGGCAGATGAAGCTGCAAAGCCTGCCAAAGCCTCAGTTCCGCGTCATGGGGATCGCGGCCACGCACCAGCAAATTCAAGGCCGCGTCATGCTGCTCCAGCAAATTCGCGGCGACGTGCGCTCCGATGTACCCGGTCCCACCGGTCAGGAATATTGCCACGTTGCTCCGTTCGTCCCCGTCTTCACGGCTTCGCCATTCTCATGCGTTGGCTTCGCCCCTGTCGGGGGCGGCATTTGCAGTACCCGCGGCTCACGCGCCTCGAGCGGCCGTCCTTCGATCAGCGGATACGTCCACCGCCGCAATGCCGGAATATGAATGTCGATCCAGTACTCCCACCAGTCCAGCCCCGCCGTGTCATAACCAAACGTTTCTTTTTCCTCGGGAGTCAAAGCCTGCGACAACTTTTCTACATTATCCGCAACAAAATCATGCTCGTTGTGCAGAATGAAGGGTTCGAAAAGCTCCACCAGTTTTTCCACGCGCTCCAGGTTGCGCTCGGTCTTAGCCAGCGGCTTTTTCATCGCCGACGGCAGCGGAGCCATCACTCTCTGGATCGACTTGATAATCATCTTCTGCGCCGGCGCCGACATGCGGTTATAACGTTCTTTCGAGACCGGAATCGCATCCATCCGCAGCCGCAGCCAGTATTCCAGACCTTCCTGGGCGCGGTAGTGACGCCGATGCCCAAGCGAAGTCAACTCGATCGACCGCCCCATGTCGCACGGATTGGTGACCGATGTCGCCAACTGATAGAGCGGATCGTGGCGCCGCTCAACCAGCGCTGCGCCAATCAGCGTCATTCCGGCACAGACTGCGTCCACGGGAATAATATCCAGGCGCTTACGTTCATTGGAAGGCAATTGCCGGAAAGATGTGCCCAGAAGATACGACAGCGACGCCGAGGTATTGATCCCCTCATTCCACCCGCGAAACGGCTTGGCTACCGAAGTTTCAACGATCGCGGGACGAACGATCGCAATCGGCAGACCGGAGCCGTGTTTCGCAATCACGGATTCCGCCAGGCTTTTGGTGAAGGTATAAGTATTCGGCCAGCCCAGCTCCTTCGCGCGCCGCGTGCCTTCTTCCGTGAGATAATTCTTCAACCAGCGCACCCGATTTTTGCGAATCTGATTTTCGAGCGCCTGCCCGCTGAGTCCTTTCGCGGCGTGCTCTTTCTCGAATGCCTGCTTCTTCAACTCCTCGGCGACTTCCGGCCCCTCGGATCGCGCTTCCGCCGACCTCACCAGTTCATGCAGACGGTGCCATTCTTTTTCGGAATCGAAATCCTTCAAGTGCGCCGGGGTGTAATTCAAACGCACCCGTTCGCTGACGCGCCCATCGCGCTGCCCCGCCACGTAACAGGTCGAAAGGTGGAGCAAGGCCGCGTGATCCGACCCGCGAATGAATTCGATCAGATGGTGGGTCGAATCCACATTCACGGCCAAAGCGTCGCGCAGGTCGGGATTGAAATCCGTTAGCCCTGAGCTGTTGATGATCAGATCGAGATCTTTCAACAGGCGCGCGGCAGTCTCAGAGTCCAACCCCATGCCGGGCTCTGAAACGTCACCCTCCACGACCTCAATCTTCTCCGCCAACATAGCGCCCAGGCGATCGCCATATTTCTCAAATACGGGATCAAAAACCGGTGAGCCTTCAATCATTCGCTCGAAGCGCGCCTGCGCCGGACTCGACTTCTGCCGCCGGATCAGCAAATAAAGCTTCCCGAGCTCGGGTAGATCGATCAGCGTATTCGCCAGCCAAACTTTGCCTATAAATCCGGTGACTCCGATCAGCATCACGCGTTTCCCACTCAGCGCTTGGCGCACCGAAAACGGCTCCCGATACCGCTTCTCGTCAAAATAAACAATGGGACGGACCCGGGGCGCTTCCACCCGAACTGCCGGCACAATCGCCGAAGCCAGCGCCTTGGGGCCACGCAACCCCAAAGCTCGCACCCATCGCGCCGGACTCTGCTGCCCGTCCGGCCCGGCCTCGCGAATCCGCGCAAACAATCCCCGCGGCCGGATGACCGGGCTCAACAGTCGTCCGGTGGCAACACCGTCGCGGAAATCAAGCCGATTCGCGATGATCCAACGCACTCCTAGGTACCGTGCCAGCGGCCGCATGACTTGCTCCAACCCCTGACTCACGAGCACCACGTCCGCACCCGTTGCCTGCAGCGCCTTTAGCTGCCGCACTCCTTCTTCTTTAAGCAGCGGTTTCAGCTTGTATTCGAACTCTTCTTCGCCCAGCAGATCGAGCCGGTCGCGCGTAACCCCGCGCAACACGGCATGAACAATGCGAGTGGCAGCCACGCGGTTCGCGGCATACAGGAACGGACGCAGAACCGCCATCACCAGCACCAGGCTACGGCGCACCGCCCGGGCGATGAAGGTCTGGCTGTTCCAGGTAAAAAAAGCGATGGGGCGAACCGTGGTCAACTCCAGCAGGCTTCCCTCAACCCGCCAATACACCGGCGCAGATGGGCGCAAACGACGGAACGGCAAAGCGATACTGGGGGCAGAAGTGGCGCCAGTCGCCGACGCGCTGGCGGCCAACGGCGTGCCCATTCCCACGTTCTCGAACTTGCTCACAGGCTCCCCGAGTCCATATCGGCTGCGTTCAGCTCGCAGTGGCCCCTAGGGGGCCCCGCCGAACCACCTATTTTAACCTCTTCGTCACAAAGCACGAAGAATAACTGCACCCAATCCGCCCTTACCGGGCCCGCGCCAGTGCCCGTATCTGGTTCAGGTACTCCACATAGACCGGAATGGGAATATCGGGCGAGTCCCCATCATTCAGAAAATGGGACAGGCGAATCTCCATGGGGATCGAGGCAATGATTTCCCGGAACCGAGGCATCTGCAAGTACTTCACCCGCCAGACCTCCAGCATCAACGAGCGAAACTCTTCGCTGATAAAACCCATCCTCCGCTCTCCCAGATAAACAGCGTCAAAATGCCGCGCTCCGAGCGCCTTGCGAACGGGATCGCCGGGGAGTGAGAACTTGTACACGAGGTGAAATACATCTGCCAGATCGCCCCACAGCACTTTCTCCTCAAACGCGCTGAAGCGAAACGGGTGCGCGCCGCGTTGCTGAACCGCCCGCGGGTGATCGCTAGGGTTCAACGCCTGACGCCCCATTTCAGCGCGAAACCATTGCAGCCGGCCGTTGTTAGGGGCAAGGTTCAGGGCGAGGTTGTGCCGCAGAAATTCCACCGCGTACGCGTTTGGCAGGTAGATTTTGGGATCGGCGTCCAGGCGCGCCAGCCACGGGCCCCAGTCTTTCTGTTGCAGCAGGCCAAGCAATTCTGTCAGGTCTGCCACGGTAACATCGGGGTGATATTTTACCGCCTGCCAGAAATGTTCGGTCGAATCGTAAGTCTCACCATAAAGCTGGATCCCTTCTTCAATAGGATACCAATTCGACAACACGCGTCCGGAAATCGACGGCGACGCACTCCAGCAATTGAGCGAATGCTTCCATTTCTCCTGCACAGCCAGAAAGGCCTCGCCGTAGCCGGGCGGAACCGGCTCTTTTACGAGCGCGAGTGCCTGCTGCAATTGTTCGCCAGTATGCGTTACCAGAGTCTCCAGCGGTCGTTCGTCTTCCATGGAAATCACGCGGCTTTCGATCCCGCGCCTGAGCAATTCGCCCGCCAGTTGCCGCCGCTGCTCGCCATCCAAACCGCTTGGAACACTCCAGCGCTGCTTTTGCGACTCTATATAAGGAAATAACTCGGCCAGCGAGGAGAACTCGATAAAGCCATGAACGGCGAACGTCAACGGCCGTCCCTCCTTGACGAGCGTGGTAGAAGGCGTGACGAGTGCCTGAAGGGAAATCGGTTCCGCGCACAAACGCAAACTCGCACTCACGACCGTCAAGACCAGGAATCCCATCAACCCGCAGACGGACACTATTTTTTGTGCATTGTCTTTCACGGTTCCCCTCACTTTTCCATGCCCAGGACAATCCTGTCCAAGACCTCCGCCGGAACAGAGAATCTGAGGGTACCGCAAATTTTGCATTGTGATGCGAAAGGAAGACCGTGGGGTGGCGGTCGTCTCGCCCGTCCAAGCGGAGCCGAAGGGCCACGTTCGGCAGGGACAAAGCTCCTCCACAACGCTTTCAGAGCTTGTTCAGCCCGTCCAGTGCAGCCACTTTATAGGCTTCCGCCAGGGTTGGATAGTTGAACACTGTATCCCGAAAATACTCGATCGTAGCGCCCATGGTCAGCACCGCCTGTCCAATATGCACAATCTCCGCCGCCCGGTCCCCAATAATGTGCACGCCCAGCAACTTCAGCGTGTCCGGATCAAACAGAATCTTCAGCAGCCCCTGATCGTCGCCAAGCATCTGCCCCTTGGCCAATTCCGAGTAACGCGCCAGCCCGCTCTCATAGGGAGTCTTATTCCGCGTCAGTTCTTCCTCAGTCGCGCCGACCATGGAAATTTCCGGAATCGTGTAAATGCCATAGGGAATCAGATTCGGCACCAAGGTGCTCGGCTTGCCAAACATGTGACAACCCGCCAGACGCCCCTGCTCCATCGAAGTGCTGGCCAGCGCTGGAAACCCAATCACATCTCCCGCGGCGTAAATGTGCGGCACCACCGTCTGAAGGTGTTCGTTCACCGCCAGCCTGCCGCGTTCCTCCGCCGTCAAGCCCGCAGCTTCGATCCTCAACTTGTCGCTGTTAGCTTGCCGCCCAATCGTATAGAGCAGCGCCTGTCCACGAACTTTCTTTCCACTCTCCAAAACCGCAAAAACCTTGTCCCGCTCTTCGTCGAAACCCACCGACACGACTTTCTCTCCGACGCGGAAAACCGTTCCCAGCTGTCGCAACTGAAAACACAGGCTCTCGATAATCTCCCGATCGACAAAATCGAGCAGCACCGGGCGCTGATCCAACAGCGTCACCTTCACTCCCAACGCCGTAAACATCGACGCATATTCGAGCCCAATAATTCCCGCGCCCACCACAATCAACTCTCGCGGAATCTCCTCCAGGCAATGCACCTGGTCGGAATCGAAGATGCGCTTGCCATCCACCGGAATTCCCTCTATATGCGCCGGTCGCGTGCCACACGCGATCAGAATTTTCTCTCCCCGAACCTGTTGCACTCCGTCTTCATTCACGATCTCGATCGTATGCGGATCGGCAAAACGCGCGTCTCCCTCGAGCGCCGTCACATAATTCCTGCGGAGTTGCGCCTTGATCACGTCGACTTCCCGCGTCATTACCGCTGTCGCTCGCAGCGTGAGGTCCGACATCATGATTCGGTCTTTGACCACGTAGCCGCGCCCGTAGAACGACCTCTGCCGCAAGCCGCTCAGATAGAGCACCGCCTCCCGCAGCACCTTGCTCGGGATTGTCCCCGTATGGACGCAAACCCCTCCCATGGCCAGCCGCCGGTCTATGATCGCGACCTTCTTGCGCATCTTCGCTGCGCAGATCGCGCCCTTCTGTCCCGCCGGACCGCTTCCGATAACTACCAAATCGTATTCGTTAGTCTGCATAAGCGGAGCACCCGCAGCAAAAAACTATCATTCTTCTAACTCCACGCGATAGTGCCTTTGGTCTCGAAATTGATCGCAGTAGCGCCGGCATCCTTGCCGGCTGTCCCGAGGGTGTGCATTCGCCCCCGGTTCGGCAGACATCATGCTCGGCAGACGTGATGCCAGCGGACAGCCGCCGGGACGGCGGCGCTACAATCGCCGCGCGGAAGGACACGACCCACCAACGGCTGTTTTCGCAAATGTCAAGCAAGAGAATGAAGCAGTCGTGGTTGATGGAGGGCCGGGCGCCCCCGCCCGGCCCGACGGGCGAGACGTCTCTCCAAACTATGAGTCCACTTCAAAACCATCAGGCGAGCGCCATTCTCTTCCGGATCTCAGCGACAATCTCCTCTGGAGACTTGTCGACCTCGACAACCACTGCGTCCGCCGGCTCTTCGAGCGTGGCGAATTGGCTTTCGAGCATCCGCTCTGCCATAAAATGCCCGTGCCGGACGTGCATTCGCTCCCGCAGCAACGCCCGATCGCCTTTCAGATATACAAATTGCACCTCCGGACCCACCAGCAGGCGTTCGCGATACTCCTGCTTGAGCGCCGAACAAGCCAGCACGGCGTTCGTTCTCTCTGCAATCCAAGCGGCAATCAAGGCCCGCAGACTTTCGAGCCAGGGCTCGCGATCGGCGTCAGTCAGCGGAATTCCGTTCCGCATTTTCTCCACGTTCGCGGCAGAGTGGTAGTCATCGGCGTCTGCAAACATCCACCCCAACTGCGATGCCAGCAGTTTCCCAACCGACGTCTTCCCTGCTCCTGCAACCCCCATCATGATCACAACCATCTCGATACCTCGGCTGCCAGACTTTCAAAACCGGCCAGGCCAAGCTTGCACTCCATCCTCGAATGCGGTTTGATAGCCCAATGAAGTCTTCTCTCGGCCAATGCCTGCAATTTTTCCTGCTTGCGCTATCGCTAACCACCGCCAGCACCAGCACTGGCACCAACGACTCTCCAAGAAACAAATACCTGCTTTACGTCGGCACCTACACCGAAAAGGACAGCAAGGGAATCTATGCCTTCCGTTTCGATGCCGCAACCAATGAACTAACTCCCCTGGGCCTGGCGGCAGAAACCACCAACCCCTCATTCCTCGCCATCGACCCCACTCGTCAATACCTCTATGCCGTGAACGAAGTTTCAAACTACAAAGGCGCCAGCAGCGGAGCGGTTAGCGCTTTTGACATCAGCCACCAGAATGGCAAACTATCGCTCCTGAACCAGGTTCCCTCCCGCGGAGCCGACCCCTGTTACATAGCCTTCGACAAGACGGGCAAGTTTGCTCTCGTCGCCAACTACACCGGAGGAAACGTCGCCGTGTTCCCGGTTCGGAAAGATACGCAAGACGCCGGCCACATAGCGGAATCATCGGCGTTCGTGCAGCATGCCGGCTCCAGCATCGACAAAGAACGGCAGCAAGGCCCGCATGCCCATTGGATCGAGACCACGCCCGATAATCGCTTTGCTATAGCCGCCGATCTCGGCCTCGACAGATTACTCGTCTACCGCTTCGACGCCAAAACCGGCGTCCTGACTCCGAATGATCCCCCTTACGCCAGCCTTGACCCCGGAGCCGGACCGCGGCACTTGGCTTTTCATCCCAGCGAAAAATTTGTCTACGCCTTGAACGAATTGCAGTCCACCATCACCACATTCACCTATGACCGGAGCCGCGGCACGTTGCAGAAGCTAAGTTCGATTTCCGCCCTGCCAAAAACTTTTTCCGGCAGCAACACCGCCGCCGAGATTAAAGTGCATCCTGGCGGCAAATTCCTCTTCGCCTCGAACCGCGGAAACGACAGCCTGGCCGTATTCTCCATCAATACTCAGAGCGGCGATCTGACTCTTGTTGATTTCTTTCCAACTCAAGGCAAGACCCCGCGCAACTTCGAAATCGATCCCACGGGGAAGCTTCTGCTGGTGGCCAATCAAGACAGCAATAACATAGTAGTTTTTCGGATCGACCCCGGCAGCGGAAGACTAACTCCCACCGGCCAGACGCTAAGCGTCCCCGCGCCCGTCTGCCTGAAGTTTGTGGCTATAGAATAGTTCGTAGCAACAGAATAACTGGCCGCGTGGTGACGAGGCGGAACCTGTCCTCGGCGGAGCCGAAGGGCCC
>Ga0302326_10023752_pt1 | contig 12481 bp, 9 predicted proteins | sample Palsa_T0_3_FD_202264 | JGI IMG/M metagenome (GOLD analysis project Ga0302326, IMG submission 202264) | Peat permafrost microbial communities from Stordalen Mire near Abisko, Sweden - Palsa_T0_3 | ecosystem: Environmental > Terrestrial > Soil > Palsa > Peat permafrost | place: Sweden: Abisko... | reverse complement strand
CCGCTCGGTACCGGCGGCGCGCTCAAGTTCGCCCACCAGTGGCTCGACGAGCGCTTCTTCATGCTCAACGGCGATGTCCTGACCGACATCGACCTGACGGCGCAGCTGAGCCAGCACCAGCGCACCGGAGCGCGCACGACATTGGCGCTGATCGCAGTCGAGGACCCGTCGACATACGGGCTGGTGCGCCGGAATCCCAACCTCTCGGTCAAGGCGTTCGTCGAGAAGCCCGGGCCTGATCAGGTCGATACCGACCTGATCAGTGCCGGGGCGTACATCATCGAGCGCGGCGTGCTCGACGGCATGGCCCCGGCCGGGACCAACTTCTCGATCGAGCGCGATGTGTTTCCGGGGCTGGTCGATCAGGGGTTGTTCGGATATGAGGCGAGTGGATACTGGCTCGACATCGGCACCCCCGAGCGGTATCTGCAGGGGACTTTCGACATCCTCGAAGGCAATGTCACCACCGAGATCGGGCGGCGGCTGGCGGAAGCCAGCCTGGTGCTGGCGCACGGCGCCCGCGTCGAGGGCAGGGTGGTCGCCCCGTCAATGGTGGGCCCGGGTTGCGTGGTCGCGGCGGGCGCGATCGTCGGAGGCCGCGCCGTCCTCGGACGCGATGTCAGCGTGGCCAGCGGCGCGCATGTTGAGAGCTCGGTGCTGCTCGACGGCGTCCGCGTCGGGGCGCGCAGCGTGATCCGCTCGTCGATCATCGGGCCCCGCGTCACGATCGGCGAGCACTGCCACATCGACGGCGGGGTCGTGCTGGGCGAAGGAGCGAGGATCGGGGCGGGCAACGTGCTGGCGGCGGGGGTCCGTATCTTTCCCGGCGTGGAGTTACCCGACGGAGCGATCAGGTTTTGACCGCAACGGCCGATCTGAGCCGCCGGGCGATTGCCGCGGTCGACGAATCCGATCAGCTCGGTGACGTTCTCAGCCTGCCCGAGCATCTTCGCGATGCCCAATGGCGGGTGGAGTCGGCCAACCTGGAGCCCCACGACGCCCGTGGGGGGTTGGTGGTGGCGGGTATGGGCGGATCGGCGATCGGCGGCGATCTGGCGCTGGCGGCGCTGGGCGACCGCGCCTCGCGCCCGATCGTGGTCACGCGCGACTACGCGCTGCCGCCCTGGATCACGCCCGAAGCGACCGTGCTGTGCGCGAGCTATTCCGGCAACACGGAGGAGGCGCTCGCGGTGTATGAGGCGGCAGGGGCACTCGGCACTCGCAGAATCGTCACCACCACGGGGGGCCGGCTGGCCCAGGCCGCCCGCGCCGACGGCGTACCGGTGGTTCCCCTGCCGGGTGGCTTTCAGCCCCGCGCGGCGGTCGCGTACTCGCTCGTGGTGGCGATCGAGGTCGCCGGGCTGTGTGGAGCCGGAGAGCGGCTGCATACCGAGATCGACGTCGCGGCAGCGCACGCCGAGCGCCTCGTCGAGGCGTGGGGTCCCGACGCCCCCGACGACAGCCTGGCGAAGGAGCTGGCCCGCGAGCTGCACGGGACGGTGTCCCAGATCGCCGGCGCTGGCTTGACCGTGCCGGTGGCCTATCGCTGGAAAACCCAGATCAACGAACAGGCCAAGGTGCCGAGCTTCTCGCATCAGCTGCCGGAGTTGGATCACAACGAGATCGTCGGCTGGGCGGGCGCGGCCGAGCTGGGGCGCTTCAGCGCCGTGTTCCTGGACGACTCCGACCTGCATCCGCGCGTGCGCCAGCGCATCGAGCTGACCCGCGGCCTGATCGCTGCCGATGCCGTCGCGACCTTCCGGATCGAGAGCGTCGGCGGGAGCCGGATCGAGCGGCTGGTGTCCCTGGTCCTGCTCGGAGACCTGGTCTCGCTGTACCTGGCCGTGCTGCGCGGCGTCGATCCGGGGCCGGTCGCGGTCATCGAGCGCCTGAAGAGCGCTCTCGCCGGGGGCTGAACGAGCTCACCGCGGCGCGATTTCAGGCCGCTCGGTCGAGCCGGCCCAAACCTTGACACTCTCGTGGTAATGTTGACGCGAGATGGAAGCCCTGACGATCCACGAAGCGGCGCAGACGACCGGGTGGTCGCCGCGCATGCTCCGCTACATCGAGCAGGCCGGTCTGGTCACGACGGCGCGCTCAGGATCCGGCTATCGCCTTTACGGGGCAGCCCAGCTGCAGCGACTGCGCACCCTCAAGGAGCTTCTGGCGCGCTTTGACGTCGGGCTCTCGGACGTGGCGTTCGCCGCCCGGCTGTCGGGGGATGCGGAGCTGCGGGAGGCCGTGCAAAGCTGGTTTGAGGACCAGCCTCGCCGTCCCGAGCACGTCGATGCCGATGACTGGCTGGCCTTTGAGCAGGACAAACACCAGAAGTTGCTGGCCGTGGCCTGATTGCGGGCAGCCGAAACCGCCCTTGCGAACCGTTTTGCCGACCCCCTGAGCACCTTCGCAGTGATTCGAGAGAACTGAAAGCCCAAACCAGTGGAGAGACTATGAGCACGACCGCCGCCCAGACCGACTTCAAGGTCGCCGATCTTGCGCTCGCCGCTTTCGGCCGTAAGGAGATCCGGCTCGCCGAACACGAGATGCCGGGTTTGATGGCGACGCGGCGCGAGTACGCCGACAGCCAGCCGTTGAAGGGTGCGCGGATCACCGGGTCGCTGCACATGACGATTCAGACTGCGGTGTTGATCGAGACGCTGGTCGCGCTCGGCGCGGAGGTCCGGTGGGCGAGTTGCAACATCTTCTCCACCCAGGATCATGCTGCGGCCGCGGTCGCGTTGGGTCCGGATGGGACGGCGAGTGAGCCGCGCGGGGTGCCGGTATTCGCGTGGAAGGGCGAGTCGCTGCAGGAGTATTGGTGGTGTGCGGAGCAGGCGCTGACTTGGCCGGGTACCGACGGGCCGAACATGATTCTCGACGACGGCGGTGACGCCACGCTGCTGGTGCACAAGGGTGTCGAGTACGAGCGTGCCGGGGCGGTGCCGGACCCCGCGAGCGCGGAGTCCGAGGAGTTCGAGATCATCCTCGAGTTGCTGGGTCGCTCGCTGGAGGAGGATCCGCAGCGGTTCACGCGGATGGCGGCGCAGATCAAGGGCGTGACCGAGGAGACCACCACCGGTGTGCATCGCCTGTATCAGTTCGCCGAGGCGGGGCAGCTTCTGTTCCCCGCGATCAATGTCAACGATGCGGTCACGAAGTCGAAGTTCGATAACAAGTACGGCTGCCGGCACTCGCTGATCGACGGCATCAATCGCGCCACCGACGTGCTGATCGGCGGCAAGGTGGCGGTCGTGTGCGGCTACGGCGACGTCGGCAAGGGCTGTGCGGAGTCGCTGCGCGGCCAGGGCGCGCGGGTGATCGTGACCGAGGTCGATCCGATCTGTGCGCTGCAGGCCGCGATGGACGGCTATCAGGTCGCGCAGCTGGAGGACGTCGTCAGTAGCGCTGACATCTTCATCACCGCGACCGGCAACCTGAACGTGATCACCGCCGCGCAGATGACGGCGATGAAGCACCAGGCGATCGTCGGGAACATCGGCCATTTCGACAATGAGATCGACATCGCCGGGCTGGGCAAGGTCGATGGGATCGAGAAGATTAACATCAAGCCGCAGGTGGACGAGTGGGTGTTCCCCGATGGCCACGCGATCATCGTGCTGTCTGAGGGGCGGCTGCTCAATCTCGGTAACGCGACCGGCCACCCGAGCTTCGTGATGTCCAATTCGTTCACCAACCAGGTGATTGCCCAGATCGAGCTGTTCGGGCATCCCGAGAGCTACGACAAGCGCGTCTACACGCTGCCCAAGCACCTCGACGAGAAGGTCGCGCGGCTGCACCTCGATGCGCTCGGGGTCAGGCTGACCGAGCTCACGCCCGAGCAGGCCGCGTACCTGGGGATACCGGTACAGGGCCCGTTCAAACCCGATCACTACCGCTACTAATCGGCGCTCACTTCCCGCCGAGGAACTACGCATGGCTCGGGCCGGTCACCGACGCGTCCGCGCGACTCGCGCAGTGGTCTGAGCGCTGATGGCGCGGATATCGATCCCACCCCATGAGGTTGCCGATCTGGCGCTGGCCCCCGAGGGCGAGGCGCGGATCGCGTGGGCGGCCGACCAGATGCCCGTATTGCGGCAGATCCGAGCGCGATTCGCGACGGAGCGGCCGCTGGAGGGAGTGCGAATCGCCGCCTGCCTGCACGTCACGGCCGAAACCGCGAATCTCATTCGCGCCCTGCTCGCGGGTGGGGCCAGCGCCTCGCTGTGCTCGGCGAATCCGCTCTCGACCCGGGACGACGTGGCCGCAGCGCTCGTGCTCGCCGACGGCGTCGAGGTCAGGGCCCTCCGCGGCGAGGACCTTGACACCTATGCGGGACACGTGCGATCCCTGCTGGAGGGCGCCCCGCAGGTGACGATCGACGACGGAGCCGACCTGCTGGTCACGGCACATAGCGCCGGCGGCGACGTTCTGGACGGGCTGATCGGGGGAACCGAGGAGACGACCACCGGCCTCGTGCGCCTGCGTCGGCTCGAGGATCAGGGCGAGCTGGCCTGCCCCGTGCTGGCGGTCAACGAGGCCCGCACCGAGCGCACGCTCAACGACCGGCACGGTACCGGCCAGTCCGCGCTGGACGGCATCATACGCGCGAGCAACGTCTTGCTGGCCGGCACGACGCTGGTGGTGATCGGGTACGGCTGGGCGGGGCAGGGGATCGCCGAGCGCGCACGGGGCGCCGGTGCGGCGGTGATCGTGTGTGAGGTGGAGCCGCTGCGAGCGCTCGAAGCGCGGATGGCTGGCTACGAGGTGATGACCGCCCTGCGGGCGGCAGAGCGCGGCGACGTGTTCGTGACCGTCACCGGGTCGCGCCGCGTGCTGCGCGGTGAGCACTTCGAACGGATGAAGAGCGGCGCGCTGCTCGCCAATGCCGGCCACTTCGACGTCGAGCTCGACCTCGAGGAGCTGGGCGCGCTCGCGACGGGCGGCATTCGCGAGGTGCGACCGCTGGTCGAGCAGTACCGCCTCGGCGATGGTCGCAAGCTGAACCTGCTGGCCCACGGCCGCGTCGTCAATCTCGCCGCCGCGGACGGACACCCGGGGGCGGTCATGGACGTCTCCTTCGCGCTGCAGGCGCTGTGCGTCGAGGAGTTGGTCAAGCGGCGCGGTGAGCTGGCACCAGGAGTGCTCCAGGTGTCGGCGGCGATTGACCGTGAGGTCGGTCGCCTCAAGCTCGCCGCGTTGGGGGTCGAGATCGACGAGCCAACAGCAGAGCAGGAGCACTACCGCGAGTCGTGGGGCTGAGCTTCGGCTCCGCACGCGACCGGCGTCTCTGACACGATCATCTCGAGGATGCCTGGCTCGCACAGCACCATCGCCGCACGCGGCGGCGTCGATTTGGGTGGCACGAAGATCGAGGCGATCATCGTCGACGAGCAGAACGCGGTGCTCGGCTCCATGCGCAAGCCGACGCCGATCGAGGGTGGTCCAGAAGACGTCGCGGAGCAGATCGTGCTCGCCGTGACCGAGGCCGTCGCCGCGGCGGGCCTGAAGGCGGGCGAGCTTGTCGGCGTGGGCGTCGGCTCGCCCGGGGAGATCGATGGCGCCGCCGGCACGGTGACCGGCGCTCGCAACCTGCCGAACTGGGGGGGCACGTTCGCCCTCGGGCCGACGCTCTCGTCTCGGTTGGGCGTTCCGGTGTTCGTGGGTAACGACGTTGGGGTCGCCACCGAAGCAGAGTTCAGGTTGGGTGCGGGGAAGTCATACGAGTCGTTGCTCGGCGTGTTCTGGGGTACGGGGGTCGGCGGAGGGCTGATTCTCGACGGCAAGCGGTGGCTGGGACGAGGCGCTGCGGGGGAGATCGGCCACATGGTCATCAAGCTCGACGGCGCGCATTGTCCCTGCGGCCGGCGCGGGTGTGTCGAGGCGTACGCCGGCCGCGGCGCGATGGAGGCCCGCGCTCGCAAGCTCGTCGACGAGGGGACCAAGACCGACCTGTTCAAGCTGATGAAGCATCACGGCCGGACGCGGCTGACCAGCTCGATCTGGGCGCACGCGATCGAGCAGAAAGACCGGATGGCGACCGACTTGATCGACCGCGCCGTGGCGGCGCTGGCCGCGGGGATCGCCTCCTCGGTCAACCTGCTCGACGTGGAGGCGGTGTTCATCGGGGGTGGTCTCGGAGTCCGGTTCGGCGAGCCGTTCGCGAAACGAATCGCGACCGAGATGCATCCGCATCTGTTCGTCGACTCCCGGCCTCCGGATGTACGGGTGGCCGGTCTGGGCGATCTTGGCGGCGCCCTCGGAGCCGCGCTGCTCGCGGTGCCCGCTCCCGCCTAGGCTTCGCCCAGGCTGTGCTCAGGCGGTCTCGAAGCGCTCGGCTCGCTGCGCCTCGCGCTCGGACTCGTTCAGCATCTGGACGAACACGTAGACGAGCGCGATTCCCATCACGATCGACTGCTCGAGCGCCATCAGCAGCCCTGCCATCGACTGGTCCTCGGTCGGGCTGAGGCCCCAGTAATGGGGTTGGTGCTGGTAGAACGGATAGAGCGCGGTCGGCGCGAACGCCAGCACGATGCCGAGGATCCCGACCAACAGCTTGGTGCTCACCATGTAGGAGACCGGGCCCATGCCCCCGAGTCGCATGCGACCGCGGATCGGCGAGATCAGGTGCCACCAGTAGAGCGTGCCCCCGACTGCGAAGCAGATGTGCTCGAGCACGTGGACATCCGGATGGCGCAGGGCGCTGTCGTACATCACCGGGATATGCCAGAGCCACATGAACCCCACGTACGCGAACACCGCGAAGGCCGGATGAGCGAAGTAGCCCGCGCGCTGCTCGAGCGCCGTCAGGTGTCGTGTGACGGGCCGCAGGAGCACCTTGGTCAGACCGAGGATCAGCAGGATCGGCGCGATGTCCAGCAGCAGGATGTGCTGGAGCATGTGCATCACCATCAGTTGCTCGCCGAGCTGATCGATCGGCGACACGAGCGCGGCGAGGATCGCGAGCAGACCAGCGAAGAACAGGAGCAGCCGGCCGATGCCGGGTGGATGCGGCTCGCGCTGGGTCCGGGCGCGACGCCAGCCCTTGACGTACAGGATCGCCAGCGCGCCAACGCCGAGCAGCACGCTGGGCTCGAATGACCACGCGATCTTCGGTGCCACGGCCGACATTGTGAACGTTCGACAAACGCTTCGCAGAGGCTTAACCTGCGCTGGGAGTGATTCCACCTTCCACCAAGGAGGTCGGCCGATGCGGATCGAGGTCAAGGGCCGCAACCTGCCCGTCTCAGACGACCTGAGAGAGCACGTCGTCAAGCGCTTCCAGAAGGTCTCCCGGCAAGTGTCTGAGCTGGCGGAGCTTGAGGTCGAGGTGTTCGAGGAGCGCAATCCGGCAATTGCCGATTCGCAGGTGGCCGAGGCCACCCTGCACCTGAAAGGGGTCACGTTGCGGGCGCGTGACGCCTCGCGCGACCTCATCCACTCGATCAACCTGTGCGCCGAGGAGCTATCGGTCCAGGTCAAACGCCACCGGGACAAGCGCCGGAAACGGCGCGAGTCGCGGGCGGCGGAGAGCCCTCCGGTGCCCGGGGACATCTCGCCTGCCTCGTAGCTGCGCCGGGCGGGTGTCCGGCCGAGACCCTCCCGACCGTCGGAGCTCCGTTGCTAACCTAGCCGTATGTCCTTCCTCGACCGCGCGCTTCGCATGGGCGAGGCGAAGAAGTTCAAGACCTACGCCCAGCGCGTCTCCCGGATCAACGGCTTCGAGGAGGAGCTCGAGCACGACACTGACGCCGAGCTGCGCGAGGCCGCCGATGAGCTGCGCCGGCGCGCTCGGGAGGACGCTGAGAGCCTCGACGATCTGCTGTTCGAATGCTTCGCGCTCGTGCGCGAGGCGGGCAAGCGGGCGCTCGGGATGCGCCACTTCGACGTCCAGATGATCGGCGGCATGGTGTTGCATGACGGCGCGATCGCGGAGATGAAGACCGGCGAGGGCAAGACGCTCACCGCGACCCTGGCCGTGGTACTCAACTCGCTCGGCGGTCGCGGCGTGCATCTGGTCACCGTCAACGACTACCTGGCCCGGCGCGACGCGATGTGGATGACGCCGATCTACGACCTGCTCGGGGTCACCGTCGGGGTGCTCCAGAACATGCAGCCCTACGAGGAGAAGCGCGCCGCCTACGCCGCGGATGTCACCTACGGCACCAACTCCGAGTTCGGCTTTGACTACCTGCGCGACAACATGGCCACGAGCCTGGAGGAGAAGGTCCAGCACGGCGGCCGGCCCAAGCCCGAGGAGGGCCAATCGCCGTACCACACGTTCGCGATCGTCGACGAGGTGGACAACATCCTCATCGACGAGGCGCGCACCCCGCTGATCATTTCCGGCGCGCCCGAGCAGGCCGCCGACCTGTACGACAAGTTCGCTCGGCTGGCGCCCAAATTGGTGCCCGGCAAGACCCCGGACGGGATGGATCCGCGGAGCAAGAAGGAGTTCGTGGCCGATTTCGACTACGAGTTCGAGGAGAAGCACAAGACGGTCGCGGTGACCGAGCGCGGTGTGGCCAAGGCCGAGCGCTTTCTCGGCATCGACCATCTGTATCGGGCCGAGAACGGCCACCTCGTCAACCACCTGATCCAGTCGCTGAAGGCGGAGTCGCTCTACAAGCGCGACGTCGACTATGCGGTGATCGACGGTGAGGTGAAGATCATCGATGAGTTCACCGGTCGGATCCTCGAGGGTCGGCGCTGGTCCGAGGGCCTGCACCAGGCGGTGGAGGCCAAGGAGGGTGTCCGCGTCCAGGAGGAGAACCAGACCCTCGCGACGATCACGTTGCAGAACTACTTCCGCATGTACGACAAGCTGGCGGGGATGACCGGGACGGCGCTGACCGAGGCGACCGAGTTCATGAAGATCTACAAGCTCCCGGTGGTCCAGGTCCCGACCAACATGCCGATGGTCCGGGCTGACCGCAATGACCAGGTCTACAAGACCAAGGACGGCAAGTGGGCCGCCGTGGTCAATGAGATCGCCGCTCGCCACGCCAACCAGCAGCCGGTGTTGGTCGGGACGATCTCGGTCGAGGTCTCCGAACTGCTCGGCGAACAGCTCAAGCAGAAGGGCATCAAGCACTCGGTGCTCAACGCCAAACCCGAGCACGCTGAACGCGAAGGCGAGACGATCGCCGAGGCGGGTGCGCCGGGCGCGGTCACGATCGCCACCAACATGGCCGGGCGTGGCGTCGACATCAAGCTCGGAGGCAATGCCGAGCACCTGGCCGGGCTCGAGTTGGCCAAGCTCGGCCTGCCGCCCGGCGCGCCCGACTACGAGGAGCACTACGCCAAGGTGCTGCCCGAGATCGAGCGCCGCGTCGAGGTGCTGCGTGAGACGGTGCTCGAGGCCGGAGGCCTCTACATCATCGGCACCGAGCGCCACGAGTCGCGGCGGATCGATAACCAGCTCCGAGGCCGCTCGGGACGCCAGGGGGACCCGGGGGAGTCGCGCTTCTTCCTGTCCGCCCAGGACGATCTCGTGCGTCTGTTTGCGGGCGAACGCATCTACAAGATCCTCGACCGTCTCGGCACCGTGGACGAGGAGGGCAACGAGGAGCCGATCGAGGCGGGGATGCTCTCCAAGCAGATCGAGAAGGCGCAACGGAAGGTGGAGGAGCAGCACTTCCTGATGCGCAAGCACACACTCGAGTACGACGACGTGCTCAACCAGCAGCGCGAGGTGATCTACCGCTACCGAGATGAGATCCTCGAAGGCCGTGACATGACCGACGCGGCGCGCGAGGAGATCGTGAACCTGATCGGGCGCCTGGTTGACGAGTACACCTCCGGTGACTTCGTCGAGGATTGGGACATCGAGGGCCTGATGCGCCGGGTCGAGGAGATCTTTACCCCGAGCGCGGCCTTCGCCGAGATCGACCCCCAGCGGATCGACCGCGAGGATCTGACCCTCCGCCTCCAGGAAGAGGCGCTGGCGCAATACGACCGCCGCGAGCAGGAGCTCGGCGCCGAGTTGATCCGGGCGCTCGAGCGTTTCCTGCTGCTGCAGATCATCGACCAGCGTTGGCGTGAGCACCTCTACGACATGGACTACCTGCGCGAGGGCATCCATCTGCGCGGGTTCGCGCAGATCGAGCCGCTGGTCGCCTACAAGAACGAGGCGTTCGAGCTGTTCCGCGATCTGATGAACGGCCTGTGGGGCGACTTTGCCCGGATGATCTTCCACGTCGAGGTCACGGTCGATGCCGAAAATGGGGCGGCCGCCCCGCCACCGCCGGTCAGGCGTCCGAGTCCGAGGTCGAGTTCATCCACTCGCGGTCGCAACGTGACCTATTCCGGCGGCGGGATGGCGCAGCCCAGCGCGCTGGCGATGGCCGCCGCGGCGAGCGGTCCGGCCGAGGCGTACGAGGAAGCAGCAGAGCCGATACCTCACGTGGAGCAGCGTCGCGTCGACGAGGCGGACCAGATCGGGCGCAACGATCCGTGCTGGTGCGGCAGCGGCAAGAAATTCAAGAAGTGCCACGGCGCCTGAGCCGCGAACGCTTCGGCGGCCGCTGAGGCTCTGGTGCGGCCTACGGCTTGACGTACCGGACGTGTGTGGGAGCGATCACGTACGTGATCCGCTGCTCGCCGGGCGCGCGGAACGGGTACTCGTCCTGACCGATGTACTTCTGGCTCAGCGCGTTGATGTGCTCGTCAGCCCCCTCCAGGCTGCCCGTGGCGGTGCCCCGGATCTCGACGAAGTGGTACGCGTTGCCGGCTTCGATCACGAGCAGGTTCACACGCGGGTCGCGCTCCAGATTGGTCGGCCAGAGTCGCCCCACTGCGCTGTTGACGGAGACCGTTGCCCGTTCGAGCCCCACCCACACGACGGTGTTATGGATTGATCCGTCGGCGTTCAGCGTTGAGATGACGCCGTGGTTGGGCTGCTCGAGCAGCTCCCGCACCTCCGGATCATCAAGGCTGGCCACGAGCGTTAGTTTAACCCTCAGGTCGGCTCCGATTGACCATGCCGTTGCCAATGACTGGGATGAGAGGATCCACAGAATGACCGCACACGCGAACCTGGAGCTGCATGGAGCGATGGATGCCGGCTTCGAGGAGGTGCTCACGCCCGATGCGCTTGAGTTCGTGGCCGAGCTCCAGCACGAGTTCGGGCCGCGCCGGCTCGAGCTGCTGCGGGCGCGCGCGCGGCGACGGGAGCGGCTGGCGGCGGGGGAGATGCTCGACTTCCTGCCCGACACACGCGCGGTCCGCGACGAGCGCTGGACCGTCGCACCGGTGCCCAGCGACATGCAGCAGCGCTGGGTCGAGATCACCGGCCCGACCGAGCGCAAGATGACCATCAACGCTCTCAACTCGGGCGCCGACGGCTTCATGGCCGACTTCGAGGACGCCAACTCCCCGACCTGGCGCAACATGGTCGAGGGCCACATCAACCTGCGCGACGCGATCGACGGCACAATCACCTACGACGGTTCGGACGGGCGTCACTACAAGCTGGCGGAGACGCCGGCGACGCTGCTGGTCCGGCCGCGCGGCTGGCATCTGCCCGAGCGTCACCTGCTGGTGGGCTCCGAGCCGGTCGCCGGAGCGCTGTTCGACTTCGGCCTGTACTTCTTCCACTGCGCCCCGCGCCTGATCGCCAACGGCACGGGGCCGTATTTCTACCTGCCCAAGCTTGAGTCCCATCTCGAAGCTCGGCTGTGGAACGACGTCTTCAGCTTCGCGCAGGACGTGGTCGGGATTCCGAACGGGACGATCAAGGCGACCGTACTGATCGAGACGCTCCCCGCAGCGTTTGAGATGGACGAGATCCTCTACGAGCTACGCGAGCATTCGGCCGGATTGAACGCCGGCCGCTGGGACTACATGTTCTCGGCCATCAAGTGCTTTCCCGATCGGCCCGAGATGGTGCTGCCCAACCGCGCCGACGTGACGATGACCGTGCCGTTCATGCGGGCCTATACCGAGCTGCTGGCGGCGACGTGTCACCGGCGGGGAGCTCATGCGATGGGTGGCATGGCGGCGCTGATCCCCTCACGCCAGGACGAGGCGGCGAACGCCAAGGCGCTGGCCGGCGTGCGGGCAGATAAGGAGCGGGAGGTCGGTCAGGGCTACGACGGAACGTGGGTCGCGCACCCCGATCTGGTCCCGGTCGCCCGAGAGGTCTTCGAGCAGGGGCTGCGAGGCGCTCCCAACCAGCTCGAGCGCCAGCGCGACGACGTCCACGTCGGCGCGGCCGATCTGCTGAATCTGCCCGCCACCCCAGGCAGCATCACCGAGGCGGGGTTGCGCACCGATGTCAGCGTCGGCTTCCAGTACGTGTCGTTCTGGCTAACCGGTCACGGTGCGGCAGCGATCAACTCATTGATGGAGGACGCGGCCACGGCGGAGATCTCGCGCTCGCAAATCTGGCAGTGGGTCCATCACGGCGTGAAGCTCCAGGACGGACGCACGGTCACGCGCGAGCTCGTGCGGCAGGTGCTGGACGAGGAGACCGCCAAGATCC
>Ga0302326_10023751_pt1 | contig 12482 bp, 12 predicted proteins | sample Palsa_T0_3_FD_202264 | JGI IMG/M metagenome (GOLD analysis project Ga0302326, IMG submission 202264) | Peat permafrost microbial communities from Stordalen Mire near Abisko, Sweden - Palsa_T0_3 | ecosystem: Environmental > Terrestrial > Soil > Palsa > Peat permafrost | place: Sweden: Abisko... | reverse complement strand
CTGCGCCACAAGGACCGGCTGTGGGCGGTCGCCCTGCGCATCGTCTGCGACCCGGACGACGCCGCCGACGCGCTTCAGGACGCGATGATCTCGGCCTTCCGCCGGGCCGACAACTTCCGGGGCGACTCCGCCGTCACCACCTGGCTGCACCGGATCGTGGTCAACGCCTCGCTTGACCTGCTCCGCCGGAAGGCGTCACGACGGTCCGTCAGCTGGTCAGGCGACCCCGACGAGCTGGGGGTGCCCGAACCGCGAACCGATACCGTCACAGGCGGCGGCCGGGCGAATCGCGCCGATGCGGTCGACACCCGGCTCGACGTGGACACCGCGCTGCGCGCGCTGCCGCCGCCCCAGCGGGCCGCGCTGGTGCTGGTCGACATGCTCGGCTACCCGGTGGCCGACGCGGCCGCGATCCTGGGCGTCTCCGAGGGCACGGTGAAGAGCCGGTGCGCCCGCGGGCGGGTACGGCTTCTTCCGTATCTTTCGCATCTGCGTGCCAATTATCCGGCCAGTGGGAACCGCCCGGTCGCTGACGGCGTCTCATCTGAGCAGGGAGGAGGCGTATGAGCGGGCAGTGGCCACCGGAATGGGAAGATCCGGACGACGGGCACCTGGACGACGGGCTCCCTGACGAGCGGCAGTCAGACGCCGGGCACTCGGACCTTGAGCTGTCCGGGGTGACCTCATTCCTCGCCTCGGTGCACAGCCCCGCCCTCCCCGCGTCCTTCGAGGCGCGGATCAGCGCCGCCATCGCCGCCGAGGCGGCCGCGCGGGCAGCGACCGAGCCGGGCGTCGCCGCTGATCCGGTCGGCCCGCTGACGGCGGCGGCCGGAGCCGATGACGCGAAGGACACGGACCGTTCGGCCAATCCTGAGGCATTTTCCCCGGCCGCAACGGCGGGCGGCCCGTCGACCTCGGCCGGCCGCAGACCACGCCGCGGCGCAAAGACGTCCAGGAGCTCGGCCGGGGCATCCGGTCCCAGGGACTCCCGGCCGGGCAGCGGGCGCCGTCGGCTCCGGATGCCGTCCATGCAGGCGGCGAGCTGGACGCTGGTCTGCGTCCTGGCGCTGGCCGGCTTCGGGTTCCTGGTCACCCACAGCAGCCAAAGTTCCAGCTCATCGGCACCGGCCAGCTCGACATCAAACCAGTCGGCGTCGGCCTCGGCCGGGGGCAACGAGCCGCAGCCAGCCTCGGGACTGGCGCCGGAGTCGCCTGAGCACGCTTTCGCCGGAACCGGGTTCCTGGTCTACTCGACCGGCACCGCCTATAAGCGGTCAACCCTCGCCAGCCAGGTGCGGGGCCAGCTCGCCAGCATCGACCACCCTCAGCCGACGACAACGCCCGCCAGCTCGGCCAGCGCGTCCGCCCCGTCCGCGGCCGCCAGCGAGTCCGCCCCGACCGCCTCCGCCCCGAGCTCAGTCGTCTACGGCGGCTTCCTGCCGTCGACCAAGCTTTCCGGGTGCGTTTCCGCGGTCACCGGCGGCGTCGTACCCCGGCTCGTGGACAAGGCCAGCTACGACGGAATCCCTGCTTACATCATCGCCGAGCCGACCGAGGCGTGGGTGGTGGGCCGCGGTTGCACGGCGACCGACACCGAGCTCATCACGCAAGTGCCGCTCAAGGGCTAGCCGGGAATCTCCGCGCCCTAGTATCGGTTGAGGCGTAGGCAAGTCTTGGAGAAAGGCGCATGCAGTGAGCGACGTACGTGACGTCATCATCATCGGTTCCGGACCCGCTGGGTACACGGCCGCGATCTACGCGGCCAGGGCCAAGCTTTCGCCACTGGTGTTCGAGGGGTCGGTGACCGCCGGCGGCGCACTCATGCAGACCACCGACGTGGAGAACTTCCCCGGCTTCCCCGACGGTGTCATGGGCCCGGATCTGATGGACCACCTGCGCAAGCAGGCGGAGCGGTTCGGGGCCGAACTGCTGGCCGATGACGTGATCGAGGTCGACCTCACTGTCTCGCCCAAGGTGGTGAAGACCGAAACGGAGACGTACCTGGCCAAGGCCGTGATCATCGCGACCGGGTCCAAGTACAAGGAGCTCTCCGTTCCGGGCGAGAAGGAGCTTTCCGGGCACGGCGTCTCCTGGTGCGCGACCTGCGACGGGTTCTTCTTCCGTGAGCAGGACATCGCGGTGATCGGCGGTGGCGACTCGGCCGTCGAGGAGGCGCTGTTCCTCACCCGGTTCGGCAAGACGGTGACGATCGTGCACCGGCGCGACAAGCTCCGCGCCTCGAAGATCATGGCCGAGCGGGCGGCCACCAACCCCAAGATCAAGTTCCAGTGGGACAGCGAGCCGATCGAGATGGTCGGCGACGGCAAGCTGTGCGGCCTCAAGGTCAGGAACACCAAGAGCGGCGAAGAGACCGTGCTCCCGGTCGGCGGCGCGTTCATCGCGATCGGCCACTCGCCCCGCAGCGAGCTGTTCGTCGGCCAGCTCCCGATCACCCACGAGGGCTACCTCGAGGTCAGGGGCCGATCCACCAGGACCGCGATCGAGGGCGTCTTCGCCTGCGGCGACGTCGTCGACCACGTGTACCGGCAGGCCATCACGGCCGCCGGCAGCGGCTGCTCGGCGGCGATCGACGCGGAGCGCTGGCTCGCCGAGCACGAGGACGCCAACGCGAATGCGACCGCGGCCTCCGTCAGCTTATAGAACACAGAGTTCAACAGAAAAGGTGTGATCAGAATGGGTACCACCAGGGCCGTAACCGACGAGACCTTCGATGCCGAGGTTCTCAAGAACGACAAGCCGGTCATCGTCGACTACTGGGCCGAGTGGTGCGGCCCGTGCCGGATGATCGCGCCGGTTCTCGAGGAGATCGCTAACGAGTACTCCGAGAAGATCGACGTCGTCAAGCTGAACGTCGACGAGAACCCGGCGGTAGCGCAGAAGTACCAGATCCTCGCGATCCCGACGCTGAACGTGTTCCAGAACGGCGAGGTCGTGAAGTCGATCAAGGGCGCCAAGCCGAAGTCTGCTCTGCTTAAGGACCTGGCTGAGTTCATCTGAGCCTGTCTTAGAGCTGTCGCGGGACGCGAGTGGTGCGCGGTGGCGCACCACTTCGCGTCCCGCTTCTGTTTACTGGGTGGCGATGGTCACGCAGCGGCGGAACTCGGTCAGGTCGGCGGGGCCTTCGATGGTGACCGTTGATGTTTCGCCTGGGGTTTCACGGTTCCAGGCCCAGCGGAGGACGGCGGTGGGGGTTCCGCTGATTTTGACGTCGGTGTTGCTGAAGTCCGGGACGGTCATGCCGGGGCCGCCGCCTACGCTGAAGCTCCCGGGCGAAGTCCCGATCAGCCACTCCACGCCAGCGCTGTTGATCGTGTACGACCAGCCCGGGGACGCGCTCAGGACCTCGGCGTAGTCCTCGGGGTACTTCTTGGCGTCGTAGGCGACGAATATCTTCAGGAGCTCGTCGATCCCGTCGATCGCGAGGTCGTCGGGGATGGGGGCGACCGGCAGGTCGGCGGCGAGCTCGGCGTCGAGGCGGTGGATGACCGTCTCCTGCGCCATGCGGCGGATCCAGAAGCCCACCGTCTGCTCGGGGTCGTACCAGGTGGGCGAGAAGTCCTCGGGGGCATGGCGGGCGAACTCTTCGATGAGCTCGGCGTAGGCCCGGTCGAGGAGGGCGACTGGCTCCTCGTCGTTAAGGCCGGCCGGGGGCCACGGTGACGGGATTGCCCCGGCGCGCATGGTCGCGACCTTGTGCAGGTAGACGGCGCCGACGTGCTGGACTAGGTCGGCGACCGTCCACTCGGGGCAGCTGGGCACCAGTCGGTCGAGATTGCCCGGCGCCACCGCCCGAATCCGCTCGTAGTCCGCCGCTAGACACTCCAGGAAGCGCGCGTTCTCCATGACTAAACCCAACCATAAAGGCTGGGCGTCCGGCGGGGGCTTTACGCCACGGCTCATCGCGGCCGGGTGGCCGGGTGATTACCTTAGGCTTGGCTGCTTACGGCGGCCGGGCTCGGCCGGAGGAGGACGCGCTCGGGGGACATCGAGCCGAGCAGTCGCTCCAGGGCTACCTCGACGTCCTCGCGCCAGGTCAGCGCGGTCCGCAGTTCCATCCGCAGCCGCGGGTTCTTGTGGTGCGGGCGGACGGTCTTGAAGCCGACCGCGAGCAGGTAGTCGACCGGCAGCACGCACGCCGGAGCGGTCCACTGCTTGTCACCGAACGCCTCGATCGCGCGGACGCCGCGCCGGGTGAGATCCTTGGCCATGCCCTGGATGAGCATCCGCCCGAGACCGCCGCCGGAGAACTCGCTCATCACCCGCGCCGTCATCAGCAGCACCGCGTCGGCGCTGACCGGGCTGGTCGGGAAGGCGACCGACCGGGGCACGTACTGCGGCGGCGCGAACAGCACATAGGCCGCCGGAACTCCGTCGACGTAGAGGATCTTCCCGCAACTGCCCCATTCGAGCAGTACCGAGGAGATCCAGGACTCCTTTTCCAGTGCTGGGTCGTTAGCCTCGGCCCGGGACTTGCTCACCGGATCGAGTTCCCAGAAGACGCAGGAACGGCAGTTCAGCGGCAGATCGCTGAGATTATCCAGGGTGATGTTGACAAGTCGGCGCGACATCCCGTTCTGTTCCCCGATCACAGGTCAGCGTGAACTAGGCACTATTTTGGCATGGTACCCCGCCTCACGGCAGGGAATGCTGTGACGACTGATCTTTAGTTATGCACTTGGAGGAACCGCGATGACCGGCCAGGCACCACGGAAAAGTTTTGGCAGCGACAACCACGCTGGCACCCACCCCGAGGTCATGCGGGCCATCGTCGAGGCCAACGCCGGCGACGCGACTGCCTACGGCGCCGACCCGTGGACCGAGCGGGCCATCGGCGAACTTAAGCGGCTCTCGGGCGCGGAGGGCGACGCCTACCTGGTGCTCAACGGCAGCGGGGCCAACGTGCTCGGCCTCGGCTTGCTGCTCGGCCGGCACCAGGCCGTCATCTGCGCCGACACCGCGCACATCAACACCGACGAGTGCGGCGCGGCCGAGCGGATCCTCGGCACCAAGCTGCTGACCGTCCCCTCGTCTGACGGCAAGATCACCCCCGAGCTGATCGCGGGCCGGCTGGCCGGACGCGGCGACGAGCACTTCGCCCAGCCGGGCGTGGTCGCCATCACCCAGTCGACCGAGCTGGGCACCTGCTACTCGCTGGCGGAGCTCCGCGCGATCAAGCAGTTCTGCGCGGCCAACCAGTTGCGGGTCTACCTGGACGGCGCGCGGCTCGCCAACGCCGCGGCGTTCCTCGGCTGCTCGGTCGCCGAGATCGCCGCCTGCGCGGACGTGCTCAGCTTCGGCGCCACCAAGAACGGCGCCATGGGGGTGGAGGCCGTCATCGTGATGCACGCGGCCGACGGCGCCAACGCCCGGTACCTTCGCAAGCAGCACATGCAGCTCTCGTCCAAGATGCGCTTCCTCGGGGCGCAGTTCAACGCGCTGCTGGCCGACGACCTCTGGCGGCGGAACGCGGCCCACGCCAACGCGATGGCCGCCCGGCTGGCGGACGGTCTCGCCGCCATCCCCGGAGTTGAGCTGGTCTACCCCGTCCAGGCCGACGCGGTCTTCGCCCGCCTAGACCCCGGTCACGTTGCCTCGCTGCAGCGGGACTGGATGTTTCACGTCTGGGATGAGCCGACTTCCACCGTCCGCTGGATGACGGCGTTCGACACCGAGGAGAGTGACGTCGACGAGTTCCTGGCCGCGATCGCCGCCACGACCGGAGCCGTCTCGGTCTAGCGCCCGGCTTCCCCTTTGCCGCCGTGGTTTCACGTGAAACGTCGGCCCGGCACCCCACCCGATTGCTTCGTTTCACGTGAAACCAAGCTCGGCGAAGCAGCTCGATCGACCATCGGTTGCCGTTACATTGGAACCGACGGCCGCGGCTCGGGACACCCCATGACTAGCCCCGGGCCGTCTCGGCGGCTAACACGAGCACGTACACAGGAGCGATAGTGGCGCAGCAACGGCGAGGTCTGGGCAAGGGCCTCGGAGCACTAATACCGGACGCTCAGCGCACTAACCAGGGCGCGGTCGGCTCGGTTGGATCGGCTGGATCAGTCGGACCGGTTGACACCTCTCACCCGCAAGGCTCGGTCGGGGTCTTCTCCGCTGACTACTCGCACGATGCCGCGGGGAGGCGTCCGTCGAGCGACGACGACGGGCTCCGCCCGGTCGACGGCGCCTATTTCGAGGAAGTGGCGATCGACTCGATCGCCCCGAACCCCCGCCAGCCGCGCGTGACATTCGACGAAGAGGCGCTCGAGGAACTGGCGGCCTCGATTGCCGAGGTCGGCCTGCTGCAGCCGGTCGTGGTCCGGAAGCTCGGCCCCGGCCGCTACGAGCTCGTCATGGGCGAGCGCCGGATGCGGGCGTCGCAGCGAGCCGGCCTTGAGTACATCCCGGCCATCGTCCGCGAGACGTCCGACAACGACATGCTCCGCGACGCGCTCATCGAGAACCTCCACCGCGCGCAACTCGACCCGCTTGAGGAGGCGGCCGCCTACAAGCAGCTGCTCGACGACTTCGGCGCCACCCACGAGCAGCTCGCGCAGCGGATCGGCCGCTCCCGCCCACACATCAGCAACACCCTCCGGCTGCTCAACCTCCCGCCGGTGGTGCAAAAGCGCATCGCGGCGGGCGTGATCAGCGCCGGCCACGCGCGCGCTCTCCTCGGCCTCGACTCTCCCCTCGCCCAGGAGCGCCTGGCGCAGCGGATCGTCTCAGAAGGCCTCTCGGTCCGCACGGTCGAGGAGATCGTCTCCCTCGGCGGCGACGACGAGCCCGGCCGGGCCGCCCGCAGGCCGGCCACGGCCAAGCCGGCGACCCCCGCCCTCCGTCACCTGTCGGACCGACTCTCCGATCTGTTCGAGACTCGGGTCAAGGTAGAGATGGGCACCAAGAAGGGCAAGATCACCGTCGAGTTCGCCACGATGGACGACTTGGAGCGGATCGTGAAGGCGATGTCGCCTGAGGCGGACGCTGCTGAGGCGTAAGTCAAAGTCAAAGCCTGACCTGGCGCCGGGGCTCGAGGCGAGGGTAAGTTCCTGCGGACGCTCCTTCGGAAGGTCCGCAGGAACTTCCCCCTTTGACGCCACCATCGGCCACTACCTCGACAACGTCATCGTCTGGGCGCGCCAGAACCTAGGCAGTACCAGAAGCTAGGAGGTAACAGCCCGGTACGCGAGCTCGCGGGCTGCTTCGGCATAGGCCACGGCACCGGAAGAAGACGGGTCGTAGGTGATGACGGACTGGCCGTAGCTCGGCGCCTCGGAGACGCGGACCGAGCGGGGGATGATCGTGTGCAGGACGACGTCGTTGAAGTGCTCGCGGACGTCGTCGGCGACCTGGGTCGCGAGCCGGGTGCGGCCGTCGTACATCGTCAGCAGGATCGTGGTGATCTTCAGCTTGGAGTTGAGGTGCGCGCGCACCAGCTCAACGGTGCGGAGCAGCTGCTCGAGACCCTCGAGCGCGTAGTACTCGCACTGGATCGGGATCAGCACTTCCTCGGCCGCGCACAGCGCGTTGACCGTGAGCAGGCCGAGCGACGGCGGGCAGTCGATCAGCACGTAGTCGAACTTCGACGTGTCGAGCTGCTCGATCGAGCGGGACAGCCGGCCCTCGCGCGCGACCATCGGCACCAGCTCGATCTCCGCGCCGGCCAAGTCGATCGTCGCTGGCGCGCAGAAGAGGTTGGGCATATCCGGCACCTCGGCGATGATCTCGGCCAGCGGGCGCTCCTCGACCAGCGCGTTGTAGATCGAATCGCGCCCGACGTGGTGATCCACGTTCAGCGCGGTGGAGGCGTTGCCCTGCGGGTCGAGGTCGATGACGAGCACCCGGACCCCGTGCTGGGAAAGGCTGGCGGCCAGGTTGACGGCGGTGGTGGTCTTGCCGACGCCGCCCTTCTGGTTCGCCACCGTCATGATCCGGCAGCGGCTCGGACGGGGCCAGTCCTCCTTGCCCGCGCCGCGGACCCCGACGGCCGCCTCGGCCGCACGGCCGATCGGCGTGTCGGCGGCGGTCGCCAGCGGCGCTTCCGGCACGACGATCTCTGATTCCGGTACAGCGGAGGGGGGTTGCGGGGGCATCTGTACTCCATCACTGCTGAGGGCACCGTCCACGGCGCCGGCGGTCATCACGGCACCGGGGGTTCCACGTGAAACCACCGCCGCCGCCAGCGCGGTCCGAACCCGGTCCGACCCGGGAAGGCGCGGATCCTCGGGACCGTTCACCGACATATCCTTTGCGCCCTGTTCAATCGAGACCTGCTCAGAGGATTCGGGAGACACGAGAACCGGCTGCAGCTGCGGCCAGCCGAGCCCGGGCACACCTGCTGCCAGGGCCATTCCACCGTCAGGCCACCCCACGCCGACTGCGTTGAGCACCTGATCGCTCCTCTCGGCCGTGTCCTCCCATGACGACACGGACAATCGTTGTCGCAGATATGACACTACCGTGACCAGCCTGCAGAACCTCGGCACTCAGCACGCCTAGTCGCGACAGAACGGGCTCCGCCGCCTCAAGTTCGGCCGCTGCCGACTGGCCCTTGATCGCGAGCAGCTCGCCGCCGGGGCGCAGCAGCCCGGCGGCCCAGCCGACCAGCCGATCGAGTGGCGCCACCGCCCGCGCCGTGGCCACATCCGCCCTGATGCCCGACGCCGCCTTCTCCTCGGCCCGGGCCCGCAGCACGTTCGCGTTCGGCAAATCAAGCGCGCTCACGCACTCTTCGAGAAAAACCGAGCGACGCAGCAGCGGCTCAAGCAGCACCACATGAAGAGAGGGTCGAAGCATCGCGATGACGATACCCGGCAGCCCGGCTCCGGAGCCGATATCGACGAGCTCACCGCGCTCCGGCACCAGCTCAGCCACCAGCGCGCAGTTCAGCAGATGACGATCCCAGAGCCGCGACGTCTCCCGCGGGCCGATGAGCCCGCGCGTCACCCCGTCGGCCGCGAGCAGCTCGACGTATTGGCGCGCCTTTGCCAGCGCGTCGCCGAATACTGCGACGACCTCAGCCGGGGGTGGGGGGAGAACCTCTCGCTCAGCGGTCAAGTGCCGGTCCTCAGCCAGCGGGGAAGACCACCACGCGCCGGTTCGGCTCTTCGCCTTCGGATTCGCTCCGGAGTCCGGCGACCGCGACCGCGTCGTGGATGATCTTCCGCTCGAACGGGGACATCGCCCGCAGCTTCTTCGGCTCCCCGGTCCGCGTCACCTCGTCCGCGACCGAACGGCCGAGGTCCGCGAGCTCGGCCCGGCGGCGAACGCGGAAGCCGCCCACGTCGAGCATCAGCCTGGCCCTAGTCCCGGTCTTGCGGTGCACGGCGAGCCGGGTCAGCTCCTGCAGCGCCTCGAGCACCTCGCCTTCGTCACCGACGAGCTCGTCGAGGGTGGCGCCGACGACGGAGACGACTGCCCGGTCGCCCTCCACGTCCATGTCGATGTCGCCGTCGAGGTCGGCGATGTCGAGCAGCGCCTCAATGTAGTCGGCGGCGATATCACCCTCGTCTTCGAGGGAGCTCAGATCGTCTTCTTCGCTGTCTTCATCGTCTTCGTCAGCTTCGTCGGCGAGGTCTTCGTCCGCGCCTTCGACTTCCCCCGCCTCGTCAGCGAGATCGTCGTCGGAGTCCTCGACCTCTACCAGGTCTTCATCCTCGCCGAGGAGGTCGTTGCCATTGATCACGCTGTCCAGCTCCTGATCTTCCGGGCCCGCGGCAGCCGCCACCGCTTCCTCACGACCTACCACCGTGCCGAACCCCTCACCGGGACTATCCCCCACAGTCGCTCACCTCTTGCCCGAAGTGCCAGAACTACCAGAGCCACCGGAACTGCCGGAACGCTTGCTGCGCGCCTGCCGCACCGGCTGCTGCCGGACGACCTTGGTCTCGGGAACCACGGGAGCCGGCTCCGGCTCCTGCTTGCCCTTGCCGAACCCGAGCAGCCCGCGGCCGCCGTTCGCTGACTTCGAAGTGCTGACCATACCGCTATTCGCCGCGGCATTGGCGGTCGACTTGGCCGGCGCTCCGGCCGCCGACGCCTTGGCGGCCGGGACCTTCGCCTTGCCCGCGGTGCCGTTGGCGCCCGTCGTGCTGGGCTTGGCCCCGGTGCCGTTCGCGCCCGTCGTGCTGGGCTTGGCCCCGGTGCCGTTCGCGCCCGTCGGGCTGGGCTTGGCCGCCGTTCCGTTCGCGCTCGCCGCGCTCGACTTGGTGCCGGTGCCGGCGCCGGGCTTGGCCGCGGTGCCGTTCGCGCTCGCCGCGCTCGACTTGGTGCCGGTGCCGGCGCCGGGCTTGGCCGCGGTGCCCGACCTGGTCACCGTCTTGGCGGAACCGTTGCTCTTGGCGGCGGCCAGGCTGCTGCTCTTGATCGGCGCGCTCCGGACGACAGGCGCGGTCGCGGCGCCAGCGGTCGCGCTCCCCACGATCGGCAGGTTGCGGAACAGGATGTGCTGCTGGCCGAGCGTCCACACGTTGGTCGTTACCCAGTAGATGACCAGGCCGTACTGCCAGTACAGACCGGTCAGGGCGAAGAACGGGGCGATGTACATCATGTTCTTCGACATGCTCTGCGCCATCGCCGCACCGGGCTGGTCCGGGTCGGGCATCTGCTGGTTCATCATGCCGCGCTTGGCGCTCTGCCGCATGGTCAGGAAGGTCGTGGTGGCGCTGACGGCCACCGAGAGCAGGATCACGGCCCGCACGGTCCACGACTCGCCCGTGGTCGCCCACAGGAACTTGTCGGACAGCAGCACGCCGAAGACGTGCGCATGACGAGCGCTGGTGACGGTGGCGACCGACAGCCCGTACTTCGGAACGTTGACCACGCCGTTGGTCACCGGCGTCCAGTCGGCGATGGCCTTGAGCACGTTGAACAGCGACCAGAAGACCGGCAGCTGGGCGACGAGCGGCAGGCAGCCGCCCAGCGGGTTGATGCCGTTCTCCTTGTAGAACTTCATCGTCTCTTCGTTGAGACGGGTCTTGTCGTTCTTGTACTTCTTGCGGATCTCCTGCAGCGCCGGCATGTGCGCCTGCATCTTGCGCTGCGATCGGACCTGCTTGACGAACAGCGGCACCATGATGAGCCGCATCAGACACACCAGGAGGACGATCGACAGGCCCCAGGACCAGCCACTGCCCGCGCCGAACGGCACCGAGAGCACATCGTGGATGCGGCTAATCACCCACGCGACCGCCTCGAACAGCGGATTGAGGATGCTCACTGGGTAACTCCTTGGGGCCGGGGAGGCACGGGATCGTATCCGCCAGGATTGAAGGGGTGGCAACGGGCCAGCCGACGAGCTGTCAGCCAGAGTCCGCGCGCCGCACCGTGACGCCGAAGAGCCTCAAGTGCGTACTCACTGCAAGAGGGGGCGAACCGGCAGGACGGGGGCAGCAGGGGGCTGATGAACCGGCGGTAGCCGATAACCGGCACGATCAGAATCCGCGCCGCCAACGTCGGCCCGCTACCCTCTGTAAACGCCATATCCGATGCGCTCATTCCTGGCGCAGCGCCCCTACCTGCCGCCGGAGCAGTCGTCCGATAACCAGGTCAAGATCGGCGACCAGATCTGCCTGGCGTGCGCCAGCAGCTGCCGGATGAGCACGCAACACGAGCAGGCAACCCCCGGGAAGCGAGGCGATCCGCCTGCGCATGAGTTCCCGGAGCCGTCGCTTTACCCGGTTGCGAACCACCGCCGAGCCAACTGCACGGCTAACAACGAAGCCTACCTTCGGCCCGGCATCGGTTGGAACCGGCCCAGCGGGCATCAGCAGCGCGCCGGATACGACGGAACCACCGGCCCGGCGGCCCGAGCGCAGTGTGCGCCGGAACTCGTCCGAGCTCCTCATCCGCGTCTGCTGGGGGAGCACCACACCTCCTGCGCAGCCTGGGCTGCCCGGGCGGTTAGCCCGCTAGAAGCTGGGTCAGACGGCGAGCCGCTCGCGGCCCTTGCGGCGACGGGAGGCCAGCACGGCGCGGCCGGCGCGGGTCCGCATGCGCAGGCGGAAGCCGTGGACCTTGGCCCGCCGACGGTTGTTCGGCTGGAACGTACGCTTGCTCACTGGAACTCCAGAGACTCGATGCGGTGTAAGGGGCGGACATACCGTGCGTCGCGCGGTCAGATCCTGGCCCGACCTCGGCCAGGCAGCCCCTACAGACGCGACAAGGGTCAGCCTGTTTACGTTAAAGGCGATCGGTGCGCAGGTCAAACCGAGCCCGACGGCAGCGCCCGGTGCTGCTCGTTCGCCCGGCTACCATCAGGGAACACCGCGGTTTCCACAGCGCATCCGCCGCCGGCGACTTAGGCTGTGGAAAATCAATGCCCGCAGGCCGACCCGGTGGGAGCTAGCTACCGCCAGGGAGCCGGGGAAACCGCGGTACAGCGCACGTACACACCTTGTGGACGGACCTGTGGACAACGAGTTGCGGTCAGCAGTTGACGGGGCCGTGATTCGGGCGTTGCGGTGAGG
>Ga0302326_10023749_pt1 | contig 12483 bp, 12 predicted proteins | sample Palsa_T0_3_FD_202264 | JGI IMG/M metagenome (GOLD analysis project Ga0302326, IMG submission 202264) | Peat permafrost microbial communities from Stordalen Mire near Abisko, Sweden - Palsa_T0_3 | ecosystem: Environmental > Terrestrial > Soil > Palsa > Peat permafrost | place: Sweden: Abisko... | reverse complement strand
CGACCTTGACGCAAAGTCTTTAGTTGGGTAAACCTAATTCGCACCCTCATCCGATGAAAAAATATATGCCCCTCAAGGATGTGGAGCCGGTCATTTCGATCCTGTCGAAGATTTCATTTCTGGGAGGCGTATCGGATGCTCAGCGCAACGAAATTTTCCGTCTTCTTGAAATCGTCTTTTTCAAGAAAGGCGAATACGTATCGAAAAGAGGTGAAGAGCCATCGCACATCTATATCATCAAGACAGGCAAGATCGACCTGTTGATCACCGACAATGAGGTTGCTGTCAGGAAAAGGGAATTTAACGTCGGCGACTGTTTTGGAGAAGCGGCGATGTTGTCGATGATTAACAATACGGCATCCTTTGTGGCAGCCGAAGACAGTGAACTCATCGTGCTGTCAAGACGAGCCTTGAATCAATTGCGCCGCGAGGACCCGCACCTGTTTTGCATCCTGATCATGAACCTTGCCAGGGAGCTTGCCAGAAAACTGCAATTCACAGACGAGATTTTGCTGAAACATGAGCATAAATACGGAATTTAAATGGTTTTAATGACCAATGCCCGGTTCCTCACTGAAAACCTTTTACCAAATTCAAGCGCCCCGCCGGGTGTCTGGCGTCGTCGTTCGGTAACGATGCCAGTTATCCTCCGGCGCCTATGCTAGCTCCTGCACGAGCGCCTTGGCAAGATTTGCGTATTGTGCCAGCCGGTTGTACAACTGAGCAGAAATGCGCAGCAAACGTTTCGGTGCAGCAGGCCACGGAATTATTGGCACTTCGATGGCGTAGTCGTGTAGCAACTTCTCCTGAAGCAGGTCCCCATAGAGCGGGGATTTCTGTGGCGTCTTGTCAGTCGCGTCGGAAATAGGAATAGCCGCGAGCGAACCAATGAGGTCGTCCGGACAAGGCCGTTCAATGCCCAGCGCCCGGCAGATGATGTTCCGCCCCGCTACAGCCAGAGCATGGTTTCGGCGCATGACTTCCGGCCAGCCGCCCGGAACGAGCGAGCCGACATATTTTAGCGCTTCCGGCACAGTCAGGTAGGCAGACGCATCCCAAGTCCCCGTCCACCCAAATTCGATGAGATACCGCGAGCGGTCGGTGCGTGGCGAGTTAGCGCCGTGGCTGACGACCAAAGGCCGAATCATTTTTTGCCGATCTCGCCGGACGTAGAGAAAGCCGGCTCCTTTCGGCGCGCAGATCCACTTGTGGCAGTTTCCGGTGTAATAGGTGACACCTAGTTGCCTGAGATTGACCGGCACCATACCGGGCGCGTGTGCTCCGTCCACGACTGTTTCGACACCGCGTTCGGCCAACTCACGCGCAAGCCTCTCAACCGGAAATATCAAACCCGTTTGACTGGTCACGTGATCCAGCAAAACGAGGCGTGTACGCGACGTTACGCGCCGCAGAATCGCTTCCACAATCTGGCCCGGAGTTTCAAGCGGAAAAGGCACGTGAGCGACGACCATCCGAGCGGTTGATCGCTCCGCAATAAAATGCAGGGCGTTGCGGCACGCGTTGTATTCATGGTCCGTTACGATCACTTCGTCTCCCCGCTGGAAGCGCAGCGAGCGCAGCACCGTGTTGATTCCCGCAGTAGCGTTTGGAACGAACACAAGATCGTCCATGTCAGCTCCGAGAAAACGGGCCAGTTCGGCGCGGGCGTGATCGAGCAATGGTTCCAAATCGCGAACGAAAAACTGGACAGGCTGGCGCTCCATTCGCTCCCGCACCGCCGCCTGGAATTCGAGCACGACACGAGGGCAACTTCCAAAAGAACCGTGATTAAGAAAATCAACGCTTGGGTCGAGCGGCCAGAGGTCGGAATTACACGCCGGTTGATCCCCAAAGGAGTTCATATTCGAGAGAGCCAAACCGTTTGGGTTCGGCGGCCCTTACCGAAAATTGTATGAGATTTATATGATGTTGTAAGCCACGGCTGAAAAGGACTTCAGAATGAATCTGAACTCTTTAGTCGGGTCAACGAACGATAAGAAAGTAAATCCCACAGCCTATTGCAGCCAAAATCGCGAGCGCTGGCGCCAGCGGAATTGCATAAAGGCTCTTGAATCGAGAACTTGCCTCCCTTGATACAAGGCAATGACGGCACTTGGCGGTCACGGTGGAAAGCGCATAACCACAGGCAGGGCAAGCTTCTAAAGACATGGGCACCTGTCGCAGAAGCGGGGAAAATAGCAAGGCCGCCATTCCAGCTTGCTATCTGGGCTGCTTCTCCTGCGGCTGCTGATAGACCCTGACGTAATTGATCAGAAGCTTCTGCGGAAGCACTGAATCGTCGATTGGGCCTCCCCAGTCCCCTCCGAGCGCGAGATTGAGGATTAGGTGCTGAGGTTTGCGGAGCGGGTTGTCTTCGCCGGCTCCGGCGTTCTCCACTAAAACGGTGTGATATTTCTTGCCGTCGAAGAAAAAGTCGATCCGATCCGGCCACCACTCGACGGCATAGATATGAAAACCTGCGCCGGGATCACTGATTGGCGTTGTGCCACCACTCGAGGCCTGCTTTCCATCCTTGCTGTAATGTACGGTGCCATGGATGACTTCCGGCGCTTTGCCCACGAATTCCATAATGTCTATTTCACCGCACTTGGGCCAGCCTGCGGAATGGATATTGTCCCCCAAAGTCCAGATGGCGGGCCACACACCGCGGCCTTCAGGCAGTTTGGCGCGGACTTCGATGCGCCCGTAGGTCCAGCTCGCTTTGCCCGCGGTCGTAAGAGAGGCTGAGGTATAGCTGGCACGGTGCTTGCCATCCGGGTCCGAGAAAGCTTCCTTCCTGCCTTCCACGACCAACATTCCACCTTCGACTCTGGCATTTTCAAGCCGATCCTTTGTGTAATATTGGGCTTCGTGATTGCGGATCAGACCCTCCTCATACGCCCACTTCGATTTGTCCGGCAACCCCGGTTTATCGAATTCGTCGGACCAAACCAGTGTCCAATCACCGGCTTGGATGGACCATGCGCAAAGGATATTAATCACCAGGATACAATTGACTCGCCATCCGCTGTTCATCGAAAATCGCTTTATTCGACTCGGCGAAGCTGAATCGTGTCGATGATCTTTCCATGGGCAAGCGCGTTGGTGATGACAACCAGCCACGTTCCTTCGTGGCACCAGTCTCGACGCTTGAGATACGCCAGGGCGTTCAGGATCGTTTCCTCGGGGTCCTCGCTGAATGGCATCAGGAAAGGCTCGACTCCCCATGGCAAAAGCAACTGGCGGAAGAGCGCTTCGTTATCCGTGAATGCGTAGATCGGGACGCCCTGGGCGCGCAGGCCCGCGAGCGTGTAAGCGAGCATTCCGCTCCGTGTGAACACGATGATGCCCGAATGCCCCAACTCCTCCGCAAGCAACGCCGCGGAACGCATCATGACGGCCTTGGGCTCCCGCAAACGGATTTCCGTATTGAACAGGCGCTTCTCCGCGGGCTCGGTGCTGCGGATGATGTTTTTCATCACTTCCACGCATTCCAGCGGATAGAGCCCGGTCGTGGTTTCGCCCGAGAGCATCACGGCATCGGCCCGCTCCCGGACGGCGTTTGAAACGTCGGAAATTTCAGCGCGCGTTGGCATTGGCGAGGAGATCATCGACTCGAGCAGTTGCGTGGCGATGATCACGGGTTTGCCCTCCGCGAGGCAGGCTTCCACAATCCGCGTCTGCACGAGCGGCAGGATGTGGTAGTCCACTTCGACGCCGAGATCGCCCCGCGCTACCATGACGCTGTCGGAGGCTCTTACGATTTCCTCCAGATTCCGCAACCCGATCTGTTCCTCGATTTTTGCAATGATGCGCGCCTTGGAGCCGAGACTTTCCAGGAGCTTGCGAAGGGTCTCGACATCGGCGCCGCGGCGGACGAAGGAGAGGGCGACGAAGTCGATGCCCGCCGCAACCCCGGCGCGGAGATCCCGCTCGTCCTTTTCCGTGAGGGACGGGAGATTCACCTCGACGCCGGGCAGGTTGATGTGGCGGCGGGAGCCGAGCCGGCCTGGGATCAAAACGCGGCAGCGGACGTGTGTTTCATCCAGATCGAGGATTTCAAAACGGAGGAGGCCGCTGTCAACGAGCACGGTTGCGCCCACGTGTACATCCGAAGGCAATCCGGGATAATTGACGTTGATTCCCCGGCAATCCGGCGATGGCTTGTCGGTGTAGAATTCAAAGAGATCGCCCACTTTCAACTCGATATCCGCGTCAACCACTCCGGTGCGAATCTCCGGGCCCTTGACGTCCATCATCACCGCGACGTGCCGTTCCACCTCGCGCGAAACGTCGCGGATTCGTTCGACCAGCATATGGATCCAGTCGCCGGTGGCGTGCGCCATGTTCAGCCGCAAAACGTCCACGCCGTCCAGGATGAGCTGCCTTAGGCGTTCCCGGCTTTCGGTTGCCGGACCGACCGTGGCGATAATTTTGGTATGACGATAGTATCCTCGCATGGTTCAAAGTGTGGCTTTCTTCCACATGGATCCATCGCGAGGGAGGGATTCGAAGATCCGCCCAGCCCTATAGCAGGCGACCGCGGCTTCGTAAAGCGCGACTTTTGAAAACCGCGCAAATGAATTACGCGATTGTTATCATGCCCACTTCTTTCCGATTTCATCCAGACCGGCTTTTTGGAGATCATCGGGACTCATCACGATTCTAAGTTCAACATCCGCGTTGAAGGTGAGAAACCAGGGTTCACAAACCGCCGGAATCCTGGACGGGTCGGCTATGTCAACAATGAGGACCACGCCGCGCCTGCCGTGCTGTTCGGTGAAGTAGGCTGCTTCCGGCTTTAGTTCGCCAAGAATGCGGCCGAGTTTTTGGCCGGCGGTGCCGTCCTTGACTGCCGCGTTAAATGAATCATGGGGGATAGTGACGTTTAGAAGCATTCGCATAGGGCCCGCAGCTTGGAGATGCCGCAGCCGTGATGTCAAGCGCCGCGAAAGCGCCGGACTCTCGTTCAGGCCGGTGCTTAAGGCTGACAGACGGGAGCCTTCCCTGCGAAGGCAGCCGCGGCTCCGAGGACCTGGATCAGCGCGCCGGGCTGAAGTAGGTAACTGTCGGGCCCTCGCCGATGTGGATGGAGTGCGGCACGACTGCTGTTTCGACAGCGCGAGGCCGCTCCTTCGAAGGATTGGCATTCACGCTGAGAGCGACTGTGGGAGTTTGCTCCTCACAGACGTAGGTCACGTTGTACTGGCCCTGGTTGCTGTTTACCAGGACAACTTTTTTCTCGTCGGAGGCATAGCTTAAGCTTGCCGTCACGAGGGCGGCGGCTATTGCGGCGCCCGAGATTTTGGATGGCGATTTCATGTGGGGGTCCTTCCTGCAATGGACGTTCTCCCCGGCGTCCACGGTTCATCCCTGTAAATAAGGAATCGGATGACAGGAGGAAGGCAGCCGTATCCGGCCGCCCCTGTCGCGTGGAGTGCGTTACTGCGTTTGCTTCAGGTAGGCCTTCCAACCGCCGAATTCGGTGATCTCCCTGCGGTTCTCGCAGAGTATGGCTTCGCCAAGAACACCGAGAACTTCCTCGCCGCCGCTCAAGCTGATTTTGCCGACGCAGAGGCCGGGCGGTTCCTTCAGCAGGATCGACGCGAGTCCCGCCAGCGGCACCAGCCATACTTCGACGGCGATGCTCGCGCCGCCGTGGGCGACCCGCATCATGGCAGGGTGGATGTCACCGATGGAAAACATCCGGTACGTGGGCACGGTGAGGGCTTCTTTCACCAAGGTGGCGCCCGCGTCGAGCATATTGTGGTTCAAGGCGAGACCGCTCATGAGGCTGCCGTTTACGGCGAGAAGGACCCTTTCCGGTATGTTCATTGGATGGCTTCAATGAACGCGGGAGACTCCGCCACGGCCCCGAAGACTCCGCCCTGCATCTTGATCATTTTGAGCGCCGCGAGGTAATTTCCGTAATCGGTGGCCCCTGTGCAGTCGGAAAGCAGCAGGCATTCGTAACCGCGGTCGTTGGCTTCGCGCATCGTCGTGTGGACGCAGACATCGGTCGTGATGCCGGTCAGAACGATGTTGGCGATCTCTTTGTGCTGGAGGATCAGATCCAGGTCGGTCGCGTAGAAAGAGCCCTTGCCCGGCTTGTCGATCACCACCTCGCCGGGCAGGGGCGCAAGCTCCGGGATGATCTCCCAGCCCGCCTCGCCCCGGACGAGGATGCGTCCGCACGGTCCGGCGTCGCCGATGCCCGCCCCTATGCGCGCGCTGCGCCACCGCTTGTTCTCGGGCAGGTCGGCAAGATCGGGGCGGTGCCCTTCGCGCGTGTGGATGATGTGGAAGCCCTTGGCGCGGGCGGCTTCCAGGACGCGGCGGATCGGTTCGATCGGCGCACGGGTGAGCGAGAGATCGTAGCCCATCTTGTCGACATAGCCTCCGAATCCGCAGAAATCGTTCTGCATGTCGATGATGACGAGCGCCGTGTTTTCAGGGCGAAGATCGCCGTTGTAGGGATAGGAATAGGGATCAGCTTTTATGTAAGAACTCATAATGGGTGGTGGCATCAACCCGCGAAAAGGCGCTGTCTGGCCAATCGATCCAAACAGCGCCCTTTTTGGTAAACCCCCGCTAGCTTCTTGTCACATTTAAAAGAAGATGGTCAAACCGAGGTGGCCTTGAACCAGATTGCGCGCCCGTGTGGAAGTCGCCAGCACTTGGTTGCCGTCAAGCAGGCCGTCGTTTTGCAGATTGTAGTATTGCACCCCGGCGTAAACACTCCAGAGCCCGTAGCCTTTCGGAATGAACTTCAGCGGCACGGTTCCCTTTAGCTCGGTCGAGATGAGGGCGAATCCCGATCCGCCGCCCTCCCCGTCAAACTTCTGGTAGAAGTGTGATCCGCAGAAGTTCATGAACGTCGGCAATTCGATCGTGAGCGGGATGCACTTGAAGGCATAAGTCGGATCCATGCCCAGCACGAAGTAGAAGCTGCGCCGCGATGTCGCCGGATCGAGAGCCACCGTGGCAACGTGGGTCACGTCCTGGAAGTATTCGACATACGGATTGATGCCAAAGCCCGGGATGAACGAGTCATGGTAAGTCAGCTTGAAATCCAGGTTTGTCGTAGTCGGATACGCTCCGGTCTGGCTGGTGAATGAGGTGTAGAACGTGTCGAACTGGAACCCCTTGAGGCCCTTCAGCGTTATGCCTCCCGTGAAATCGATTTCATCCCACGGTCCGGGACGCGGGCCCGAGTTCCTGGTGTAGGTTTGGAAGTCGTTCCAGACGCCCGCTGTAAAGGTGGCGTCCGTCAACGGCCCATCCTTGGACGAATAGAGATCGAAAAACAGCAGTGCCAGCGGCTGAATGGTGAGTCCCTTGTTCTGGACATTGAGACCTCGCGGCGTGATGTAGTTGGTCCCAAAATCAAAGTTCAACAACCCGGTGATCTTCGAGCCAAGCGGCTCCTCGACGGGTATTGGCTGGGTGAGCTTGGCTTCGGTTGAGTCGCCGGCAAAGGACTGCGTTGCCGGCGCCAGATAGGCGCCTGCCAGGGCGGCAGCTCCCAGCGCGGCTTGGATGAGTCGGACGTTAGATGATGTTTTAATGGCTTCTCCTTGGTTGATTGCGTTGCTACCGAGGTCGCGGTAACGGATGTCGCCCCTAAGCGATTCGCGTGCCACGTATTTTCAAAAAAACATAACTCACTTGCGGCAAGTGACTTAGAGAATGGATCAAAATTTTCGCGGTTGAAAGAGGGTTGCTTCATCTGTCGCATATGGAACACTTGGAGCACTTCCCGGAGGCGCGCGGCGGGAGGCTGATCGGACCCGTTGCTGTAGAACCGGCTGGCACAGCCACCTCTACAGATCGTGTCGCATCTGTTCCAATCGCGACACATGAAACAACATTTCTAGGGCTTGGCGAGAACGCGGTTGTTAGAGTGTAAGTTATAAGTTTCTTGTCCCCAGAGAGATGTAAAACATTGGAAAACTCCTGGCACAGCGCATGCTAAAGAGCGCGTTCGACAAAATTGCCCCAAAGTCCGGGCGACAACACCAAACAAAGGAATTTGCAACCCGTGAACGCCACTGTCCCCGTGGATGCCGAGCCGTATGAGTACGAGTTCGACCCCGCCCATTGCGCCCTGCTCATCATTGATATGCAGCGCGATTTCCTTGAGCCCGGCGGCTTCGGCGAAATGCTCGGCAACGACGTCTCGCAACTTCGGCGCACGATCGAGCCGAACCAAAAGCTTCTCGCGGCCTGGCGCGCAGCCGGGTTGCAGGTGATTCACACGCGGGAAGGGCATCGGGCCGATCTCACCGATCTGCCGCCCGCAAAAAAGATTCGTGGTCGCAGTGCGACTTGCATCGGCGACGCCGGGCCGATGGGCCGCATCCTGGTGCGGGGCGAAGCCGGCCATGACATCATCCCCGAACTCTATCCGCTTCCCATCGAACCGGTCATCGACAAGCCGGGCAAGGGCGCTTTCTTCGCCACCGATCTCCATGCCATCCTGCAAAATAAAGGCATCCAGCAACTGGTGGTCACAGGGGTGACTACCGAGGTCTGCGTCAACACCACGGTCCGCGAAGCCAACGACCGCGGCTACGACTGCCTCGTTCCCGAAGACTGCGTCGGTTCGTATTTTCCCGAGTTTCAGGAAATGGGGCTGAAAATGATCAAGGCCCAGGGCGGCATCTTCGGCTGGGTGACGAACTCGAAGAAAATTCTCGCCGCGCTCAAAGCCAGGGGCGGGCCGCTGGAAGCCGGCGAATCTCAAGCAGCATAAACGCAACATAGGAACGCAAATCATGAGCAGCACATTCAAACCTAAAATCTGGGTGCCCGGAGACTGGAATGCCTTTTTCGGCTTCGGCACAAACATCCTCGTCAACCTGCTCACGCTCACCGCTCTGCTGCGGTTCGTGTTGAAGATGCCCGACGCGCTCGTCTTCGGACGCATCCTGCCCGCGGCGGGCATGATGATGTGCATGTCCACCTTTTACTATGCGTCGCTGGCTTACAGGCTGGCGAAAAAGACGGGGCGTACGGATGTCTGCGCGCTCCCTTCCGGCATCAGCGTGCCCCATATGTTCATCGTGACGCTGGTTATCATGCTTCCCGTGAAGCTGGCCACCGGCGATCCACTGAAGGGGTGGCAGGCCGGGCTGACGTGGGTGTTCATCCAAAGCTTCGTCCTCATGGCCGGCGGATTTATCGCGCCGATCGTGCGGAGGATAACCCCGAAGGCGGCGCTGCTTGGCGCGCTGGCGGGCGTCTCCATCACGTTCATCTCGATGAAGCCCGCGCTGGAAATGTTCATGACGCCGGTAGTCGGGGTCGTCTGCTTTGCCGTGATCCTCGTAGCCTGGTTTGGCGGTGTGAAGTATGGCGGCATACCAGCCGGCCTGGTGGCCATCGCGGCGGGGACGCTCATCGCATGGGGCTCGAATTTGTTCGGCCTTAACTATGGCGGCATGAGCGTCGAGGCCCTGAAAAATTCGTTCCAGACGTTTAGCTTCCATGTGCCGCTTCCGGCGGTCAACCTGGTCCTTGGCGGGCTGCACTGGAGCTTCCTGAAGGTCATCCTGGTGACTGCCATACCGTTCGGAATCTACGACTTGGTGGAAGCGATGGATAACGTCGTCAGCGCGTCCGCCGCGGGAGACGAGTATCCCACGACGCGGGTGCTGACGGCCGACGGCGTGGTGAGCCTCATCGGCTGCCTCATGGGCAACCCGTATATCAACGCCGTGTATATCGGCCACCCCGGTTGGAAAGCCATGGGCGGGCGCATCGGCTACTCCGCGGCGACGGGCGTAATGGTCATCCTTCTCTCATGGTTCGGCGTCATCTCCTTGATGACCGCGCTCATCCCAGTCGTGGCCATCTCGCCGATATTGCTCTACATCGGCATGCTGATCGGCTCGCAAGCCTTCCAGGAAAGCCCGAGACGGCACGCTCCGGCCATCGTCGTGGCGCTGGTGCCGTCGCTCGCGGCGTGGGCCCTGTTGCAGATCAACAACTCCCTCCAGGCGGTCGCGCATGTGTTTGTGGTCACGCCGGATATGGTCGCCTCCATGGGACAGGTCGGGGTGCTTTACCACGGCTTGCAAGTGCTCGGCGGCGGCTCCATCCTTGCGGGCGTGGTGCTGGGAGCCATCACCACTTACATTATCGAAAGACATTTCATGAAAGCAGCGGGATTCGCCCTGGCGGGCTCCGTGCTGACATTCTTCGGCCTGATGCACGGCGAAGCGGTCGGCATCGGGCAAACCCCGGTCGTGTCGGTCAGCTACCTTGCCGTGGCGATCTTCCTGGTGGGTTGCTCGAAATTCGCGACCGTCCCCGCGCCCTCGGCCGCGGAGGACGAGGGGGAGGAAGCCGGGGAAGGAATGGGCGAGATGCCCGCCCTGGCGGAATAGGAAACTCTGTGGTTGGCGACGAGGCTGGCGCGTGGTTGGCGCGCCAGCCTCGGTCATTGTACGGGACGCTTTTTCTACTTGCCCTCCTCTTTGGAGGCGAGGTTGCGGTAGATCCGCGTCCGGTGGACTCCGAGCAGGCGGGCGGCTTCGGCGATGTTTCCGTTGGCCGCGGCGAGCGCCCGCCGGATGAGCAGGTCCTCGGCTTTCTCCAGGTTTAACGGGAGCTCGCTCGCCAACGCGTTGTAATCCGCGGGCGCTGGCGCGGGCGGCGTGGCGCGTCTGGCGAGCTGGATGTGCGCGGCCTGGATTTCGCCGCCGCCGCTTTCGATGAGCGAGCGCTCGATGATGTTCTTCAATTCGCGAACGTTGCCGGGAAAATCATAGGCTTCGAGCATGGCGAGCGCACCGGGGCTCAGGCGGGAAGTGCGAACGCCCATTTCTCTGGCGAAGAGATTCAGGAAATGGTCGGCGAGCAGGGAGATATCTTCCCGGCGCTGGCGCAGCGGCGGATTGACCACCGTGAAACGGGCAAGCCGGAAGTAAAGATCCTGCCGAAAAGTGCCCCCGGCGATTTTGGCATTCAGATCGACGTTCGTGGCAGCAAGGACGCGGACATTGACTTGCCTGCCCTCGGTGGCTCCGATCGGTGTGACGATTCCGTCCTCGAGCACCCGCAGCAGCTTCGCCTGGAGCAACAGCGGCATGTCTCCGATCTCATCGAGAAAAAGCGTCCCGCCGTCCGCCGATTCGAAGTACCCCTTGCGATCTCCGATGGCCCCCGTGAACGAACCCTTGAGGTGGCCGAAGAAGAGCGATTCGGCGAGATCATCGGGAATGGCGACGCAATTGACGGGGATGAACGGCGCCCCTGACCTCTGGCCGCCGAAGTGAATAGCCCGCGCGATCAATTCCTTCCCCGTCCCGCTTTCACCGGTCAGGAGAACGCTCGTGGCGCCGAAGTGATGGAGTTTGTGGATGTCTTCGAGTATCCGGGCCACCGTCTTGCTCTTCCCCACCAGGCCGGCGACGCCCCACCGCTCCGCCTCGCGCTCGGAAAGCGTGCTGAGCTTTTCATCCGCGGTTTGGAGCGCATCCTCCGCCCGGGTTCGAAGTTCGATCTCTTTCTGCAAGCGTTCATTCGCAAGACCGAGCGCGCGGTTTTTATCCAGAAGCTCCCTGGTCAGGCGGACCCGCTTGAGGTGATTCTCGACCCGGACGAGCACCTCTTCATTCTGGAAAGGCTTCGTGATGTAGTCGATGCCTCCCGCCCGAAACCCCGCGACCACGCTTTCCATCTCATTCTTTGCGCTGATGAAAATGACCGGGATGTCGCGGGTCGCTTCGTTCTGCTTGAGCCGCCGGCACGTTTCGATGCCATCGAGGCCCGGCATGATGACGTCCAGGAGGATGAGTTCCGGCGCACCCGCGGCCGCAACCCGCAGCGCCACCTCTCCGCTTGGGGCGGCAAGGATCGCGTAGCCCTGTGGTTCCAGCGCGTCGCCGAGCACCTTGAGGTTGACGGGGTTGTCGTCAACGAGCAGGATTTTCTCCTTGCGTTCGGGGCCGCTTGGCATGCTCAGACGGCAACCGGCCGTTCCGCTTCGGCCAGGTAATCGAGGACGAATGCGATGTCGCACTGTTGCACTGCCTCGAGCAGGCGGTTCGCCACGTCTTCCGCCGGGCCGCCCAGCAGGGCAAGCTCGCATAGATGCGCTTTCATTTCCGTTACATTATAGAGTTCCGCCGCGGCTTTCAAACGGGAGGCGAGTTGCGGCGGCAGCGGGATGTTCTCGATCGGGTCCAAAACCGGGGCGATCTCCTGTTCGAAGCGGACGTGCAGATGTTCGGCGAGGCATTCGCAGATCCGTTCATAACGAAAGGGCTTGGCGAAGAAGTCGTCGAAGCCGGCATCCAGGTATCTCTTTTGCTCGTGGTCGAAAGCCGAGGCCGAGTGGGCGACGATCTTCGCTTTGATCTTGCTCTCGGCAAGAATCGCGTGCGTCGTCTCGATGCCGTTCATGCCCGGCATCCAGATATCCATGAAAATGATGTCCGGTTCCGATGCGCGCGCCAGTTCGAGCGCGTGCTGCCC
>Ga0302326_10023748_pt1 | contig 12483 bp, 12 predicted proteins | sample Palsa_T0_3_FD_202264 | JGI IMG/M metagenome (GOLD analysis project Ga0302326, IMG submission 202264) | Peat permafrost microbial communities from Stordalen Mire near Abisko, Sweden - Palsa_T0_3 | ecosystem: Environmental > Terrestrial > Soil > Palsa > Peat permafrost | place: Sweden: Abisko... | reverse complement strand
TGCGGCCTTTTGCCGTGATCGTTGCTTCGCGTACTCGCTTGTCGCCTTTGGATGCGCGGCGGGCGACGAGCCGCAAGCTTTCGAGCTTTGCCACCTGGCGGCTGACGGTGGTGTAGTCCCGCCCGACGAGGTCGGCCAGTTCGCCCACGCCGAGCGGTCCCCTTCGCTCGATGACGACCAGCAGGGGAAACAGCGCGCGGTCAAGCGCGATGCCGGCTTCGCGAATGAGGGCGGTGTCGCGCTGCGGCCGGTTCATCATGCCGAGCAGGTCGAGCAGGGTCTGGTGCAGGTTGCGAATTTCGCGGTTCATAGATCCTGGCGGGGCGCGTTTCGGATTGATAGGATGCGCGCATTATGTGTATAGTACACATAATCGAATTGCAATGCAGGAGTTCCGGTATGAAAGAGCAGTTGACGGCCGAAGTTCTTATCGCCGGTGCGGGCGCGGCAGGCTTGACGCTGGCAATAGATCTGGCCCGGCGCAACGTCGCGTTTCGCCTGATCGATAAACTGCCCAGTGCGTTCGCGGGATCGCGCGGCAAGGGAATACAGCCGCGCAGTCAGGAAGTGTTCGAGGATCTCGGGGTTGTCGACCGGCTGGTGGCGGTCGGCGGGACCTATCCGGTGCAGCGCGAATACCGGGAGGACGGTACTTATAAAGACTCGCCGATGGCGGAGCATCGTGCAGCGATGCCGGACGAGCCTTATCTAATCCCGCTGATGGTGCCGCAATTTTTGACCGAGGCGGTGCTGCGCGAACGCCTGGCGGAACTCGGGCACCGGGCGCATTTCGGTTGCGAGTTGACGGCCTTCGAGCAGGGCGATGATGGCGTGACGGCTCATCTCATGGGCGCTGCCGGCGAGGAGACCATGCGGGTCGGCTATCTCGTCGGGATGGACGGCGGCAGGAGTTACGTGCGGCATGCGCTGAACATCGAATTTCCCGGCAAGACGCTGGGCGTGCGGGCGGTGGTCGCGGACGTTCGGCTCGAGGGGCTGGGGACAGACGCGTGGCATCGGTTCAACGAAGGCTCGATGGAAAAACAGACGTCATTTTGTCCGCTGCGCGGGACCGACATGTTCCAGGTGCAGGCGCCGATTCCGTTGGAGGGCGATATCGATCTGTCGGCCGAGGGGATGACGCAATGGGCGGCTGCGCGCACGGGCCGGAGCGACATCGTGATTCGCGAGGTCGTGTGGGCGTCGGCGTTTAGCATGAACGCGCGGATGGCGGACAAATACCAGGTCGGGCGCGTGTTCATTGGGGGCGACGCCGCGCATATACATCCGCCGACGGGAGGGCAGGGTCTCAATACCAGCGTGCAAGACGCGTACAACCTGGGGTGGAAGATCGCGGCGGTAATCAACGGCGCGCCGGAGAAACTGCTGGCGACATACGAGGAGGAACGGCGGCCGATCGCGGCGGAGATGCTGGGCCTGTCAACCAAACTGCTGAAGGCAGCGAAGGAACGCGGCGATATGCGGCGCGGCCGCGAGACGCATCAGCTGGATCTCGGTTATCCGGAATCGAGCCTGTCTTTAAACAAACCGGCGCGATCTCCGGAACTGGTGATGGCGGGTGACCGCGCGCCGGACGCTCCGGTCAGAGGCGCGGCGGGGCAAGCGACGCGGCTGTTCAAACTGTTCCAGGGTCCGCATTGGACATTGATCGGCTACCACGTCGAGCGCGAGGCGATCGCGCCGCGCCGCGATTTGCATATTCACACGGTTGGCGTGCGTGGAGATATCGTCGATGAGAGCGGCTACGTGCGCGATGCTTACGGCGTCTCGGCGGGCGACTGGGTGCTGGTGCGGCCGGACGGCTATGTGGGAGCGATCGTATCGTCGGGCGAGATAGGAGAGCTGCGTCGATATATGGACGACGCCGGCCTCGTCGGATAGCAAGGTCTGAGGGGCGGGTGGCTGTTTTCTTTGGCCAGTGTTCCGGCGATACTCGCGGACATCTACGGCTCGCTCAAGAAGGAAACGGTGATGGCGATTAAATTGTCGTGCGCGTTTGCAACCTCGAACCAGAGCCATGAGCATGCACGGGTGGCCGAGAGCCTTGGTTATGAGAGGGCGTGGTTTTACGATTCACCGGCGCTCTATCCCGACGTGTGGGTGCAGCTTTGCCGCGCGGCGGAGAGGACGAGTCGAATCGGGCTGGGGCCCGCCGTTCTTGTTCCGAGCCTGCGGCATCCGATGGTCAACGCGGCGGCGATCGCGACGCTGGTGTCGTTGGCGGGCGCGGAGCGGGTTGCGATTGCGGTTGGGTCGGGATTCACGGGGCGGCTGACACTCGGGCAGCGGCCGCTGAAATGGTCGTACGTGCGCGAGTACGTGAAAGTTGTGAAGGCTCTGCTGCGCGGCGAGCAGGTCGAGTGGGAGGGCGGCGTGCTCGAGATGCTGCATCCGACGGGATACGGCGCGGCGCGGCCGATTGAAGTGCCGTTCGTGATCGCGGCGGCCGGTCCAAAGGGAATCGCCGCGGCGAAGGAATTGGGAGACGGGGTTTTCGCGGCGATCACGCCGATTCGGGACTTTCGATGGAGCGTGGTGCTGACCTTCGGCACCGTGCTTGGCGAAGGCGAGGATGCAGGTTCGGCGCGGGCGCTGGCGGCGGCAGGACACGGTGCGGCGGTGGGTTTCCATGCGGCGCTTGAATGGGGGCGGCTCGGCACGATCCCCGACGGCGAGGCGTGGGCGGCGGCTTATGCCAGTGTGCCGGAACGCGTCCGGCACCTCGCACTTCATGACCAGCACCTGATTGCGATCAACGAGCGCGACAAGCGTTTCGTTACCGGCGAGCTGCTGACTCAGCTGGGGCTGGCGCTCACAGGCGCGGGATGGCGCGAGCGCGTCGCGACGCTCGAGTCGCTCGGCGCCAGCGAGATTGCGTATCAACCCGCCGGGCCCGACATCGCGCGGGAGCTCGAGGCGTTTGCCACGGCGGTTCACGGCAGTATCAGTTGAATTCAGTTGAGCGCGGGGGGCGCAGCCCGATTGAACTTTGGATCGGCGGCGCGGCGGTGGTCATGCTGGGACTGCTGTGCCTGCTGGTGCTGCGTCCTTTTATTTCGGCGGCGCTGTGGGCGGTGGTTCTTTGCTTCACGACGTGGCCTTTGTTCCACACGCTGGAAGATGTGCTTGGCGGACGGCGGACTTTGGCAGCGCTGATTGCGACACTGCTGTTGGCGGCGATCATAATCGTGCCGGTTGCTATTCTGGGAGCGACGCTGGCCGACAATGTGTCGGGATTAATTTCGGCGAGTCAGAAGGCGATTGAGCAGGGTCCGCCAACTCCGCCCGACTGGGTGGCGAGCATACCGGTGGCCGGCAGCCATATCACGAGCTACTGGAACTACCTGAATCAGAGCACCGAGATCAGATTGCACGAATTATCGCGGCTGCTGCCGGCAGCGAAATCGGTTGTGGTGTGGGGCGGGAGGGCGCTGGCCGAAGGCATTTTTCAGATCGCGCTGAGCCTTGTGATCGCGTTCTTTTTCTACCGCGATGGACATGCGGCGGCCGCGCAACTCCATGCCGCGCTTCATCGGATAGCCGGGGAGAGAGGAGATCGTCTGCTGGATCTCGCAGGGGCGACGATTCGGGCGGTGGTTTATGGCGTGCTTGGAACCGCGCTGCTGCAGGGCGTGGTCGGGGCGATTGGCTTCGCGGTTGCGGGAGTCCCGGGGGCAGTGTCGCTGGGGTTCGTCACCTTTGTGCTGTCGTTCATTCCGGGTGGGCCGGCGATAGTGGCGGCGCCGGCTGCGTTCTGGCTGTATCGACAAGGCTGGCCGGGGTGGGCGGTCTTCATGATGGCGTGGGGATTGATGGTCGGGGCGCTGGACAATGTGGTCAAGCCGCTGCTTATCAGCCGGGGCGGATCGACGCCGATGATCCTGGTGATGCTGGGGGTGTTAGGCGGGGCGATCGCCTTTGGTGTTATCGGGATGTTCCTGGGACCGACGCTGGTGGCGTTGGGCTACAGCCTGTTCGAGCAATGGGCGGTGACCGTGGGCAAGAGGCCTGCTAGCGGCGCGACGGTCTGAGACTGATCGGTGCGACGCGCTGCGTTACTTCTTAATCAGGCGGGGATCGTCGTCGGAGACACAGAGCGCGGCGGTGGATTTCAATGTAGTCGGGGGTGCCGGGGCCGCCGCGTCGAAGGCAGACGGCGTTGGATGCGGGCCGAGTGAGAGTTTGTACTCTTTCTGATCCTGCTTGATGAAGGACTCGCGGTCGGCGTTACACTCGGCGGCAGAATTGTAACTACCCATCTGGTCCCACTTCGAAAGCGGCAGCGCTTTGACCGCAGCTCCGTTATCGCCAAGTTGCGGCGGCGCGAGCAGAAGCCATGCCAGGAGCGCGATCGCGAAGGTATGGTGGAGCTTCATCCTGGCGGGCGGTTTCACGATGGAGGCGACGTGTATTCCGCTTCGGTCATATTCTGGGTTACGAAGCATCGGCGTGAGCCGTTACACCACAATTATTTTTCGAATGTGAAGATTCGCTTCCAGTCGTTCTTCATGCTGATCACGTTCCAGCCTCTGGTTTTGGCTTCGTCGTAGAGGGCCTGGGGGAAGGTGCCGACCTTGCTCGCGGGGAGACCCTGGGCCGGGCCATAGGCGTATTCGCGAACCGGATCGTCGTGCAGGACGAGCATCATCAGGGCGTCTTTGCCGCCGGCCTGCGTATATTCCAGCATCTCGCGGTCGCCGGTGGAGTTGCCGAACGCGGCCTGTGGATGGCGGCCGATGAAAAGATAGATGTCTTCGGGCTTGCCGGAAAAGTTGTTGTTGAGCAGCAGCTTGGGCGGTCGCATGATGATGGCCTTGCCCGCGTCGTTGTAAGTGAACTCCATGTCCAGCGCGGAGCCGATGATCTGTTCGGGCGGGATTCCATAGATCTGATCGGCGTAGGTGCGAACGAAGTCCTGGCCGCCGCCGGTGACGATGTAGGTCATATAGCCGTTGGCGCGGAGATATTGCATCAACTCGAGCATCGGCTGGTAGATCAAGTCGGTGAAGGGCCGATGCCAGCGCGGATCGCGGGCTTTGGCGAGCCAATCCTTGACGAGCGCAGCGAACTGGCCGGCGGTCATGCCGGTGTGGGTCACCATGAGGATTTTCTCGAGGTCAGGGGTCGTGAACTTCGCCATCGCTTTGCGATCGCCGTCGAGCACAGACTTGAACGGCTCGGCGGTTTTCCACTCCGGATGCTCAGGCGCTAGCGCCACGAGCCGATCGAGAGCAAAGACCGCCTGGGTGTACATGGGCTGCTCGACCCAGAGGGTTCCGTCCTGATCGAAGGTAGCAAATCGATCACCGGGCGGAACGAATTCGGGGCTGGTTGAGGAGGTAGTTGCCGAGACGAATTTGATGATTGACTGTTTCGCGGGTCCTTCATTCCATGACGGGAGCGGGTCGGCTGCGGCTTGTGCGCGAGCGGTGGAGAACAGCATGCAGCACAGCGCGATAACCGCGACGGTAAGCCTGCAAGCAGCGAGAGTCGATTTTTTCATTCGAAGTGTCCCTCAAAGTGCGCGGATTTCTTCTTGAGCCGATGACGGTGGCGAGGTGAAGGTCCAGCCGGAGTGCCGCTGGCGCGTTTATGGCAGGTGAATGATCGCCGACTGAGCAGTCGCGGAGATATTGTACCTTGGTACAATAGTCGTCCACCGATGGAGCGATGCAGAATGGCTCGCTGAGGCAGAAGAGGCCGACCATTCGGTATGCTAAAAGAACTCAATACACACAAGCGAGGGAGTACTACGGAATGTGGAACGTGAAATCGAAACTGCGTCATTTGACCTTGGCGGCGTTGGAGCGACGTGGGGGCGAGAAGGGAATGCGCATCCGACTTTACGTCGCAGTGGCGCTTCCGGTGCTGCTACTCGCCGGAGTAGCGAGTGCTCAATACGGCGGACAGTATCCGCTGCTGGATGCGGCGGCGAACAAGGTGATCGAGAAGTATCAGAACTCAACCTGCGACCAGTTGTGGCAGGACAGGTACAAGCCAAAAACGCAACGTGAGCAGGAAGCGATAGATTTTTTGCATCAAAATCCGCAGATGCGCCAGATGTTCATCGACCGCGTGGCGGCGCCCGTCGCCAACAAGTTGTTCAAATGCGGAATGATTCCATGACCGGCGTCGCGAACCGGCCTGGTCGATAACGGCAGATCGAATGGGAGAGGCAAAATGAGCTTCAAACTTGCGGCCGCTGCGTGCGGAGTTGCGATGGGAATCGCGTTGGCGGTGACAGGTGCCCTGGCGGCGGACCCGTCAGCGGCGGCGACTCAAGGTGCGGCGCCGGCGGCGGAGGCGGCGCCCGGAATTGACCCATACCTACTTCTGACGAAGACGTGCAGCGCGCTGGGATCGGCTGACGCGTTCAGCTTTCACGCGGAGATAATGTTCGACCAAGTGCTGCCGCATGCGGTGAAGGTGCAGTACGCCGCCGAAATGAATTTTGCGCTGCAGCGACCGGGCGAGTTGGTAGTCGATTACCACAGCGACCTCGGCGGCAAAGAGCTCTGGTACCAGGACGGCATGCTAACGATCTTCGACGAGCCGAACATGATGTACGCCAGCATGAAGGTGCCGTCGTCGATTGACGCGATGCTCGATCAGGTGGCGTCGACGGAGCACCTGACACTGCCGCTGTCGAACCTGGCTTATAGCGATCCGTGCGCGAGAATTCGCAAGCAGATCCTTTACGGCACATATATCGGCGTGAACGACGTCAATGGCGTCGCATGCGATCATGTGGCGTTTTCGTCGAACAAGGTAGATCTGCAGCTGTGGCTCGATCGTTCCGGCAAGCCGGTGCCGCGCAAAATGGTGATCAACTACCGAACCGAGCCGGGGTCACCGGAATACATCGCAGTGCTTTCGAACTGGAAATTTCCGAAGCAGATTTCCGATAGTCATTTCCACGCCGACCCTCCCAAAGATGCAAAGCGCATCGAATTTTTGAAGGTCAAGGAGTCAAAGCCATGAACAACGCGCCGGACTCACGCATCGCGATCAGAGTTTCAATGCGGGTATTGGCACTGACCGCTGCACTAGCTCTAGCAGTGGCACCTAACGCGCTGGCGCGGTGGGGTGGCGGAGGTGGCGGCGGCTACGGCGGATATCATGGGGGCGGCGGAGGCTATCATGGCGGGGGCTATCACGGCGGTTCCGACGGGTTCGACAGCGGCAGCTTTGACAAATCGTCCAGCGGTTCCGGAAGCCAGTACAAGTCCTCAGACTCCGGGAATACTTACAACTACAATAAGTCGTCTTCGTCGTCGCAATATAATCAGTACAAACCGCCGTCAAGTTCGTCGAGTACCTATGGAGGTACCTCGAGCAGTTCCAGTTCGACGAATAAGCAGTCGGATTACAACGAATACAACTCCAACCAGGAAGAGCAGCAGCAGGCGAAGTACAACGAAGCGAATACGCTTCAGTCTAACAACGAAAAGACCGAGAACCAATTACATAACGAGACTGATAACACCATTAACAACAACGTCGGCAACACCAATTACCATGGTGGTGGCGGCGGCAATAGTTATTACTACGGTGGTGGCGGCGGGGGTTCGAGTAGCGGCGAGGTTGCGGGTGCGGCAGCGCTCGGTGCTATTGGTGGTATGGCCGTCGGTTCGTTGATTACGGCGAACGCGCAGCCAAAGGCTCCGACGACAACTATAATCGAAAATAATCCGTACGGTTACTATCCGCCACCGCCTCCGCCAGCCGGGTATCAACCTTATTACAACGGCAGTCAGGTGACCTATGCGCCACCGCCGCCGGCGCCATCCTACTACTAAGACTTAAGAAACGACCTGGAGAATCTACTGGTGAGAGCGCGACGTCAACAGACTGAAGTGATTTCGATACTGGTAGCCCTGCTGGTGATCGCGGGTCTTATGGCCGCGAAGCCGGTCTTTGCTCAGCAAATCAACGGGGTGGCGGGTTCCGCGAACGCCACCGTGGTGCTTGACGGGAAGCAACTTCCGCCGCCGCCTATGCCTTTTGGCGGCGTTATCAAAGAAAGCGCTGCGCAATCCACGCCCTATTGGCCGCCGCGCGTGGTTCCGCCCAAGGGCGCGCCAAACATCCTGCTCATCATGACCGACGATCAAGGCTATGGGGTTTCGAGCACCTTCGGGGGCGTCATCCCAACGCCTGCGCTTGACCGCATAGCGAAGGCGGGATTGCGATACACGCAGTTCCATTCTACGGCGCTGTGCTCGCCTACACGTGCTGCTCTCATCACTGGTCGGAATCATCACTCGGTAGGCTTCGGTGTGATCGGGGAGCTGTCGACAGGATATCCGGGCTATGACTCTATAATAGGACCGGAAAGCGCTACCATCGGTACGATCCTGCGGGACAACGGTTATGCGACCTCGTGGTTTGGCAAGGATCATAACACTCCCGGCTTTCAGTACAGCGTCGCGGGGCCTTTCGACCAATGGCCGGTCGGCATGGGCTTTCAGTACTTCTACGGGTTCCTTGGGGGCGAGACTGACCAATGGACGCCCTACCTGTTTCGCAATACGACCCAGGTGTTTCCGTGGGTTGGCAAGCCTGGTTACAACCTCACCACAGACCTCGCCGATGATGCCATCAGGTATATGCGCGAATTGAACGCGGCTGCGCCCGACAAGCCGTTCTTTGTTTACTACGTTCCAGGTGGGAGTCACTCGCCGCATCAGCCGACGAAGGAGTGGAGCGACAAGTTCAAGGGCAAGTTCGACATGGGCTATGAAAAGTTGCGCGACGTTATCTTCGCCAACCAGAAACGGCTTGGTGTGATTCCGCCGGAGACCCAGCTCACGCCGTGGCCAGACGGACAGGCCGCTTTTGGCGGGTCAAAGCTGCCGAGGTGGGATTCGCTCTCGCTGATCCAAAAGAAACTCTACGCGCGCGAGGCTGAGGTCTTCGCCGGGTACACTGCCTATACCGACAACGAAATCGGTCGCGTAATTCAGGAAGTTCAGGATGAGGGCAAACTGGATAACACTCTTATCATTTATATCTGTGGCGATAACGGTACCAGCGCCGAAGGCACTCTGGAAGGTACGTTCAACCAGATGACAGCCTACAACGGCATTCTGGACGTGCCGATGCCTCTGCAGCTGTTGCACTATTCAGACTGGGGTTCGGACAAGACCTATCCGCACATGGCGGTGCAATGGTCGTGGGCGTTCGACACTCCGTTCAAGTGGACCAAGCAGGTGGCGTCGCATTTCGGCGGCACGAGGCAAGGTCTGGCGATAAGCTGGCCGGGTCACATCACCGACGTTGGTGGAATTCGCTCGCAGTTTCACCATGTCATAGATGTTGTGCCAACGATTCTGGAAGTTACCGGCATCAAGGCGCCAGATGAGGTCAACGGTATCAAGCAGAAGCCGATTGAAGGCGTGAGCATGGCCTATACGTTCGACAAGGCAAACGCCAATGTACCTTCTAAGCACGTAACGCAGTACTTCGAGATGGTTGGCAACCGCGCGATTTACCACGACGGCTGGATCGCATCGACAACGCCTCCGTCCGCCCCCTGGCTCCTGGCAACGGGCAAGCTGACCGACGTCAACGACTACAACTGGGAACTCTACAACATCGCGGATGACTACTCGCAAAACAACGACCTTGCTGCAAAAATGCCGGACAAGCTGAAAGAAATGCAGGCGTTATTCCTGAGTGAAGCCGCAAAGTACCAGGTACTCCCGCTGGACAACTCCGGCTTCGCGCGCCTTTTGACGGCCCGACCGAGCGCTGTCGCCGGGAAAACTGTTTTCACATACACGAGTCCTATTGCCGGCATTCCCGTGGGTAACGCACCCAGCATTCTGGACCGGGATTATACTATCAGCGCTGACGTGACGATCCCACAAGGCGGGGCGGAAGGGATGATCGTGACACTGGGCGGTCGCTTTGGCGGCTATGGCCTCTACCTGCTAAAGGGCAAGCCGGTATTCGATTACAACCTTCTTGATCTGACGCACTATACCTGGCAGGGCGGTCCGCTAGGACGTGGATTCTTAGGCGACGCACTGAAGCCGGGCAAGCACTCTATAGTGTTCGATTTCAAATACGATGGACCGGGCCCCGGCAAGGGCGGCGAGGGAGTGCTGACAGTCGACGGCAACGAAGTGTCTCGCAAGAAGATCCCGCATACGATTCCTTTGCTGATGGCGATAGACGAGACCTTCGATGTTGGCAGCGATACGCGTACGGCGGTGAATGATAGTTACAAGCTGCCATTTACCTTCACTGGCACGATAGACAAGCTGACTTTCAGCCTCGGGCCGGAGCAGTTGACGGACGCGGACAAAAAGGCGATTGCGGAGAAAATGGCCAGAGCCAAGGACTAGAGGCAGGCCGGCATAGGAGTTATGAAAGAAGCGAGCGTTGCGCTGAATTATTCGTGGTCGGCGAACGCTTTGCAGACAGCGACTGCGGTTATCGAAGCAGGCGCCGGGTTCGCGCTGCTGGGCTTGCCGTCGCTCACAGCGCAACTCCTGCTGGGCGCGTCGCTGGAGACTCCCGCCGCGTTAACGGCGGCGCGCGTGGGCGGGGCGGGGTTGTTTGCGTTGGGAGTGGCAGCGTGGCTTGCGCGCGGCGATACTCAAAGCCGCGCAGCCAGAGGATTGTTCTCAGCGATGGTCCTCTATAATCTCGGCGTTGGATTTATTCTTGGATTCGCCGGCATCAGCTGGGAGCACGTCGGTGTCTTCTTGTGGCCGGCCGTCGTGCTGCATGTGGCGATGGGTATGTGGTGCATTGTAAGCCTTCGGAAGCCTCGCATCGGTGAATCCGCTCGGCAGTCCTCGTCAGAAGCAATTTCACGATGAGTTACAATCAGCCAGTCGCCGATCCTTTGCTCATAGCCTGCCTTCATTGCGATTTGCTGCAGCGATTGCCGGATTTGCAAGTGGGCGGTTCGGCACGATGCCCGCGATGCAACAAGGAGCTTTGGCGTCGGCGCGAGGATGATTCACTAAATCGAACGCTGGCACTGACGATTGCCGCCGCGCTGCTTTACGCCATAGCGAACTCGGTGCCCATGCTAGGTCTCACGATCGTCGGGCGCGACGCTTCGACTACTGTGATAGGTGGCGCTCAGCACCTATGGAATAACGACCAGAAGATCGTTGGCGTCCTGGTGTTGTTTACGGCTGTGATTGCGCCCGCGCTGCAGATCGGATTGATGCTCGCGATCGTGCTCGGTGCTATGCGACCGAGTCCGCCGCTATGGGTCGGTGCCCTCCTGCGCTATCACCCAACCACGCGCATCTGGAGCATGATCGAGGTGATGATGGTCGGCGTGCTGGTAGCACTGGTGAAGATTGCGGACTACGCGACGGTGATACCGGGGCTGGCGCTGTTCGTGTTGTGGGTGCTGGTTTTTATCCTGGCCGGGATGTCGGCGAGTTTCGACCCGCGCGAGGTTTGGCACCGGATAGAGTGGGCGGACGGAGAGCATCGCGACGCGGCCGGGGATTTCGAAGGGGAATCGGTGTGAGTGCGGGCGGAATGACGGCGATGCAACAGGGTCTGCAAAGCTGCGAAAGCTGCGGCCTGCTCTCGCGTCCTGCGCCCGGCGAGGAAGAAGGACGATGTCCGCGATGCGACGAAGAACTCGCGTTCCGCAAGCATTCGAGCTACCAGCGCACATGGGCATATCTGATCGCGGCGGCCGTCTGTTACATCCCGGCCAACGTGCTGCCCGTATTGACGACGACCACGGCCGCGGGCGCTGATTCCGACACGATACTGCAAGGAGTAGTGCTGCTGTGGTCGCCGACGGGATGGCCGCTGTCGATCATAGTGCTGGTCGCGAGCATCATGATTCCGAGCGCGAAGATCGTGGCGCTCGCGTACCTGCTGATCACGGCGCAGCGCGGATCGGTCGCGAACAACGGACAACGGATCCGGATGTATCGGATGGTCGAGTTTATCGGCCGCTGGTCGATGGTCGACGTATTCGTCGATACCTTCACCGCGGCGCTAATTCAGTTACAGCCTCTGATGTCAGTGGAGCCGGGGCCAGGCTTGATTTTCTTTGCCGCGGTGGTGGTGTTTACGATGCTTGCGGTCGAGTCATTCGATCCGCGGCTTATCTGGGACTCTGCGAGTATGCGAGAGGCCGATTCGAAAGAGGTTAGCTATGCCTGATCGCGATCCACCACTTCCGCGTGTGCCCGAGTCGAGGAACGTGCCGCGCAAGCGCACACGACTCTCGCTCGTTTGGTTCATTCCGATCCTGGCGGCGATTGTCGGCGCGTGGGTGGCAGTGACCAGAGTCATCAGCGAGGGCCCGAAGATAACGATAACAATGAAGTCGGCTGAAGGGTTGGAGGCCGGCAAGACCAAGATTCATTACAACGGCGTCGATATCGGAACGGTCTCAACGATAGAACTGTCAGAGGATCACCAACACGTCATTCTGACTGCGCAGATGGCGCCGAAGACCGAATCGTT
>Ga0302326_10023747_pt1 | contig 12483 bp, 10 predicted proteins | sample Palsa_T0_3_FD_202264 | JGI IMG/M metagenome (GOLD analysis project Ga0302326, IMG submission 202264) | Peat permafrost microbial communities from Stordalen Mire near Abisko, Sweden - Palsa_T0_3 | ecosystem: Environmental > Terrestrial > Soil > Palsa > Peat permafrost | place: Sweden: Abisko... | reverse complement strand
GCGCATCTGATTTGCGCGGCGCGGCCCTTTGTGGGCCGGACCGGGCACATTAGTTTATCGCGATGACCCCGCTCTCCATCCTCGACCTCTCCGTCGTCACCACCGGCACCAGGCCGGCCACGGCGCTTCGCAACAGCATCGATCTGGCGCGCCACGCCGATGCGCTGGGCTACACGCGCTACTGGCTGGCCGAGCATCACAATCTGGCGTCGGTCGCGAGCCCGGCGCCGGACCTGATGATCGGGCAGATCGCCGCGGTGACCAAAAACATCCGGGTCGGCTCCGGCGGCGTGATGTTGCCGAACCATGCGCCGCTGATGGTGGCCGAGCGCTTCAAGATGCTGGAAGCGCTGTTTCCCGGCCGGATCGATCTCGGCCTCGGCCGCGCACCGGGCACCGATGGCGCCACCGCGCACGCGCTGCGCAGCCGGCTCGATCGCCGCGAGGGCGACGATTTTCTCGAGCGGCTGCATGAACTGACATTGTGGGAGACCCGCGATTTTCCGCCCGGCCATCCCTACAACAACGTGGTGGCGATGCCGGACGACACGCCGCTGCCGCCGATCTGGCTGCTCGGCTCCAGCGACTACAGTTCGGAACTCGCCGCCCAGGTCGGGATGGGGTTTGCGTTCGCGCATCATTTCGCCTCGCATGACGCGCTGGCCGCGATGACCCATTACCGCGCCCACTTCAAGCCGTCGGGCTGGCGCACCACGCCCTATGCCATTCTCGCGGTCGCCGTGGTCGCGGCCGAAACCGACGCGGAAGCCGAACAGCTGGCGTCGTCGATGGATCTCAATAGATTGCTGCGGGATCGCGGCCAGTATCGGCCGCTGCCCAGCGTCGAGGAGGCGCTGGCCTATCCCTACAGCGATAGCGAGCGGGCCGCGATCGCGCGCAATCGCTCGCGGCTGTTTGTCGGCAGTCCGGCGACGGTACTGACAAAACTGCAGCCGATGATCGCGGCCAGCCAGGCCGACGAGCTGATGGTGATCACCGCGGTGTACGACCACGATTCGCGCAAGAAATCCTACAGCCTGCTGGCGGATGCGTTCGGGCTTGGAAACAAGGCCGCGGCGTAGTGCGTGATTTTCGCAGTCATTCCGGGGCGTGCGAAGCGCGAACCTCAGATGTGCAATTGCATATCGGGGAATCTCGAGATTCCGGGTCTGGTCCTTCGGACCATCCCGGAATGACGGTGTGAACTACTCCGTCTTCTCGCTGAAGGTCGCGCGGAACGGATGGGCGGGATAGACCCCGACAATCCGGAATTCGCGCGAGAAGAATTTCAATTCCTCCAGCGCGAAAGCGAGATTCCGGTCGTCGGGATGGCCGTCGACATCGGCATAGAATTGCGTGGCGAAGAAATTGCCGTCGACCATGTAGCTTTCCAGCTTGGTCATGTTGACGCCGTTGGTGGCAAAGCCGCCCATCGCCTTGTAGAGCGCGGCCGGGAGGTTGCGCACCCGGAAAACAAAAGTGGTGACCAGCGGCCCCGATCCCTGCTTGGCCCACTCCGCTTCGCGCGCCAGCACCACAAAGCGCGTGGTGTTGTGGGTTTCATCCTCGACATCCTCGGCCAGGATATCGAGGCCGTAGATGCCGGCCGCCAGCCGCGACGCGATCGAGGCGCAGCTGTTGTCGCCGCGCTCGGCCACGATGCGCGCGCTGCCGGCGGTATCGCCCGAGACGATCGGCTTGATGCCGAGCTTGCGGATGATGCGGCGGCATTGCCCGAGCGCATGGACGTGGCTTTCCACGGTCTTGATATCGGCCAGTTTGGCGCCGCGCGGCGCCATCAACTGGTGATGGATCGGCAGGAACCATTCGCCGACGATGAACAGGCCGGATTGCGGCAGCAAATGATGGATGTCGGCGACCCGGCCGGCGACCGAATTCTCGATCGGGATCATGCCGAGGTCCGCCTCGCCCGAACTGATCGCGGCCAGCGCGTCCTCGAAGGTCGGGCAGGCCAGCGGCTCGGCGTCCGGATAGGCCTCGGCGATGGCGATGTGGGAATTCGCGCCCGGTTCGCCCTGGAATGCGATTTTGATGGATTTGGTCGTTGTCTGGGTCATGGCGCGCCTTGTACCAGCCGCTCAGCTTTTGGCCAGTATGATGCGTCGGGCGGTTTCGAGGTCGGCCGGGGTGTCGACGCCCCGTGGCACGGTATCGACGATGGTGACGTCGATCCGCATCCCGGCCTCAATGGCCCGCAGCTGTTCGAGCTTTTCCTGCCGTTCGAGCCAGGAGGGGGCGAGGGCGACAAAACGCTCCAGCGCCGCACGGCGATAGGCATAGAGGCCGATGTGATGGTAGCGCGGCCCGTTGCCCCAGGGGGCGGTGGCGCGGGTGAAATAAAGCGCGCGCAGCCGTTTCGGATTGATGGGCGGGCCTACCGGCGAGCCGACCATTTTCACCACATTCGGGTTCAAGGCCTCTTCCTCGGTGTGGATTTCGGCGGCCAGCGTTGCGATGTCGACCGCGGGGTCGGCCAGCGGTGCCAGCACGTCACGAATATTGTCGGGCCCGATGGTCGGAAAGTCGCCCTGCAGATTGACGATGATCTCGACCTCGCCGTCGGGATCGAGCTTGCCCAGCGCCTCGTAAATCCGGTCCGATCCGGAGGGGTGATCGGCGCGGGTCATGACCGCCTCGAAGCCATGGGCGGTCACGACATCAGCAATGTCAGGCGTATCGGTGGCAACGGCGACACCGCCGATTCCCGCGGCCTGCGCGCGGCGCAGCACATGGACGATCATCGGCAGGCCGGCGATATCCAATAGCGGCTTGCCGGGCAGGCGCGTCGCGGCCATGCGGGCGGGAATCAGTACTAAAATACGGGGTCTGGTCATCAGGGTGAGGTCTGGGCCCCCGGTCGATAACAAGCCGGAAATGATGGGGATTGGTCTAAAGCTGGCGCATTTATACGGGTTGCCAGAGCACGGGCAAACCGATATCTCATCGTGGCTCGGGTGCGGTGCGAAAGCCTGATTCCTGACGCTCATCCGTGGCCGTTTCTCTCCGGCCTATAGTCGACATTCCGGCCTGGAGCCTGATCCAAAATGGACTCCTTCGAACTCAATAAAATTCTCGGGGCCATTCTGGCCAGCTGCCTCGTTCTGCTCGTGACCAGCTTCACCGCCGGCGCGCTTTTCGCCCCCGTGCTGCCGGAAAAGCCGGGTTTCGAGATCGCCGTGAAGGAAGCGGCGCCGGGCGGCAAGGAAGCCGCGCCGGCCCCGGCCGAGCCGATCGAGAAACTGCTGCAGACCGCTTCGGTCGAGAAGGGCGAGGCCGCGGCGAAGAAATGCGCTGCCTGCCACAGCTTCGAGAAGAACGGCCCCAACAAGGTGGGACCGAATCTTTACGGCATCGTCGGCGACAAAAAGGGTGAGGGACGCGGGTTTAATTTCTCGGCCGCGATGAAGGCCAAGGGCGGCACCTGGACCTATGACGATCTCAGCCAGTTCATCACCAATCCCAAGGGCTTTGTTCCCGGCACGGCGATGGGTTTCGCGGGTATTCAGAAGGACAGCGAGCGCGCCGACGTGATCGACTATCTGCACACGCTTGCGGACAGCCCGGTTCCGTTGCCGACGGCGGCGAAATAACGGCCTTCGGTTCCAAATGGATTTTTCTGCAAACGGCCGGGCTTCTGCCTGGCCGTTTTTGTATTGTGATTACCTGGCTTGCCGGTCACTTTGCTGACCGGTCGAGCCGGCCTGCTTGGGCCGGTTTGCGCGCCCGTTCCCGGGACCTTTCGCCGCAGCGGCGCCGTTCACAAGCTGGTATCATGAGGAAAAAGCAACATAATCGGTCGATACCTTGCCTTATAATGCGTCCTCAATAGCGCAGCATATCCACGGGGATTCTTCCTTTGACCATTACCCGACGACATCTTTTGCAGAGCGCCGCCTTCGCCACCGTCGCCCCGGCGCTGGGAGCCGCAACCGGCCTTTCAGCAGTGAGCCCGGCGAAGGCACAGAGCGCCACCGGTGAGCCGGCCTGGCGCCACGGCCTGTCGCTGTTCGGCGACATCAAATACCCCGCCGGCTTCAAGCGCTTCGACTACGTCAATCCCGATGCGCCCAAGGGCGGCGTCGCGCGACAAATCTCGATCGGCACGTTCGATAATTTCAATATCGCGGTCGCCGGCGTCAAAGGCTCGATCGCCCCGGCCGCCAACCTGATTTACGAAACGCTGATGGCGCGGTCGCAGGACGAGATAGCCACCGAGTATGGATTGCTGGCGGAGGCCGCCTCGCATCCTGACGATTTTGCCTGGGTCATCTATCGTCTTCGCAAGGAGGCCCGCTGGCACGACGGCAAGCCGGTGACGCCGGAAGATGTGATTTTTTCGATCGCGGCGCTGAAGAAGTACAGCCCGATGCACGCCTCGTACTATCGCCACGTCGTCAAGACCGAAAAGATCGGCGAGCGTGACATCAAATTCACGTTCGAATCTGCCGGCAATCGCGAACTGCCGCACATCGTCGGCGAGTTGGAGGTATTGCCGAAACATTATTGGGAAGGCACCGACGGCGAAGGCCGCAAGCGCGATATTTCCGCAACGACGCTGGAGCCGCCGCTGGGCTCCGGCCCCTATCGGATCAAGGAATTTGTCGCGGGACGCTCGGTCGCGCTGGAACGGGTCAGGGATTATTGGGGTGCGAACCTGCCGGTGCGGATAGGCGAGAATAATTTCGACGAAATGCGCTTCGAGTTTTTCCGCGACAATCAGGTCGCGCTCGAGGCGTTCAAGGCCGATCAGGCCGACTGGATCGCCGAGAATTCCGCCAAGCAATGGGCCACGGCCTATGAATTTCCGGCCGTCGCTGAAAAGCGCGTGGTCAAGGAAGAGTTTCCGATCAACGATCTGGGCCGGATGCAGGCCTTCGTTCTCAATCTGCGCCGCGAGCAGTTCAAGGACGCGCGACTGCGCCGCGCCTTCAACTACGCCTTCGATTTCGAGGAGATGAACAAGCAGCTGTTCTTTGGGCAATACAAGCGCATCGACAGTTACTTCTATGGGACGGAACTCGCCTCGACCGGATTGCCGGAGGGGGAAGAGCTTAAAATACTCGAGACGGTGCGCGACAAGGTGCCGGCAGAAGTCTTCACCGCACCCTACGTCAGTCCGGTCGGCGGCAATCCCGAAGCGGTGCGCGCCAATTTGCGCGAGAGCGCGAGGTTGTTGAAGGAGGCGGGCTTTGAGGTGCGCGATCGCAAGCTTGTGGATGCGGCGGGCAAGCCGGTTATCGTCGAGATTCTGGTTCAGGATCCATCTGCGGAGCGGATCGCGCTGTTCTACAAGCCGTCGCTGGAACGCATCGGTGTGACGACCTCAATCCGCATCGTCGACGATGCGCAGTACGAAAATCGGCTGCGCAGTTTCGACTACGACATGATTATCGATCAATGGGGGCAGTCATTGTCGCCCGGGAACGAGCAGCGGGAATATTGGGGCTCGCAGGCCGCGGACCAGCCCGGCTCGAGAAATGCCATCGGTATCAAGAATCCGGCCGTCGATATGCTGATCGACAAAGTGATCTTCGCCAAGGATCGCTCGGAATTGGTGGCCGCGACCAGGGCGCTCGATCGTGTGCTGCTGTGGAATTTCTATGTGGTGCCGCAGTTCAGTTATCCTTTCGCCCGCTATGCGCGCTGGGACCGCTTCAGCCACGCCGAGTTGCCGAAATATGCGCGTTCCGGTCTGCCGTCTCTATGGTGGTACGACGCCGACAAGGCCGCCAGGATCGGCAAGCGCTCTTGAGGAATTTTCCGCGCATGGCGCAGCTCTCCCGCCGGCATGTGCTCGGTCTTGGCGTTGGCGCGGTGGGCGCGTCGTGGCTGCGGCCAGCAATCTCGGCCGATGCCGGCACCGAGGCTCACGGCATTTCCGTGTTCGGCGACCTTAAATATCCGGCCGACTTTCCTCACTTCGACTATGTCAACATCGACGCGCCGAAGGGCGGGACGTTCTCGCTGATTCCCTCCGTGCGCTCCTATAATCAGTCCTACCAGACCTTCAACTCGTTCAACGCGTTCATCCTGAAGGGTGAAGGCGCCCAGGGCATGGACATGACGTTTGCGCCGTTGATGGTGCGCGCCAGCGACGAGCCCGACGCGATGTACGGCCTCGTTGCCAAGTCAGTTCAGATATCAGCCGACAAGACCATCTATCGCTTCACGCTGCGGCCCGAAGCCAGATTTCACGACGGTTCGAAACTGACGGCGCCTGACGCTGCTTTCGCCCTGACCACGCTCAAGACCAAAGGGCATCCCTTGATCGTGGCGCAGATGCGCGACATGGTGAAGGCGGAAGCGCCCGACGACGCGACGCTGGTCGTCACTTTCGCCGAAAAGCGCGCCCGCGATGTGCCGCTCTACGTCGCGAGCCTGCCGATTTTTTCGAAAGCCTATTACGCGACCCGGCCGTTCGATGAATCGACGCTGGATATCCCGCTGGGGTGCGGCCCGTACAAGGTCGGAAAGTTCGAGATCAATCGTTACATCGAGTTCGAGCGGGTCAGGGATTGGTGGGGCGCCGAGCTTCCGGTCGCCCGCGGCTTTTATAATTTCGATATTGTGCGTTACGAATTCTATCGCGATCGCGAAGTCGCCTTCGAGGGGTTTAGCGCGAGGAGTTATCTGTTCCGGGAGGAATTCACCGCGCGGGTATGGGCGACGCGCTATGATTTTCCTGCGGTGAAGGATGGCCGGGTCAAGCGCGAGACTTTGCCTGACGATACGCCGTCCGGCGCGCAGGGCTGGTTCATCAACACCCGCCGCGAGAAATTTGGCGATCCGCGGGTGCGCGAGGCGCTGATCCAGGCGTTCGATTTCGAATGGACCAACAAGACCATCATGTACGGCGCCTATGCGCGCACCCATTCACCGTTCCAGAATTCGGACATGATGGTGAGCGGGCCGCCGTCGCCGGAAGAACTCAGGCTGCTCGAGCCGTTTCGCGGCCAGGTGCCGGACGAGGTGTTCGACACGCCGTTCGTGCCGCCGGTTTCTGACGGTTCGGGGCAGGACCGCGCGCTGCTGCGCAAGGCGTCTCAATTGTTGCAGGACGCCGGGCTCGCGATCAAGGACGGCAAGCGGCTGTTGCCCAATGGCGAGGTGTTCAGAATCGAATTTCTGGCCGACGAGCCCTCGCTGCAGCCGCATCACGCGCCCTACATCAAAAACCTCGGCACGCTCGGGATCGAGGCTAGCCTGCGGCTTGTCGACCCCGTGCAATATCGCGCCCGGGTGGAAGATTTCGATTTCGACATGACCATCGAGCGCTTCAGCATGTCGGCAACACCGGGCGATGGCATGCGCCCGTTCTTTTCGTCACAGGCGGCTGCCACCAAGGGCTCGTACAACCTCGCCGGCATCGCCAGTCCGGCGATCGATGCGCTGCTCGAGAAGATCGTCGGCGCCGACAATCGCGCGGATCTCACGGTGGCGTGCCGGGCCTTCGACCGGGTGTTTCGCGCCGGGCGCTATTGGGTGCCGCAATGGTATCGGACCAGTCATCCGATCGCCTATTGGGATCTGTTCGGACACCCGGACAAGCAGCCGCGCTACGCGCAAGGTGTCGGCGCGCCGGAAAACTGGTGGTCTGACCCCGGCAAAGTCGCCAGAGCCGAGCAGGCGAAATAATTCATGAGCGCCTACATCGCCCGACGCATTCTGCTGATGATCCCGACGCTGCTCGGGATCCTGTTCGTGTCGTTCGTGGTGGTGCAATTCGCCCCGGGCGGGCCGGTGGAGCGGGTGATTGCGCAGCTCAGCGGCGCCGACACCGGAGGCAGTTCCCGGATTTCGGGTTCAGCCGGCGGCGATTTCGGCGCCCGCGGCCAGGTCGGCGCGTCGTCCGATGCCGTCGGATCGAAGTACCGCGGCGCCCAGGGGCTGGATCCCGAATTCGTCAAGAGCCTTGAAAAGCAGTTCGGTTTCGACAAGCCGGCGCCGGAGCGCTTTGCGCTGATGCTGTGGAATTTCTCGCGGTTCGATTTCGGCAAGAGCTATTTCCGCGACGTCAGCGTGCTGCAACTGATCAAGGAAAAGCTGCCGGTCTCGATGTCGCTGGGCATCTGGATGACGCTGCTGACTTATCTGATCTCGATCCCGCTCGGCATCCGCAAGGCGGTCAAGGACGGATCGAGGTTCGACACCTGGACCTCGGCCGTGGTCATCATCGGCTTTGCGATACCGGGATTTCTGTTCGCGATCCTCCTGATCATCCTGTTCGCCGGCGGCTCGTTCTTCAATATTTTCCCGCTGCGCGGCCTGACGTCGGACGGCTGGTCGCAGTTTCCCTGGTACTGGAAGATCCTCGATTATTTCTGGCACATCACGCTGCCCCTGATTTCGATGGCGCTCGGCGCCTTCGCCACCATGACCCTGCTGACCAAGAATTCCTTCCTCGATGAAATCCGCAAGCAATATGTGATGACCGCGCGCGCCAAGGGCTGCAGCGAACGGCAGGTGCTCTACAATCACATCTTCCGCAATGCGATGCTGATCGTCATTGCCGGCTTTCCCGGCGCGTTCATCCACGCCTTCTTTTCAGGCTCGCTATTGATCGAAACCATCTTCTCGCTCGACGGGCTCGGCCTGCTCGGGTTCGAAAGCGTGCTCAATCGCGATTATCCCGTGGTGTTCGGAACGCTGTTCATCTTCTCGCTGGTCGGCCTGGTGGTCAATCTGATCTCCGACCTCGCCTACATGTGGATCGATCCGCGGATCGATTTCGAGGCACGGGAAGTCTGATGACCATCACAGCCCAGCCGCCGGTCGCGACCACCACGCAAACGCCGCTCGGCGAAGCGGTGCCGGTCACCCGTCACCGGTTCAGCCCGTCGCCGCTCAACCGCCGCCGCTGGCAGAATTTCAAATCGAACCGCCGCGGGTACTGGTCGTTCTGGATTTTCCTGATCCTGTTTGTGGTCTCGTTGTTCGCCGAGCTGATCGCCAATGATCGTCCGTTCTTCATCAAGTTCGACGGTCATCTGTATTGGCCGGCCTTCGTCAGCTATTCCGAAACCACCTTCGGCGGCGACTTCGAGACGGCGGCGGATTATCGCGATCCCTTTCTGCAGAAGCTGATCGCCGCCAAGGGCGGCACCATCGTCTGGCCGCTGATCCGCTATTCCTACGATACGCATAATCTCGATCTGCCGACGCCGGCGCCGTCAAAGCCGACCTGGATGCTGACCGAGGACCAGTGCAAGGAAGTGGTGCAGAAGAAGGGCCTGAAGAGCTGCCGTGACCTCGAATACAACTGGCTCGGTACCGACGACCAGGGCCGCGATGTGGTCGCGCGCCTGATCTACGGCTTTCGCATCTCGGTGCTGTTCGGTCTCAGCCTGACCATCATCTCGTCGATCGTCGGCGTCGCCGCCGGCGGCGTGCAAGGCTATTTCGGCGGCTGGATCGATCTCGGCTTCCAGCGCTTCATCGAGGTCTGGACCGCGATCCCCTCGCTCTATCTGTTGCTGATCCTGTCATCGGTGCTGGTGCCTGGCTTCTTTGTCCTGCTCGGCATTCTCCTGCTGTTCTCATGGGTGTCGCTGGTCGGTCTGGTGCGCGCGGAATTTCTGCGCGGGCGCAACTTCGAATACATCCAGGCGGCGCGCGCGCTCGGCGTCTCCAACGCCGTGATCATGTTCCGCCATTTGCTGCCGAATGCCATGGTGGCGACCATGACGTTCCTGCCGTTCATCGTCTCGTCGTCGGTGATGACGCTGACCGCGCTGGATTTTCTCGGATTCGGATTGCCGCCGGGCTCGCCCTCGCTGGGCGAATTGCTGTCGCAGGGCAAGGCCAACGTCCAGGCGCCGTGGCTGGGCTTCACCGGCTTCTTCGCCGTCGCGATCATGCTGTCGCTCTTGATCTTCATCGGCGAGGCGGTGCGCGACGCGTTCGATCCGCGCAAGACGTTCAGGTAGGACGCCCGCATGGACGCCATCAACCAGCCCCTGCTCGATGTGCGCGACCTGTCGGTGGCGTTTCACCAGCCCAGCGGCACCTCGATGGCGGTCGACCATATTTCCTTTGCGATCAGGCGCGGCGAGTGCGTGGCGCTGGTCGGCGAATCCGGTTCGGGAAAATCCGTCAGTGCGTTGTCGATCCTCAAGCTGCTGCCCTATCCGACCGCATCGCACCCGTCGGGCAGTATCCACTTTCGCGGCCGCGAACTGCTCGATTTGTCCGAGCGCGAGATCCGCAGCATTCGCGGCAACGACATTTCGATCATCTTCCAGGAGCCGATGACCTCGCTCAATCCGCTGCATACGATCGAGTCCCAAATCGGCGAAATCCTGCAGCTGCACAGCGGCGTTCGCGGGGCGATGGCGCGGGCGCGGACGCTTGAGCTGCTGGCGCAAGTGGGCATTCCCGATCCGGAAACCCGGCTCGCGAGCTATCCGCATCAATTGTCCGGCGGCCAGCGCCAGCGCGTCATGATCGCGATGGCGCTCGCCAACGAGCCGGATTTGCTGATCGCGGATGAGCCGACCACGGCGCTCGACGTCACCGTGCAGGCGCAGATCCTGGCGCTGCTCGCGGAAATTCGCGCGCGGCTCGGCATGAGCCTGTTGTTCATCACCCACGATCTCGGCATCGTGCGCCGTATCGCCGACGTGGTCTGTGTCATGAATGGCGGCAAGATCGTCGAGCAGGGGCCGGTGGAGCAGGTCTTCACCGCGCCACAACATCCCTACACCCGCGCCTTGCTGGCGGCGGAGCCGAAGCCCGACCCTGCGCCGCCGCGGCCCGATTCACCGGTGGTGATGTCGGCCGACGGTTTGAAAGTCTGGTTTCCGGTCAAGCGGGGCCTGCTGCGCAACACGGTCGGACACATCAAGGCGGTCGATGGCGTCAGCCTGAAGGTGCGCAAGGGCGAGACGCTCGGCGTGGTCGGCGAATCCGGCTCCGGCAAGACCACGCTCGGTCTGGCGCTGCTGCGGCTGATTTCGTCCGACGGGCCGATCGTGTTCCTGGGCAGCAATATCCAGGGCCTGCGTTTCAAGGCGATGCGGCCGTTTCGCCGCGACATGCAGATCGTGTTTCAGGATCCGTTCGGCGCGCTCAGCCCGCGGATGTCGGTCGGCGACATCGTGGCCGAAGGCCTCAGCGTGCACCAGCGCGCGTTGTCGGAAACCGAGCGCGAGACCCGCGTCATCAAGGCGCTCAGGGATGTCGGCATGGATCCGGCGACGCGGTTTCGCTATCCGCATGAATTTTCCGGCGGTCAGCGCCAGCGCATCAGCATTGCCCGCGCGGTGGTACTGGAACCGAATTTCGTCGTGCTGGACGAGCCGACCAGCGCGCTCGACATGCTGTTCCAGGCGCAGATGGTCGATCTGCTGCGCGAACTGCAGCGCAAGCACGACCTGACCTACATGTTCATATCGCACGATCTGCGGGTGGTCGCCTCGCTCGCGAGCCATTTGATCGTGATGCGTCACGGCAAGGTGGTGGAGGAGGGGCCGGCTTCGGAACTGTTCAAGAATCCGAAGACCGACTACACCCGCGCGCTGTTTGCCGCCGCGTTCCGGCACGAGACCGCGCCGGGTGGGACGACCGCGGTCTGAGCGGTTTCAGGTGAGCCGCTTGATCGACGTAATCTCGCTGCCCGCCGCCTTGATGCGCGCGATGGCGTCGCGTGTCGCTTCGATCGCGGTCGCCATGTGATAGGCGTTGGCGTGTACGAGCGAGGTCGCATCCCGCGCGATCGCGACATGGCCTTTCCAGAAAATCAGGTCGCCGCACTGCAGTTTTTTCGATTCCGCGGGATCCAGTTCCCTGCCGAGGCCGTCCTGCTGCATGTCGCTGTCGCGTGGGCAGCCGATGCCTGCGGCGTTCAACGCTATCTGCACGAGGCCCGAGCAGTCGATCCCAAGACTGCTCTTGCCGCCCCACAGATAGGGCGTGCCGACAAAACGTTCGGCGACCGCGACGAAATCGCCGGCATGGTGGTCGATGCCGCCGACATGCTGTTGCGGCAGATACCAGCCTTCACGCGTCACGGCGAAGGCGCCGTCCTGGCGCGTCACGGTCAGCATTGTCCCCAACACGAGAGTCTCGACCGGCGGCAGCTTGATCGAGGGGCCCGGAAACGCGAACGTCCTGATCGCGGTGATCTTGTGGGTTGGCTTGCCCACGGGCCTTGCCAGCGCGCGGTCCGGCAGCCAGCCGACATAGCCATCGCTGCTCAATTGGCCCCAGGCCCAGCCTTCGCCATTGCGGTCATAGATGGTCGCACGCTCGCCTTTGAGCGCCTGCGTTGCCAGTTCGGCGTCGGACGACGGCGCGCTGCGCAACGGCGCGATGGCGTCCGATATCTCGAATTCCTCGCCGGTGACGAAGCGTGCCGCCTGGATCTTGCCTTCGAGATATTTCGCGGCGAGGTCGGGCCGCGCCGGCGTCGTGCGCGGATCATCCATAGCGATCGCTCAGCAATTTGTAGATCGCGCGTGCGGC